>Ga0315900_10000083_pt1 | contig 159098 bp, 145 predicted proteins | sample LakEriMetagenome_FD_203521 | JGI IMG/M metagenome (GOLD analysis project Ga0315900, IMG submission 203521) | Freshwater fungal communities from buoy surface, Lake Erie, Ohio, United States - Buoy 12 MA114 | ecosystem: Environmental > Aquatic > Freshwater > Lake > Lake biofilm | place: USA... | reverse complement strand
GAAGGCTGCCGCCTGCAGGAAGGTCATCGGGGTGCCCCCGGCCTGACGGTCTTTGGGCGCTGCGGCATGGGCGATCTTCCAGGCAAGCCACAGCATGTAGACGACGCTGACCACCTCCAGCGCCGTCCGGGTCAGGGGATAGGTCTGGAACAGACCGGCCAGACCCGCGCCCACCACAAAGGCCATCAGCACGAAGCCCAGGCTGACGCCCAGCATATGGGGCACCGTGCGGCGAAAGCCGAAGTTGGCCCCCGATGCCATCAGCATCAGGTTGTTGGGGCCGGGCGTCACCGAGGTGACAAAGGCAAAAAGCACAAGCGCAGGCAGGGTTTCCAGCATCATGGCGCAATAATTGCTGCTTTCTTGCGGAAATATATTGCGAAATGCGGCCTGAATTCAGTAACATTGCAACAAATGACGAAGATAGACGCAATTAACCACCGGATATTGCAAGAGCTGTCACGGGACGGTCGGATCAGCAACCTTGTTCTGGCGGACCGGATCGGGCTTTCGCCCTCGGCCTGTCTGCGCCGGGTGCAGGAGCTGGAGCGTGCGGGCGTGATCACCGGATACCGCGCGGTGCTGGACCCGGCGAAGATGGGCACGGGATTTCTGGCCTATGTCACGGTCGGGCTGTCGCAGCATACCAAGACGGCGCAGGAGCTGTTCGAACGCGCCATGGCCCATGCGCCAGAGGTGCGCGAATGCCACAATGTCACCGGGGCCATCGAGTATCTGCTGCGTGTGGAGACGGCCGATCTGGCCGCCTACAAGCATTTCCACACCGATGTCCTCGGCATGGTGCCGGGGGTGGGCACGATTTCGACAATGGTGGTCATGGGGTCTTCCAAGGATGCACGGGCATGAAGGCGGCAGGGTTTGCGACCGGGGAACGGAAGGGCATTCCACGGCAGCCCTGACAACGCCTGTTTTGTTCTCTCTTCGCCCGCTTGTCTGGCCAAAGAACGCAGCCTAGTCTTCGCCCGACCATAAGGGAGACCCGACCATGACCAGAACCTTGGCTTTCGACACGCTGCAAATTCATGCCGGGGCAAAGCCCGATCCGGCGACCGGCGCGCGGCAGGTGCCGATCTATCAGACCACGGCCTATGTGTTCCGCGATGCGGACCATGCCGCCAAACTGTTCAACCTGCAGGAGGTTGGATATATCTATTCGCGCCTGACCAACCCGACGGTGTCGGCCTTGGCCGAACGGGTGGCCGCACTGGAAGGCGGCGTGGGGGCGGTGTGCTGCTCTTCCGGCCATGCGGCGCAGATCATGGCGCTGTTCCCGCTGATGCAGCCGGGCTGCAACGTGGTGGCGGCAACCAGGCTTTACGGCGGCACGATCCAGCAGTTCGGCAACACGATCCGCAAGTTCGGCTGGTCGGCGAAGTTCGTGGATTTCGACGATCTGGCGGCGGTCGAGGCGGCGGTCGATGCGAATACCCGTGCGATCTTCTGCGAATCCATCGCCAACCCCGGCGGCTACATCACCGATCTGGATGCCGTTTCGGCCCTGGCCGACCGGGTGGGCCTGCCGCTGATCGTCGACAACACCACGGCCACGCCCTATCTGTGCCGCCCGATCGAGCATGGCGCGACGCTGGTCGTGCATTCGGCGACGAAATACCTGACCGGCAACGGCACGGTGACGGGCGGCGTCGTGGTGGATTCGGGCAAGTTCGACTGGTCGGCCTCGGGCAAGTTCCCCAGCCTTGCCGCACCGGAGCCGGCCTATCACGGGCTGAATTTCCATGCGGCCCTGGGCGGCATGGCCTTTACCTTCCATTCCATTGCGGTCGGGCTGCGCGATCTGGGGATGACGATGAACCCCCAGGGGGCCCATTACACGCTGATGGGGATCGAGACGCTGTCGCTGCGGATGGAGCGGCATGTGGCCAACGCGGGCAGGATTGCCGCCTGGCTGGAACAGGACCCGCGCGTTGATTACGTGACATATGCCGGGCTGCCGTCATCCCCCTACCATTCCCGCGTGGCGAAGATCTGCCCCAGGGGTGCCGGTGCGCTGTTCACCTTTGCGGTGAAGGGCGGCTATGACGCCTGCGTGAGGCTGGTCGACGGGCTGGACCTGTTCAGCCATGTCGCCAACCTGGGCGACACGCGCAGCCTTGTGATCCATTCCGCCTCCACCACCCACCGCCAGTTGTCACCCGAACAGCAGGTGGCGGCTGGGGCCGCGCCCAATGTGGTGCGCCTGTCGATCGGGATCGAGGATGCGGATGACCTGATCGCGGACCTTGATCAGGCACTGGCCAAAGCCACCGCCTGACACAGCGCCCGCCCCGGGCGTGCCGGGGCGGGCATTGGCCCCGTGTTCGCCACCTTGCGGAGCATTCCCGCGCGACAGACGCCAACAATCACGAAAGTCAGCTGTGCGGGACCGTGGGAACATGGCACGTCAGAATTCGCATGTGACTTGATCAATTCAGCCAGTGGGGCGCCTTTGGGTGCGTCAGACGACATCGCTGCCAGCCTTGCTGACCTTCCGCAACGTGCAATCGTTGCGGTTGATGGCGTTGATGGAGCCGGAAAGACCACGTTTGCCGACCGCCTGAAGCCCTTGATTGAAGGGCTTGGGCGGCAGGCAGTTCGGGCAAGTGTGGACGGTTTTCACAATCAGGCCGCTGTCCGCCACAGTCGTGGCAAGTCCAGCCCATTGGGTTACTTCCTCGAATCGTACAACTACGATGACCTCAGGCACTTTCTCATCGAGCCTTTTCGAATGGGAGAGGAGGTGGTTGAAACTGCGCGGTTTGATCACCGCGTTGATCTGCCCCGTATAACGCGCGAAATCGTCAGCCCTTCAGCGATCCTGATCATCGACGGGATATTCCTGCACCGTGACGAACTGTGGACCTTATGGGACTACAGCATCTTTCTGAGCGTGCCATTTGCATTGGCCTATCAGCGGATGGCACTTCGGGACGGCTGCGACCCCAATCCGGAAGCCGACAGCAACCACCGGTATCATGCGGGCCAACTGATCTACTTGGACAGGTGCAGGCCCGAGGAGCGGGCTACCCTGGTCATCAAGGGGTGACCCGCAGAAATTTCCGACATCGAACACAGGTCAGGTTGAGAGTCAAACCCGTGCCTGGGTATCCTGGGTCAGGTGGCGAAGACTACTTTGCCAGTTCAAAGACCATTGTGACGCTGGCCGAGGTGGAGATTTCGCCGGCAGCGACCGGAACCGCGCGGGAGAACTCGGCGTCCGCCGCGCGGAACATCGGCATCGGAATGCCCGCACCGCCCTCGGTGATCGACACCACCGGTCCCAGCGCCAGCCCAGCCGCTTCTGTCAGCAGCTTTGCCCGGGCCATGGCATCGGCCACGGCCAGCTTGCGCGCCTCATTCAGCGCAGGCACCGGGTCTGCCAGACCGAAGGTCAGGCCGTTGAAGGTGTTGGCCCCGTCCTGGATGGTGCGGTCAAGCAAGCCGCCCAGGGCCTCAAGATCGCGGACCCGCACCGTGAGCTGGTTCATCGCCAGATAGCCCACGATGCGCGGTGTGATCTCTCCCTGGGGTTGTTGCCAGTTCGGGCTCAGCGACAGGCCGGACGTCTGAAGATCGCGCTCCTCGATACCGGCGGCGCGCAGCTGCTCCAGAACGGCCCCGAGCTGCACCGAATTCGCGGCCATCGCCTCGGCCGCCGTGGTGCCTTCGGTGGTGACGCCCAGGTTGATCGTGGCCATGTCGGGCTTTGCCTCGACCGTGCCTTCGCCGGTGACGGTAATGCGGGCCGTTTCCGACGCCACAGCGGCCGAGCAAAGGACAGACCCCAGAAGCAGGGCGGTGAACAGGGAACGCATCGAAAAACCTCCTTGTAAGACTGCTGTATTCCTTACCTGTTGCCGCGCCGGGACACCAGCCGTCCGGTGCCTGTGTTTCCCTTGGCAAGAAGCTGCTTCAACCGGGACCCGCTGCAAGAGGCGGACTCGCCGACCGAAGGAACTTCGTGTTAGACTGACGCAATGAAGCCGAATTTCGCCCTGAATTTCACCGATGACGCCGTCACACTTCTGCATCGCACTGTGCGGGGCTGGATGGAAGTGGGGCGTGTTGCGTTTGACGACCCCGGCATGGAGGCGGGGCTGGCCTATCTGCGCGCCTCGGCCCTGGGGCTTGAACCGCGCGGCATGACCACGAAACTGGTGATACCGAATTCCCAGATCCGCTACATGACCCTGGCCTCAGCGGGGCCGGATGCGGCAAGCCGCCGCGCGCATATCCGCCGCGAACTGGAGGGCAAGACACCCTATGGGGTGGACGAACTGGAGTTCGACTGGTGGGGCAACGGCCCCGGTCTGCAGGTGGCCGTGGTGGCCCGCGAAACCCTGTCCGAGGCGGAGGCTTTTGCCACGGCACACCGGCTGAACCCTTTGTCTTTCGTGGCAATTCCGGGGGCAGGGCAATTCGGGGCCGAACCGTGGTTCGGACTGACCGCGCTGGCTGAAAGCCTGCTGGCCCCCGGCGAGAAGCTGGACCGCGACCACGATCCGGTCCAGATCGCCGGGCACCTGCCGCGCGCGCAGATGCCTGCCGAAACAGCATCTGCCCGGCAGGCTGACGCGCCGGTCGCCCCGGTGGACGATCCGGAACCGCTGCCTGCCGAAGAGGTCGCCACAAAGGAACCGGCAACGACGATGCCGCCGCCGGATGCCGCCGCAGAAGCGCCTGCGCCGGCAGACCCGCCCGAAGCCGAAGCACAGGCAAAGCACGGGTTGGCGGCACAGGACGCGCCCCTGACCGGTGCCGGGACGATGGAGGCCGGGGTTCTACAGTACCCGGCCCCCGGCCCCGCCCCGGCGCAGACCGTCGCGGCCAAGGTTACGGCCGACAGAATCCCGGACGAGGCCGAAAGCAGCCCGCCTGCGGAACGCTCCCCGGCAAAACTTGCGGCAAAGACCGATGCCATCCGCATGGCCACCGATCCCCGGCCTGGCAGAAAGGCGGTCCCGCTGCCGCGCCCCGGTGCCAGACCCCCTGCACAAAAGGTGCCAAACACAGCCCGTGTCAGCACGGCCGGACCGGCGCGGCGGGCATCCGTTCCGGCGGGCAGGACCGGCAGCGCAGGGTCGGCTGCGGCGGACGCGGAGCGCCTGCCTGCGCGGGCGGCGGCATCAGGCCGGCCGGGCGAAGCGCGCGACGGTCCGGCGCGGACTGGCGCGATGATCACTGCGGCCGGAATTGCACTGCCGCGCGAGCGCAAGCAGACAGTTGTACCGAAACAGGACCCCGGTTCAGGCCCGGACAGGGCGCGGCCCCGGACAGCGGCGAGTCCGGCACTGGCGCAGTCCGGCGATCAGCCCGCGCATCGCGGCAGGCCCCGGTTTCTTGGCCTGATCCTGACGGTGATGCTGCTTTTGCTGCTTGTCGCTATTGCGGCGTGGTCGTCCTACCTCATCGCCTTTGACGCTGGCGAAGACAAGCCTGCCGTTGCGGTTGCAGCGGTTGAGGCACCGACATTGCCGGGGGCTGCGCCTGCGGGGCTTGCCCTGGCGGAGTTTTCCGCTGCGGCCGGCGACGTTCTGGCAGGTGTGCGGGACCCGGCAGAGATCGCCGTTGTCCCGGCTGCAAAGTCTGACCCCGGACCGGTTGCCGCAGCGTTGCCCGACTTCACCGTCGCTGCGGCGGATACCGCTGCGGCACCAGGGGTTGCGGCGGCAACCGTGGTGCAACCGGCCACGACAGCCGCCTACATCCGCAACCCCGGCACGGAACCGCAGGACGAGATGCTGCTGGCAAGGATCGACCCGGTCATCCCGACAGGCGATGCCGTGGCCCTTGCCGCGCCAGAGACCGCAACCGACCCCATCCCCCCGACGCAACCCGCGCCGCCGCCGTTCGCAACGCGGGATCAGGTTGACGCGGACAGCCGGATCATGCCGTTGGCAGACAGCGTGACGCCGGGGGGTGTCTTGATCATGGCTGGTCCGCCGCCGCGCGTTCCGCCGCCGCGCCCCGGCGCGACGGTGCAGCCCGTGACCGATGCCGGGGCTGTGGCGCCATTGCCAAGGCCCGCTGGCGCTGCGGGCGCGGTGCCGGTCGTTTATGCCGACCCCGCCCTGGAAGATGCGCGGCCCCTCCTGCGCCCGGAAGGTCTGGTGCCGCCTGAAACCGCAGCGCCGGACGGGGCGGCAGATCTGGCGGATGCCCCGGCAGGGCGGCTGACCAGCCCCAAGCCGCGCGCCCGCCCGCCCGGGCTTCTTGCCGCAGAGGCTGTGCCGCAGGCCGAAAGCGCCGCCGCTCAGGCAGCCGGGGCATCGCTTGTGGCGATGGCCGGGGAAGGTGCCGCCAGTCCGCTGGCCATCGCCGTTTCCCGCAAGCCGGCCGCGCGTCCGGCGCAGGCCAGCGCCGCCGGGGAAGCGGCCGTTTCCGTGGCTGCCGCCGATGCCTCTCTTGTGCCCGACACGGGAACGCTTGCGCCTGCCGTGCCCGCGCCCGAGCCGCAGCCCGTGCCGGCCGCCAGGCCCGCCGAAGATGACCCCGAAGCGGCAGAGATTGACGAACCCGAAATCGCCTCAGCCGCACCTTCAGTGCCGACGCGCGCGTCCGTTGCCAAACAGGCGACCTACAGGAATTCGATCAACCTGTCGAAGATCAACCTGATCGGTGTCTATGGCAGTTCGTCCAACCGCTATGCCATGGTCCGCCAGGCCAATGGCCGCTTCGTCAGGGTCGCGGTCGGTGATCGCGTTGACGGGGGCCGTGTGGCGGCGATTTCCGAGCGTGAACTGCATTACGTCAAGAACGGCACCACGCACAAGCTGGCAATGCCCAATGGTTGAAGCCGGGCTTTGCCGCCCCTAGCGGTCGGTCACGCCCGCTTCGGCAAAGGTGGCCATGCCGGAATGACAGGCGACGGCCCCCTGAACCACGCCGATGGCCAGCGCCGCGCCCGATCCTTCGCCCAGCCGCAGCCCAAGCGACAGCAGCGGAACCTTGCCCAGCGCCTTCAGCAGGCGTCCATGGGCGCTTTCCGCGCTTTGGTGGCCCGCGATGCAATGATCCAGCGCGCCCGGCACCTCTGCTTCCAGCACGCCGGCGGCAGCACAGCAGATGAACCCGTCCAGAATGACCGGAATGCGTTCGGTCCGGGCGCGGGCAATCGCCCCGGTCATGGCGGCAATCTCGCGCCCGCCAAGGCGGCGCAGCGCCTCCAGCGGGGTGGCCCCGGCGTGCAGGGCCAGGCCTTCGGCGACCGCCTGCGTCTTCAGTGCCAGACCGGCGTCATCGACACCGGTGCCGCGCCCGGTCCAGTCTGCGGCAGTGCCACCGAACAGGGCGCAGGCAAGGGCGGCGGCAGAGGTGGTGTTGCCGATGCCCATTTCGCCTGTCACCAGAAGATCGGCGGCCGGATCGACCGCATTCCAGCCGGCGGCCAGGGATGCAACGACTTCGGCCCCGGTCATTGCCGCCTTTGCGGTGAAATCGGCAACGGGCCGGTCAAGGTCCAGCGCATGCACCTCCATCCGCGCCCCGAAGGTGCGGGCAAGCTGGTTGATCGCCGCCCCGCCCGCGCGGAAGTTTGCCACCATCTGCCCAGTGACCTCTGCCGGAAATGCAGACACTCCGCGCGCGGTGATGCCGTGATTGCCGGCAAAAACCAGCACCAGGGGGCGATCAATGTGCGGTTGCGCCCGGCCTTGCCAGGCGGCGACCCATTGCGCCACCTCCTCCAGCCGGCCAAGAGAGCCGGCGGGTTTGGTCAGCACCGCGTCGCGTGCCAGCGCCTGCGCCCGCGCCGCCGCATCCGGTTGGGGAAGCGTTTGCAGAAGGCTGCGAAAGGCATCAAGGCTGGCAAAGGGGGCAGGCATGGCGATATCCCTGATTGAGTTCCGGCGCAGGCCTCGTTAGCGGTTGGCGGCGGCGGGGACCAGCACGGAAGGGGCATTTCTGTGACAAGGCGCGACAGCTGGCGACCACAGGTCTTTGATGTTCTGGCCGCGCTCGGGCTGCTGACCCGCCTGCCGCTGAATCCGGACGGCGCGCGGGCACAGGCGCGGGGCGCAGCGGCGGCCTGGGCCTGGCCGTTTGCCGGGGTGGCCGTGGGCCTGCTTGGTGCCGCATCGGGCGGGCTTGCGCTGTGGCTGGGCGTGGCACCGGGCGCTGCGGCGGCGATTGCGATTGCCGCCCAGATGGTTGTGACGGGTGCCCTGCATGAGGACGGTCTTGCTGACAGCGCCGACGGGCTGTGGGGCGGATGGGACACAGCGCGGCGGCTGGCGATCATGAAGGACAGCCGGATCGGAACCTATGGGGTTCTGGCACTTGTGCTGGTGACGCTGCTGCGCTGGGTGGCACTGGCCGGGCTGTTTGCCACAGGCACGCCCTGGGGTGCGCTGGCAGCGGCGGGGGCGCTGTCGCGTGCGCCGATGGCGGTGCTGATGGCAGCCCTGCCCAATGCGCGCGGATCGGGCCTGGCGCACAGCGTGGGCCGCCCTGAAGGGGCCGTCGTCGCCATGTCCTGCGCTGCGGGCCTGGCTTGCGGGTTTCTTGCCCTGGGATTTACGGCATTCAGCGCGGCCTTTTGGGTGGGGGGTGTGTGCCTTGCCGTCGGCCTTTTGGCCCGCGCCAGGATCGGCGGCCAGACCGGCGACATTCTGGGCGCGTGCCAGCAGATCTCCGAGGCCGTCGTCCTGACCCTGATTGCGGCAAGCCTTCCGGCATGAAAAAACCGCAGCGGCAAGGCTGCGGTTCCTTATCTCTTGCATGACACGGATCAGGCGGCGCGCGACACCAGGACATCGTCCACGGTTTTGGCGGCCCCGGCCTCGTCCACACCGCTGACGGCGGCCACTTCGCGGGTCAGGCGTTCCAGGGCGGCTTCGTAAAGCTGGCGCTCGGAATAGCTCTGCTCGCGCTGGTCATCGGTGCGGTGAAGGTCACGGACCACTTCCGCGATCGACAGCAGATCGCCGGAATTGATCTTCTGTTCATATTCCTGCGCCCGGCGCGACCACATGGCACGCTTGACCTTGGCCCTGCCCTTGAGCGTATCCAGCGCCTTGGTCACGACATCGGGCGACGAAAGCTGGCGCATGCCGATTTCGGTTGCCTTGTGGGTGGGTACCCGCAGGGTCATCTTGTCCTTTTCAAAAGAGATGACGAAAAGTTCCAGGGTCAGTCCCGCGATCTCCTGTTCTTCGATCGAAATGATCCGACCGACGCCATGCGCCGGGTAAACCACGAATTCATTCGGGCGGAATTCAGCTTTCTTGGACTTGGTCATTCAGGTCGCTTCCTCAAGGGCACATCCATCATCCGACGACAATTTCCCCTTCCGCAGCTGCGCGCCCCGGTGAAAGAGAATGTGGCAGTCGCAGGAAATCCTGCCCCCGGAACAGCCGGTCCAAGGCCAGTGTCAGGCTTCCGTGCATGTTTATGACAAGTATATGTAGCACGGATTTGTCCGGATTCCAACGGTGCCAGGCCGCCATAAACAGCGGAATCCCGCAGGAAAGTTCCACGGATTAAGGATTTCTTGCACCCGGGCCCGGTCGCCGCGCGAATCGCCTGCAAAAATGTCAGCCGCCCAGCCCGGGTGCCTCGGAAAAGTGGGTCTCAAGCTTGCCGGGCTTGCCGTCCATAGCATCGGCGCCGGGCAGGGGGTCTTTGCGCGTCACGATGACAGGCCAAGCTTCGGAATACTTGCGGTTGAACGCAACCCATTTTTCCATGTCCGGCTCTGTATCCGGGCGGATGGCGTCCGGCGGGCATTCCGGTTCGCACACGCCACAGTCGATGCATTCATCCGGATGAATGACGAGCATGTTCTCGCCTTCGTAAAAGCAGTCGACCGGGCAAACCTCGACACAGTCGGTATACTTGCAGGCGATGCAGTTGTCCGTCACCACATAAGTCATCGCAGGCCCAGGCTCCCTCGCAGTCACCGCGCTTTGCTAGAGCAGGTTTCTGCATCATTCAAGCGGCGTCGATGCCGCAACGTGTGGCAGATCAAGGTCAAGGTACAACTGCTGCGCCTCGGGGGCGGAGCCGCGCCGGGGCGCGGTCTGCAGAATGCGGATCAGCCGGATTGCGGCCCCCTGCGCAAAGGTCAGCGTATCCCCCGCGCCAACGGCATGGGCGGGCTTTGCCGTGCGCGTTCCGTTCACGCGGACATGGCCTGCGGCAACCTCGGCGGTGGCAAGGCTGCGCGTCCTGAAAAAGCGCGCGTGCCACAGCCATTTGTCCAGCCGGACAGTCACGCGCGGGCCGGTCACGCCACCCGCCCCCGGTCAGATCCGGGTCCTGAGTGCCGCAAGCACGGCAAAGGGGCTGTCCGGATCAACCTTCTGCTCGCGCGGGGGGCGCGCCTCGAACACCTTGGGCTGGGTGTCGCGCGGGCGATCAGAACGCTCGGGGCGGTCAGGGCGGTCATCCCGGTCAGCGGGTTTGCCGCCTTTTGGCCTGGGCTTGCCCTTGAAACCGTCGCCGTGCCCGCGCGGGCCGTCCTTTCGCCGCTCGCCGCCCTCGGGACGGTCATTGCGGGGGCGGTCCGGGCGTGCCGGGCGATCCGCCGCCGTGGCCGGTGCCGCCGCATCTTCCTGCGCCCTGGCCGGGGCCGGGGCAGGGGCGGCGGACTGCGGGCCATGTCTGCGCGCTTCCGGGCGCGTGCGCCGGGGGCCACGGTTTTCGCCGCCGCGCGCGCGCGGTGCCCAGACGAAGGTGTAGAAGCTTTCCATTTCAACGCCCGCCGCCGGGGCCGCGTCCGCCTCACCGGGGGGCGGCGCGGCATCAGGCGCGGGAACATCTGCCCCGGCCCCATGCGGGGCCGTCGGCCCGGCGTCTGACGCAGGCGGTGCGGCACCTGCATCGGGACCCGCAGGATCGGGCGCAACCCCTGCGGCACCTTCGGCAGGCACATCCGCAGCAGCCGGGGGTGCGGGCACCGCTGCCGCCGCTTCGGGCCTGACTTTCGGCCGTTCCGACCTGTCGCCGCGATAGCCAAGCCCCGCCATCAGATCGGCGAACTGATCCAGGGTCATGCCGGTGATCGACAGCATCTCGGGTGTCGCCTCAAACCCTGCGCGGCTGTCCTTTGCGCGCAGCAGGTCTGCCAGCCGTTCCAGCATATCGATCCGGATCGCGCGGCTGCCCGCCGGGTGATAGCCCGCCAGCGTGTAGTGATTCTTCGGCACCTCGGTCAGGTAGGGGATCGTCACCAGGCCGGGCGGCGGGCTTTCGGGAAATTTGTGCAGCCCGTTCGCCAGCGACCACAGCACCAGGCGCAGCCGCGTCGGCGCGGGCTTGAGCAGCGGCGGCAGGAATATGGTGAACTGGCCAAAGCGCACGCCATGCCGGCGCAGAACCGAGCGCGAGTCCTGGTCAAGCGATTTCACATCCCCCGCCACCTCGTCGCGCGGCAAGACGCCCATGCCTTCGACAAGGCGGAAGGCAAGACCACGGGCCAGACCCTGGATCGAGTCGTCCCGGCCCATCGCCAGAAGCGGCTCGAACTGCGTGGCCACCTTGCGGTCGATGAAATGCTGGAGGCGGCGGCGAACCTTGTCGGCCACGTCAAACCCGGCCTCTTCATCGACAAAGGCTTCGACCTGCGGCTTCATCGCTTCGGCCCCGGCAATCAGCTTGCCCACGACCGAGGACCCCCACATCAGGCCGCCCTGCTCGGTGAAATCAAGCTCGGTATCCGGCGCATTGTAGAAGCGGTCGGCGCGCAGATGGAATTCCGGTTTCAGCGCCTCGTAGGCTGCCTGACGCAGCGTGCGCGCCCCGTCGGGCGAGGCCGACGCATCCTGGTGAAAGCGGAACCCTTCAAGACGGCCCGCGAACTCGCCTTCCACCGCCACTTCGCCCTTGTCGTTCACCTCGGCCACAAGGCTCTCCTTCTGTTTCAACCGGCGCATGAGCAGACTGGTGCGCCGGTCTACAAATCTTTGGGTCAGGCGGGCGTGAAGCGCGTCTGACAAGCGGTCTTCTACCGCGCGTGTCCCGTCACGCCAATGACTTTCATCGGCGACCCATCCCTTGCGCTGCGCGACATAAGTCCACGTGCGGATATAGGCCAGACGTTTCGAAAGCGCGTCGATGTCGCCGTCGGTCTTGTCGATGCGGGCGATGTTCGTGGCAAGCCAGTCGGCAGGCACCTGCCCCTTGTCGGCAAGAAAGCCAAAGATGCGCGCAAGCAGCCCCGCATGTTCGCCTTCGGAAACCGACCGGAAGTCGGGAATGCGGCAGACATCCCACAGCAGCCGCACCGTCTGTGGGCTGCGCAGCCTGTCCTGAATCTCGGGCATCGCGGACAGGGCTTTCAGCGCCAGCACATCATCGCTGTCACGCGCCCGCGTCAGCCAGTCGTTCGAGGTGGGCGCCTCAAGGCTGCCGATCAGCCGCTCGGGGGTGCCGAAATCCAGGACCTCGTTGCGCCAGTGCAGTTTCCTGACCGGTGCAAAGCGGTGGTTTTCGATGGCATCGATCAGCTCTTCGTCAAAGGGGCGCGCCTCGCCCGTGACGCCGAAGGACCCGTTGTCGGTATGCCGCCCCGCCCGGCCGGCGATCTGGCCGATCTCGTGGGGGAACAGCGGCCGCATGCGCCGGCCGTCAAACTTGGCCGTCGCGGCAAAGGCGACGTGCCGGATATCCAGATTGAGCCCCATGCCGATGGCATCGGTGGCCACCAGGTAATCGACATCCCCGTTCTGATAAAGTGCCACCTGGGCATTGCGGGTGCGCGGCGAAAGCGCCCCCATGACCACGGCGCAACCGCCCTTCTGGCGGCGGATCAGTTCGGCTATCGCATAGACATTCTCAACCGAAAAGCCGACGATCGCACTGCGCGGCGGCATCCGGCTTATCTTCTTCGAACCTGCCCAGCCGAGGTGCGACAAGCGGTCCCGTTTGACGAAGGTCGCGTTCGGGACCAGCGCCGCAATCGCGCCGCGCATCGACTCGGACCCCAGAAACAGCGTCTCGTGCAGCCCGCGCGCCTTCAGCAGGCGGTTGGTGAAGACATGGCCCCGCTCGGGGTCTGCGCACAGCTGTATTTCGTCGATGGCGACGCAATCCGCCCCGATTTCCAGCGGCATCGCCTCGACGGTGCAGACCCAGTACTGGGTGCGGTCGGGAACGATGCGTTCCTCGCCGGTGACCAGCGCCACCACAGACGGGCCGCGCGCCGCGACGATGCGGTCATAAACCTCACGCGCAAGCAGACGCAGCGGCAGGCCGATCACCCCGGTGCGGTGCGCCAGCATCCGTTCGATGGCATAATGGGTCTTGCCCGTATTCGTCGGGCCAAGGACCGCGACGACCCTCGCTGATGCGCGCATGGGCCTGGTGCCTGTGCGTTAAAGTTCCTGCCCGGCCGCTTCGGCCTCAAGCCGTTCCACCGATGCCTTTACGCCCTGAAGCTGGGGATGTACAGCAAGCGCCGCCTTGTAGGCGGCAAGGGCACCTTCGCTGTCGCCGAGCTCTTCAAGGATCATCCCAAGCCCCGAGAGCGCCCCGAAGTGCCGGGGATTGAGGGTCAGCGTCTTGCCGATATCCGTGATCGAGGGGCCGTATTCCCCCGCCTGAAAATAGGCGGTTGCCAGCGCGTTCCAGCCTTCCGCAAAGTCAGGCGCATGGTCTGTGAGGGCTGTCAGATGGTCTATCGCCGATTCCGGATCGCCCTCGCGCAGGGCGGTGCGGCCGCGTTCCAGCAAAAGGTCCATGGCCGCAGAGCCGGACTTGGACCATTCCGCCACGATTTCCCGTTCGATCCGCTGTGCAGAGGCTTCATCAGCCGTCGACAGCGCGATGAACAGCTCGTCCAGCTTCGGTGTCTGCGCCACCGCCGGGCCGCACGGCAGCAGGATCGGCAGAAATGCCGCAACGATCAGATTGCAGAGCCATGTTCGCGCTTTCATAACAAAATCAGTGTAGCGCGCGGCGGGAGAAGGTCCATATCCCGCAAAATCACAATCGGAGGATCGCATGAGCAGTGTTATCAAGGCGGCAGTGGCCGCGTTGCAGGAAAAGGTGCCGGACGGGTTCGACGGTGTCGTCAAGTTTGTGCTGGCCGGCGAGGGCGCGATCATCATCGACCGGACCGGGGTGCGCGAGGGCGATGAAGAGGCGGGCGTGACACTGACCGCCGACGCCGCCGTGTTCAAGGCCATTCTTGACGGGAAGATGAACCCGATGGCCGCCTTCATGAGCGGGAAGCTGGCTGTGGACGGCTCGATGGCGCTTGCGATGAAACTCGGCTCGGCGCTGTCCTGAGGTCATGATGCCCGCCGCCCCCTTCTATGCCGACCTTGCCGATGGCCCGGACGGGGGCCATGCGCTTTGGCTGACGGCCGGGGACGGGGTGCGCCTGCGGGTTGCGGTCTGGCCGCAGGGCAACAAGGGCACGGTCCTGATCCTGCCCGGCCGCACGGAATGCGTCGAAAAATACGGCCGCACCGCTGCCGACCTGGCCCGGCGCGGTTACGCCAGCCTGGCGGTGGACTGGCGCGGTCAGGGCCTTTCAGACCGGCTGGCCGCGATGCCGATGCTGGGGCATGTTGCGCGGTTCCGCGATTATCAGCGCGATCTGGGCGCGGTCAGGGCGGCGCTGGATACCCTGAATCTGCCGCAGCCGCTGTTCCTGCTGGCCCATTCCATGGGCGGCACCATCGCGCTGCGCGCCCTGATCGACGGGTTCCCGGTGCAGGCCGCCGCCTTTACCGCGCCGATGTGGGGCATCCGCATCGCGCCCACGCTGCGCCCGCTGGCCTGGGCGATTGCCACCGGCGCGCGCGCCGCCGGGCGCGGCCAGTCGCTTGCGCCGGGAACCAACCTGACCTGCTATCTGGCGGTGGCCCCCTTTGAAGGCAATCTGCTGACGACGGATGCCAGGATGTACGGGTGGATGCAAAGCCATGTCGTGAGCCACCCGGAACTGGGCCTGGGCGGCCCCACCCTGCACTGGCTGCACGAGGCGCTGCTGGAATGCCGGCGGCTGCGGGCGGCCCCGTCGCCCCCCGTGCCTGCCGTGGTGTTCCTGGGGTCAGAGGAAAAGATCGTCACGGTGGAAGAGATCCGCCGCCGCATGGGCCACTGGCCCGGCGGCACGCTGGAGCTTGTGCCCAAGGCAGAGCATGAGGTGCTGATGGAGACGCCCGCGATCCGCGCCCGCGCCTTCGACCGGATTGCAGCCCTGTTTGACACGCGGCGCTGACAGGGTGCCGAAAACGCATGACCCTTTCCTGCCGGGCAGGAAAATCTTCACGGTGCGGGGAAAAGGGGGGGGTGCCGTTCCGGGCGGACCCCCAAACGCACCGCGTTTTCCCGCCCGGTCAGGGACCCCGGCCAAGTTCAACACCGTCACGCCCGCAGCCCGCGCGGTGTCCGGCGGAGTGGTGTCCACCCGGTTCCGTGCCAGGAGATTGCCATGAACCCGGCCACCGCCCCTTGCGGCACCGCCTGCCTGCGCACCGGCAGCGCCTGTGCCGGGGCCAGCGCATCTTCATGCACCTGCCCTGTCACGATCACCTGCGGTATCAGATCGGAATCCGCGTGAACCCGTCGCGCAGGGCCGTTGACCAGGCCTCGCTCATCGCCTTGAACTGCGGATCGCCCGCTTCGATCCGGCGGCGCATGGCGACACGGCACTGATCCTTTTCCACCGTCAGCAGGTCCAGAGGCATGCCGACGGACAGGTTGGAGCGCAGCGTCGAATCCATCGACAGAAGCACGGCCTTCTGCGCGTCCGCCAGACTGGTCGAAGGCTTGACGACGCGGTCGAGAATGGGCTTGCCGTACTTGTGCTCGCCGATCTGAAGGAAGGGGGTGTCTTCGGTGGCTTCGATGAAGTTGCCTTCGGGATAGATCAGGAACATGCGCATCGCCCCGTTGCGCCGCTGGCCGGCCACGATCATCGTGGCCAGGGCACCCTGGTTCATCGAGGCCAGCTTTTCTTCGATGTCGCGGCGCACCGCCGACAGGGTGTTGCCCACCATCTCGGCCACCTTCAGCATGGTCGGGGCCTTCATGACAGAGGTCGCATCGGTCGCCTCGGGGTCTTCGATGGCCTCGCGCAGCCGTGCCAGGGTGGTCTGCGTCACCGAAAGGCTGCCTGCGGTCAGGATGACGATCACCCTTTCGCCCGGGTCTTCGAAGACGAACATCTTGCGGTAGGTCGCGATATTGTCGAGCCCCGCATTCGTGCGCGTGTCCGACAGCAGGACCATCCCCTGGTTCAGCAGCAGTCCGACGCAATAGGTCACGGTTCCATCCCCTGGCTATGGGGCAGACCCTATTGCTGCACGGCCTGAACCGCAACGGCAACGTCCAGAACTTCTGCGCCCGGCCCGCGGGCGGTTCCCCGGATCGGGGCCGCATCCTGTGCATCAAGGCCGGACCCCAGCCGGATATAGCGGTCATCCGGGCAGCAGGCATTGGCCGGATCAAACCCGATCCAGCCCAGCCCCGGCACCCAGATTTCGGCCCAGGCATGGGCTGCCTCGGCCGCGCTGCCGTCGCCGCCCGACATCAGATAGCCCGAGACATAGCGTGCGGGCAGGGCGGCGTGGCGCGCCACGGCGATCAGGGCATGGGCATGGTCCTGGCAGACGCCTTCGCCCAGCGCCAGCGCTTCGGCCGCCGTCGTATGGGCGTGGGTCGCACCGGGTCTGTAGGCGATGGCCCTGGCCACGGCGGCCGAAAGGCGGTGTGCGGCATCCAGCGGGTCTGACGCGCCGCCGGCGCTGGCGGCCAGTTCCGCCAGGGCGGCATCAACGCGGGTTGGCGCAGTGTCGTTGAGATAGGCCTCTCGCGGGATGGCTTCCCTGTGGCCCCTGAGCAGGCCGGCCAGATCCTGCGTCCTGACCGTGCCGCGGACGGTGACGGTGATCTCGCTCACCGGCCCCGGCACCGACCAGCCTTGCACCCAGTCCCCCGCCCCGTCGCGGAAGCCGCCCCCCTTCAGCCCGTCACTGACGCTGACCGACCAGTCAAGCGCCGTTTGCCCGTCAAAGACCGACGGCGTCAGGCGATGGCTTTGCACCACGCCCCGCACCGGCTGGGCATAGCGGTAGCTTGTCACATGATCGACCGTCAGGATCATCGCACATCCCCGCTGAGATAGCCTTCATGCACCAGCGCCGCGACCAGGGCGATCTCGCCGATGAACCGCGTCAGAAACTCGTGCATGCCTTCGTCGAAGACGCCGTCAACGGTGCCGTCTGTCAGCGCGGCCAGAACCGCACGTGCCCTGGTCTGCGCCTTTGTGTCGCGCCCATAGCCGCGCGCCAGCCGGTCAAGATGGGTGTTCAGCCCGTCAACACAGGCAATCAGCGACCGGGGACATTGCGGATTGAGGATCAGGAAATGGGCGATCTTGCGCGCCGTCACCTCGCCGCCATAGGCCCAGTGAAAGGCGCGGTGCGCCGACATGGCGCGCAAAAGCGTCGTCCACTGGTAATTGTCCAGCCCCGATCCGACATAGTCGACGCCCGGCAGCAGGACGTAGTATTTCACATCCATCAGCCGCGCCGTGTTGTCGGCCCGTTCCAGGAAATAGCCCAGGTTCAGAAAATCCCAGCCGTCGTTGCGCAGCAGGGTTGCGTCAATCGCCCCGCGCAGCATCGCCGTGTGGCGCATGGTCCATTCGGTCAGCTGTGTCAGTTCCAGTTCGCTGCGCGGGCGGCGTTCAAGGCCGCGCAATTCCTGAAAGGCGGTGTTGATGGCATCCCAGACCTGCGTTGTCAGGGCGGTGCGCACGATCCGCGCGTTTTCACGGGCGCGAAACAGGCAGGAGGCGACCGAAGACGGGTTGTCGCGGTCGAAGAACAGGTAGCTTTCGATGTTGCGCTGCACCGGATCGCCATATTTGCGGTCAAACCCGATGGCGGTGCCGCTGGCCTGCAGCAGGGAATCCCATTCGCTGCGGTATCCGGTGCCCGAGGACGGCAGCAGCGCGATGCGCGATCCCACCTCCAGCAGGCGCGCCATGGTTTCGGCGCGTTCGGCATAGCGCGCGATCCAGTACAGGTTGTCGGCGGTCCTGCTCAGCATCGCGTCACTCTGCCAGCACCCAAGTGTCCTTGACCCCGCCGCCCTGCGACGAGTTCACCACCAGGCTGCCATCCTTCAGCGCCACGCGCGTCAGCCCGCCCGGCACCAGTTCGATCCGCTCGCCCACCAGACAATAGGGGCGCAGGTCGACATGGCGCGGTGCCACGCCTTCCCCGACAAAGGTCGGGACAGTGGACAGGGCCAGCGTCGGCTGGGCGATGTAATTGCCGGGGTCGGCCCTGATGCGCGCGGCAAAGCCCGCGATCTGCTCGGCGGTGGACCGCGGCCCGACAAGCATGCCGTAACCGCCCGAGCCATGCACCTCTTTCACCACCAGATCGCCCAGGTTTTCCAGCACATAGGCGCAGTCATCCGCCTTGCCGCATTGCCAGGTCGGCACATTCTGCAGGATCGGCTCTTCGCCCAGGTAGAAGCGGATCATGTCGGGGACATGGGTGTAAACCGCCTTGTCATCCGCCACGCCGGCCCCCGGCGCCGAACAGATGCTGACCCCGCCCGAACGGTAGACATCCATCAGCCCCGGAATGCCCAGCAGGGAATCGGGGCGGAAACACAGCGGATCGATGAAGGCATCGTCGATCCGCCGGTAGATCACATCGACCCTGCGCGGACCTTCGGTGGTGCGCATCCAGACGAATTCGCCTTCGACGAACAAATCCTGCCCCTCGACCAGTTCCACGCCCATAAGATCGGCCAGAAAGGAATGCTCGTAATAGGCGCTGTTGAAAGGGCCTGGCGTCAGGATGACGACCGTCGGCTCGGTGTCGCATTTCACCGGTGCCACGCTGGCCAGGGTGCGGCGCAGCAGCTGCGGATAGCTGTCCACCGGTTCGATCCGGTTTTCGCGGAACAGGCCGGGGAACATGCGCATCATGATTTCGCGGTTTTCCAGCATGTAGCTGACCCCGCTGGGGGTGCGGCAGTTGTCTTCCAGCACAAAGAAGTCATCCGGGCCGGTCCGCACCAGGTCCACGCCCACGATATGGCTGTAAACCCCCTTGGGCGGGACAAAGCCCGCCACGGCCTTTTCATAGGCGTCGTTCCGGTAGACAAGGTGCGCGGGAATGCGGCCGGCCCGCACAATCTCTCCGCGCCCGTAGACATCGACCAGAAAGGCGTTCAGCGCGCGGGCGCGCTGCTTGATCCCGCGTTCCAGCCGGGCCCACTCTGCCCCGGTGAAGACACGGGGGAACATGTCGAAGGGGATCAGCCGGTCCGGATCGCCGCCCTCGCCATAAACGGCAAAGGTGATGCCGATGCGCCGGAACAGTGCTTCGGCCTCGGCCTGCTTCATCTGCCGCAATTCGGCCGGCATCGCCTTTGTCCAGTCTTCCAGCCGGGCATAGGGGGGACGCACGGTGCCATTGTGATACATCTCGTTGAAACTGCTGATCACAACAAGGGGCTCCCCGTCACGCGGCCTGACGGCACTTAAGCAGCGGGCTTCGCCCGGGGGAAGCCCTGCCGTCTGTTTCCGGGCAGGGACGATGGGCCTCTGCCCGATATTTGGGCGCATCGGTCCCGTGACCTTGGCCCGCCGGCGCGCTAGCTTGACCGCATGGCGCGCGCACCTGTCCTGACCTTTACCGACCGGGGCATCTTCTGCCCCGCCGGCGGTTTCCACATTGATCCCTGGCGCCCGGTGGACCGCGCCCTGATCACACACGGGCATTCCGACCATGCCCGCCCCGGCCATGGCCGCTATCTGTGCAGCAGCCAGGCCGCCCCGGTGATCCGTCACCGCCTTGGGCCGGTCCGGCTGGAGACGATCGCCTATGGCGAGACCCGCCGGATCGGCGGGGTCACCGTTTCGTTCCATCCGGCGGGCCATGTTCCGGGGTCGGCACAGATCCGGGTGGAACAGGACGGCGAGGTCTGGGTGGCCTCGGGCGATTACAAGGTCAGCGCCGACGGTCTGTCAGACCCTTTCGAGCCGGTGGCCTGCCACTGCTTCATCAGCGAATGCACCTTTGGCCTGCCGGTGTTCCGCTGGGACCCGCAGGAGGCGATCCTGGCGCAGATCAACCGCTGGTGGGCCGCCAATGCCGCCGAAGGGCGCATTTCGATCCTGGGCGCCTATGCCTTGGGCAAGGCGCAGCGCATCCTTTCGGGTCTGGACACCGGGATCGGCCCGATCCTGACCCATGGGGCAGTCGAAGCGACGACCGAAATCCTGCGGAGCCAGGGCTGTGCCCTGCCCGCAACCGTCGCCGTGACAGCCGGGGTAAGTGCAAAGTCTCATCCGCGCGCCATCGTGATCGCCCCGCCTTCGGCACAGGCCACGCCCTGGGCCAGCCGGTTCGGCCCGAACGCGGCCGCCGCCTTTGCCTCGGGCTGGATGCGCCTGCGCGGCGTGCGCCGCAGGCGGGGGGCCGAAACCGGCTTCGTGCTGTCGGATCATGCCGACTGGCCGGGTCTGAACAGCGCGATCCGTGAAACAGGGGCCGAGCGGGTCTTTGTCACCCATGGCTACACTGCCGTCTTCCGCCGCTGGCTGGAAAGCCAGGGCTATGATGCGGGCATCGTGCAGACCGAATACGAAGGTGAAGGCATTGACAGCGCACAGCCCGACACAGCAGGGGATGTGCCCGGATGAAACACCCTGATCACCTGTTCAAGAACATCCCTGGGGGTGATCAGCGGTCAGACCCCCCCCGGTGGAGGGTCTTCGCGAAGAACGCCCGGCCCGTGGCCGGGCCGGGGGGGCAGACAGCGCCCCGCCGCCGGTCATGAGGCGCTTTGCCCGCCTGTTCGCAGCCCTCGACGGCACCACGAAGACTGCTGCCAAGACCGCCGCCCTTGCCGCCTATTTCCGGGACGCCCCGGAAGAGGACCGTCTGTGGACCATTGCGCTGCTGTCAGGCCGCCGTCCGAAACGTGCGGTCACGGCAACCGAACTGCGCGAATGGGCGGCAGAGGCGGCAGCCATTCCGCTGTGGCTGTTTGAGGAAACCTATCCGGCGGTTGGCGACCTGGCGGAAACCATTGCGCTGGTCCTGCCGCCGCCCGGAACGGACAGCGGGTTGCCACTTGGCGTTCACATGCGCGGCCTGATTTCCCTTGCCGGGCAGCCCGCATCTGTGCGCCGGGCAGCGATTCTGTCGGCCTGGGACGGGCTTCAGCCTGATGAGCGCTTCCTGTTCAACAAGCTGATCACCGGCGGCTTCCGCATGGGGGTCAGCCAGGGGCTGATGACGCGGGCGCTGGCCCAGGCGGCGGGCGTTGCCGAAACCACGCTGGCCCACCGCCTGATGGGCGACTGGTCGCCGCTGACCACAACCTTTGCCGCGCTGGTGCAAACCGGCGATCCGCAGTCTGACGCCACACGGCCCTACCCCTTTGCGCTGGCCGCCCCGCTGGAGGCCGCACCGGAAACCCTGGGTGATCCGCAGGACTGGCTGGCGGAATGGAAGTGGGATGGCATAAGGGGCCAGCTGATCCACCGCGCCGGGGCCTTTGCCCTGTGGTCGCGCGGCGAGGAACTGATCACCGGCCGCTTTCCCGAATTCGCACCGCTGGCGGATTTTCTGCCCGCCGGCACGGTGATTGATGGCGAGGTGGTGGCATGGGGCGGTACCGGCCCGCTGCCCTTCGCTGTCCTTCAGAAACGGATCGGGCGCAAGTCACTGCCAAAGCGCCTGCTGGCAGAGGTGCCTGCGCATCTGCTGGCCTATGATCTGCTGGAAGAGGCGGGGCAAGACCTGCGCGCGGCCCCCCTTTGCCTGCGGCGCGCCCGGCTGGAGGCACTGCTGCACGCCCTGCCACCCGGCCTGCCTATCGGCATCTCGCCTGCGCTGGCTGCGGCAGACTGGCCCGCGCTGGCTGCCCTGCGCGCTGCCGCGCGGGATCGGTCGGCAGAGGGGCTGATGCTCAAGCGGCGGTCCTCGGCCTATCATGTCGGGCGCAAGCGGGGCGACTGGTGGAAATGGAAGCTGAATCCCTTCACCGTCGATGCCGTGATGATCTATGCCCAGGCCGGGCATGGCCGCCGCGCGACACTGTACACCGATTTCACCTTTGCGGTGCGCGATGGCGATGATCTGGTGCCCTTTGCCAAGGCCTATTCCGGCCTGACCGATGACGAATTCCGCCGGATCACCGACTGGGTGCGCAAGAACACGCTGGAACGGTTCGGCCCGGTGCGCCGGGTGGTGCCGGAGCTGGTGTTCGAGATCGCCTTTGAAGGCATTCAGGCCAGTCCCCGGCACAGATCCGGCATTGCCCTGCGCTTTCCGCGCATGCTGCGCTGGCGCCAGGACAAGCCGGTGGCCGGGATTGACACGATCCAGACGCTGCGCGCGCTGCTGGCCGGGCAGCGGGGGTTTTCCACCCCCACCCCCCCGGAAGATATCTGAGAACAGGTCATGGAATGGGGCGGGATGGCTTGCGCTTGCCCCGGTCAGACGCCTACATCGGGTGCGACAATGAAAGAGGTTTCCCATGACGCTGCCGCTTCCCCGCCCTGTTTTCGATGCCAATGCCGCCGCAGGCGGTCTGGGAAGCCTGCCTGACTGGGATTTGTCCGATCTTTACACAGCACCTGACGCGCCCGAAGTGGCGCGGGATATGGCCTGGCTGAAAGCGGCCTGCACCGGCTTTGCGGCACGGTATGAGGGAAAGCTTGCCGCGCTGGATGCCCCGGCGCTGCTGGACTGTGTGAAGGCCCATGAGCAGATCGACATCACCGCCGGGCGGCTGATGTCCTTTGCCGGGCTGCGGTACTACCAGAACACGCTGGACAGTGACCGGGCCAAGTTCATGGCCGACATGCAGGACAAGGTGACGGACTACACAGCGGCGCTGGTCTTTTTCAGTCTGGAATTCAACCGCCTGGAGGATCACCACCTTGCCGGGCTGCTGGCGGCAAATGCGGAACTTGCCCGGTACCGGCCGGTGTTTGACCGGATGCGGGCAATGCGGCCCTATCAGCTGTCAGACGAGCTGGAGAAATTCCTGCACGACCAGTCCACAGTCGGCGCGGCGGCCTGGAACCGGCTGTTTGACGAAACGATGGCCGGACTGATGTTCGATGTCGCGGCCGGCGCGGAGCCGCTCAACCTGGAAGCCACGCTGAACCTGCTGACCGATGCCGACCGCAGCAGACGCGAGGCGGCAGCGCGGGCGCTGGCCGCAGTCTTTGACAGGAACATTAAGCTTTTCGCCCGGGTCCACAACACTTTGGCCAAGGAAAAGGAGATTTCCGACCGCTGGCGCAAGATGCCCACCCCGCAGACGGGACGGCACCTGTCGAACCATGTCGAGCCGGAAGTGGTCGAGGCATTGCGCAATGCCGTGGTCGCCGCCTACCCCAGGCTGTCGCACCGCTACTACCGGCTGAAGGCGAAATGGATGGGGCTGGACAGGCTTCAGGTCTGGGACCGCAACGCGCCCCTGCCCATCGAGGTGCCAAGGACCGTTGACTGGGCCGAGGCGACCGACACCGTGCTGGCGGCCTATGCCGCCTTTTCGCCGCAGATGGCCGAGCTGGCGCAGCCGTTCTTTACCAAGGGCTGGATTGATGCGGGCGTCAAACCCGGCAAGGCCCCCGGTGCCTTTGCCCACCCGACGGTCACGACGGTGCATCCTTATGTGATGCTGAATTACCTGGGCAAGCCGCGCGATGTGATGACGCTGGCGCATGAGCTGGGTCACGGCGTGCATCAGGTGCTGGCGGCGGGCCAGGGCGAACTTCTGTCCTCCACGCCGCTGACACTTGCGGAAACCGCCAGCGTCTTTGGGGAAATGCTGACCTTCCGCAAGCTGCTGGATGCTGCCAGGACCCCGGTCGAGCGCAAGACCCTGCTGGCCGGCAAGGTCGAGGACATGATCAACACCGTGGTCCGGCAGATCGCCTTTTACGATTTTGAATGCAAGCTCCATGCCGCCCGCCGCGAGGGTGAACTGACCCCCGATGACATCAACGCGCTGTGGATGAGCGTGCAGGCCGAAAGCCTGGGCGATGCCTTCGAATTCATGGACGGCTACGAAACCTTCTGGGCCTATATCCCGCATTTCGTGCATTCACCCTTCTACGTCTATGCCTATGCCTTTGGCGACGGGCTGGTGAACGCACTTTATGCCGTCTATGCCGATGGCAAGCCCGGTTTTGAAGAGATGTATTTCGACATGCTGAAGGCCGGGGGGTCAAAGCACCACAAGGAACTGCTGGCCCCGTTCGGCCTGGATGCCAGTGACCCGGCCTTCTGGGACCGGGGCCTGAGCATGATTTCCGGTTTCATCGACGAGCTGGAAGCGATGGAAGGCTGAGCCCGGACAGCCGACGGCCGCCCCGGCAAGGGGGTGGCCCGCTGCTATCAGTTGGTCATCCGGCCCTGTTCCTGCACGGGTTCGATACGGGTCAGCATCTGGGCCAGCGCGGTTTCAGCGTCAGTGGCCACGCCATCGGCATCGACCAGCGTCAGGATGTCCGGCACAAGGTCGATGATCTTGCCGCTGACCATGATCCATGCGGCGGGGCTGGTGATGCGAAGTGCCACGATCAGGCGCGCCAGCGGAAAGACCATCCGTTCGCTGCCCGCAGAGACCCCGATGATCGGATAGGCGACCCCTTCGGCGGCAGAGAGCAGTTCGTGATGCCCAAGGCCCGTGCACAGATCGATCTGCCAGCCGCGCCTGCGGAAGAAATCTGCCGCCATTGTCACGCCCAGCGTATGGGTTTCACCCGGTGTGGAGGCGAACATCGCGCGTGCCGCACCTGCCTTGGGGTATTGATCCGAGGCGAAGGCCTGCCGCAGTCCGCGCATGATGGCATAAATCCGGCCCGCCGCGATGGTCATCTGGGCCGATGTCGTGCGGTCTTCGTCCCAGCGTTCGCCCAGCCTGCGCGCCGACGCGGCCAGATAGCCAAGGTAGACCATGTCGATTGACATGCCGCCAAGGCGCGCTTCCAGCACCAGGTCTGCCGCCGCCTCTTCCCGGGGGGAAACAAGCGCATCGCACAGCGCGTCGATATCAGCATCGGGAGGCAGCCGTTCGCCCGCCGCACTGCCCCTGCGTTCCAGCCGGGTGATCACCTCGGCCGCCAGGGCGTGGACTGCCGTATCGGGCATGAAACCGGCGCGCTTCGTGAAAAGGCCGCGCGCCTTGTCGAACGCTTCCCTGTCGAGGCCGCCATCACCATGGGGCTTGCGAGGCATGTCATCCTGCTTTCAGGGGGAGGCGTTGCGCAAAGTGTTCCGGCGCAGGCCTGTTGCCTGCCTGCGACTGAACCCCGTTTCCTGGTGGCTTCCTTTCGTGCTCCCCTTGGTCACCTTAGCAAACAATCCCTGTCAATCAAGCCTGACAGTTCCTGCGGGCTTTCTGCAAAATTTGCAAGCGATTGGGGGTCGTTGCGCCGGATTGCACTGGGGTCACCCGGCTGACCGCGCAGGCTGGCCTCCGGCGCGGTCACGAATTTGAGAGAATCCCCTGGCGCATTCCGCGCAAGGATTCTCTCGAAAGGCCGCGATCAGATCGGCTGCGCCACCGCGAACACCCGGTCGATCATGGTCTGGCTGGCCCTGGCCTGTTCCAGCGGCCAGGCATAGGGGGCACCGGTCAGGGCGCTGCGGCAAAAGGCTTCGACCTGAAGCTTGTAGTGGCGGGCATCGGGGAACCGTTCCACCGTAACCGACAGACCGGGGCGGTGCAGTTCCACCCGCGCCTCGCCAAAGACATTGGCGTTGTAGGGGGCGGTCAGGCGGATCAGACCGGTTTCGCCCTGAAACACGATCTCCTGCCGGGGGAACAGCCGCATCGAGGTGATCGAGGAATAGGTGAACGGCCCACCGGGACCGGTGAAGCGGCCGGTGACCTGGGCATAAACATCCACCCCGTTTTCAAACCGGATGCGCGATTGCAGGCTGTCCAGATCCGGCTCTGCCCCGGTGACGAAACGGGCCGAGCCAAAGGTATAGACCCCGATATCAGGCAGGCTGCCCCCGCCGGTTTCGGGGCGGTTGCGGATGTTGACCGTGTCTGTGCGGTTGTCATAGGTGAAGGCGACATCGACATGCTCGATGCGTCCGATCGCGCCGTCCTGCACCAATTGCCTGGCACGCAGGAACTGCGGATGATGCACGATCATGAAGGCTTCGGCGGCCATCAGGCCGGTGCTGTCACGCAGGGCGATCAACCCGTCGATCTCTGCCGCCGCCATGGCGATGGGCTTTTCGGTCAGCACATGCTTGCCGGCCAGCAGGGCCTTTTTCGTCCATTCGACATGCAGGTTGTTCGGCAGCGGAATGTAGACGGCATCAATGGCAGGGTCCGCCAGCAGCCTGTCATAGCTGGAATGAACCCGCAGCGACGGGCAGAACGCCTGGAACCGCAGCGCCTTTTCCGGGTGCGGGGTTGCAAGGGCGGCAAGCTCCGCCCCTTCCGCCGCATGAATGGCCGGGGCCATCTGTTCCCAGGCGAAATTCGATGCCCCCAGCACACCCCAGCGCAGCACCTTGACCATGGCATTTTCCCCATCGCGTTGTATGACTTAGCGACGGTATCGCAATGACGGGGCGAGGGAAACGGAAAAACTTGGTTGAGGCACGCCAATCAGACAAGACGGTCTTTGTGGCAACGCCAAGCTGCGACATCCGGCTTAAGGATTGCCCGGCGTTTCCGTTCGGGTCACAGCGGGACCAGAGAGCAGAAAGAACCGGACCCTGGGCGTTCTCCTGCTGCGACCGTCACGCGCGGTCGAAACCCCGTTTGCTGCGAACCGAAATACCAAGGCGGGCAAGCTCCACCGGCAGAAGCGCCGATTGTAGCAGAGCAACGGGTGCGGTGCCTGAAAGCGCTGTGAAGGCGCGGTCATAAATGGCCAGGCAATCACCGGTGGTCAGGCGCGAGTGAAAGAGGATGCCGTCAAGTGTGATACGGATGCTGTACAATGCCTCGGAAAAGGCCTGTCCCGCAGTGTGGTCGCGCGCACGGCTCGTATCGGTGTCAATTCCCAGGTTATAGGCTGCGGCCCCCCCTGAGATCGAGCAGGACCAGCGCGCGGCTTGAGCTGATCTGGGTCAGACACAGCTGATCCAGGTAGGATCGGTAAAGGATGCGCTTTGCCTTGCCTTCATAGCGGTCCCGCACAACGGCCTCGGCGAAAGCCGTTGAAAAGTTATCCGCTGCGTAAAGCACCCGGAAAGACCCGGAAGGGCTGGAGAATCGGCTTGACCCGAAGCCGGCACCGGCAGATAACAAGCGGTATCGGTCCGGCAAGATACGTGGCCAGTCAGCGATGCTTGCCTTCAGGACATGTTCGCGCAGTCTGGCTGCTGCGATTTTCACGCGTAGTCCAGCGCGCCTTCTGCCGCGTTTCTGACCATCTGAAACTTGCCATCGCGAAGTTTTTCGATCGGTGGTTCGCCGTCAGTCATCCGGTTGGGGGCAACCAGCCATTCCCACGCATCCTCTGGCGAAGCAAACAGTGCCGCGACACGGTCCAGACCTGTCAAGGGCCTGCAATGCTCGAACTGCCGGAGAGGATAAAGAAAATTGCGAAGTCCTTTTCGCAAAGCGATGACCTTGCTTGCCCTTCTCCAGTTATCATGTGTGCTGCGGGAGATGTTGAGCAGGTTGACCACCTCTCCCGCAGCGGCAAGGTCGCTTTCGACCCAGTCAGCCGCTTCGTGATCGATGGTGACTGCATCCAGCAAGAGTCTGCCTTCCGTCTCCGAAACGAGCCTTCCCATACCACTTCCGTGAAACACCCTGCCCGAAGCAGCCGGATACCTGTAAGCACTCGTCAGTTTGTTCGCACGATTGGAGTCGTCAACCACTAAAGCCCCGGCAACCATGGTCAGCATCGGGATCTTCAAATTCAATGCAAGCGCAAGAGTGACAAGACCAACCATATCCATGCGCCCGACCTCAGTCCTGATCGCCCTTATCAGGGCGACCTGCGTATCATGGAGGTTTTTTGGCTCACTCATGGCACCTCTCCCTACAACAAATCAGGCAAATTCGGCAACAATGAATGTGGGACGCAGTACGAAACGGGAGGGGTGCGCCAAAGGGTTTTCTCTGCGGTGCACCCAAGTCGGATCGTCGCCATCACAATCTTTTCAAGGTCCGGCAAAGCCGACACCAGAGGCCTCCTGATGACAGCGCCCACGCGATTTCGCGGAAACCGGTCGGGCAGTATGGATGCCCCAAAACAATGAATACATCCCTATGTAGCACATCCCCGTCGAACGCGGGGCTGCGTGTCTCTCCGGCCATGGAGCGACTGTTCCGACAGCGACGAAACCGGCAGTTCGCTGCCCAGGGTGAACCGTGGAACCTTATGCGGGAATCAGCATCCCCTTGCCACGCGCCAGTTCGCGCATGCGCGACTGCAGCTTTTCAAAGGCGCGCACCTCGATCTGGCGGATGCGTTCCCGGCTGACGCCGTAGCTTTCCGACAGTTCCTCCAGCGTTACCGGCTGATCTGACAGGCGGCGCTGCACCAGAATGTCCTTTTCGCGGTCATTCAGCGCTTCCATCGCGGTCATCAGCAACTCGCGCCGCGCGTCAAGCTCATCGCGCGCCTCGTAATCTGCGGCCTGGTCGGCTTCCGTGTCTTCCAGCCAGTCCTGCCACTGGGTTACCGAATCGCCGTCCGACCCCACCGTCGCGTTAAGCGAGGCATCGCCACCCGACAGGCGGCGGTTCATATCCACCACCTCATCCTCGGTCACGTTCAGGTCGCGGGCAATCTGGGCCACATTTTCGGGGCGCAGGTCGCCTTCTTCCAGTGCGCCCAGCTTTGCCTTGGCCTTGCGCAGGTTGAAGAACAGCTTCTTCTGCGCGCTGGTGGTGCCCAGCTTGACCAGGCTCCACGACCGCAGGATGTATTCCTGAATGCTGGCGCGGATCCACCACATCGCATAGGTCGCAAGGCGGAAGCCCTTTTCGGGGTCAAACCGCTTCACCGCCTGCATCAGGCCCACGTTGGCTTCGGAAATCACCTCGGCCTGCGGCAGGCCGTAGCCGCGGTAGCCCATGGCGATCTTGGCCGCCAGACGCAGGTGCGAAGTGACCATCTTATGCGCCGCCGCCGTATCCTGATGGTCGACCCAGCGCTTGGCCAGCATGTATTCCTCTTCCGGTTCCAGCAGGGGAAACTTGCGGATTTCCTGCATGTAGCGGTTCAACCCCTGCTCGGGGCTTGGTGCGGGAAGATTGGCATAGGTGCTCATGTAAGACCCTCCTGGCCCGCCACGGTCAGTGCCGCAGCGGAACCCGCAATTTATGTCCCTGCCGTTTGGCGTTCAAGACCCTTCTGAACTGAACGGTTCATTTATGCTGCGCGCCGCCGCCGCCGGGCGAAAGCGGATGTCACCCGGCTCACGCGAATGTCACGGGATGCGAAGCTGCGCGATCAGCTCTGCCATATCCGGCGGCAGGGGCGAGGTGAATTCCAGTATCCCGCCGGTCAGCGGATGCCTGAACCCCAGCGTGGCGGCATGCAGGGCCTGGCGGGGAAAGGCGTTGGCGGCCCCGGCCCCGGTGGCCTTGCCCCCCAGCCGCCGCCGCCCGCCATAGGTCTGGTCCCCCAGCAGTGCATGGCCGACATGCGCCATATGGACCCGGATCTGATGGGTGCGCCCCGTCTCCAGCCAGCATTCCACCAGTGCCGCCGCCGGGGGCGTGCCAAAGGCCTGCACCACCCGGACCCGCGTCACCGCATGTCGCCCGCCTTCGGCCAGCACGGCCTGCCGCTGGCGGTCGGTGCGGTGGCGCGCCAGCTGCGTGGCGATGCGCAGGATGCCCCCGGCCTCAAAGCTGACCCCGCCGATCCCCCGCAGGCGCGGGTCGGCGGCGTCGGGCACACCGTGGACAACGGCCAGGTAGCGGCGGTTGACGCTGTGCGCCTCGAACTGCGCGGCCAAACCGTGATGGGCGCGGTCCGACTTGGCGACCACCAGAAGGCCCGAGGTATCCTTGTCAATCCGGTGGACGATGCCGGGGCGCTTTTCGCCGCCCACGCCCGAAAGGTTGCCGCCGAAATGGTGCAGCAGCGCGTTGACCAGCGTGCCCGAATACGACCCCGGCGCGGGGTGAACCACCATGCCCACGGGCTTGTCCACCACGATCAGGTCGGCATCTTCCCACAGGACGGTCAGGGGAATGTCTTCGGCGCCGGTTGCGCTGTCTTCCGCCCCGGCCACCCACACATCCAGCACGTCGCCTGCCGCCACCCGCGCCTTGGGGTCCGTCACGACCGCCCCGTTCAGCGTCACCGCCCCTTCGGCGATCAGCCGCGCCAGCCGGGAGCGCGACAACGCCGCCTCCTCTGGCACGTCGCGGGCAAGCGCCTTATCAAGGCGCTCTGGGGGGGCCGCGCCGATGGTCACGGAAACGGTGCGGCCCGGCGGATTGGAAGGATGGCCCATGAACTCGGCTCCGGCACCGGAAGGGCTTCCGCCCGGCCTGCGGTTTCTGAAATTCCTCGTGATCGTCCTGACGCTGACGATGATTGTCGGGGTCATAACCATCGTCTGGGTGATTGTCACCCGTATGCCGCAGGCAATGCAGCGGCCGGCTGACCTGCCCGACAGCATCACCCTGCCGGACGGCACCCGCGCCACGGCCTTTACCCAGGGGGCCGACTGGTATGCGGTCGTGACCGCCGATGATCGCATCCTGATCTTTGACCGGGCGACGGGTGCCTTGCGCCAGACGGTGACATTGCGGGGCGGGACCTGACCGAAGGCCTGTTTCCGACCCGCAAGGGGCGGGAACGGTAGCGCGCGGGCACCCGGCCCGCCGCAGCATGGCAGCGCAAAGGCGGAGAGGATGATGACCCAGGGATATGGTGCGGATGCCACCGAAACGGCCCGGCACATTGCGCGCGGCGATGTGTCGCCCGAAGAACTGCTGGATGCGGCCCTGGCGGCTGTCGACCGGATCAACCCGGTCCTGAACGCGGTTGTGCTGGTCCAGGAAGGTGCGGCGCGCAAAGCCATTGCCGAAGGTCTGCCGCGCGGGCCGTTCCGGGGCGTGCCGTTCCTGATCAAGGATCTGGGCTGCGAGGCGGTCGATTTCCCGTCGCACAACGGCTCGCGCCTGCTGGCCAATACCCGCTACCGGCGCGATTCGGCGATTTTCCAGCGGATGCGGGCCACGGGCGTTGTCACCTTCGGACGCACCACATCGCCCGAAGGCGGCATCGGGCCTGCGACCGAAGCCGCCGTTTACGGCGGCCCCACCCGCAACCCGTGGAACCCGGACCATACCCCGGGCGGGTCGTCCGGCGGGGCCGGGGCGGCGGTGGCGGCCGGGATCGTGCCCTTTGCCCATGGGTCGGATGGTGGCGGGTCGGTGCGCATTCCGGCTTCGTCCTGCGGTCTGTTCGGGTTCAAGCCCACCCGCGCCCGCCTGCCGGACGGCCCCTATGCGGGCGAAGGCTGGGCGGGAATGGCAATCGACGGGTTCCTGACCCGGTCGGTGCGCGACACCGCCATCATGCTGGATGCCTGCGAAGGGGCCGATCCGGGGGCACCCTATTGCGCGCCGCCTTTGCTGCGTGGCCATGCCGATGCCATCAGCCGCCCCCCGCGCCGCCTGCGCGTGGCCCTGTGCGATACAACGCTGACCGGGGACCCCATTCACGCGGACTGCAGGGCGGCGGTTCATCAGGCCGCCCGGCTGCTGTCGGACCTGGGTCACCATGTGGAACCGGCCCGACCAATGGCGGACGTCGCCCGCATGATGCGCGCCTGGACCGACATCGTCGCCTGCGGCACGGCGCTGGGCATTCATTCGGCGCTGCGCGGGCGCGCCCTGGAGGCGGGGGAAGTCGAAGGCGTCGGGCGCGGGGCCATTGCCCATGCCGCCACGCTGCGGGGAGAACGCTATCTGCAGGCGGTGGGCGAAATTCATGCCTTTGGCCGGGAAATGGCGGCCTTCTTTGACCCCGAAACGGGGCCACCCCGGGATATCCTGCTGACGGCGACCCTGGCCGAGCCGCCTGCGAAAGTGGGGCGGTTTTCCCATGTGACCGAAGATTACGTCGCCTTCCGCACCGGCCCGGACGGCGTTTTCGCCTATTCGCCCTTCTGCGCGGCCTTCAACGCCTCGGGTCAGCCGGCCGCGTCGCTGCCGCTGCACAGAACGGCAGAGGGGCTGCCTGTCGGGGTGCATCTGGCCACCCGGTTCGGGGCGGATGAAGAGCTGATCGCGCTCTGCGCCGAGATCGAGGCCGCCCGCCCCTGGATCGGGCTGCGCCCGGCGATCCACGCCTGAGCGCGTGACAGGGGCTTGCATTTGCCAAACGCTGCCCCTTACGATCCGGGCAGGGCAGCGGGGGGTTGGCTTGTGAGCAAGGACGTCGCGGTGGAGGTCCGCAACGCTGTAAAGGCCTTTGGCCAGGGCGACAGCGCCGTGCGGGCGCTTGACGACGTGTCGGTGAACATCCGCAAGGGCGAATTTTTCACCCTTCTGGGGCCTTCGGGCTGCGGCAAGACCACGTTGCTGCGTCTGATCGCCGGATTCGAGACGCCGACCTCGGGAGAGATCCTGCTGGATGGCAAGGACATCACCCAGGATCCGCCAAACCGCCGCCCCGTCAACACCGTGTTCCAAAGCTATGCCCTGTTCCCGCATCTGACGGTGGCGCAGAACATCGGTTTCGGGCTTGAGATGCAGGGCCGCCCCAAGGCAGAAATCGCGGACGTCACCGCAAACATGCTGGCGCTGGTGCAGCTTGGAGCGATGGCGCGGCGCAAGACCAGCCAGTTGTCCGGCGGCCAGCAACAGCGCGTCGCGCTGGCCCGCGCCCTGGCACCCCGGCCCAGGGTTCTGCTGCTGGACGAGCCGCTGTCGGCGCTGGACCTGAAGCTGCGCAAGGAAATGCAGATCGAACTCAAGCGGCTGCAACTGGAGACCGGGATCACCTTCATCTTCGTGACCCATGATCAGGAAGAAGCCCTGACGATGAGCGACCGCATCGGGGTGATGAGCGCGGGCAGGATCCGGCAGATCGGGACGCCGCGCGACATCTATACAAGGCCGGTGAACCGGTTTGTCGCCTCGTTCATCGGAGAGTCGAACTTTCTGTCCGGCGCGGTCGAAACCGGCGGGGTGCGCCTGTCCTGCGGTGATCTGGTGGAAGCGGCGGGCAGCGAAGGCCGGTCAGGCAAGGTGACGCTGGCCGTGCGCCCCGAACAGGTGCGGCTGACGCGGGCGGGTGAACCGGGGGCCTTGCCTGCAACCATCACGGGCTGGGTCTATTTCGGCACCGATACCCATTGCCATCTTGCCCTTTCGGACGGGACAGAGGTTGTGGCCCGGCTGCAAAGCCCGGCCACCGGTGATGCCGGGCTGGAAAAGGGCAAGGCGGTGGCGCTGCGCTTTGCCCCCGGGGCGGCGCAGGTTCTGGGGGATTGACCATGCCGTCGAACGAGGACCGCCAGCGCGCCGCCAGCGCCCGCACAGGATGGGCCCTGTCGGCACCGGCGCTGCTGCTGCTGGGCTTTGCCGCCTCGGGGCCGCTTTTGATCGTGCTGGTCTATTCCTTTCTGACGCCGGGCGATTACACGGGTGCGCAGCGGCCCTTCACCTTTGAAGCCTGGCAAAGCATCCTGTTCACGCGCGACATTTTCGACGGCACATTGCAACTGGCCGATGCCCATCTGTCGATCTTCTGGCGGTCGGTCAGACTGTCGCTGCTGACCACGGCCATCACCTTTGCGGTGGGTTTTCCCACCGCGTGGTTCATCGCCACCCGGCCGGCGAAATCGCGGGCGCTGTGGCTGTTCCTGATCACCATTCCGTTCTGGACCAACCTCTTGATCCGTACCGTGGCGATCAACGAGGTGATCCGCAACGAAGGCATCATCAACACGCTGCTGATCTGGACCGGCCTGATCACCGAGCCGCTGCGCATCATCTACACCGACACGGCCGTGCTGATCGGCATGGCTTATGTCTATCTGCCGCTGATGGTCCTGCCGCTGTTTGCGGCGATTGACCGCTTTGACATGAAGCTGCTGGAAGCGGGCTATGACCTTTATGCCAGCCGCTGGCAGGTGCTGCGCCGGGTGATCCTGCCCATCGTCAAGCCGGGCATCGTGGCGGGATCGATCCTTGTCTTTGTCCCGTCGCTGGGGGCCTATGTCACGCCGCGCGTTCTGGGCGGCGGCAAGAACATGATGATCGGCAATTTCATCGAGCTGCAATTCGGTGCAGGGCGCAACTGGCCGCTGGGGGCGGCCCTGTCGATGACCCTGCTGATCATCGTCACGATTGCCCTGCTGATTTACGTGCGCGCCGCCAACCGGGGGTCCCCGCATGGCTGAGCGCGCCTTTTCCGCAACCCGCCTTCCGGGCTTTGCCATGATCGCCGTTGCGGTCTTTCTGGTGCTGTACCTGCCGATCTTCACGCTGGTGATCTTTTCCTTCAACGATGCCAATTCGGTGGCGATCTGGGGCGGATTTTCGTTGCGCTGGTATCAGATCGCCTGGGCGAATGACGCGGTGAAGGAAGCTGCGGTCCGCTCCCTGATCATCGCGACATCGGCCGCGCTGATTGCCACCACCGTTGCAACCATGGCGGCCCTGGGCACAACGCGCCGCGCGGCGTTCAAGGGTCAGACCCTGATCTATGTGATCATCAACCAGCCGCTGATGGTGCCGGAAATTGTCACCGCGGTGGCGCTGCTGATCTTCTTCGGCTTCATCAAGGTGACAACCGGTTACCAGGGCCTGGGCTATCTGATTGCGGCCCATTCGGCCTTTTGCGTGCCCTTTGCCTATCTGCCGATCCGGGCGCGGCTGGAGGGGATGGACCTGAGCCTGGAAACAGCGGCGGCCGACCTTTATGCCACGCCCTGGCAGACCTTCCGCAAGGTGACCCTTCCAATATTGCTGCCGGGCATCATCGCCGGGGCGATGCTGGCCTTTGTGATTTCGCTGGACGACGTCGTGATCACCGAATTCGTCAAATCCGGCGGACAGGATACGCTGCCCACCTATATGCTGGGCCAGATCCGCCGTGCGGTGACGCCGGATGTCAACGCCATTTCCACAGCCCTGCTGGTGCTGACCGTTCTTCTGCTGACCGCCTTCTTCCTTCTGACCAGAAGGCGGGACTGACCCCGCCTGCCCTGCCGACCCGTCTTCCAACAAGGAGCCTGACCATGAAGACACTGATGACCGCAACCGCCCTGCTGCTGGCGACATCCTCGCTGGCCAGCGCAGAAGGGGTTCTGAACCTTTACAACTGGGGCAACTACACCAGCCCCGAACTGCTGGCGAAGTTCGAGGCCGAGACCGGCATCAAGGTAACCGTCACCGATTACGACAGCAACGATACGGCGCTGGCCAAGGTCGAGGCCGGTGGCAGTGGCTTCGACCTTGTCGTGCCTTCGGCCAATTATGTGCCGATCTTTGTCGAAAAGGGGCTGATCCAGGAGCTTGACCTGACCAGGCTTGCCAACCACGGCAACATCGCGCCCGAATGGGTGGATGTGCCCTGGGACAAGGGGCGCAAGTTCACCATTCCCTGGCAGTGGGGATCGACCGGGATTGCCGTGAACACCTCGGTTTACAAGGGCGACCCGAACACCTCGGCGGTCTTTCTTCAGGTGCCGGACGAGCTGAAGGGCAAGATCAACGTCGTTCCCGAAATGAATGACATCGTGAACCTGGCCATTATGTTTGTCGGCGGCGAACCCTGCACCGAAGACACCGAAGTGCTGAAGAAAGCCCGCGACGCGCTGCTGGCCGCCAAGCCTGACTGGCTGTCGATGGACTATGGCGCAACCGAGAAGATGTCGAACAATGACTGGGCGGCTTCGGTGAACTGGAACGGGTCTTCCATGCGGATCCGTCTGGCGAACCCGGATGTGGTCTTTGGCTTTCCAAGAGAAGGCTATCCGCTGTTCATGGATTCGGTTGCCCTGCTGAAGGACGCCCAGAATGTCGATGAGGCCTACAAGTTCCTGGATTTCATCATGATCCCGGAAAACGCCGCGATGATTTCCAGCTTTGCGCGCTATGCCAACGGCATCGCCGGGTCAGAGCCCTTCATGCCGGAAGACATGAAGACCGCACCCGAGGTTGTGGTGCCCGAAGAGTTCCGCGCGGCGGGCCGCTTTCTGCCCACCTGTTCGCCCAAGGCCACGGAATACGTGACCGCGATCTGGACCGAACTGCAAAAGTAAGCGGCGGGGGGCCTTTCCCCTGCCAAAGCCAAGACGCGGGGGGGCCAGCCCCCCCGCACCCCCCCGGGGTATTTGGGCCAAGAAGAAGCGGTATCGGGATGTCCGTGATCAATCTGTCCGCGTCCGAGTTGTCCCGCCGCATTGCGGCGGGTGATCTGGCCCCCTCTGACGTGATGGCGGCGTTTCTGGGGCAGATTGCGGCGCTGAACCCCGAAATCAACGCGGTTGTTTCCCTGCGCGACCCCGATCTGCTGCTGGCCGAAGCGCGGGCGGCAGATGATGCGCCGCGCCGGGGCTGGCTGCACGGCCTGCCCTTTGCCGTGAAAGACCTGCAGGCGGTGGCCGGGCTGCGCTGCACCTCGGGCTTTCAGGGCTTTGCCGGTGTGGTGCCAAAGGCCGATGATATGCTGCCGCGTCGGCTGCGCGCGGCGGGGGCGATTTTCATCGGCATGACCAATGTGCCCGAATTCGGCCTTGGCTCGCACAGCTTCAACGCGGTCCACGGGGTGACGGGCAATCCCTATGCGCCGTCGCGCAGCGCGGGCGGATCATCGGGCGGGGCGGCGGCGGCGCTGGCGGCGCGGATGGTGCCGGTCGCGGACGGGTCCGACGCGATGGGATCGCTGCGCAACCCGGCCGCCTTTTGCAACGTCTACGGCTTTCGTCCCGGCGTCGGACTGGTGCCGTCCGACCCGCTGGGTGACACATTCCTGCACCCGCTGGCCACGGATGGCCCGATGGCGCGCTGCCCCGAGGATCTGGCCCGGCTGCTGGAGGTGCTGGCGGTGCCGTCGCCCGCCGATCCGCACGCCCGCCCTTGGGAGCCGTTTGCCATGGCGCTGGACGCGGATGTTGCGGGGCAGCGCATCGGCTGGCTGAGGGACTGGGGCGGGGCCTATGCCACCGATCCCGGCATTCTGGAAACCTGCGAGGCGGCCCTTGGCACCTTTGCCGATCTGGGCTGCCGGGTGGAGCCTGTCAGCCCGCCCTTTCCCGCCGGGCGGCTGTGGGATGCGTGGATCACCCTGCGCACCTGGTCCCGTGTTGCCGGCCTTGGGGACCTTTACCGGGACGCTGCGATGCGGCCCCTGCTTAAGCCTGAAATCATTGGCGAGATCGAGGCAGGTCTTGCCCTGTCAGCCGCCGATGTGCAGCGGGCCAGCGTGATCCGGTCTGCCTGGTTCACGGCGCTGGCCGGGCTTTTCGCGCGCTATGACGCCCTGGTGCTGCCTGCGGCCCAAGTCTGGCCCTTTCCCAAGCTGTCGCGCTACCCCACCGAGATCGCCGGGCGCGCCATGGATACCTATCACCGCTGGATGGAGATCGTGGTGCCGGTCAGCCTGGCGGGGTTGCCCGCGCTGGCCGCCCCGGCGGGTTTCGGCCCGCAGGGGCTGCCCACCGGCCTGCAGATTTTCGGACCGCGCGGCAGTGACCGGCGCCTTCTGCGCCTGGGTCAGGCGTGGCACCGGGCAACAGACTGGCCGAACCGCAGGCCGCCGCCGGGCGTTCAGACCAGCGGATAGCGCGCCAGCGCGCTGTAGCGCGCGGCATCGCGCAGGCGGGCCGATTCGAACAGGACGATCTCGCGCACCGGCACCGGTCCGGCGCGGAATCCGCCCTGATCCACCACCGCGCGCTCCAGCCGCATCGTCCCCTCCGGCCCCGGCGGGCGGAAGCGGCCCAGCGTGATGTGCGGCACAAAGCGGCGCGCCCCGGTCTGCACGCCGGCCTGGCGCGCGGCCCCTTCCACCTTGCGCTGAAGCCGCAGCAGCGGCGCATCCGGGACCACCCGTGCATAGACCAGACGGGGACGGTCGCCGCCGAACATGTCCAGACCCGACAGCGACAGGGAAAACACGGGCAGGCGCAGGTCCGAAAGCGCCTCGTGCACCTGTTCCAGCTGGCGTTCGGGCACCTCGCCCAGAAAGGTCAGCGTCAGGTGCAACGTCTCCACAGGTTCCCGGCGCGGCAGCGGCAGCAGGAACTGCTGCACAGCCAAAGCCGACCGCGTCGCATCGTCGAGGTCGGCGGCAACGAAGGACCGGATTATCGGCGCGCCAGTGCCGCCAGCCGGTCGGCGACCTCGGGGCGGACCGGCCCTTCGCGCGGAACGTCGCGCAGGGTTGTCACCATATGCGGTGCCGGTGGTCTGCGCCCCGGCACCAGCGCCTGCAGGACATCCTGCGCCGCCGCCGGAAGCCTGTCCGGAATTTCCTGCCCGCACAGCGTTGCCCAGACGCCGGTCCAGCAGCGCCCCACCGACCAGGGGTCATAACCGCCACCGCCAAGGACAAGGTAGCGCGGGCTGAGCGGGCGAAGCGCGGCCACGACGGACCAATGCGCGTTGTTGGACAGCGACAGGCGCGACAGGGGGTCTTCTTCCAGCGCGTCCGCCCCGCATTGCAGCACGATGGCCCCGGGCCGGAAGGCCGCGACCCGGGGCAGGATCAGCCGGTCAAGCACCGCGCGCATCTCGGTGTCGTTGAAGCCGCGCGGCACCGGCAGATTGAAGCAGTTGCCGCAGCCGTCATCGCAAAGATGCCCCGTAAAGGGCCAGCGCCCTTCCTCATGGACGGAAATCAGCAGCGCTTCGGGGTCTTCGGCAAAGGCGGCTTCCACGCCGTCGCAATGATGCGCATCGATATCGACATAGGCGATGCGCCGCACCCCCGCCCGCCGCAGAACCAGCATCGCCAGCACCGGATCATTGGTATAGCAGAACCCGTTCGCGCGACCGGGCAGGCCATGATGCGTGCCACCGGCAGGCACATAGATGACCCCGGCGTGGCGCAGCATCTCGGCAGCCAGCATCGCGCCCCCGGCAGAGGTTGCCGGACGGCGGAAAACCTCCGGGAAGACCGGGTTGGACACCGTGCCCAGATGAAAGCGCACCCGGTCTTCGGGCGTGGCGACGCCGCGTTCTTCGGCCGCCTGCAGGGCGGCGAGATAATCGGGGTCGTGCCACAGGGCCAGCGCCGCCGGCTTGGCACGCGGGCTGCGGCGGAACCGCGAGGCCGGCAGCCATCCCAGCGCATGGGACAGGTCCATCACCGTCGACACACGCGGAATCGACAGCGGGTGTCTGTGCCCATAGCTTGAGGCGCGGTAGATGTCCGAGCCGAACAGAAAGGGGCCGACAGCAGAGGTCAGTTCAGAAGGGGCTCGATCTTCGAGGTGATTGCCGCCGAGGTCGGATTTGTCATGGAACCCCATGTTGCAACCACGTCTCCCTCAGGCCCCAGCAGCACCTTGTTGAAATTCCAGCCGGGGACAAAGCCGTATTCCTTTTTCAGCCAGAGGTAAAAGGGGTGGGCCGCGCTGCCCGTGACCGATGTGATCTCTGTCATCGGCAGGGTCAGGTCGAAGTTGGCCGCACAATACTCTTTCACGGCGGCATCATCCGCCAGTTCCTGGTTGAAGTCATTCGACGGCACGGCCAGAACCACCAGCCCCTGCGCGCCATAGGTATCCTGAAGGGTTTGCAGATCATCATACTGCCCGGAAAACCCGCAAAGCGACGCCGTGTTGACCACCAGCACAGGCTGCCCGGAAAAACTGCCCAGATCGATCATGCCGCCATCGATGGCGTTGAACCGGAATCCGGCCCCGGCCCCGGCCTGCGGCCCCGTGACAAGGGCTGCCGAAAGAACGGCAGCAGCAGCGATCAGTCTGATGGTCATCCCTGACGTCCCCGGCACATTAGGGTGATGTGACATCACATCACAGGATGTAGGGGTAGTCTTTTTCGCGGCAAGGTCAATCTTGACACCCGCAGCGGTGCACTTGAAGCGGGACCTTGCAACAGATAACCCCTGCCGCAGATGCAGCACCTTGATCCGAGGATTTCGCCATCCCGACAAAACGGAAAGACACGGCGCGGCTTGTCCGAAACCCATTCCGGGTCCGCGTCCAATGCGGGGCGCTGTGCTGGCGCTGGCAGGGCGGCGACCTGAAGGTTCTTCTGGTTACCAGCCGGGATACCGGGCGCTGGGTCATTCCCAAAGGGCGCCTGATCCCGGATCTGACACCCGGGGCTTCGGCGGCGCGCGAAGCCTGGGAGGAGGCGGGGGTTGAAGGCATGGTCGCCAACCTTCCGATCGGCATGTTCACCTATGACAAGATCATCGGTCCGGGGCAGGCCATTCCCTGCACTGTCACTGTCTATCCGCTTGAGGTTACGCGCCTTCGCGACCGGTTTCCGGAAAGGTCGCAGCGGCAACGCAAATGGTTCACGCCCGAACGGGCCGCCGCGAAGGTGGCCGAACCCGGGTTGTGCGACATCCTCAAGGCATTTTCGGCCCCGCAGCCGCCACCGGGCGGGCAGGGCAGCGCCGCAGGCCCGGCGGTCAAGACCGCACCGAGTTGAATCCGGACCGCAGCCGGCATAGGTCTTGGGCAGGACGGATCATCGGACATCACCGCATCATGATCAGATACGCCATAAAATGCTCGGCCGATCATAGCTTCGACAGCTGGTTCCAGTCTGCCGCAGCTTATGAGGCACTGATCGGCGCGGGCCGCGTCACCTGCCCGATCTGCGGCAGCGCCAAGGTGGAGAAGGGCCTGATGGCCCCCGCCGTCCGCCTGTCCGATGCGGCTGCGGCCGCAGACCGGCCGCTGGATGCGCCGGGCACGGATGCAGAGGCAGCCCTTGCGGCGCTGCGCCGCCAGATCGAGGCCAATTCCGACTATGTCGGCCTGAACTTTGCCGCCGAGGCGCGGCGAATCCACGCGGGGGACGCGCCCGAACGCAGGATTTACGGCGAAGCCCGCGCCGACGAGGCGCGCGCCCTGATTGAAGACGGCGTGCCGGTTGCCCCCCTGCCTTTCGTGCCGGGACGCAAGACCAACTGAACGCCGCAACGGGCGGGACAGATCAGCGGCAGGCCAGGGCGGCATCCAGACCCTGCGGTCCCGGTATCCTGCCCAAGGGCTGCGCCGCAAGCCACGCCGCCGGCACAGGCCCGAAGCGGATCAGATCTGCTTCTCGGGCATATGAACCACAAGGCCCTCCAGCGCCGCTGTCACCTTCAACTGGCAGGTCAGACGTGACCGGGCCGGATCCGGCTTCCAGGCGAAATCAAGCATGTCTTCTTCCATCGCCTCTTTGGGGGGAAGTTTGCCGACCCACTCGGGGGCAATATAGACATGGCAGGTTGAACAGGCGCAGGCACCGCCACAGTCAGCCTCGATCCCCGGAATTCCATTGTCGCGCGCCCCTTCCATGACGGTCAGCCCATTGGGCACATCAACCACATGTTCCTTGCCGCCAAACTCCACATAGGTGATCTTTGCCATCTGCGTCCCCCTTGCCTGCCGTGTTGCGCCGACATAGGCCATCGCGGAAGACTTTGCCAGACCCCGCCGGGACGGGGGACCTTGCCCCTGACGGCCAGTCTTCTAGACTTCGTGCATCATGAACACGCGCCCCCCCCCTTGGCCGCAACCGCCTGCTGCCCTGCCGCACGGCCGACTGAACGAACCCCCTTCCGGGGCGCGTGTTACGGTTGCGGGCCTTGTTCTGGTGCGGCAACGGCCCGGTACGGCCAAGGGCGTGATCTTTGTGACGCTGGAGGATGAGACCGGTGTCTGCAATGTGGTGGTCTGGGCCAAGACCTATGAACGCTTTCGCCGCGCCGTCATTTCGGGGCGGCTGCTGCGCGTCACGGGCCGATTGCAGCGCGACGCGGGTGTTGTCCATGTGGTGGCAGAGCTGATCGAAGACCTTTCGCCCATGCTGGACCAGTTGCTGCGGTCCGATTTCAGGCATGATGGCACCCGCGCCGGGGATCAGCCCTGAATCCTGACCTGTACCGACGGAAAAGGGCGCCCGAAGGCGCCCTGATCCCTGACCGATGGCTGTCCGTCACTTTTCGACGGACAGTGCGACGAAGCGCGGATCACCTTCGCGGCGGACCAGCAGCAGCAGCGACTTGCGCCCGGCCTCGCGGGCTTCGGTGATGCGGCTTTCCAGATCACCGGTTGTTTCGACCTTGCGCTGGCCGGCTTCGGTGATCAGGTCGCCTTCACGCAGACCCTTGGCATAGGCTTCAGATGCGGCGTCAACCGCCATCACCACAAGACCTTCGGACCCGGACGGCAGACCCATCTTCTCGGATATCTCCGGCGTCAGCGCCGAAACCGTCAGGCCAAGCAGATCCTGCACTTCCGGCTCTGCCGGCGGTGCCGCAGCGGCAGGCACCGCTTCGGCCTCGGCCTCTTCGCGGCGGCCCAGGGTGATGGTCAGCGTTTCGGTCTTGCCGTCGCGCAGCACGACCACCTGCGTGGCCTTGCCGATATCCGTGTCGGCAACCTTGCGGACCAGCTCGCGGGTATCGGCCACGTCGACACCATCAAAGGTGGTGATGACATCGCCCGACTGCATGCCGGCGTCCTTGGCCGGGCCTTCGGGAACATCCGTCACCAGCGCACCTTTGGCATCGGCCAGACCCATGGCTTCGGCGACATCCGGCGTCACATCCTGAATGCGCACGCCCAGCCAGCCGCGGCGGGTTTCCCCGAATTCGCGCAGCTGATCCGTGACCTTCGACACCACGTTCGACGCCATCGAAAAGCCGATGCCGATCGACCCGCCGTTGGGCGACAGGATTGCGGTGTTCACGCCGATCACCTGACCGCCCATGTTGAACAGCGGCCCGCCCGAGTTGCCCCGGTTGATCGCGGCGTCAGTCTGGATGAAGTCGTCATAGCTGCCGCTGAGCGCGCGGTTGCGGGCCGAAACGATGCCGGCCGACACCGAGAAGCCCTGGCCAAGCGGGTTGCCCATGGCCATCACCCAGTCGCCCACCCGCATCAGGTCACTGTCGCCGAACTGCACGAAGGGCAGCGGCTCGTCACTTTCGACCTTCAGCAGGGCGATATCGGTCTTGGGGTCGGTGCCGACCAGTTTGGCATCCAGGGTTTCGCCCGAATAAAACTCGACCTTGATCTCGTCGGCGCCTTCGATGACGTGGTTGTTCGTCACGATATAGCCGTCTTCGGAAATCACGAAGCCGGACCCAAGCGCCTCGCTCCGGCGCGGCGCGTCATCGCCCTGTCCGTTTCGGTTCTGGAAATCGCGGAAGAATTCCTCAGACGGCGATCCGGGCGGCACCATGGGCCCGTCTTCGACGGATGCGGAGACGACGGAAGAGGTGGTGATGTTCACCACCGAAGGGCTGATCTGCGTGGCAAGATCGGCAAACGTGTCGGGCGCGCCCAGCGCTGCCGCCTCGATTGCCGGGGTGACCGCCAGGGCCAGACCCAGAACGGCGGCGGCGGCAAAGCGCTGCGCGGCATTCGGCCGGGCGATAGACAGGGCGTTGGACTGCACTCCGAACTCCTTTTCAGATGTTGAGCAGGTCCGGCAGAGGTGCCGGAAATGGTTCTGTTACACAGCTAAGATCGCCGCGCCGCAATGCAATCCCGGTCGCAATGGCTCAATTCGATGTGACTGTAGCGTGACATTCCGTCAGGCCCCAAGACGGCGCGCATGCCGGACCGGGCCGACGCCGATCACCACTGCGGCGAGGCCCGGCAGGCGTTGCCGGTCACACGGTATCCGTGCAAACCGCGCCGGCTGGTCTTCCAGACGCGAAGGGGCCAGCGCAAGCGCCAGCCCCTTCACCACAGTCACCAGCCCAGGGGCCAGAACTGTGCAGCCCATCATTCAGTCGCGACCGGGGCTGCCGATGACCCCGACCCGACCGCAGCAGGCGCGGCCGGGGCCGCTGTGGTGCTGCCGGTGGCCGCATCCGCCGCCGGGGCGACGGGCGCTTCGGTGGGTGTAATCCCCGCATCCGGCGCGTTATAGCTGCGGAAATACTCGAAAAAGGTTGTGTCCGGCTTGATCACGATGGACGAATTCGTTCCCTTCAGCGCCCGCTCGTAAGAGGTCATGGAGCGGGTGAAGGCAAAGAATTCGGGGTCCCGTCCAAAGGCCTGCGCGTAAATCCGGTTCCGCTCTGCATCCGCCTCGCCCCGGATGACTTCGGCCTGCCGCCGCGCATCCGACGTCAGTTCAACCACGGTCCGGTCGGCACTGGCCCGGACCCGGCTTGCCGCCTCGTTTCCGCGGGCGATCTCATCGGTCGCCTCGCGTTCACGTTCCGCCCGCATCCGGGCATAGGTGGCGGCCAGGTTCTGTTCGGGCAGATCGGTGCGGGTCAGGCGCACGTCGATCACGTCAACACCCAGCGAAGCCGCCTCGCGCCGCGACAGATCGCGGATCTGGTTCATCAGCCCGGTCCGGTCTTCGGACAGCACCGCCTGGGACGGCACCGATCCCAGCACTTCGCGGATCGCGGCATTGACGATCCGCTCCAGCCGGGTCTGGGCGGCGCGCACGCCTTCGGCCCCGACAGATTCGCGGAATTCAACCACATTGACGATCTGCCAGCGCGCAAAGGCATCAACCACAAGACGGCGGTCGTCCAGCGGCGTCACTTCCAGCGGCTGCGTCGGCAGGCCCAGGATACGGCCGTCGTAACGCACGACCTCCTGGATCAGCGGAATCCTGAACCCAAGTCCCGGGTCTTCCTTGACGGCCCTGACCTGACCGAACTGCAGGACCAGCGCCTTTTCGCGTTCGTCGACGATGAAGACGGACGACAGCCCCAGCACCACCGCACCGGCGATCGCGGGCAGGATAAAGGATGTGCGATCCATCAGTTGGTCCCCCCGGCACCGCTGGTTGAAGCTGCGGCGGCACCCTGTTGCATCCGTCCCAGTTCGTTCAGCGGCAGGAAGGGCACCACGCCTTGCCCGGCCTGTTCCCCGCCCACGCCATCGAGGATAACCTTGTTCATGTCGCCGAAGACCCGTTCCATCGTTTCCAGATACATGCGCCGCCGCGTCACGTCGGGCGCCTTCACATATTCCTCGTAGACCGAAAGAAACCGGCTTGCCTCGCCCTGGGCGTTGTTCACGACCTGGGCGCGGTAGGCTTCGGCTTCCTCCATCAGACGTGCGGATTCGCCGCGCGCGCCTGCCGTCACCCGGTTGGCATAGGCATCCGCCTCTTTCTCAAGCCGGTCGCGTTCCTGCTGGGCGGCCTGCACTTCGCGGAAGCTGTCGATGACTTCGCGGGGCGGATCGGCCCTGTCGAAGTTCACCCGCACCACGTTGATTCCGGCATTGTAGCTGTCAAGCGTGCCCTGCACCGCCGCCCGCAGGTCCGATGCGATGACGCCCCGGTCGCGGTTGAGGATGGGCGAAAGTTCGGACCGGGCGATGATATCGCGCATCGCACTTTCCGACACGGCCTTGATGGTGTCGGTGGGGTCGGCAAGGTTGAACAGGTATTTCGCCGGATCGGTGATGTTCCAGACCACCTGGAATTCGATGTCCACGATGTTCTGGTCGCGCGTCAGCATCAGACCCGTATCCATCTCACCGTCCCGGCCGGTGCCGACATCTGTCTGCCGTTCGCCGGTGACCTGAACGATTTCCGCCTTGACAATCGGCCAGGGCGCAAAGTTCAGGCCCGGGTCGCCCACGGCCGAGAACTTGCCCAGGAACAGCTCGACCGACCGTTCTTCCGGGCGGACCGTGTAAAGCGACATGAAGGCCCAAAGCCCCGCAGCGGCCAGAACAGCCAGGGCAATGCCCTGGCGCGTGAACAGCGGGCCGGCACCAAGGCCGCCGCCACCTCCACCGCCGCCACCGCCGTTCTTGCCACGACCGCGCCCGCCGATCAGGACGCGCAGCTGTTCCTGGCCCTTCTTCACGATGTCGTCGATTTCCGGAATCTGCGGCCCCTCGCCGCCGGGCTTGCGCCCGCCGCGATTGTCGCCGCCGCGATTGTCACCGCCGCGATTGTCGTCACCCGGGCCGCCACCGCCGCCCCAGGGTCCTCCGTTACCAGCCATCCCGTCCTACCCCTTGTTTTCTCTGTATCGCTAACTGGTCATTCCGCCGGAGATTTCAAGCTTTCCGCGTGGGATGGCGCAACGTAACCAGCTCTTCCGCCAGTGTGGGATGCACCGCAACAGTGCGGTCGAAATCGTCTTTCGTGGCCCCCATGCGGATGGCGACTGCCGCAAGCTGGATCATTTCCCCGGCCTGCGGGCCGACTATGTGGCAGCCCAGCACCCGGCGGGATGCCTGGCTTACAATCAGTTTCATCAGGGCACGGTCGCTTCGCCCCGCAAACTGCGTCTGCATCGGACGGAAAGAGGTGGCGTAAACCTCGATCGGTTCCTGCGCCCGTGCCGCATCCTCTGTCAGGCCCACCGTGCCAAGTTCCGGCCGGGTGAAGACGGTCGAAGGCACAAGGTCATGTGTCATGGTCCGCGCCATGCCGCCAAAGACGGTATCTGCAAAAGCATGCCCTTCGCGGATCGCGACCGGTGTCAGATTGATCCGGTCGGTCACATCGCCGACGGCAAAGACCGATGGCACCGCAGTCTGGCTGTAGCGATCCACCACGATCTGGCCGCGTTCGCCAATCCCGACGCCCAGCGCGGCAAGACCCAGACCCTCGGTGTTGGGCACGCGACCGGTGGCGTAGAGGACGGCGTCAACCTCAAGGGTGTCGCCATCGGCCGATGTTGCCAGAATGCCGCCCGGACCGCGTTCCAGACGCGTCACCGTGACGCCGCACCTGATCTCGATGCCGCGGTCCCGCATCGAGTCCACCACCAGATTGCGCGCCTCATCGTCGAAGCCGCGCAGGATCTGCGTGCCCCGGTAGACCAGCGTCACACGGGCCCCCAGCCCATGCAGGATGCAGGCAAATTCCGAGGCGATGTAGCCGCCCCCCACCACCATCACGCGCCGTGGAAAGTCGGCCATGCCGAACACGTCGTCTGAGGTGATCGCAAGCTCGGACCCGGAAAATTCGGGGACGAACGGCCTGCCGCCGGTGGCTATCAGGATATGTCTTGCGCGCAGCAGCTCGCCCGAAGACAGGCGGACCGTGTGCGGGTCAACCAGGGTGGCCCGCGCATTGAAAACGGTGACACCTGCCCCGGACAGGTTTGCGCGGTAGGCCGCCTCCAGCCGGTCCAGCTCGGCATTCAGCCGGTTGCGGAACCCTGGCCAGTCAAAGCCCCCTGCCGTGGCGTCCCAGCCATAGCGGGCGGCATCGCCGATCTGATCCGGATAGGCCGAAGCGAAGACCATGATCTTCTTGGGCACGCATCCCCGGATGACGCAGGTGCCGCCCATGCGGTCTTCCTCGGCCAGCGCCACCCGCGCCTTGTGCTCGCCCGAGGCGATACGGGCCGCGCGCACGCCGCCCGATCCGCCGCCGATGACGAAAAGGTCATAGTCAAAGGTCACCGGATCAGTCCCCTGCATCGGCGAAGATATTGGACAGATCAGACAGGTCGCTCCGGTCTTCGGCCCGGCTTGCCCCGGTCCTGTCGCGCATCATCACCCTGCCGTCAGCGTGACCGATGAACACCGTGTCGCAGATGTCGATGAACAGGCCGGTCTCCACCACGCCGGGAATCTGGTTCAGAAGCATGGCCAGGTGCCGGGCATTGCCGATGCGGTTGAGGTGAAGATCGATGAGGTAATTCGACCCGTCCGTCAGCAGCGGCCTGTCACCGGCAAGGCGCAGGCGGCAGTCATTGCCCAGCACATCCATGCCGACCAGCATCTCTTCGATCAGGCGCCGGGTTGTCTGCCAGCCAAACGGAATGACCTCGACCGGCAGGGGAAAGGCGCCAAGCTGCGCCACTTCCTTGCCGGCATCGGCGATCACGATCATGCGGTCCGATGCCGTGGCCACGATCTTTTCCTGCAAAAGCGCCGCCCCCCCGCCCTTGATCAGGTTGAGGTCCGCGTCGAATTCATCGGCCCCGTCGATGGTCAGATCCAGCCATTTGACCTCGTCCAGTGTCGCCAGCGGAATGCCCAGATCTGCGGCAAGGTCAGCCGTGCGGCGCGAAGTTGGCACGCCGGTCACGCGCAAACCTTCAGTCTGCACCCGCTCTGCCAGGCAGCGCACCATCCAGGCTGCGGTCGATCCGGTGCCAAGACCCACGCGCATCCCCGACTCCACGATCCCCGCCGCATGCCGGGCTGCCATGAATTTTGCCGTTTCGATGGGCGAAAGGTCTTGGGCCATGCGCGTCTCCCAGGGTGACGCCCTGCTTATAGGCAATCCTGCAAGGACCGGCGAGGGGCAATCGCACCCGGCCCGGCGTGCCCCCGGGGATCAGAGATCGGCCTTGCGGGGAACGCCCGGCGTTGCGGCCACCTGATCGGCGGTTGCACGGGCGACGGCGGCAACGCGTGCCACCTCTGCCAGCGACACCAGGCCATCCTGGTTGACATCCAAAAGGGGCAGGCTGCGCAGGGCAAGTTCGCGGTTCTGACTGATCACCTTGCGCGCGTCGGCATCGGCCTGGGCGCGCAGTTCTGCCGCGGGCACCGTCGAATCGCGGTCCTTGTCGGCCCGGTCGAACAGGCGGCGCAGCTGGCCGCGCTGAAAGGCGGACAGGGTCTGACCCAATGCCTCCACCTCGGTGCGGCGGATGGCACTGTCATTGTCCAGGTCCGCCTCCATCAGCCGCGCCGTGGTGCGCGACCGCGCCGCCGCCCGGGTCACGCCGATGAACAGGTCGATGCCCGCAGGATCGATGCCGTCGGGGCCGCCGTACCCGCCGATGACACCGGCGGCGTTTTCAGCAAAACGCTCCGGTGCCTCGATCAGGCTGTCCTGCACGGCTTGCGGCAGCGTCCGGATCAGCCGGGCAATCTGCGCATCGTCCGGGGGCGAAACCTGTTGCGCCTGACCGGCACCGGCCGCCCAGGACAGGCAAAGCACCATCATCGCTGTCCGACCCATCATCGTTCCCCCTTCAGCGCAAGCCACGCATCACCGGCATATTCTGATCCGGGATGGTTAATGCGGCGTAAACTGCTCCGGTCCTGTCCTTGACACGGCGCAGGGATGGCGCATATTGCGACTAATTATCATTATCAGGATTGCGAAACGTGCAGGACAGGTTCCGCATCAATGACATCGGCACCGCCGCCGACCCGGCAGGCAACTGGCGCAGCGGGCGCGGTGATCCGGCCCTGGCCGATGTACACCGGTCGGTGGCTGTTCCCAGATCGGGCTGGCGCAGGTTCTTTGCCTTTGTCGGGCCGGGCTACATGGTTGCGGTCGGCTATATGGACCCCGGCAACTGGGCCACCAGCCTGGCCGGCGGGTCAACCTTTGGCTATGCCCTGCTGTTTGTGGCCCTGATGTCCAACATCATGGCCATTGTGCTTCAGTCGCTGTGCGCCCGGCTTGCCATCGCCTCGGGCCGTGATCTGGCGCAGGCCTGCCGCGACGCCTATCCGCGCTGGGTCAGCATTCCGCTGTGGTTCCTGGCAGAGCTTGCCATCATCGCCACCGATATCGCCGAGGTCATCGGCACCGCCATCGGCCTGAACCTGCTGTTTGGCATTCCGCTGGAAATCGGCGTCATCATCACGGCGCTGGATGTGTTCCTGATCCTGTGGCTGCAAACCAGGGGTTTCCGCTGGCTCGAGGCGTTCATCATCGTTCTGCTGGGTGTGATCGCCGTCTGCTTTGCCATTCAGATCGCCATGGCAGACCCGGAATGGGGGGCGGTGATCCGGGGCTTTGCGCCGACGACGGAAATCGTGACCAATCCGGCCATGCTCTATCTGGCGCTGGGCATCCTTGGGGCCACGGTGATGCCGCACAATCTGTATCTGCATTCGGCCATCGTCCAGACGCGCAATTATGGCGATACCCTGCCGGAAAAGCGGCAGGCGCTGCGCTTTGCCACCATCGACAGCACCGTGGCGCTGATGTTCGCGCTGATGGTCAATGCCTCGATCCTGATCCTTGCGGCGGCCAGTTTCCATGCCACCGGCAACCGCGAGGTCGCCGAACTGGGCGATGCGCATCAATTGCTGGGGCCGCTGCTGGGCTATGCCATTGCGCCGACGCTGTTTGCCATTGCGCTGCTGTGCTGCGGGCTGAATTCCACGGTCACGGCCACCCTTGCAGGCCAGGCGGTGATGGAGGGTTTCCTGCATCTGCGCCTGGCACCCTGGGTGCGCCGGCTGATCACGCGCAGCATCGCCATCATCCCGGCGGCTGCGGTGACGATCCTGTACGGGGAAAGCGAAACCGCGCGCCTGCTGATCCTGACCCAGGTGGTGCTGTCGCTGCAACTCAGCTTTGCGGTGGTGCCGCTGGTCAAGTTCACCACCGACCGGCGCAAGATGGGCGCGCTGACGGCACCGCCCTGGCTTGCGGTGCTGGCGGTGGTGATCGCCGCCGTCATCGTGGTGCTGAACGTGAAGCTTCTGTACGACTTCCTGTAGGCCTTGCCGCACAGACCGGCGTTTCAGGCCACGGCATGTCGCTTTTCGCGTGACCCCCGGCTGTGTCCGGCTGATACTGCGCAGAAAGCGGAGGACTGCCATGTACGTTCTGCATACGATGCCCGACAGTGCCGGGGTTGCCGTGCATCTGGTGCTGCAGGAGCTTGGCCTGCCATTCACCCTGCACATCGTCAGCCGCGACACCGGCGAACGCGACACGCCGGAATACCGCGCGCTGCATCCGCTTGGGCTGGTGCCGGCGCTGGAGACACCCGAGGGCCCGATGTTTGAGACGGCGGCGATCCTTTTGTGGCTGGCAGACCGCCACAAAACCCTTGCCCCCCTGCCGACCGACCCCGACCGGGCCGCCTTCCTGACATGGTACTTCTTCACCAGCACCAACCTGCACACCACGCTGATGCATCTGTTCTACCCCGGCCGTTACACCGGCACCGCCGAAGGGGTTTCCGCCTTCATGAAGGCCGCAGCCGCCCGCATGGCCGATCAGCTGACGCTGCTGGACGGCATGGTGGCGACCACGCCGCGCTGGTGCAGCCCGCAGACCCCGTCGATCCTTGGCTTCTACCTGGCGATGCTGCTTCGCTGGATCGGCTCTTACGAACATGGCCACCCCGGACGCATCGATCTGTCGGCCTTCCCGGCGCTGATGGCGCTGGCGAGGGGCCTGGAACAGCGCCCGGCGGCGCTGCATGTGGCCGAAGCTGAAGGGCTGGGGCCGACGATCTTCACCGACCCGACCCCGTGACGCGAAAGGCCCCGGCGCATGTTTCTTTCGGTCTTCGACATGTTCAAGGTGGGCGTCGGCCCGTCATCTTCGCATACGATGGGGCCGATGGTGGCCGCCGCACGCTTTCTGGAGCTGTTGCGCGCCAGCCCGTTCCACCCGGCGGGGCTGCGCGCCTCGCTGCACGGCTCGCTGGCCTTCACCGGGGTCGGCCATGCCACCGACCGGGCCACGATCCTGGGTCTGGCCGGCTTTGAACCGGCCACCTATGACGCGCACAAGGCTGAAGCCGCGCTGGCGGCGATCCGCGAGACAAAGGTGATCCACCCGCCGGGTCTGCCGCCGCTGCGGTTCGATCCCGCGGCGGACCTGCTGTTCGACTATGGGCCGGCCCTGCCCGGCCATGCCAATGCGATGATCCTGCGCGCCACGGACGCGCAGGGCGACGTCATCCTGTCAGAGACCTATTATTCCATCGGGGGCGGGTTCGTGCTGACCGATGCCGAACTGGCCGGGGCGGCAGGGGGCAAGGCAAAGGCCCGCGCCGACGTGCCCTATCCGTTTGAAACGGCGGAAGAGATGCTGGCGATGGCAAAGGCATCCGGCCAGTCGATTGCCGCGATGAAGCGCGCGAATGAGCTGACGGTGCGGTCCGCCGCCGATCTTGATCAGGGCATGGCGCGCATCTGGCAGGTGATGAATGCCTGCATCGACCGGGGCATGACCGGCGAAGGCATCCTGCCCGGCGGGCTGAAGGTGCGCCGCCGCGCCAAAGGCATCCATGACGCGCTGCTGGCCGAACGCGGGCTGAACATGACGCCGCCCCATACGATCAATGACTGGATGAGCCTTTACGCCATGGCGGTGAACGAGGAAAACGCGGCAGGCGGTCAGGTGGTGACCGCACCCACCAACGGGGCGGCGGGCGTGGTGCCTGCCGTCATCCGCTATTGGCAGGATCATGTGCCGGGGGCGGTGCCGTCGCGGATCGGCGAGTTCATGCTGACGGCCGCCGCCATCGGCGGGCTGGTCAAGCACAACGCCTCGATCAGCGGGGCGGAATGCGGCTGTCAGGCCGAAGTGGGCAGTGCCGCCGCCATGGCCGCCGCCGGACTTGCCGCCGTGCTGGGCGGCACGCCGGAACAGGTCGAGAATGCCGCCGAAATCGCGCTGGAGCATCACCTTGGCATGACCTGCGATCCGGTGCGCGGCCTGGTGCAGGTGCCATGCATCGAACGCAACGGCCTGGGTGCGATCAAGGCGGTCTCTGCCGCATCGCTGGCACTGCGCGGCGACGGCATCCACCTGGTCAGCCTGGATGTCTGCATCGAGACGATGCGCCAGACCGGGCGGGACATGCACGAGAAATACAAGGAAACCTCGCTGGGCGGGCTTGCCGTGAACGTGCCCAACTGCTGAACCGCTTTCCGGGCCGGACGGTGCCCGCCCGCACCCCCGAAAGGCAGCCGCCATGACAACCGATCGCATCCTTCCCGGCGTTGCGCTGATGCTGGCCTTCTGCATGCTGGCGCCGCTGCTGGACGTGTCATCGAAACTGGCCGCCGCGACGATCCCTGTCGGGCAGATCACGGCGGCACGGTTCCTGGTGCAGGGGGCCCTGATGCTGCCCGTGGCGCTGATGATGCGGCTGGCCTGGGCGGTATCCCCCAGGATGGCGGGCCTGATCCTGTTGCGCGCGATCTTCCTGATCCTGTCAACCTACTGCTTTGTCGCCGCCATCCGGGTCATGCCCATCGCCGACACGCTGGCGATCACCTTTGTCGAACCCTTCATCCTGCTGCTGCTGGGGCGCCTGCTGTTCGGGGACGAGGTCGGGCCGCGCCGCATCGCGGCCAGCCTGGTGGGGTTTGGCGGCGCGCTTCTGGTGATCCAGCCGTCGCTGGCGGTGTTTGGCGAGGTGGCCCTTTACCCGCTGGGCACGGCTTTTTTCTTTGCCTTTTACATGCTGATCACCCGGTTCATCTCGACCGGGGTGCATCCGGTGACGATGCAGATGCACACCTCGATCGCAGGCACGCTGATCTGCATTCCGGGCATGGTGCTGCTTAACGGCAGCGCCATCCCGTCGCTGGACCCGGTGATGCCGCAGGGCATCGCCTGGCTGTGGCTGTTCGGGGTGGGGTTCTGGGCGGCGGTCAGCCATATCTGCATGACCTATGCGCTGAAATTCGCGCCCTCGGCCACGCTGGCACCGCTGCACTATGTTGAAATCGTCGCGGCGGTGGCGCTGGGCTATCTGGTGTTCGGCGATTTTCCCAATGCGAAAACCTGGGCCGGAATTGCCGTGATCGTCGCATCCGGCCTTTACATCATCCACCGCGAACGCATCGTGGCCCGCAGCCGCCGCGCATCGGCGGCCACGGCGGAACCGCTGCACTGACCGGCGCGGCCCGCAGTTGACGCGGGCGAAAGTCCGGCAGGGGCGTGGCGCCCGGTCAAGGTACCGGCCCGGCGCGCGCGGCGGCAGACGGTGGGGCCAGCGCAGCCGAATGTCTGCCCGGCGGGCGTGCCGTCAAGGGCCGGGCAATTGGCCGCAAGGCACGACGGGGCCATTCAACCTCTGCGCCCCCCCCCCGGCAGCCCCCTTTTCTCGAAGGCAGGGGCTTGCCAAGCCTTCACAGATGCAGCCCCCGGGGTCGGGACGGTTCCGGTCACAGTAACGTCAGTCGGCAGTGCTGAAAAGAATCCGGGCACGTACCAAACCGTTTCCGTTTAGGTCCGCGTTACGGCAAAGGGTTGCGGCCCCTGCCGGGCTAAGCGTGGGAAAGACATCATATCTATGGGAAAGAGCTGGCGAAGGATATGCCCAAGCCCCATTTTCGTCAAAAAAAGTTGCCTCAAAAGCCCCATTGGCGTAACTGGTACTGCCAAACGTAGCAGCAAACAGACGGCTGCAAAGACTAACGGGCATGTTATATTGAGTCAGGAAAATTCGGCTTCCGTATGTCGGCGATAAGTTAGCTCCGATGGAAGCATACATGCCCGGGAACGGCAACCGAAGGCGTTGCCCGTCGGGCATCGTTGCGTCCCAATTCTCCGGCGGAATGGAACCTCTCGCATTAATGACATCTTCGAAGCTAGTATCTGATAAGGAGGTGGCTTCGCCCCTCACGATGCGCGCTTCCGCTATCAATGACGAATATAAGCGGACAACAGCAGCGGTCCGGGACTGGACCGATGCCTGCTGGTAAAAGACCAGCCCGCCCACGATCAGCGCCAGAGAAATCGCAATATACAAAACGGCTTCGATCAGCGTCACGCCGCGCCGCCGCCGGGCCGGTTGAGGCACCTTGAGGGTCTCTGTCATTTCATCACCTTTGCGCGAAAAACGCCCTTCTACCGCCACCGCCACCGGCACGGAACCACATGTCACCCATGAGCGATCAAACCACCGAAAGGTTAACACAGTCTTCTTTCGATCTGCACATAGATAGTCTTCTTTCGATCTGCAATCAAGCCATGTGCCCGAAGGCCAGGGCAATCGCCTGAACGCCTGTGGGATTCCCACGGGGCGAGTTGCGTGAGTCATGTGAGACCTCAATCGTGGAGGTTTTCGCATGTTCCGCCCGTCGCTTCCCGGCCATTTTCCGGCCCTTGATGATCCGCGCCAGCGGGGCAAGGTGGTGTGTCCGCTGCCGGAGATCATGCTTTTGGTGCTCTGCGCGACGCTTGCAGGAACGGCGGACCCCCGTCTTCGGGCATTTCCCGAATGCAACAGGCTCAGTCCCTCAGCTGAAGCGACATACGGAAGTTCACTTTCCCGTTGCCGTCCAAATCTCCGCTCCTGCATACGGCCCCTGACCTGTCATTCGGATCAATGTTCATCTGCATTGATACGGAAACGTCGTCCTCAGCCGTTACGCTGGCGATATTGGTTGCAAATATCCCTCTGCCCGTCCCATCAAACCAAGCAAGCCGGGCGCAGGCCGACACAGGAATACTGTATGTTGCGAGAGTCAAGTAGTTAATGGCACCGGAGTCTTGTATCGACATCCCGATGAAGGAACCCCATGGATGCCGGATCCGTTCGCCGAGAGGTTTCGTTACGTCAAGATCGGACACTGGAACAGAGCCCTGAGCAATCAGCACATCCTCAAGGGTGCCAGGGGCCGCACTCCAACCCTCATTCTGTACCGCAAGCACACGGCTCTCGGAAACAAGCGAAGACACAGTGCTCGTAAACCTGTTCACCCGAGATGCCATCGAGGCCTGCTGGTAAAAAACCAGCCCGCCCACGATCAGCGCCAGTGCAACCGCGATGTACAGCACGGCCTCGATCAGGGTCACGCCGCGCCGCCGCCGGGCCGGTTGAGGCACCTTGAGGGTCCCTGTCACTTCATCACCTTTGCGCGAAAAACGCCCTGCGACCGGCACAGGGACGAACCGGAGCAACCTGTCCTGCGGGGGCCAGCTGCCGCAAACGACATATAGTCTTTTTTCAATCCAGGATCAAGGCGTGCCGGAAGGCCGGCCAGGGCGTCGTTGTAAGGTTAACGGATTTCGGTCTGGGGTGGCGGGTCGTGGCTTGATCTGAGTCTTGTGGTGGCGGGAGGTGAGCCGTCATGGAACAGGTTTTTGTCAGGGATCGTCTTGCGCTGCTGCCGGAGCATTTCGGGGCGGTTGGGGACCCGCACGAGGGCTGCAAGGTCCGGTATCCGTTGCGGGAGGTGCTGTTTCTGGTCACCTGCGCCACGATCGCGGGCTGCGACGACTGTGACCAGATTGCGGACCGGGGTGTTATCCACCGGGATTTCCCCAAGGAATACGCAGAGTTCTGCTTTGGAACGCCGAAGGAGGACTGGCTTCGGGTGGTGCTGAACCGGATCGATCCGGCGCTGTTCGAGGCCTGTTTCATGGCTTGGGCGCGGGGCTTGCGGCCCGGTGCCGCCGACCTGATCGCGCTGGATGGCAAAAGCCTGCGGCGCAGCGGCGGGACGGGTGCGCAGATCAGGCCGGTCCATCTGGGCCCGGCCTGGGCCCCGACCCGGCGCCCCGACCCGACGCCTCGTGCCGGCGCCTCGTACTGGCGCAAGAGGCGGTCGGGGCCAGGGACACCGACTGCGCCGCCATGCTGGCGATCCCCGAACGCCTGACCCTCAGGGGCGCACCCGCAACCATCGACGCGATCGCGACCAATCCGGCCATCGCCGGGGCGGTGCTCGCCGGGGGCGGCGACTGTCTGTTGGCGCTCAAACGCAACCAGCCGACCCTGCACGACGGGGTTGCGGCCTGTTTCGAAGACCCCGCCACCACCGGGCTTGCCAGCATCACGGTGACCGACAAGGACCATGGCCGCATCGAACCCCGCACCATCCCTGTCAGCCTTGAGGCCGGATGGCTGACCGGCGACCGCCGCCACCCGGGCGAACACCGCTTCCCCGGCCTCACAAGCCTCGTCCGCTCCACCACAGAGGTCGGACGCATGGGAAAAATCCCGCGCGAAACCAGATACGTCATCTCCTCCGCCGCCCTGGTGCCCGAACGCGCCGCGCAGGCCTCGGCATGCAGATCGGGGTTGGGCCGCAGGGCCATCGCGGTGCCGCCTTTGGGACAGGCCCATGCCGCCGCAACCGGCGCGCCGGCACCGGTGGTGCCCGCACAGCCCGGTCTTTCTTGCGCCGGGCCGCCAGTGCTTGTATCTGATACCTTCCCGGCTAGAATACCGGGCGAAAGCGGATCCTGTGGCGCACCCGCAGGCAGGATCCGGCCCCAGACCGGAGATCACGCATGTCCTGGACGGATGAGCGCGTCGAGACGCTGAAAAAAATGTGGGCCGAAGGCCAGAGCGCCAGCCAGATTGCCAAGGAACTGGGCGGTGTGACGCGCAATGCCGTGATCGGCAAGGTCCACCGCCTGGGCCTGTCGAACCGCGTCGGCGCGGGCAAGGCCGAGGAGGAAGAGGGCGATCCGGTCCTGGCCACCGCTGCCCCGCTTTGGGCCGATCCCCCGGTCCCGCCCGCCGCCGAGCGCGGCACGGAACTGCGGGCAACCCCCGACCGCACGGCCCCGCCTGCGGGGGGGGCCACAATCACGCCGCTGCCGACCCGCAAGGCGATCATCCCTGCGGGGCAGCCCCTGCCGCCGCAGCCATCGGCGAACGAGATCAGCCCCGAAGCGCTGGCCTCGGTGCGCGAAGTGGAAAAGCGCGCGCGCCGCTTAAGCCTGATGGAACTGACCGAACGCACCTGCAAATGGCCGATCGGCGATCCGGCGACGGATGATTTCTGGTTCTGCGGCCTGCCGACCCAGGCCGGCAAACCCTATTGCGATGCCCATGTCGGCGTCGCGTTCCAGCCGATGAGCGCAAGGCGCGACCGGCGGCGGTAGCAGGGTGCCGAAGCGGCATCGCCGCCGCTTGCCGGACGGGAAGATCATCCCGATCCGCCGGAAAGGCGCGTTGCAATTCCGGGCGGACCCGGAAACGCAGCGCGGCGTTCCGATGATGATGTTGCGAATGAATCGCAAGAAAATTGACTTTGCGACCCGTTCGCATATGTAAGAGGCAGCGAAACCAGTCAGAAGGAAGCCCATGTCCCTGCGTCGCCGCGACATTCTCCGGCTCGCTCTTGGAACTGCGGTCGCATCGCCGTTCCTTGCGCGGGCTGCTTGTTCAGGCCCTGTGCCCAAGGTGGTAACCACGACGGGCATGATTGCGGATGCTGCGCGCCGGATCGGGGGTGGCCAGGTCCGGGCACTGATGGGGCCGGGGCTTGACCCGCATTCCTACCGGCAGACGCGCAGTGACATCGCGGCACTGGCAGATGCGGACCTGGTCCTTTGGCACGGTCTTCACCTGGAGGCGCAGATGATGGATTTCCTTCAGATGCTGGCCTCCCGCACGAATGTGGTGGCGGTGGCCGACAGTCTGCCAGAGGACCGGCTTCTGGCTGACCCGGACTATCCCGACCGTTTTGATCCGCATGTCTGGATGGACCCGGCGCTTTGGGCCGATGTGACGAAGGTGATCCAGACCGCGCTGAGCGATGTTTTCCCGCAAGCCGCCGGGACCCATGCCGCGCAGGCCGAAGCGCTGCGCCGGGACATGGCGGCGCTGGACGAATATGCGCAGACCGTGCTGGCGACGGTTCCCGAAGATGCGCGTGTCCTGGTCACGGCGCATGACGCCTTCGGCTATTTCGGCCGCCGCTATGCGTTCGGGGTTCTGGGCATCCAGGGCATTTCCACCCAAAGCGAGGCCGGCCTTGCCCGCGTGGGAGAGTTGGTTGATGTGCTGGTGTCGCGCAACCTGGGCGCAGTGTTTGTCGAAAGCTCCATGTCGGACCGTTCCGTGCGCGCCCTGATCGAAGGCGCGGCGGCAAGGGGCCAGGAGGTGCGGATCGGTGGTGAGCTGTTCTCGGATGCGATGGGGCCGGAGGGCACCTATGAAGGCACGTACATCGGCATGATCGACCATAACGTGACGACAATCGCCCGCGCCTTGGGCGGGACCGTTCCGGATCGCGGGATGAACGGCAAACTTGCGGCGGCAAGCTGATGATCCCGCAACGCCAGATCGCACCGGTTGCGTCGCTGACAGGGCCGGCACTTTCGATCAGCGGGCTGAGTGTTGCCTATGACGACGCGATTGTGGTCGGGGATGTCGATGCGCGCTTCATGAGCGGGACGATGACCGCCATCATCGGGCCGAACGGTGCGGGCAAATCAAGCCTGCTGAAGGCCACGCTCGGCATCGTGCCGAAACTGGCGGGCCATGTCGCGTTTTTCGGCGAACTGCTGGACACCGTCCGCGACCGCGTCGCCTATGTGCCGCAGCGCGCCGGGGTGGACTGGGATTTTCCGGCGCGGGTGCTCGATGTTGTCCTGATGGGGCTTTACGGCGAACTTGGCATGTTCGGCCGCCTGCGCCCGTCCCATGAAAAGCGGGCAATGGACTGTATCGCGCGCGTCGGGCTGACCGACTTTGCCCGCCGTCAGATCGGAGCACTTTCGGGCGGGCAGCAGCAGCGCGTCTTTCTGGCCCGCGCCCTGGCGCAGCGGGCGGATATTCTGCTGCTGGATGAGCCCTTCGCAGGGGTGGATGCGGCCACGGAAAAGGCGCTGGTCGAGGTGCTGCACGCACTGCGCGGCGAAGGCCGGGCCATTGTGGCCGTCCATCACGACCTTGCAACGGTTCCTGCCTATTTCGATCATGTGCTGCTGCTCAATCGCAGATGCATTGCGCAAGGTCCGGTTGCTACGGCCTTCACCGAAAAGGCGCTGGCCCAGACCTATGGCACCCGTGGCGCTGCCCATGTTTGATGCCTTTCTGCTGCAGGCAGGCTACAATGCAACCCTTGTCACGCTGGGGTCCATGTTGCTGGGCATGGCGGCAGGCGTTACGGGAACCTTCCTGTATCTGCGCAAGAGATCCCTGATCTCTGACGCGCTTGCGCATGCGACGCTGCCCGGCGTGGGTCTTGCTTTCCTGTTGATGGTGGCGCTGGGCGGCAACGGGCGCAGCCTGCCCCTGCTGCTGGTGGGGGCCGGGCTTTCGGCGCTGGCGGGGCTTTTGTGCGTGCATCTTCTTTCCACCAGAACCCGCCTGCCGCTTGATGCGGCCATCGGGGCGGTGCTGTCGGTGTCTTATGGCCTTGGCATCGTCATCCTGACGGTGATCCAGGCGCTGTCGGCCGGACGGCAGGCCGGGCTTGAAGGGTTTCTGCTGGGGTCTGCCGCCGGGATGCTGCGGTCTGATGCGCTGTTGATCGGGTTTGGCGGGGCGGCGGCTGCCCTGCTGGTGATCCTGTTCCGCCGCCCCCTTCTGCTGGTGGCGTTTGACCCCGGTTATGCGGCAACGCGCGGGGTCAGCCCGGCGCGGACCGATCTGATGCTGATGGTGCTGGTGCTGGCCGTCACGCTGACCGGATTGAAGGTTGTGGGGCTGATCCTGATCGTCGCCCTTCTGATCATCCCGCCGGTCGCGGCACGGCTTTGGTCAGACCGGGCCGGCGTGGTGGTTGCCGTGGCAGGCGGCATCGGTGGGGCGGCAGGCTATGGCGGTGCTGCGGCCTCGGCAATGGCGCCTGACCTGCCGACCGGTGCCGTAATCGTGCTTCTGGCCTTTGCAGCCTTCGTGATCTCCCTGCTGGTGGGGCCGGTGCGCGGCTTGATCCCGCAGGCGTTGCGCAGGGCCAGAATGCGCGGCCATCTTGACGGGACGGGATGGTGGACTCTGATTTTGTGATGCTGTCGCTGGTGCCGATGGTGATCGCCGCGCTTGCCGCCGTTGCCTGCGCCCTGCCCGGAAATTTTCTGCTGCTGCGCCGCCAGTCGATGCTGGGCGATGCCATCAGCCATGTGGTGCTGCCGGGAATTGTCGTGGCCTTTCTGGCGACAGGGTCTGCAAACCCCTGGGCGATGCTGCCGGGCGCGGGCATCGCCGCCCTGTTTTCGGTCTTGCTGATCGAACTGATCGTGCGCAGTGCCCGTGTGGAACCGGGCGCGGCGATGGGCACCGTCTTTACCGCGATGTTCGCCGCCGGTGTGCTGGCGCTGGAACAGTCCGGGGCAAGCGGCGTGCATCTGGACGTGGAACATGCGCTTTACGGCAATCTGGAAAGCCTGATCTGGCTGGATGCAAAGGGATGGTCGTCCCTGGCGGACCCGCAAGCGCTGGCCGGGCTTCCGCCCGAACTGACCTTGCTGGCTGCAGTAACGGCGGTGGTGGGCGCGTTCGTGGTGGCGCTGTGGCGACCGCTGTCGGTTGCAACCTTTGACGAGGGGTTCGCGGCCACACTCGGCCTGCCGGTGCGCGCGCTGTCGCTGGCGCTGATCGTGGTGGCCGCCATGGCCTGTGTCGCGGCCTTCTCTGCGGTCGGCTCAATTCTGGTGATTGCCATGCTGATCTGCCCGCCTGCCGCAGCCCGTCTGATGACGAACCGGCTTGGCCATCAGGTCTGGCTCAGCCTTGGCCTTGCCATACTGGCTGCGCTTTCGGGCTATGTTCTTGCCGGGTATGGTCCGCTTTGGCTGGGCTTTGCGGGTTCGGTCAGTGCCGCAGGGATGATTGCTGCCGTTTCGGGTGTCATTCTGGGGCTGGCCGCCCTGACCGGACGGCACCGGCACCGCACAGGCAGCCCCCTTTCCACCCCCCACGCCCGCCCCTATAAGGCCCCGAACGCTTGAGCGAGGCCCGGATGCGCAAGGCAGAGATCACCCGCACGACCCATGAGACCGAAATTTCGGTGTCCGTGACGCTGGACGGCACCGGACAGCACCGGATGGCGACCGGGGTGGGGTTCTTCGACCATATGCTGGATCAGTTGTCCCGCCATGCGCTGATCGACATTGCGCTGACGGCAAAGGGTGATCTGCACATCGACGATCACCACACGGTGGAAGACTGCGGCATCGCGCTGGGCCAGGCCCTGGCCCTTGCGCTGGGCGACAAGCGCGGCATCCGCCGCTACGGTGAATGCAGCCTGCCCATGGATGATGCGCAGGTGCGCTGCGCCCTTGACCTGTCGGGGCGGCCCTTTCTGGTCTGGAATGTGCCCTTCCCCACGCCGAAGATCGGCAGTTTTGATACGGAACTGGTGCGCGAATTCTTTCAGGCGCTGGCAACCCATGGCGGCATCACCCTGCATGTCGACCTGATCCATGGGCTGAACAGCCACCATATTGCGGAAGCTGTCTTCAAGGCCGTGGCCCGCAGCCTGCGGCTGGCGGTCGAGGCGGACCCGCGTGCGGCGGGCAGCATCCCTTCGACCAAGGGGACGCTTTAGGTCATGCTGACCGTTCTGGTCGATTATGACAGCGGCAACCTGCATTCCGCCGAAAAGGCGTTTCAGCGCATGGCACGGGAGGTGGGCGGGGGCGATGTTCTGGTCAGCCGGCACCCCGGGGATGTGGCACGGGCCGACCGGATCGTGCTGCCGGGCGACGGGGCCTTTCCCGCCTGCCGCCGCGCCCTGGGCAGTATCGGCGGCCTGTTCGAGGCGATGCATGAGGCGGTCACCGTCCGGGGACGCCCCTTTCTGGGCATCTGTGTTGGCATGCAGATGCTGGCGACACGCGGGCTGGAGTACGGCGTGACAGACGGCTTCGGCTGGATCGGCGGCGAGGTGGCCCGGATTGCGCCCCTGGACCCGTCGCTCAAGGTGCCGCACATGGGCTGGAACGATCTGGTGATCGACCGCCCGCATCCGCTGCTGGAGGGGATTGCAACGGGTGACCACGCCTATTTCGTGCATTCCTTCCAGTTCCGTGTCGCGGACAGCGCGCATCTGCTGGCCCATGCCGATTACGGCGGGCCTGTCACCGCGATTGTCGGGTCCGGCACCGTGGTGGGCACGCAGTTCCACCCCGAGAAAAGCCAGGCAACAGGGCTGCGGCTGATCGGGAACTTCCTGCGCTGGATGCCCTGACGGGATCAGACCGAACCTGCCGCCCGCGGGTCTGTCTGCCGGCTTGCTGCTTGGGCAATGTGGTCACAGATTCCCGCCCGGCATTCCGGCGCTTGACCGGGGAAAAGCGTCCGGGCCGGTCCTGTGGCGGCACCGTCACCATTTCTTGAGGGCCAGCCTGTCGCGGACCAGCGCCAGCAGAAGTTGCAGCGACAGCCCGCCAAGGATCAGCGCGGTATCAAGCGCAAGTCCGGGCGGGGCCGCCTGCCTGACCGCCTGAGCGCTCAGGGCCAGCAGGCTGCCCGCCGCAAAAACGGGCAAGGCATTGCGCCCGAGCAGGGCCAAAGGCGCGGCGGCGGCAGAGCTGCAGGCCCGGCGCACCCAGCCCCAGGACGACAGCAGATAGGCCAGGGCCAGAATATGGATCAGGCGCGGCCAGGTCACATAGGTCTTGTCGGTGATGGTGAAAAACCGGTCGACACCGTTCTGGTTGGCCAGCCACATCAGATGGTTCAGCGTCTCGCCCACGGGCGGCGCCCGCACCCAGAGCAGCGCCCCCAGCACAACGGCCCCCGCCAGCCACTGCGCCCAGCGGCGCACCGGAACAAGGCGGCGGCCGTGGCGCAGCGCCACCCCGGTCAGCAGGCCGGTGACAAAGATCACCTGCCAGGCCAGCGGATTGAAGAACCAGCCCCCGGCATTGGGAAAGGCCGGCATGTTCCAGGCAAACAGCCCCGTCAGCAACCACAGGGTCGCCGACAGGCCCGCAAGACGCCATGGCCGCCGCAGCGCCAGCCACAGCATGGCGGGTGCCGCGAACAGCATCACCGCATACATCGGCAGGATGTTGACATAGCCCAGCTGATGCGTCAGCAGCGGCACGCCGACCAGAAAGCCCAGCGGTTCGCGCAGAAGGACCTGCACCTCGTTCACCCGAAGCCCGTGTGATGTGCCCAGCCACAGCGCCGCGCCGGCCGCGATGGCCAGCGCCCAGGCCGTCATGAAAAGATGCACAAGATACAGTGTCCAGACACGCGACCAGACCCGCCCGATGCCGGGCCACCACGGCGCCTTGCGCAACAGCGGGCTGTAGGCCAGCCCCGCCGCCACGCCCGACATCAGGACAAAACCCTCGGCGGCGTCGGAAAGCCCGAAGTTCCGGCTAGTGAAATTCTCGTATACTGTGCCGGGCACGTGGTTGATGAAGATCATCACCAGGGCCAGGCCACGAAACACGTCCAGCCGCAAGTCGCGCTGCGCCCCTGCCGCCCGATCCGCCGCAATCTCTGACATCTAGGGACGCGCGGCTCCGGCACAGGCGACGCCGGGCGGCAGGGGCGGTATATCCGCGTTGCCCCGCCAGGCGCGCAGGATCTGTTGATGGTGCCGGATGACCGGCGCAGGGGTCAGTTCAGACGGAACAGCCATCAGGCTGCTGCGGCTGTCCTGCGAAAACCACGAAATCAGAAACGGTGCAAGGATCATCGGCAGGGACACCGGCAGAAGCCACGGCACCAGACCGGGGGCCAGCACGGAACTGGCCGTCAGCCCGATCAGGCCGGTCACCGTGATCCAGCGGCTGGCGGCCGAGGCCGCAGTCAGGGTTATCCTGCCGTCGCCCCGGTTGCTGGCCGGCCAGCCGCCATCCCGCCCGGTCAGCACCTGAAACACCGAACGGGTCTGATACATCAGGAAGATGGGGGCCATGACAGAGGACAAGAGCAGTTCCAGCAGCGTCGAGGCCATCGCCCGGATCCCGCCGCCAAAGCCGCGCGCCCGGCCGCTGGCGGCGGCATCAACGGCAATCAGCAGTTTGGGCAGAAAGAGCAGGCCGAAGATGCCCACCGCAAGGCCAATGGCCTTGGCCGTTTCATCGGCGGGAAGAACCGGGACCGGCCGGTTTGCCAAGGGGAAGTACTCGGGCGGCGCAACGAAAATCTGGGCCGCAATGCTGGCAAGGATGAAGGCCAGCCAGAACAGCGGTGCGATATAGGCAAGAATGCCCTGCGCGAAGACCCAGCGGCTCCAGCCTTGCAGTCCGGGCGCGCCGACAAGGCGGGCGTGCTGAAGGTTGCCCTGGCACCAGCGCCGGTCACGCCGCGCATAATCGACGATGTTTTCCGGCCCTTCTTCGAACGATCCTTCCAGATCGTCGTCCAGCCGCACGGTCCAGCCGGCACGGGCCAGCAGGGCCGCCTCGACAAAGTCATGGCTCAGGATATGCCCGCCGAAGGGCGGCGGGCCGGAAAGTTCCGGCAGGCCGCAGCTGGCCGCAAAGGCGCGGACCCGCACAAGCGCGTTGTGCCCCCAGAAGGGCCCGGTCCGCCCCTGCATCATCGCCAGGCCACGGGCAAAGACCGGGGAATGGAAGCTGGCGGAAAACTGCATGATCCGGCCAAAGCGCGACCGGGCACCGACGATGCGCGGCAGGCTTTGCAGCAGGCCCAGGGCCGGGTCCGCTTCCATCCGGCGGACCATCGCGGCAATGGTCGCACCTTCCATCAGACTGTCGGCATCAAGGATCAGCGCATAGTCGTAAGACCCACCCGAGGTCTGGATGAAATCCTCGATATTGCCGGCCTTGCGCCCCCTGTTGCTGTCTCGCCTGCGATAGAACATGCGCCCTTCGCCCTGGCTGTCCGCCAGCAGCCGCAGGAACCACAGACGTTCGCGCGCCGCGATCGCATCGCTGGTCGTGTCGGAAAGGATTGCAAAATCGAACACCGCGCCAGTGTCTTCGCCCCGGATCGAGGCATCCATGGCCGCAATACGGGCAAAGGTGGTGACGGGATCTTCGTTGTAGACGGGAACCAGAACCACGGTGCGGCCCCGGATCGGAGCGCGGGTGTCGGGCCGCAGGACGGGGCGTGTGGTCAGACCCAGCAGGCCCTGGGCGGCCCCCCAGGCCAGCCAGAAGGTCGACATCAGGATCAGCAGGCTGCGCAGCACGTCGAACATGTCCAGCCCGTCTGCCTGCCCGACCTGCAGGAACAGCACAAACGCGGTGACTGCGGCTGCGATGCTGACGGCAAAGGCCGCGGCCCTGGCCCTGCGCACCGACCTGCGATCCGGCACGGCATGGGCACGGGCGGGCATCGCTTAGCCCCCTCTGGTCCGCGCGCCACCCGTGACGGGCGGCCGGGGGAACAGCCGGGCGAGCAGCCCCGGTGCGGCGGGCCGTTCAAGCCGCTGCTTTGGCATGGCCAAAGGGGCCTCAGGCGGGCATCCCACGCGCCGCACCAGAGCCTCGACGTCGCCCGGTGCAAAGTCAGGGTCAGACATCACGCCACCACCCATTGATACAGCCAAAGCTCTGTCAGTTTGCGTCCATAGCCCGCGATATGGGCCGAAAGTTCTACCGTGGCCCCGTCTGCGGCGGCCACATCCAGAACAAGACGCCACAGATCCGTTCCCCCGATCCGCGACAGCGTCTGCGTCACGATCTTGCCTTGCGACACGGTGACAACGGCCTTTACCTTGGCCCCTTCGGAAAGGGTGGCCAGCAGACCACCCTTGAAATCAACAACAAACTTGCGCGTGCCATCGGTATTCAGGACGCCGGACACACCGCCCGCCCCTGCCCGCGTCTCGTAGACATAGGCCAGCAGGTCTGCCGGCGCATGTTCCAGCGCGCCCCAGCGCAGCCGATAGGCGTATTCCCGCGCCTCTCCGGCGCGAATCTGGCCGTCCGGCACCCAGAAGGCGACGATGTTGTCGTTCACTTCCAGGTCGGTGGGGATTTCGACCAGACGCACCACGCCCCTGCCCCAATCGCCCAGCGGTTCCACATCCAGCGACGGGCGGCGTTCGTAATGCGCGCTGGCATCCTGATAGCTGTCGAAATCGCGGTCACGCTGGTGCAGACCGAAGCTGCGAACGTTCTCTTCGGAAAAATAGCTGCCGGCCAGACGGGACGGATTGTTGAGCGGGCGCCAGATGACATCGCCATCGCGGCGCACGATGCGCAGCCCGTCGCTGTCATGCACATTGGGCCGGAAGTCGTCGAAATCCGACCGGTTCTTTTCCGAAAACAGGAACATCGAGGTCAGCGGCGCAACGCCAAGCTGTTCGACATCGGCGCGAAAACACAGGCGTGCCGTCACGTCCATCACCGTCTGCGCGCCCGGCGTGATGACGAAACGGAAGGCACCGGTCACGCTTTCGCTTTCAAGGGCCGCGTAAACTGTGATCGTCCCGGCCAGGCCGCCGGGACGTTCGATGTAAAAGCGGCTGAACCGGGGAAACTCCTCGGCCGTGGACAAACCGGAATTCACCGCCAGACCGCGGGCAGACAGGCCATAGGCATTGCCCCGCCCCAGCGCGCGGAAATAGCTGGCCCCCAGAAACGCCACCAGCTCGTCCCAGACATCGGGGCGGTTCAGCGGATGGTGCAGGCGGAAGCCCGCGACACCCGGCATCTCTGCATGTTCGGGAATGCGGGCGGACAGGTCGTTGAGAAATTCGAAATCATCGGTGGTGACCGGCATCGGCACGGCCTGATCACCCGCAACCTCGAACAGCAGAACCGGGTCCCTGAACAGCCAGCCCAACGGGAAGGCGTGCAGACGGAAGAAGCTGTCTTCGTGCTGCCAGCGCGCCCGGTCGGGACGGAATCTGATCAGGCGGTAATCATCATACTTCAGATCATCCAGAAAGCCGGGTGCGCGGACCGGGGCCTGATAGGGGGTGGCCGCCAGGGCCTGCATTTCGGCGCTGAGGATGTCGAAGCTGAATTGCTGCGCTGCGGCGGGGGCAGATGTCTGTGCCCGGACCGCGCGGGGCAGCGCGGTTGTGGACAGAAGGATCACCGAAAGCGGCACCGCATGAAGGATGCTCCGGCGGGTCAGATGATCGGCACAGAGCGAAGAATTCTGCATGGTCTCTCGTGTTTGCGGCGCAGTCCGGCGCGTATGTGGCATGTCGCCACCACAGGTTCCAGCACCGCCGCCCTGCGATTCTTTCATGGCTGCCATGCAATTCAGGAAACCCTTGCACCGGTGCTCCCAAGGCTCAGGACGGTGCGATGACCAAGGATGGCAGGCGGGCCTTTGCGGTTGCGGCATACCCGCGCCAAGCCCCCGCGCCTTGGTCTTGAAAGAAAGCGCCTGGTGCCGGGGTCGCGCGGGTACCGGCGCAGACCGGCAGCGATCCGTATTGCCGGAAGATGACGCGCAGCCACCCGATTGCAATGACCCGCCAGGGCGCAGGCGTCTTTGCCGCAGGCCCGGGGGCCGGGCAGGCACAGATGCCGCCCGGTGCGGTGGTGGCCGCGATGGCACCGCCGCCGGAAGGTCAGGCGGCGATGAAATCGGCCAGCACGGCGGCAGTGCCGATGGCCCACAGATCGCGCAGCGCCACATCGAAGGCAGCGACAACCGCCGGGTCGCGCCCGGTCGCGCCATAGATGTCTTCCATCGCCAGCCAGCGGGACGGGTCCTGTCTTGCTGCTTGTGCCACGGTGGTCAGCCGGTCCCAGTTGGGATCGTTGGGTGCAATGGGCGCGCCGCCGTCGGTCTCGCCGGCGCAGTACCGGCACCACAGGGCGGACTCCAGGATCAGGCCCCGCGGCACGCGCCCGGCGGCAAGATTGTCCCGCAGCGAGGGCAGGATGAACTTGGGCTGGCGGTTGGACCCGTCCAGACACAGGCGGCGCACCGTATCGGCGATTTCGGGGTTGGCGAAGCGATCCCGGATCAGCGCAAGATAATCGCCAAGGTCGGTGTCCGGCACCGGGGCCACGAAAGGGATGATCTCGTCGCGCTCCACCTTGGCCAGAAAGCCTGCGATCAGCGGATGGGCCATCGCCTCGTGCACCAGGTCGATCCCCAGAAGTCCGGCCGGATATGCGATGATGGCATGGCCCCCGTTCAGGATGCGGATCTTCATCGCCTCATAGGCATGGACATGATCGGTGAAGGTAACGCCAACCGCCTCCAGCGGCGGGCGCCCCGCCGGAAAATTGTCTTCCAGCACCCATTGACGGAAGGGTTCGCAAGTGACGGGCACCGGATCGTCAAGACCAAGGCGGGCCGCCAGCGCGCGTTCACGCGGACCCGTCGCGGGGGTGATGCGGTCCACCATGCCATTGGGAAAGGCAACATGCGCCGCAACCCAAGCGGCCAGGTCCGGGTCCGACAGCCGGGCAAGGCCCACGACGGCATCGCGGGTGACGTGGCCGTTGCCGGGCAGGTTGTCGCAGGACATGACCGTGAACGGCACAACCCCGGCCGCCCGCCGCGCCTTCAGCGCAGCAAGGATGGCCCCGAAGGCTGTGGCGGGACGGTCGGGGCGCGCGGCATCCGCCACGATCTCTGCGGACGTCGGATCGAACCGGCCCGTGGCGGGGTCCACGAAATAGCCGCCTTCCGTCACGGTCAGCGACACGATGCGGATCGCGGGATCGGACATTGCGGCGATCAGCGCGGCGTTGTCCGGCTGCACTTCGATAAAGCCTGTCATCGAACCGATGCGCCGCGCGCGGTGCCCGGCCGGGTCCAGTTCGATCACGGTGGACAGACAGTCCTGCGCCAGCAGCGCCTCGCGCATTCTGGCGTCCTGCGGGCGCACACCGGCACCAAGGATCGCCCAGTCCTGCCCCAGCCCCCTGGAAAACAGGTCGTCCAGATAAACCGCCTGATGGGCGCGGTGAAAGTTGCCCAGCCCGATATGGACAATTCCGGGCGACAGGCGGCTGCGGTCATAGGCGGGCATCGGCAGGGTCATGTCAGCTCATCCAGTTTCCGCCATCGACGTTGTACGTCTGGGCTACCACGTAATCGGCATCGGACGAGGCCAGAAAAACCGCCATCCCGGTCAGGTCCGCCGCCGTTCCCATGCGCCCAAAGGGCACGGCAAGGCCGACCTGCCGCTTTTTCTCGCCCGGAGGCAGTCCTTCATACCTCGCAAACAGCGCGTCCACACCGTCCCAGTGTTCACCATCGACGACACCCGGCGCAATGGCATTCACGTTGATGCCGTGCGCAATCAGGTTCAGGCCCGCCGATTGGGTCAGGCTGATGACGGCGGCCTTGGTGGCGCAGTAAACGGCCACCAGCGGCTCGCCCCGCCGCCCGGCCTGGCTGGCCATGTTGATGATCTTGCCGCCGCCGCCGCGCGCGATCATGTGCCGCGCCACTGCCTGCATCATGAACAGCGGCCCCGCGACATTGACCGCGAACAGCCGGTCATGGCTGGCCCGGGTGATGTCCACGATGGGCGCAAGATCGAACAGGGCGGCGTTGTTGACCAGAATGTCGATCCGCCCCATAAGCTGCACGGCTTCGGCCACGGCGGCGTCGATGCTGGCCTGATCGGTCACATCCAGCCGGATCGCAATCGCGCCCGCACCCAGCCGCGCCGCAGCGGCTTCGGCGGCGGGCATGTTGATGTCCGCAATCGCCACCCTTGCGCCTTCGCGCAGGTAAGCCCGCGCAAATTCCAGCCCGATACCCCGCGCCGCCCCGGTGATCAGGGCGCATTTGCCGTCAAGTCTCATGTCATTGCCTTTCCGTCCGCGTCAAAGCGGTGCATCCTGCCGGGCTGCGGGGTCAGGAAGACCGCGTCGCCATGGCGCAGGCCGCTGTCGCCGCCGGTGCGCACCGTGATCATCCCAGGGCCTTCGACCTGCACGCGCAGGAAGGTGTCGGACCCCAGATGTTCTGATATGCCGACCGTGCCCCGCCAGGTGCCGGCCGACGTCGACAGGTCGATGTGTTCGGGCCGCAGGCCCATGGTGACAGCGCCGTGTCTTGCGGCCTCGGGCCCGCCGATCAGGTTCATCTTCGGGCTGCCGATGAAGCCCGCGACGAACAGGTTCGCGGGGGCCCGGTACAGGTCCAGCGGGCTGCCCACCTGTTCGATCCTGCCCTGGTTCACAACCACGATCTTGTCGGCCATGGTCATGGCTTCGACCTGATCATGGGTCACATAGATCATGGTGGTCTTCAGCGTCTGGTGCAGTTCGCTGATCTCCAGCCGCATGTTGACCCGCAGCGCCGCGTCCAGATTGGACAGCGGCTCGTCGAACAGAAAGGCCTTGGGCTCGCGCACGATGGCCCGCCCGATGGCCACCCGCTGGCGCTGGCCGCCCGAAAGCTGGCCAGGGCGGCGGTCAAGGTAGCCGGTCAGGTTCAGCACCGCTGCGGCGGCTTCCACCTTTCGCGCAATCTCTGCCGGGTCCATCCCGGCCATCTTCAGCGGAAAGGCGATATTCCTGCGCACGCTCATGTGCGGGTAAAGCGCATAGCTTTGGAACACCATCGCCAGCCCGCGTTTGGCGGGGGGCAGTTCGGTGGCGTTTACACCGTCAATCTCGATGACGCCGCCCGACACATCTTCAAGCCCTGCGATCAGACGCAAAAGCGTGGACTTGCCGCAGCCCGACGGCCCGACGAAGACCACGAATTCCCCGTCCCCGATCTCAAGGTTGATCGGGGGGATGACCGCAACTTCGCCAAAGCGCTTGGACACATTGCGCAGTGTGATCCTGCCCATCTTCAGGGTCCCCTCATTTCACCGCGCCGAACGTCAGGCCGCGCACAAGTTGTTTCTGGCTGAACCAGCCAAGGATCAGGATCGGCGCGATGGCCATGGTGCTGGCAGCGCTCAGCTTGGCATAGAACAGGCCTTCGGGGCTGGAGTAGCTGGCGATGAAGGCCGTCAGCGGGGCCGCCTTGGCCGCCGCCAGGTTCAGCGTCCAGAAGGCTTCGTTCCAGGCCAGGATGATGTTGAGCAGGATCGTGCTGGCGATGCCGGGCACCGCCATCGGCGCAAGCACATAGATGATTTCAGATCGCAGGCCGGCCCCGTCCATCCGCGCCGCCTCAAGGATTTCGGCAGGGATTTCCTTGAAATAGGTATACAGCATCCAGACGATGATCGGCAGGTTGACCAGCATCAGCACCCCGACAAGGCCCGATTTCGTATCCAGAAGCCCGGTGTCGCGAAAGATCAGGTACATCGGCACCAGTACGCCCACCGCCGGCATCATCTTGGTGGACAGCATCCACATCAGCACGTCCCTGGTGCGCCTGCCGGGAACAAAGGCCAGCGACCAGGCCGCCGGAATGGCGATCAGCACACCCAGAAGGGTCGATCCGACCGAGATCACGACGGAATTCCAGAAGTGGCGCGGATAGTCCGACCGTTCATTGACGGTCAGGTAATTCTCCACCGTCCAGTCGAAGAACAGGAAGGACGGGGGGGCTGCAATGGCCTCGCCTTCGGTCTTGAAGCTGGTCAGGAACGTCCACAGGACCGGAAAGAAGATCAGGAACCCGACGGTCCATGCCAGCGCCGTGACCGTGGCCTTGCGCGCGGTTGTGGTCTTGCGGGCCATGTCAGGCATCCAGGTTCCTGCCGATCATCCGCATCAGGAAGATCGCAACGATATTGGCCAGAATGACCGCGACAATCCCGCCCGCCGCCCCGCCGCCCACGTCGAACTGCAACATCGACTGCACATAGACCAGATAGGTCAGCGTGGTCGATGCCGTGCCGGGGCCGCCGTTTGTCGTCACCAGGATTTCGGCAAAGACCGACAGCAGAAAGATGGTCTGGATCAGGATCACCACGGTGATCGACCGCGTCAGATGCGGCACGGTGATGTAGACAAAGCGCGACAGCGGACCGGCGCCATCCATCGCGGCCGCTTCCATCTGCTCGCTGTCCAGCGATTGCAGCGCCGTCAGCAGGATCAGCGTGGCGAAGGGCAGCCACTGCCAGGCCACGATGAGGGTGATGGACAGCAGCGGGGATTGCGCCAGAAAATCATAAGGTTGCAGCCCCATCGCCTTGGCGGCATGGGCAAAAAGACCGTTGACGGGATTCATGAACATGTTTGTCCAGACCAGCGCCGAAACCGTGGGCATCACGAAGAAGGGTGCGATCACCAGAATGCGCACGATCCCCTGCCCCCACATCGGCTGGTCCAGCAGCAGGGCCAGCAGGATGCCCCCGGTGACGGTGATCATGAGCACGCCCGCAACCAGCACCAGCGTGTTGCGCAGCGCAGTGAAAAAGGCGGGATCGGTCAGAAAATACCGGTAGTTCGAAAAGCCCGCCCATTCTTCCATGCCGGGCATCAGCAGGTTGTAGCGCAGAAACGAAAAATACAGCGTCATCGCCAGCGGCACGATCATCCAGAGAAACAGCAGGATCACGGCCGGAGAGATCATCAGGCGCGCGGCGGTGCGCGAATGTTGCGTCGCCATGTCGGACACCTTCGGGAAGACGGGGCAAGGCGTGGCGGGGACCGGACAACAGCCGGCCCCCGCCGGGGAAAAGGGGCTACTTGATGTAACCGGCCTTAGTCATTTCGCGAATCGCCAGGTCCTGCGAGTTCTTCAGCGCGTCGTCCAGCGAAGTCGTTCCGGCAAGCGCTGCCGAGAATTGCTGGCCCACCGCCGTCGCCAGACCCTGGAATTCCGGGATCGCGACGAACTGCACGCCGACGTAGGGCACCGGATCGACCGTCGGGTTGGTCGGGTCGGCCGAGTTGATGCTGTCCAGCGTCATCTTGGCAAAGGGAATCTTCGCGTATTCCGGGTTCTCATACAGCGAGGTGCGCGTGCCGGGGGGAACGTTGGCCCAGCCTTCTTTCGACGCGACGAGTTCCAGATAGGCCTTCGAGGTGGCCCATTCGACGAATTTCTTCGCCGAGGCTTCTTTCTGGGTTCCCGCCGGAATCGCCAGCGACCAGGCCCAAAGCCAGTTGCTGCGCCTGCCAAGGCCGTTGTCCGGTGCCAGGGCGAAGCCAACCTTGTCGGCCACGGTGCTGTCCGCACCGGTCACGAAGGATGCGGCGACGGTGGCGTCGATCCACATGCCGCACTTGCCCTGCTGGAACAGGGCCAGGTTTTCGTTGAAACCGTTGTTCGACGCGCCCGGAGGCCCGAAGTTGTTCATCATGTCCAGGTAATCGGTCAGCGTCGCCTTCCAGGCGGCACCATCGAACTGGGGCTTCCAGTCCATGTCGAACCACCTTGCACCATAGCTGTTCGACATGGCGGTCAGGAAGGCCATGTTTTCGCCCCAGCCCGCCTTGCCGCGCAGGCAGATGCCGTAAATCTCGTTCTCCTTGTCGGTCATCGCGGCGGCGGCAGCCTTGATATCGGCCCAGGTCGGGGCTTCGGGCATCGTCAGACCGGCCTTCTCCATCAGGTCCGTCCGGTACATGACCATCGAGCTTTCGCCATAGAACGGGGCCGCATACAGGTTGCCGTCCACGGTCAGGCCGCCACGGATGGCCGGCAGCAGATCATCGATGTCGAATTCGGCGGGCAGATCGTTCAGGCTGACCAGCCAGCCCTGCTTGCCCCAGATCGGAACCTCGTAGGTGCCGATGGTCATGATGTCGAACTGACCGCCCTTGGTGGCGATGTCCGTCGTGACCTTCTGGCGCAGAACGTTTTCTTCCAGCGTGACCCATTCCACAGTGATGTCGGGGTTCGCCGCCGTAAACTCCGACGTCAGGCCCTGCATCCGGATCATGTCGCCGTTGTTCACCGTTGCGATGGTGATGGTTTCGGCAAGGGCCGCCGTAGACAGGCCAGCCGCAACCGACGCGCCCAGCAGGGCGCGAAGCGTCAGTGTCATCAGTATCCTCCCTTGTCGGCGATTGAGCATTTCATCGCCTTATGGGCAATCCCTCATGACACAGGCCGATCTGTCAATACTCTTCTGTTGGGCGTGTTTCAACTTTGACCTGAACACAGTCACATACCCGCAAGAATTGCCCGCGCACTGCCTTCGTCGGTCACCAGCCCGTTGAGAATCCGCGATTTCAGCGCCGCCCGGATCGGGGCCACCTTTGACGGGCCTGCCGCAATGCCGATCACCGGGCCGGGACGCCCCGCATCGACCCGGACCCCCCCGCCGGGTCTGCACCCATCCGGGCCGCCGCGTGAAGGAAAAGGTCAGGCGCAGGCTTGCCGCGCGTCACTTGGCTTGCCGTAAAGCAGACGCCTTCGAACAGAGGGGGCGAGCCCGGTGATATCCAGGGATCGGCGCAGCCGCGCAGGGCTGGAGGACGTGGCCAGACAACAGGGCGGACCCTGGGCTGCGATGACCCCCGCCACGCCTGCCATCGGCGTCAGCCCCTGCTCGAAAGCCGCCCGCAGGCGCGCCCGGCAGTTGGCCTCGAACCGTTCGGGCAGGGCCACGCCCCACCGTTCGCGCACTTCCCTCAGCACCACCGGGTAACTGCGGCCCGGGAAATGGCGGCCGACAAAGGCCATGTCCATGTCGATGCCATAGCCCTTCAGCCCGGCAATCAGCATCCGCGCGCTGATGACCTTGCTGTCAATCAGCACGCCGTCGCAATCGAAGATCACAAGCACTGTCTTCATGCCGCAAAGCTTGGACGGCGCGGAACGGCAGGTCTACCGCCGACCGGACCGGGGGCCGCTGCCCCATGGCGGGCCGGCGTCGGGGATTGCAATGACCCGCCCGCGCGCCGCCGGGTCTTCCGGCCCTGCGACCGTCCTTGCCTGTCGCAGACGGGGGGGCCGGGATGTCACCCGCCGCCGCCCTGCGGCAAGGGCGAAGCCTGCATCTTCTCGGCCTGAAGCGCCAGGGTGACGGACCCTGAAAAGATAACACCCGGCCCCCGGATACCATGCGCGTCCAGCACCTGGCGGATTTCCGGGCTGGTACCGGCAAGATACAGCCTTACCCCGCCCTTGTGCGCCTTGCGCGCCAGCCCCCCGATCACGTTCGCACCGGTTGAATCCAGAAACGGCACTGCGGCGAAATCCACGATCAGGGCGCGGTGGCCGTCGGAAATCCGGCCCAGCACGGACCCGATCGATGCCGCCGCCCCGAAGAAAAGCGCGCCCGTGATCCGGTAGATCACGATGCCGGGGTCTGCGGCCCGGGCCTCGTCATAGCTGCGGCCGTCGTCGGCGACATCCTCGCTGACAAAGGGGACGGCCGTTTCAACGGCGACCGCCCGCGACATGCGGTGGATGAACAGAACCGACCCAAGGGCGAACCCTACGACAATCGCCTCTGTCAGATCGCGGAAGACCGTCAGAAGGAAGGTCGCCCCCAGAACAGCCGCATCACCCCGGCCCGACCGGACCAGGGTGGCGATGGCCGCCTTTTCGATCATGTTCCAGCTGACGACAGCCAGCACGCCCGCCAGCGCGGCCAGGGGAATAAAGGCGGCCAGAGGTGCCGCAACCAGCATGAACACCAGCAGGAAAACCGCATGCAGCATTCCTGCCACCGGTCCATGGGCACCGGCGCGCACATTCGTGGCCGTGCGGGCGATGGTTCCGGTCACGCAGAATCCGCCGAACAGCGCCGATCCGATGTTGGCCACCCCCTGCGCCACCAGTTCTGCGTTTGACCGGTGCCGCCGCCCCGTCATCCCGTCGGCCACGACCGCAGACAGCAGCGACTCGATGGCACCCAGCAAGGCAAAGGACAGTGCCGCAGGCAGAACCTCGACGACCTTCGTCCAGCCAAATGCGGGCAGCGCCGGCCAGGGAAGGGTCGCGGGGATGCCCCCGAATCGGCTGCCCACGGTCGCCACCGGCAGACCGGCCAGCGTCGCCAGCAGCGTCATCGCCGCCACCGCGACCAGCATGCCCGGCCAGTGCGGCCGGACGCGCCTCAGCCCCAGGATGACCAGGACGGTTCCCGCCGAAAGCCCGGCCGCCGCCGCGCTGACCGAGGGCAGGGCCGCCCAAAGCACCGGCACCTTGTCCCGCAGCGGCCCCGGTTCGGGCAGGGTGAGGGTCAGGCCCAGCAGTTCCTTTATCTGGCTGGCAAAGATGATCACCGCAATGCCGGCGGTGAAGCCGACCGTCACCGGAAACGGAATGAACTTGATGAAGGTGCCCAGCCGCAGCCAGCCCACGGCGGCAAGCATCAGACCTGACAGGAAGGTGGCCAGAATCAGCCCGTCCATCCCGTGCTGTGCCACGGTGGCCGCGACCAGCACGATGAACGCCCCGGCCGGCCCGCCGATCTGGAACCGCGAGCCGCCCAGAAGCGACACCAGAAACCCGCCCACGATCGCGGTGTAAAGCCCCTGCGCCGGTGTGGCACCCGAAGCGATGGCAATGGCCATTGACAGCGGCAGGGCCACAATCGCCACGGTCAGCCCCGCCACGGCATCCGCCCGCAGCTGTGCCGGACCGTATCCCTCGCGCAGGACCGTCACAAGCTTTGGCAGGAACAGATCGGCAAAGGCCACCCGGTCGGGCGGGGCGGCGGCAGGCGCGGTGTTGGATGGCATCGGAACCTCGGATAAGCGGGACGGGCAGGGACAGGGGGTGTCAGCTGCCCGGCAGAACGGACCCCGGCAGCCGCGGCATTCGGCACCCGCCCGTCTGGCTTGCGGCATTCCCGCCGGTCAGCCCGAAGCAGACTGTTTCCGCTGCGGCTGCCCGATGCACCAGACAGCCCGGCACAGTGCTGACCAGGCCCATCCCCACCCCCCATCCGATGAATCGCGGCAAGCGTCCGTCCCGACCGCGCGGCACGCCTGGCCTGATCCTTCCCTGTCCGGGTTCCGGCCACGCGGGTCCGGGCAGAGACGGTCATGGAAAAGCGCCCCCTCGCGTCGGGACCACGGGCAGCCTGCGCCCTGATCGGGCCGGAGTAAAGCCTTGAACATCAAGACGCAGGGTCGCCACGTGGCTGTGACGCCGGACGGTCATCATCCGCACGCCACGTCACCCGCCCGCAGCCCGGTTCCGCCCGGATCAACTGCGGAACCGCGCCGGCGCGCCCGGGACGGAACAGCACCTGACCGGGGATCACCGGGTCAGGGCTGGACCGTTTCGCGCCGCAGCAACAGATTGGGGGGCACCACAAAGGCCGCCAGCGTGCCGATCCCCAGCAGCGTCAGGCCAAGGACAAAGAACCAACCGGCCACCGGGATCAGCCATGCCAGCCCCGCAAGGAACGCGCCCAGACAGGCCAGCCCGAATTTGCCGGGCAGATGGTCGGGCATCAACCGGCCGGTGGCCAGCCAGACCCCGACGCCCAATACATAAGAACCAAGCGCATAGCCCGCAAAGATCGCCACAACCGTGATCATCAGCATCACCGGCAGCAGAAACACACCGATGATCGTCAGCATCAGCACAAAGCCCGACCCCGCCAGCGCCGAGGTGACCAGAAAGCCCGACCAGATCGCCCGGCCCGGATGCGCCAGCGCCAGTTCGCGCCAGCTTTGCGCGGCCTTTGGGGCCAATCCGATGACCAGTGCCGCAATCAGGCCGGAAATCAGAACACCCATCAGGAAGCCGCCCGCCAGGCCCCGGAATGACGGCCTGACCGGCATCACCCGCTGCCAGTCCGGGTCCTGGTAATTCTTCATGAGGTCAATCTTGACCCGGGACGCCGGGGCCACCGATTCGGGAACAGAAACGCTGGCCGGGTCGGACGCATAGATCGTCAGCGCACCGGCGACACGTGCATCCGGGCCGAACTGAAGCTCATCTGCAACCAGCACGGCGTCACCGGCAACCGCACCATTCAGGGTGACATCTGCCCCGCTGACCAGCGCATAGCCCCCGACATCGCCAACGCTGATGTCTGCCCCCGCAGCGCGAAGGCTGCCTGTGACGGTCGCAAGTGACACATCAAAACCGGCGACCGATGCGTCTCCGCCAACCGTACCGCCGATGGTCACGGAATACCCCGCCGCGAACAGATCACCCCCCACATCGGAGTCAACCGAAATGCGCCGCCCGGCCAGATGCGCGGTATCTTGCACCGGACCGGCAACTTCGACCCGGTTGCCTGCCATGAACAGGTCTGTCACCGCAGGCCCTTCAAAGCGCACCGACTTCCCGGCCTCAAACCGGTCATTCCCGATTGACAGCACCGAAGTTTCGGCAAGGGCCGGTGCAGCCAGCATACAGAGGGTCGCAATCAGCAGTGTTTTCATCTGATCATTCCTTGCAGTGTCAGGGCAGGTTCCCTGCGCAGCATACACCTTCAGGAATCGCTGTTCCTGATCGAAATCAAATCCCGCTGACATTCGCTTGCGGGAAAGTAATTCTGCGTGGTCATCCCGCATTTCCCCGCCAAGAACCAATCCACCGGGCCTTCATGTGATTGCCCTTGCTTGTCTCTATCATCTGCCGGGTTCAATGCGGCCAGCAGCCCTGGTCATCCCCTTCGCCCCATGGGGGATTGGCATTGCATGGAAAATCAGTGCTTTGCACCGGTATCTGGCCGGGTCGCGGATGGCACCGGGCCAGCAGTGCCGGCCATCCGCAGGTGAGCATCCGACGGCGGGGAAGATGCCTGCTGCGGTGCCGTGTCCAGCTGACATGACCGGATGTCACCATTTGCGGATGATCCCCGACAGCAGCCGACAGGACGGTCACGCAGGGGCCAACCCATGCGCTTGTGCCGTTTGCCCTAGTACCCTGGCGTGGTGCGGTCTGGCTGCCCGCTGCATCGGGCCGGCCACCGGCCTGTCCCATCTTGCTCCGACTTGGCCCTGGTCCCGCCCCGATGACGTTATGGCATCACCCCGGTCCGGGGCAAAGAAACGCAGCGCGTTTCCCCCGCGCGGGACGGTGCCGCCCGGACCGGTGCACTTGGCGCAAAGACAGGCCCGCGCCCGCCACGGGCGTGCGGTACGCGCAGCGCAGCGCCAGGGCGATGGCCCCGGCCAGACCGCGCGGGGCCTGTGGAAGAGTTCCCTCCTTTCCGGGCGGCGGTTCATGCGGTTGGCCTTGGTTCAGCGGTCTGCCGGGCAGAGCATTCCGAAACGCGTCAGGATCAACGGTGCGCGCGGCCGATGGGTTGCAGAACGCGGGCGTCTGTGGCTTGCCGTCCTGCACCATGCGCTGCCGGTCGGGGCGGATTGCTGCGAAACGCCGATCATGCCTGAACACACCGGCGGCAAGCGGCCGGGCGCATGTGAACAGCCACCGGAAGAAGACGGTCCTGCAGGGATCAAGGGGGGAAGAACGCCGTTTCATCGGCCCTTTATGGATATATGCGGGTATTCCGGGTCAAAGACCTTCTCATCGATTGCGGGCATGGGCATAAACTGACCCTGGCCGAACGTCATGCCGACCCAAAGGAGCAAAGGCACAGTTCAGAGATGACCTTCACCCCCACCGCCTATAACCCGTATGATTTCGCCAACCGCCGCCATATCGGCCCCTCGCCCGAGGAAATGGCCAACATGCTGAAGGTGGTGGGCGTGCCCAGCCTTGATGCGCTGATTGCGCAAACCGTTCCCGCCTCGATCCGCCAGACGGATGCGCTGCCCTGGGCACCGCTGGCCGAGCACGAGTTGCTGGCAAAGATGCGCGAGGTGGCGGCACAGAACCGGGTTATGACCAGCCTGATCGGGCAGGGCTATTACGGCACCGTCACCCCGCCCGCGATCCAGCGCAACATTCTGGAAAACCCCGCCTGGTATACCGCCTATACCCCCTATCAGCCGGAAATCGCACAGGGACGGCTGGAGGCGCTGCTGAACTACCAGACGATGGTTGCCGATCTGACCGGCCTGCCCATCGCCAATGCCAGCCTGCTGGACGAGGCGACGGCCGCCGCCGAAGCCATGACCATGGCCGAACGCAGCGCCAGAACCGCGGCACGCGCCTTTTTCATTGACCGCAACTGTCACCCGCAGACCATCGCCGTGATCCAGACCCGCGCCCGCCCGCTGGGGATCGAAACCATTGTCGGCGACCCTGAAAAGATCGACGCTGCGGCGGTTTTCGGTGCCATCTTTCAATACCCCGGCACCTATGGCCATGTGCAGGATTTCACCGCGCAGATTGCGGCGCTTCACGCGGAAAAGGCGATTGCCATTGTCGCCACCGACCTGCTGGCGCTGTGCCTGCTGAAGGAACCGGGTGCCATGGGGGCCGATATTGCCGTGGGATCGTCGCAGCGCTTTGGCGTGCCGATGGGCTATGGCGGGCCGCATGCCGCCTTCATGTCCTGCCGCGACGATCTGAAGCGCGCCATGCCGGGCCGGATTGTGGGTGTTTCGGTTGATGCGCGCGGCGGGCGGGCGTACCGGCTCAGCCTGCAAACCCGCGAACAGCACATCCGGCGCGAAAAGGCCACGTCCAACGTCTGCACCGCGCAGGCTCTGCTGGCGGTCATGGCCAGCTTCTATGCGGTGTTTCACGGCCCGAAGGGGCTGCGCGCCATTGCCGAGCGCGTGCATTTCCTGACCAACCGGCTGTCGCGCGCGCTGCGTGCCGCCGGGGCAAAGGTTGCGCCCAGGGCCTTCTTCGACACGCTGACGGTCGAGGTGGGCGTGGGCCAGGCCGGCATTCTGGCCGCCGCCCGGCACGAAGGGCTGAACTTCCGCAAGATCGGCACCGACCGGGTCGGCATCGCGCTGGACGAGACGACAGATGAAAAGGTGCTGAACCGCGTGCTGCGCGCCTTCGGCATCGACGGGGTGCCGCCGCACCGCGCCACACTGGGCTTCCCCGAGGCGCTGCTGCGCCAGACCGACTATCTGACGCACCCGGTCTTTCACATGAACCGGGCGGAATCCGAGATGATGCGCTACATGCGGCGTCTGTCGGACCGCGATCTGGCGCTGGACCGCGCGATGATCCCGCTGGGGTCCTGCACGATGAAGCTGAACGCGGCGGCCGAAATGATGCCCATGACCTGGCCCGAATTCGGCTCGCTCCATCCCTTTGCGCCGCGCGATCAGGCGCAGGGCTATCACCAGGCCATTGCCGATCTGGCCGACAGGCTGTGCGTGATCACCGGCTATGACGCCATGTCGATGCAGCCCAATTCCGGCGCCCAGGGCGAATATGCGGGGTTGCTGACCATTCAGGCCTGGCACCGGTCGCGCGGCGATCATCACCGCGATGTCTGCCTGATTCCGGTATCGGCGCATGGCACCAATCCGGCCAGCGCCCAGATGGCGGGCATGAAGGTGGTGGTGGTGAAATCGGCCCCGAACGGCGATGTCGATCTGGACGATTTCCGCGCGAAGGCCGCCGGGGCGGGCGGGGCCCTTGCCGCCTGCATGATCACCTATCCCTCGACCCACGGCGTTTTCGAGGAAACGGTGCGCGAGCTTTGCCGGATCACCCATGACCATGGCGGGCAGGTCTATATCGACGGGGCGAACATGAACGCGATGGTCGGCCTGGTGCAGCCCGGTGCCATCGGCGGCGATGTCAGCCACCTGAACCTGCACAAGACCTTTGCCATTCCCCATGGCGGCGGCGGCCCCGGCATGGGGCCCATCGGGGTCAAGGCGCATCTTGCCCCCTTCCTGCCCGGGCATCCCGAAACCGGCGGTGCCGAAGGGCCTGTCAGTGCGGCACCCTATGGATCGGCCTCGATCCTGCTGATCTCCTGGGCCTATTGCCTGATGATGGGCGGGCCGGGCCTGACGCAGGCCACCAAGGTGGCGATCCTGAACGCCAATTACATCGCCGCCCGGCTGCGCGGGGCCTATGATGTGCTGTTCATGGGCAACAGGGGCCGCGTCGCCCATGAATGCATCCTGGACACCCGCCCCTTTGCCGCAGCGGGGGTGACGGTGGATGACATTGCCAAGCGCCTGATCGACAACGGCTTTCACGCGCCGACCATGAGCTGGCCCGTGGCCGGCACGCTGATGGTGGAACCCACCGAGTCCGAGACGAAGGCCGAGATCGACCGCTTCATCCTGGCGCTGCTGTCGATCCGCGAGGAAATCCGCGCGATCGAGACGGGCGGGATCGACCGCGACAACAACCCGCTGAAACACGCCCCCCACACGGTGAACGACCTGGTGGCGGACTGGGACCGGCCCTACAGCCGCGAACAGGGCTGCTTCCCGCCGGCCAGCTTCCGGGTGGACAAATACTGGCCCCCCGTGGGCCGGGTGGACAATGTCTATGGCGACCGCAATCTTGTGTGCATCTGCCCGCCGGTGGAAAGCTATATGGATGCGGCGGAATAGGGCCGCGCGCAGCCTCTGACGGCAAATCTTCTGCGAAGATTTCCGCCCCGGAATCTTCGCAGATGATTCGCGCCTGTCGCTGTGAAGCCCCACAGAGCTTTCGTCTTGAACGCCGGGGCCGGGCCCTTATATCATATTCGAAAACCAAAATGTATGAGGGTGCCATGTCAGAGGCCATCAAGCTCACCTGCACCACCTGCGGCCAGTCGAACCGCGTTCCACTGGCCCGTCTGGGCGACAGGCCGAAATGCGGTCACTGTGGCGACCCGTTGGTGACCGGGACGGTGGCGGACCTGGACTTGCGCTTCCATGACAAGGCGACGCGCGGCGATGATCTGCCGCTGCTGGTCGATTACTGGGCCCCGTGGTGCGGCCCCTGCCGCGCGATGGCGCCCGAGTTTGCGCGTGCCGCCGCCAGCCTTGCGCCGATGGCCCGTCTGGCCAGGATCAATACGCAGGACCATCCAGAGGTTTCGGCCCGCCTCGGCATCCGGGGCATTCCGCTGCTGATCCTGTACCATCGGGGCCGCGAAGTGGCCCGCCTTGCCGGTGCCCGCCCCGCTGCCGGGATTGCTGCCTTTGTCCGCCAGTCCCTGTCGCAGCCCGCCTGAGCGCCCGCGCCCGCCTTGACAACCCCCGCCCCATCCGCCAGATAACGCCGCAATGGGGTCGTAGCTCAGTTGGGAGAGCGCGTCGTTCGCAATGACGAGGTCAGGAGTTCGATCCTCCTCGGCTCCACCATACCGCCTGAAGCGGGCAGATCGCCCGGAATTGCTTGTCCGGTCATGACCGCCCCCCATGACAGGCAGGGTGCCGCCTGCCGTGCGGCAGTCTGGCGGCACGGCGTCCTGCGCCTGACAGGGCGGCGCAGGCCCGCCGCGGTGCCGCAAGGTCCGGGCCACCCGTGCAGGCAAACCCTGCGTCGTTCAATTGGGGTGCCCCGGATGTCCCGCCAGAAAACGGGCTGGCAGGCGGCGCGGTTGACCTGACGGGTCTTTCGTGTTTCTGCAGGCTGATCTGCAACCCCATGCAAGGGCTGGACCAGACCGTGACCGATCTGACATGCTTCAAGGCCTATGACATCCGGGGCCGTCTGGGCACAGAGTTGACCGAAGACATTGCGCGGCGCATCGGCCGTGCCTTTGTGGCGGCGCTGGGTGCCCGCCGCGTTGTTGTGGGGCGCGATTGCCGGGCCTCTTCGCAGGGTCTGCTGCAATCGTGCATCGACGGGCTGGTGGCGGGCGGGGCCGAGGTGATCGACCTTGGCCTGTGCGGGACCGAAGAGATGTACTTTGCCGTCACCCATTTCGCGGCTGACGGCGGGATTGAAGTGACAGCATCGCACAATCCCATCGATTACAACGGCATGAAACTGGTGCGGAAGGGGTCGGCCCCCCTTGATGCGGCAACGGGACTGGCGCGGATCAAGGCCCTTGCCGAAGCAGATGCGCTGCCTGCCGTCCCCGGTGGCCGGGTCCGTCCGGGTGAGGGTGCGCGCGCGGCCTATGTCGCGCGCGTGCTGTCCTTTGCCGATCCGGCGGCGTTGCGCCCCATGACCATCCTTGTCAACGCCGGCAACGGCACCGCCGGCCCCACCTTTGACGCGATTGCCGCCGCACTGAAGGTGGCCGGGGCACCGCTTGGCTTCGTGCGGATGCATCACGACCCGGACGGGTCCTTTCCCAACGGCATTCCCAACCCGCTGCTACCCGAAAACCGGCCTGTCACCGCTGCGGCGGTGGTTGCTGCCGGGGCGGATATGGGCGTTGCCTGGGACGGCGATTTCGACCGCTGCTTTCTGTTCGATCACACCGGGCGCTTCATTGCGGGGGAATACATCGTGGGTCTGCTGGCGCAGGCCTTTCTGGCCAGACAGCCGGGGGCCACGATCATCCACGACCCGCGCGTGATCTGGAACACGCAGGATGTCGTGGCACAGGCGGGCGGCCGCGCCGTGCAGGCCCGCACCGGGCATGCCTTTTTCAAGCAGGCGCTGCGCGACACCGGTGCCGTCTATGGTGGCGAGATGTCGGCCCATCACTATTTCCGCGACTTCATGTGCTGCGACAGCGGGATGATCCCCTGGCTTCTGGTGGCCGAACTGGTCGGGCGTTCGGGACAATCCCTGTCAAGGCTGGTGTCGGACCGCATGGCGGCCTTTCCATCGTCCGGCGAGATCAACTTCCGCCTCGATGATCCGGCTGCCGCCATCGCGCGCATTGAGGCGGCCTTTGCCGCAAAGGCGCCCGCGCGGGACGAAACCGATGGTCTGAGCCTTGAGTTTGACGACTGGCGGCTGAACCTGCGCCGGTCGAATACCGAGCCGCTGCTGCGCCTGAATGTCGAGGCAAGGGGGCAAGAGGCCGATCTGAAAGCCCGGGTGGCGCAGGTGATTGCCTTGATCGGGGCAACGCCCGAAACCGCATGATCCTGCAGCCCTGCCGGTGCCGGGGCGCGGACATGCCCGCCTTGGGTTTCGCCGCGCCCCGGCTGTGCTTTGGCCCCGTCGGGATGACCCTTGGCAGGGATGCTGCAACCGCGTTGCGCAAAGGGCGCGTCCGCATTGGCTTTGGTGCGGGCAAGCGGCCCCTGCCGTCAGGCGGGGTGGTGCCGGGGCGGTCGGGTGCGGCAGGGGCCGCGCGCCCGCCCCCGCCATCGGCTTTGGCCCGGTGCCGAAACAGCAATTTGGCCGCTGGGCCGCCGGGAAACTCTTCGTGATCCGGGGACAGGGATTGCCCCTTTGGGCGGGAACAGGAAACGCAGCGCGTTTCCCTGCCTGTGCGCGACGGTGCCCTGCAGACCAGCGGGTCCGGGACCAGCAGAGGCCAGCGCCAGACCCGGCGGGTGCAAAGCGCCCGCCGGGGGCGGGCCGGGCGCTGGCCGGGGGCTTTGGCCCCCGGCTGGCCTGGGGGCGGCGGAGCGCTGTGGCAGGGGCGATGGCCCCTGCCAGAGAGACCGGGCATCCCGAAGTGCGCAGGAACGCCCCTCCGGGCGGGACCAGGAAACGCGACCCGCGTTTCCCCGCCTGTGCGGAACGGTCCCCTGCAGACCGGCGAGTCCGGGAACAGCAGAAGGCCAGCGCCCGGCCCGGCGGGGGCGAAGCGCCCGCCGGGGGCGGGTCGGGCGCTGGCCGGGGGCTTTGGCCCCCGGCTGGTCCTGATCCCGGCGTTGCGCTGTGGCAGGGGCGATGGCCCCTGCCCTTGCAGCGGTTAGGGTGCCCTCGCCCGTCCGGGCGGGACCAGGAAACGCGACCCGCGTTTCCCCGCCCGCGCGCAACAGTGCCCTGTAGACTGGCCGCTCCAGGCACCACGAAAGGCCAGCGCCCGACCCGGCGGGGGCGAAGCGCCCGCCGTGGGCGGGTCGGGCGCTGGCCGGGGGCTTTGGCCCCCGGCTGGTCAAGGATCAGCGTGGCGCTGTGGCAGGGGCGATGGCCCCTGCCAATGAAACGGTGCCAGTGCTTTCGCCCCTCCGGACGGGACCAGGAAACGCAGCGCGCTTCCTCCTCCCGTGCGAGACGGTGCCCCGCAAACCGGAAGGTCCAGGAACAGCAGAAGGCCAGCGCCCGAACCGGCGGGCGAGAAGTGCCCGCTGGTGGTGGGTCGGGCGCTGGCAGGGGGCGGGTCGGGCGCTGGCCGGGGGCTTTGGCCCCCGGCTGGTCCTGATGCCGGCGTTGTGGTGTGGCCGGGGCGATGGCCCCTGCCAGGAGTCGCAAGGCGCGCGCAGGCGCAAGTGCTTGCCGCTTTGCGGTCAGGCAGCCCCTGCGACCGGCACCTCTTCAGAACCCTGTCAGGTGCTGCCAGGTGCCCCGTGCCGTACCGCCGCTGCGGTGCCGTTCACGGGCGCAGGGGCGCGCCGTGCCGCGATCAGCTTGTCTTCACCGCCCCGGCCAGCAGCACCGCCACAAAGCGCGTCGGCCCGAAGGCCGCGCAGATGATGACCAGCATCGAGGTCATCGGAATCGCCAGGATGGCCCCCGGCAGGCCCCACAGCGATGACCAGACCGACAGGGCGACCAGCACCACGAAGGGGCTCAGGTTCAACTGCCGCCCGATCATCCGCGGTTCAAGAATATTGCCGACCCAGGCCTGTGCCGTCATCAGCAGCGCCGCCAGCGCCGCCGTGGTTCCAAAGGATCCGAACTGCGCCAGCGACAGCACGACCGGCAGCGCCACCCCGACAATCGACCCGACATAGGGGATGTAGTTGAACAGGCCGATCACCACCGCCCAGAACAGCGCGAAATCCACCCCCATCCCCCAGAGAATCACGAAGGACGCCGAGGCGAGGATCATGTTGATCAGCGTCTTGATGGCCAGGTAATCACCAATCCTGCGGTTGATGTCGCGCAGGATGCGCTCGGTCAACTCCGCCTGATCGCCACGCGGAAAGGCAGCGGCCAGCTTGGGGGCCAGCAAGCCGCGTTCCCCCATCAGGAAGGCGGCGTAGATCACCACCAGGAACACCGTCAGACCCAGGCTGGTCAGCCCGCCCAGCGTGCGCAGCAGGATTGCCTGAAGGTTCATCTTGCCCAGGGTTGCCTCGACAATATCATCCCAGGTCGGATGCTCGATCCCGCCGAAATCCGCCGCGCGGGCGATCAGGGTTTCAAGGTTGGTCTGGTAACGCGGGATGACGGCGGTGAGTTGATCCAGCGTCAGCGTCACCACCAGCGCCAGCGCCACCACCGCCAGCGTGAAACCCAGCAGCACCAGACCGCGCCGCGCCACCCCCGGCAGCCGCCCGATCAGCGGCACCCGTTCCAGGGCCTCGGCCGCCGTGGTCAGGACATAGACCGCAATGATCGCCATCACGACAGGCAGGATGATGGCCTGACCGATCACCAGAAGCCAGCCGATCATGCCGACCAGCGCAACAGCCAGCACAAGGTTGAGAAAGGGCGCGTTCGGCATGAAACCCGCCCCCTGTTCCGTCAGGCGATCCGGCGTGATCTGAAGTGCAGCGCCAGCGCCGCCATCGCCACACCGGTCGAGATCAGGTCAACCGCCAGCAGGATGCCCGGTATCGTCAGGGCCGATGCCGGGTAGCGCGACAGGATCATGCCCGCCAGCAGAACCGAGACGGCCCCGGTCAGCAACAGCATCCAGAAGTACCCGGTTCCGCGTGCCGCGAAGGCCAGCACGATCTTGACGATGCCTTCCACCAGAAACAGCAGGCCGATGGTCCAGGTCAGCACCATCGTTCCCTCAATCGGATTGCCGATGATCCAGACGCCAATCACGATGGCCAGCGCGCCCAGGGCCGCCGTCCAGATCCGGGTGCCAAGGCCAAGATCGCCAAAGGCCGCGACAATCTGCAGGGCCCCCATGAAGATGAAGATAAAGGCCACGATCCGGGTCGCGGCAAAAGTCGCCCCGATCGGATTGAACAGGGCGAAAAGGCCGCCCAGAATGGCGACGAGTCCGGCAAGAAGAAGAATGAACCAGTGTTTCATGAAAGCGGTCCCGATCAGTTGGATTTATCACAAGTTTCGCGTAACCCCAAGGCAATCGCAAGGAAATAGCGCAGCGGGCCTGCCGCAGGCATTCCTGACAGGTGGCCCGCCCGGGGGTGACAGTGCGCCAAAAGCTGCCTACTGTCCGCGCAGCGTCAACAGGGGCTGCGGATCATGGACGGTTTCTTTTTTGGTGTTTCGCATGGCAGGTCTTTCCGTCTTGCCAGAAGTCTTGGATTTGCCGCGGCGGTCACGCTGGGGGCGGGCTGCGGATTTGCGCAGACCACGCAGGCGGGCGCACCGGTTCCGGCGGTGGTCGTGGCGGCGGCAGAAGAGATGCAATTGACACAATCGGCCCGTTTTGTGGGCCGGGCCGTGGCGGTGCAGAAGGTTGACCTTCGCGCGCGGGTCAGCGGCTTTGTTGACGGGCGCGGCTTTGCCGAAGGCGGGCTGGTGGCCGAAGGCGATGTCCTGTTCCGGATTGAACCGGAAGAATACAAGGCGACGCTGGCACAGGTCGAGGCATCCCTGGCTGCTGCGAAGGCGTCAGAGACGCTGGCCAGTCTGGAACTGGCCCGGCAGACGGAACTGGTGGCCAAGGGGGCCGTGGCACAGTCGCTGCTGGACAAGGCCCAGGCCGAAGCGGCCCGTGCATCGGCCGAGGTGCGGGGCACCATGGCGCAGCGCGATGTGGCGGCGCTGAACCTGTCCTATACCGAGGTGAAGGCCCCTTTCGCGGGCAGGGTGGGCCTGTCGTCTTTTGATGTGGGCGCGCTGATCGGCCCCGATTCGGGGCCGCTGGTGACACTGGTGCGAACCGATCCGATGACTGTGGAATTCCCTGTGACCGAACGTGATCTGCTGGCCTACCGGGCCGCAACAGGGGGCGAGTCGACGGACGATGTCGGGCCGGTGCAGCTGTATCTGGCAGACGGGTCGGCCTATGCGCTGACCGGGACGGTGGACTTTTCGGATGTCACGGTCGATGTCGGTACGGATACGGTGCTCATCCGCGCCGAGTTCGCGAACCCGGACGGGCTGCTGCGCGACGGATCGCTGGTGTCGGTGGAACTGACAGGCGGCACGCCGGACCCGGTGCTGACCGTTCCCCAGCAGGCGGTGCAGCGCGACCTGACCGGCCCCTATGTGCTGGTGGTGGACAGCGCCGGCGTGGTGGAACAGCGCCGCATCGACCTGACCCGGGTCACCGCAGGCCATGCGGTTGTCGCCGGCGGCCTTGCAGCCGGTGAACGTGTGATCACCGAAGGGATCAACAAGGCCCGTCCCGGTGCCACGGTGAATGCCGCGCTGGCCGGGGAAGGCTGACATGATCGCCGATACCTTCATTTCCCGCCCCCGGCTTGCCGGGGTGATTTCGATCGTGCTGTTCCTTGCCGGTCTGATCGCAATGACGCGGATGCCGGTCGAGCAGTTCCCCAACATCGCGCCGCCGCAGGTCAGCGTCACCGCAAGCTATCCCGGTGCCGGGGCGGAAGTGACCGAAGCGACCGTGGCCCAGGTGATCGAAGACAAGGTCATCGGCGTCGACAACATGATCTACATGAAATCAACCTCCGGGGCGGATGGCAGCTATACGCTGAACATCTCGTTCGAGGTCGGCACCGATCCCGATATTGCCACGGTTCTGGTCCAGAACCGTGTGGCCCTGGCCGAGCCGCTTCTGCCGTCGGAAGTCAGGCAGACCGGGGTCAAGGTTGCCAAGAAATCAGCCTCGCTGCTGCTGGGTGTGGTGCTGCATTCCTCCGATGCCGCGATCACCGGGCCGACGCTGACCAACTATGCCCGGATCAACATTGTCGATTCGCTCAAGCGGGTGCGGGGTGTCGGGGATGCCACGGTCTTCGCCGGTGATGAATTCGCCATGCGGATCATCCTGGACGTTGACAGGCTGACGGCAATGAACCTGACACCGGCCGATGTGACGGCGGCGCTGCGCAGCCAGAACGTTCAGGCCGCCATCGGGCGGGTCGGCGGCCAGCCGATGACCGAAGACCCCGGCTTGCAGCTGAACGTGCAGACCCAGGGCCGCCTGACGGACCCCGACGAGTTCGGACGGATCATCGTCCGATCAAATGCCGATGGCAGCACTGTCAGGGTTGCCGATATCGCCAAGGTCGAGCTTGGGTCGCGCAACGCGGACATCAGCAGCTTCTTCAACGGCGCACCGGCGACCCTGGTGGGCATCTATCTTGCGCCGGGGGCAAATTCGCTGGCGGCCGCCGACGGGGTGAAATCCGCGCTGGCCCGGCTGTCGGCGGCGTTTCCAACCGGGATCGAATACGAGATTGTCGCAGACAGTTCTGTCTTTGTGAAGGAAAGCATCAGGTCGGTCGAACACACGCTGATCGAGGCCTTCGTGCTGGTCGTTCTGGTGGTGTTCATCTTCCTTGGCAGCCTGCGGGCCACGATCATTCCGCTGATTGCCGTGCCGGTGGCACTGGTGGGGACCTTTGCGGTGATGTTCGCAATGGGGTTTACCATCAACACGGTGTCGCTGCTGGCGATGGTGCTGGCGATCGGGATCGTGGTGGATGATGCCATCGTCGTGGTCGAGGCGGTCGAAGCGAAGATGGCGGCGAACCCCGGCCTGTCACCTGCCGGGGCGGCAAGCGCCGCCATGGGCGAAATCACCGGGGCGATCCTGGCGATCACGCTGGTGTTGCTGTCGGTCTTCGTGCCGGTTGCCTTCATTCCCGGCATTTCCGGCCAGTTGTTCCAGCAGTTTGCCGTCACGGTTTCGGTCGCGATGGTGATTTCGGCGATCAACGCGCTGACCCTGGCCCCGGCGCTGTGCGCGATCATCCTGTCGCCGCATCACGGGCCGAAGAAGGGTGTTCTGGGCTGGATTTCACGGCGCATCGACAGCGCGCGCGATGGCTATGCCTATGTTGCCGGGGCGATTGCCCGGCGCGTGGTCATCGGTGTCGTGCTGGTGGCGGCGGCGTTCCTGCTGACGGGTTTTCTGTTCAAGACGGTCCCGTCTGGCTTCCTTCCCGCCGAGGACCAGGGATATTTCATGGTGGAAACCCGGCTTCCCGACGCCGCTTCGGTGAACCGCACCCAAGAGGTGCAGGCCAGTGTCGCAACCATGCTGGCCGGGCTGGAAGGGGTCAGAAGCGTGACCTCCGTCACGGGCTATTCGATGCTGGACGGGCTGGCGAAATCGAACGCGGCCTTTGCGATGGTGTCGATGGACGATTTCGGGGACCGCAAGACCCGCGAGACATCCGTCTTTCATGCGATCCGCAGCGCCTACATGAAAGGTGCGGAACTGCGCGAGGCGCAGGTGATCCCGTTCAACATGCCCCCCATCCCCGGCCTTGGGACAGGGTCGGGCTTTGAGTTTCAGCTGATCGATACACAAGGCAGACCGGCGACCGAGCTTGCGGAAACCGCGCGCGGGCTGGCGCTTGCGGCCAACCAGCACCCGGATCTGTCGGGGGTCTATACCACCTTCTCGGCAGACAGTCCGCAGGTGTATCTGGATATCGACCGCGACCGTCTTTATGCGCTGGGTGTGTCGCTGTCGGATCTGTTCAATGCGCTCCAGTCCACGCTTGGCACGGTTTACGTCAACGATTTCAACCTGTTCGGACGGGCCTGGCAGGTTCTGCTCACCGCGCGGGAAAGTGACCGCGCCACGGTCGATGATATTGCAAGGATTCACGTGCGCTCCAACACCGGGCAGATGGTTGCGGTGGGGGCGGTGGCCAGGGCGGAATACGCCGTGGGGCCGCTGTCGCTGCAGCGCTACAACAACGTGCGCTCGGCCACGATCAGCGGCACGCCTTCGGCCGATGCCTCGACCGGGCAGGCGCTTGCGGCGATGGAGGCGGTTTCGGCCCGGGTCCTGCCCGACGGCTATACCTTTGAATGGACCGGCACCGCGCTGGAGGAAAAGAAGGCGGCGGGGCAGACCACCGTCATTCTGGCGCTGGCGCTGCTCTTTGCCTATCTGTTCCTGGTGGCGCTTTATGAAAGCTGGACCATTCCGGTGCCGGTGCTGATTTCGGTGGTTTTCGGGGTGGCGGGCGCAATGGCATCGCTGCTGCTGGCAGGCTTGCCTTTCAATATCTATGCCCAGATCGGGCTGGTGGTGCTGATTGCGCTGGCGGCGAAGAACGCGATCCTGATCGTGGAATTCGCCAAGGCGCGGCGCGAGGCCGGGGTGCCCATTGTCGGGGCCGCGATTGACGGGGCGCGGTCGCGCTTCCGGGCGGTGATGATGACAAGCTTTGCCTTCATCGCCGGGCTGATCCCGCTGGTGATTGCCGTCGGGCCGTCGATGTTTTCGCGCCGGGCGGTGGGCACCGGCGTGGCGGGGGGCATGCTGGCGGCCGCACTGGTGGGCATTTTCGTGGTGCCCGCGCTTTACGTGGTGTTCCAGTCGCTGCGCGAATGGGTCAAGGGGCCGAAAGCGGGATCAGCACCCGGCATCTGACCGCCGGCGCATCAGCAGGGTGCTGGATAAAGAAATCCGGCCGCCCGCCTGCCGGGGAACTTTTCGCGATCCGGGGAAAGGGACCGTCCCTTCGGGCGGGTTCAGGAAACGCGACCCGCGTTTCCCCCGCCCGCGCGGAACGGTGCCCCGCAGACCGGCAGGTCCGGGAACAGCAGAAGGCCAGCGCCCGCCGGGGGCGGGTCGGGCGCTGGCCGGGGGCTTTGGCCCCCGGCTGGCAAGGGGCAGCGTGGCGCTTTGGCAGGGGCGATGGCCCCTGCCAAAGAGACCGGGCATCCCGGAGAACGCCTCTCCGGGCGGGAACAGGAAACGCACGGCGTTTCCCCCGCCCGCGCGGCACGGTCCCCTGTAGACCGGCAGGTCCAGGCATCACGAAAGGCCAGCGCCCGACCCGGCGGGCGAGAAGCGCCCGCGAGGGGCGGGTCGGGCGCTGGCCGGGGGCTTTGGCCCCCGGCTGGTCCTGATGCCAATGTAGCGCTGTGGCAGGGGCGATGGCCCCTGCCATGGCATCCGGGTCCGGCCATTCGCCCCTCCGGGCGGGAACAGGAAACGCAGCGCGTTTCCCCCGCCCGCGCGGAACGGTGTCCTGTAGACCGGCAGGTCCGGGAGAGACAGAGGCCAGCGCCCGACCCGGCGGGTGCGAAGCGCCCGCCAGGGGCGGGTCGGGCGCTGGCCGGGGGCTTTGGCCCCCGGCTGGTCCTGATCCCAGCGCAGCGCCATGGCAGGGGCGATGGCCCCTGCCATGGAAGCGGTGACAGTGCTTTCGCCCCTCCGGGCGGGAACAGGAAACGCACCGCGTTTCCCCCGCCCGCGCGGGACGGTGCCCTGTAGACCGGCAGGTCCGGGTACAACGCAGGCCAGCGCCCGACCCGGCGGGCGAGAAGCGCCCGCCATGGGCGGGTCGGGCGCTGGCCGGGGGCTTTGGCCACCGGCTGGTCCTGATGCCAATGTAGCGCTGTGGCAGGGGCGATGGCCCCTGCCATGGCATCCGGGTCCGGCCATTCGCCCCTCCGTGCGGGACCAGGAAACGCAGCGCGTTTCCCCGCCCGAGCGGGACGGTGCCCTGCAGACCGGCAGAACCGGGAACAACATAGGCCAGCGCCCGCCAGGGGCGGGTCGGGCGCTGGCCGGGGGCTGTGGCCCCCGGCTGGCCAAGGATCAGCGTGGCGCTGTGGCAGGGGCAATGGCCCCTGCCAGTGAAGCGGTGAAACTGCTTTCGCCTCTCCGGGCGGGATCAGGAAACGCAGCGCGTTTCCCCGCCCGCGCGCGACGGTGCCCTGTAGACCGGCAGGTCCAGGCACCACGAAAGGCCAGCGCCCGACCCGGCGGGGGCGAAGCGCACGCCGGGCCGGGTGCTGGCGCTGGCCGGGGGCTTTTGGCTCCCGGCGGGACAAGGATCAGCCTAGCGCTGGAACAGGGGCGATGGCCCCTGCCAGAAGGCGCAAGGCGCGCGCGGGCAGCAGTGTTTCCCGCTTTGCGGTCAGCCAGCCCATACCCCCGGCACCTCTTCAGCACCCTCCTGCAGCGTGTTGCGGTCATTTGGTTTCATATCCTGCGGCTTTGAGGGCGTTACGGCACTGCGCCTTGTTGACAAGGCCGCAGACCATGGCCGGGGGCGAATGCGGGTGATCACCCCGCCGTTGACCCGGGCTGCATCCGGCCTGCCGCAGCGCAGGGCGGCACGCCCGCGTCGGCACCCCCCTTGTCATGTCGATGGAGTCTGGGGCCAGACCAGCACATCCCTCAAAACAGAAGTGACCGAATTTCCATCAAGACGGGAAAGCTTGGCCCGAATTCCGGGCACATCCGGTTTTTCTTGACAGAATGTCGCAGTTGGCTTTCCTTGGGGAAAACAATTTTGCCGGACAGGGAAATTCCCTGAGGAGCGATGTCGGGGCTGCGTCGGGGGTCGGCAGGCACAACAGCCCGGGGGAGGACAATGTGGGAGACCTTAATCAGCGGATTGAGGCGATGCACAGACGCGACGTGCTGATGGCATGGGCGTTCGTGGTCGGCCTCTGGTGCGCGATGATCTTTGTTGCGATTGCAACATGGGATCTGGCACCCTCCGGCGGGGCGCGGATCCTGCTTCTGACCGGCGGGGCAATCGTGCTTGTTCTGAACACCGCCGCCATCCTGGCCATGCTCAGGCACTACCGCGAGGACCGCGACTTCATGTACGGCCTCGACATCAGGTTCAGCGACGAAGCACGGGGGCACAAGGGCTGAGATGGCACATTACCAACCTCCGGCCCAAGGCAAGGCCAGCCAGTTGATCGACGTCGTCGTGCTGGTGGTCCTGACCGTCGGCGCGCTTTTCGTGCCAATCTGGCTCGGGCTGGCCGGCGCGGCGAAATCCGTAACCGCACCTGTCGCAAACCCCACCTGGGAAAGCCTCAACCAGAATGCCGCTCAGGCGGCCAGGTACGAAGCGCTCGGCTTCACGCCGGAAAGCGCCCATGACCTTATCCTGTCGCGCTTTGACTATTCCTTCTCCATCGGCGCGCTGCTGACGATGATTGTGGTCATCGTCCTTTACTATTTCCTGATCCTGCGGTTTTCCGAAGTGGAATACCGCGAGGTCATTTCCGAAAAATTCGGGGAGTAAGCCGATGGGTCTGTGGAACTGGATTGAATACGGGGCCTGGGCGCTTTCTGCGGCCTTCGGTCTGCACATGGTGCTGGACTGGCTTCGCACCGACAGCACCTATCCGGAAGACGTCCTTACATCATCGCGCGAAGGCGAGCTTGAGGCGATGGCAGAAGAGCACAAGGTGACGTCATGACCGAAGTGGACATCACCTCGAAAACCATCGACGGCATCGGCCCGCATGGCGTCAAGGTCGGCCTTCTGCGCGTGCTTGGCCCCGCGCATGTCTGGGCGCTGGGTGTCGGCATCGTGCTGGTCGGGGAATACATGGGCTGGAACTTCGCCGTCGGCAAAGGCGGCGCCTATGCAGCCCTGATCGCCTGCTGGTTCGCGGGTATCCTGTATACCTGCGTGGCGATGATCGATTCCGAAGTCACCTCGACCGTTGCGTCGGCCGGGGGGCAGTACACGCAGGCCAAGCATATCGTCGGCCCGCTGATGGCCTTCAACGTTGGCCTTTATCTGGTGTTCGCCTACACGATGCTCGAGGCTGCAAACGCCATAACGGCGGGCTATCTTGTTTCTGTCGTGGCCACGATGACCGGGCACGAAGGCGATCTCAACCAGCGGCCCTTCATCATCCTTGTGATCATGTTCCTGGCCTGGCTCAACTACCGGGGTGTCCTTGCGACACTGACCTTCAACCTTGTCATCACTGCTTTCGCCTTCGCGGCGATCCTGATCCTTTTCCTCTCCACCTCCGGCATCGTCGGTGCCGGGATCATGGATCATGCCGCGCTCTTCGAAGGCCACGCACTGCCGTACGGGTGGATCGGCATCCTTGCATCCCTGCACTTTGGCCTCTGGTTCTACCTTGGCATTGAAGGGACGACCCAAGCCGCCGAAGAAGTCCGCTCTCCGGCCCGCGCGCTGCCATTCGGCACGCTGGCCGGGATCATGACGCTTCTCATCGCCGCCACGCTTACCTGGTATGTCTGCTCCGGCGTCCTGCCCTGGGAATTCCTGGGCGACGGCGTCAACGGGTCTGTCGCACCGCTCTTCGACACGGCGCGCCTTTCCGGGTCGACTGGCCTTGTCTGGCTTCTGGGTTTTGGCACCCTGTTCGCCACGCTTGCCAGCGCCAACGGCTGTATCAACGATGCCAGCCGCGCATGGTTCGCGATGGGCCGCGACAAATACCTGCCGGGCTGGTTCGGGGCGGTGCATCCAAGGTATCGCACCCCCTACCGGGCCATCGTTTTCCTGGTCCCCATTGCGCTGATCTTCGCCCTGGGCGCGCCGCTTGATCAGGTCATAACCTTCTCGATCCTTTCGGGCCTGCTTGGCTATACCTTCATGCCGCTGAACATCATCCTGTTCCGAAGGAAATGGCCGCTGAACTCGATCAAGCGCGGGTATGAGCACCCGTTCCACCCGCTGCCCGCGATCATGCTTCTGAGCCTTTGCGGCGTGACCTTCTTCGCGGTCTTCCTGGGCTACGGGACCCAGCTTGTTGCGATGATCGGCTTCTACATCGTGGTGTCGCTGTGGTTCCACTTCTGGCGCTACCGCTTCGTGAACCGGGGCGCACAGTTCACCATGCCCTGGCCGAAACCGCAGGGCTACTGAGGTATGCGGCCCGGCCCGAAAGGGGCGGGCCACATCGCATGTCCCCGCTTATCCCCCTTGGCCTTGCCTTCGCCGCCCTTGGCCTTTGGCTGAGCGCCCGACTTGTCCGGGAAAACCGTGCCCGCACCGCAGCCCGCGCCGGGTATTTCGCGGCAATGAAACCCCTGTTCGATGGAGGCGAGACGCGCCTGCAACCGACCGGCTTCCCCCGGATGACCGGCAGGCGGCGTGGCCTTGCCTATGACCTGCAAGCCATCCCCGACACGCTGACGTTCCGCAAGCTGCCCGCGCTTTGGGTGCTGGTCACATTGCCCGGTCCCATGCCGCTGCCCGCAACCCTGAACCTGATGGCCCGCCCTTCGGGCAATGAGGTGTTCAGCCGCTTTCCGACCCTGCCGCATTCCCTGCCCACACCCCCCGGCCTGCCTGCCCATGTTGTCATCCGTACCGACACTGCCCCGATGATCCTGACGTCTGATCTGATCTCTGCCCATGCGGACCTGTTCGATGACCCGCAGGTCAAGGAACTGGTCCTTTCGCCAAAGGGCATCCGCATCGTCATTCTGGCCGAGGAAGCCGACCGTGGACGCTTCCTCATCTTCCGCGAGGCCGAAATGGGCAGGACGCCGCTTTCCCCTGCCCGCCTTGAGCCCATCCTTGGCAGGCTGGCGACGTTGCGCAATGATATCCTGAAGGGGCAAGCATGAGGCCACCGCTGAATCCTTACGGTGTTCTTGCCGTGGCGATCCTTCTGCCCGGCATGGGCCAGGTCCTGAACCGCCAACCGGTGCGCGGGCTGGTCTTTGTCTGTTTTGCCGTTCTTCTGGGTGCCTTCACCCTGAAAACTGCCACACCCGACATTTCCTTTGTCGGCAAGGTATCGGGAGGGCTTTTTGTCTGGGCCATGGCGACGCTGGACGCCTACAAGACCGCCCGCATCCGCCGCGAAGTCTGGAGGCATCAGGTCCGATCATCGGCTGCAAACGCTTCCCCTTCGCTAGCGCCGGGAAAAAACCCGCGACAGAGCGCAGAGTGACACAGCCCTGGCCGTAACGTCCCAACAGGTGGTTCACGGGCTGAAATTGCGGATTGTGGTGTCTGCAAAGCGGCACGATCCCCAGGCGGCAGCCCATGGACATTCACAGAATGCCAGGACCACGCCCAAAATGCGCGCTCTGATTGCGGGGCGCAGGCAGGCGGGCGAACCACCGGGCCGGATCGCCGGCGCGTTGGGGGTTGCAGAGGTGACGGTGCGCACATGGATTGCCCGCCATTCTGCCAAAGGACAGGCGGGGCTGGTGAACCGCTCCGCCCGCCCGCACCGGATGCAACCGCGTCCGGCCGGTGATCGGCGGACCAGGGTCGAGGTTCTGGCCATCACCGCCTTTCGCGCATTTCTCCTCAGCCTCGGGGCGGCGTTCCGGAGTTCGGCAAAACCGGCTTGGACGGGACGCGATTTGCGCAGGTGGCACGGGTCGGACCAAGGGGTTGGGCTGGCATGAGCGTGAATCTTATGCAGTCACGGGCTTGCTTCTGCCAGAGCCTTGCAAGGCTGCTACAGCTTCAGTTTTCTGCAGGCCGGTTTGTGCGCATCGGGCATCTTCCCGGTCGCGCGCCGCGCATCGGGCTTGCCGGGGTCGCCGAAGGTCGCAGGCACCACCTGCTTTGCGGGGCCGGCACCCATACACATGCCTGATCGACGGCTTGCAGCGCGGTCCAGGGTGTGGGGGGCCTGCGGAAGGTGATCGTGGCAGGCGCACGGACCATCGGCCTGTACCCTTACGCGCGCCCTGTGGGGGGCGGAACTTCGCACCCCGATCCCCCCGAAGCCGGTCGGACGGTTGACAGATGCACCGCGCCGACCTTGGCCCGGCGCACCACCGGGGCAGCAGGTGTGTCGGCTGGCTCCGAGCGGCGAAAGAGCAGGTTCCGTCCCCTGCAATACTGATATATTGCCTCAGACGCCGTCTTTGGGCGGCAGGCGTTGAAAGCGGTTGAAGGAGCGTGGCCATGCGGCAGACCTGGCGTTGGTTCGGACCGAAGGACCTGGCATCGACGGACGACATGGCGCAGGCGGGTGTCGAGGGCGTGGTCTCTGCGCTGCACCATGTGCCAACCGGCGCGGTCTGGACGCCTGAGGAAATCGCTGCCCGGCAAGACCTGATTGCGCGGATGAAGGACGGAACGCCGTCAACCCTGAAATGGGAAGTGGTGGAAAGCCTGCCGGTGTCCGAGGACATCAAGAAACAGAACGGCGACTGGCGCGCGCATACCGAAAACTGGAAGACCAGCATGACCAACCTGCACCGCGCGGGGCTGGATGTGATCTGCTACAATTTCATGCCGGTCCTGGACTGGACGCGCACCGACCTGGCCTGGCGGCTGCCGAACGGGGCAACCTGCATGCGGTTCGACTTTACCGACTTTGCCGCCTTCGACCTTTACATCCTGGAACGGCCCGGCGCCGTCGGGGAGTATCCCGCGCCGGTTGCCGAAGCTGCGGCGCGGCGCTTTGCCGACATGGATGATGATACACGAAAGGCGGTCACAGCCAATGTCGCCTTTGGGCTGCCCGGTGCTGCATCGACCATGACGCTGGCCGACATCCGCGCGCATCTGGCCGGATATGGGGCAATTTCCGCCGAGACGCTGCGCAGACATCTGGTGGATTTTCTGGCGGAAGTGACGCCCCTGGCGCAAAACCTGGGTATGCGGCTGTGCTGCCATCCCGACGACCCGCCGTTTTCCTTGCTTGGCCTGCCGCGCATCATGTCAACCGAAGCTGACTACCGCGCAGTGCTGGATGCGGTGGATCTGCCGGCCAGCGGGGTAACGTTCTGCACCGGGTCCTTTGGTGCCCGGGCCGACAACGACTGTCCCGCGATGATGAGAAGGCTGGGTCCGCGGGTGCATTTCATCCACCTTCGCAATGTCCGCCGCGAGGGTACGGCCCTGCGCGACAGTTTCCACGAGGCGGAACATCTTGGCGGCGACACCGACATGGTGGCGGTGATCGCCGCCATCCTGGCCGAGGAACGGCGACGCCGGACCGAGGGCCGGCAGGATTGCAGCATTCCCTTCCGCCCCGATCACGGGCAGGACATTCTGGATGATCTGGGGCGCAAGGGCCAGCCGGGCTATCCCACCATCGGGCGGCTGAAGGGGCTGGCCGAACTGCGCGGGATCATGACCGCGCTGGACCATCCGCTGGTAACGGGTGCCAACGCCTTCCCCTGACTTGCAGGGGCAATCGCGGGGTCGGCCATTCCGGTCTGATCGTCCGCCCGCGATACCGGGCCGACAGAAACCCAAGCCGTGATCGCTGCCGGTTGCCTGCCCTGCAGAACGGCACCCGCCAGGGCTTTCTGCCGTTGCGGGTTTCCGTGTGGCGGAAAAGCGGGGGAACCTGATTGTTTTCGGGCAGCCGACCGGGGTCTGGCGGGTGCAGGCCGGCCCCGTTCCAGGTGAAACCCCACCGGGATTTCACACCCCGCGTCCGTTCACATAGCTATCCAGCACCGATCCGGCATCGGTGGAAAAGTAGTCGCGCCGCTCGACGATGTGGCGGCGGATCATGGTGAAGACCCGGTCGATATGCACCTTCATGGCCCCGGCGGCCTGGTCGGGGTCGCGCAGCTTCAGCCCGTCGACGACTGCGATATGCTCGCTCAGCACCACGTCAAGGTGACTGGGCAAGGGAATGGACAAACGCCGCACCCGGTCCAGCTGGGCCTTGGCACCGTTGATGATCTTCCAGATATGCGCCGATGCGCCAAAGGCGCAGATCATCGCATGAAAGGCCTCGTCCAGCGCGTAGAAGCCGTCATAATCCTGATCGGCTGCCATGCGCTTTTGCTGGTGTATGTTGAAGTCGATCGCCCGTTCGAACTGGGGGGTCATGCGGCTGGCGGCCAGACGCACGACCTTCAGCTCCAGCGCGTCACGCACCAGCTGGCCGTCGAACACCGACTGCAGATCGATTTTCGAGACATAGGTCCCGGAATTGGGCACGACCGACACCAGGTTTTCTGCCTGCAATTGCAGGATCGCTTCGCGCAGGGGTGTGCGGGAGATGCCAAGCTGTTGACAGATCAGCTTTTCATTGACGTTGCTGCCCGGTGCCAGATGCAAGTTCACAATGGCATCGCGCATGATCCCGTAGACCTGTGCTGTCTTGGGAAGGGCGGGGTCGATCTTGCTGATCAGTTCAGAAGGCAGACCCGGTATGCCGGCGTCGGACCTGTCCCCGACCTGCGGGTCTTTCTTCGTGGGTCGCGCCATCTTTCCTTCCTCGGGATCGCCGCCGCGATAGCCTTGGGCGGTCCCCTTTGCAATCGTCGGGCTGATCGCCCTTCGATTCCGCTGCATGACGGCCCAGGTGCCCGGCGTTCGTTGACAGGCAGTGAATACCAATATATTGGTTAGAGATCAAGTTTGTGATCGCAGAACTGTCACGGTCCGGGCGGTCTGCCGGACCACGATTTGCGGTTCCGTCTTGCGGGTGATCCGACCGGGTCGGTCCGGAACCGGGGGCATGGACAGGAAGGTTGAGGGGCGGCGGGACCAGAAGATGACACTTACCGGCAGGACCGCCCTGATAACGGGTGCTGCGGGCACCATCGGCAGCGCGGCGGCGCGCCGTCGGTGCCGCATACCTTCTGTCGCAGGCCTTCCTGCCCGGTCTGCGCGCGGCGCGCCGGGGGCGCGTGATCAACCTGTCCTCCTGTGCGGCAAAGTCCGGCGGGCTGGCCGCAGGCACAGCCTGCGCGGTCTTGAAGGCGGCGATGATCGGGCTGACCTTTTCCATTGCGCGCGAAGGGGCGGGCGAAGGGGTGACGGCAAATGCCATCGCGCCCGCCTGTGTGATGTCGCCGATGGTTTCCGAACAGCTTACCGATGCGCAGCGGCAGACGCAGCTGGCGGCAATCCCGGTGGGCCGGTTCTGTGAACGCGAAGAAGTCGCACATGCGGTGATGTTTCCGGCGTCCCCGCTTGCGGGCTTCATCACCGGCGAGGTGATCGACATGAACGGAGGAATGCATTTTGACCAGGTATGGAATGGTTATCCGCCTGAAACCCGACCGCGTCACGCAGTACAGGCGCCTGCATGCCGACGTCTGGCCAGGCGTTCTGGACGCGATGCGCCGCAATGGCTGGCGCAATTTCGACATCTTCCTGAAGGAACCCGAAAACCTTTTGTTCGGCACGTTCGAATATCACGGCAGCGATTTTGCGGCGGCAGCCCGGGCAATCGGTGCCGACCCCGAGACACAGCGCTGGCTGCGTGAAACCGATCCCTGTCAGGAACCCTTCGCCACACGCAGGCCCGGTGAATGGTGGGCCTATATGGACAACATCTTTCACATGGACTGACTGATGTTTCCCGCCATCGACGCACCTTACCCTTTGCGGGGCCCGAAGGCCGGAGACTGTCCATGGATGGCCGGGCCGGCCGCACCGATCCGCTTCAGACCGCGCCGCGGTCTGATCGGCACGGGCCGGCCGGTCTGCCTGCTTGCCGCCGACTGCCAAAGAACCGTCATGCCGCTGCGCAAGGCCATCGCGCGTCTGCCCGAACCCGATCAGCGCGCCATTCTGCGGGATGCCGCAGCCAAGCCTTGCCGGCTGGCCTGGGGACGGTTGTGACACGGCTTTCCCGGTCCACCCTCGACCGGCTTCCCAAAGCTGTCGCCCGGCCACGCTATGACCGGGCAGCCCTGCGCACCGGCATCCTGCACCTTGGTCTTGGCGCGTTTCACCGTGCGCATCAGGCGGCCCTGACGGAAGACTGCCTGAATGCCGGGGCGACGGAATGGGGAATGGCGGCGGCTTCGCTGCGGTCGCCGGACACGCGCGATGCGCTGGCCCCCCAAGATGGGCTTTACACCCTGGCCCTGCGCGAGAACGAAAACCAGTCATTCCAGGTGATCGGCGCAATCGGGCCGATGTTTGTGGCACCGCAGAACCCCGGTGCCCTGCTTGCGGGCATGACCGATCCGGATGTGCGGATCGTGTCGCTGACGGTAACCGAAAAGGGCTATACCGCCGATGTCGCGACGGGCGACCTGCGGCTGGACAACCGCGATGTGCAGCACGACCTGGCGCATCCCGGGGCACCGCGCACGGCGCTGGGGTTCGTCCTGCGGGCGCTGGCGCTGCGGCGTGCGGCAGGAACACCGCCCTTCACGGTCCTGTCCTGCGACAACCTGCCGGGCAACGGGCATTTCACGCGGCGGGCACTGGTGCAGTTCGCCGAGGCCGCCGATCCTGCCCTTGGCCGCTTCATGGCAGATGACGTGGCCTGCCCGTCCTGCATGGTTGACCGTATCGTCCCCGCCACCACCGGGGCCGACCGCGCCATGGTGGCACACCATCTGGGGATGCAGGACGCCTGGCCTGTGCTGGCCGAACCGTTCTTTCAATGGGTGATCGAAGACCGTTTCCCCACCGGCCGCCCGGAATGGGAACGCTCGGGTGCCGAGTTTGTTGCCGACGTGGCCGCGCATGAAGCGATGAAGCTGCGCCTGCTGAACGGTGCGCATTCGACGATTGCCGCCATGGGCCGGGTGGCGGGGCTGGCCACCGTGGCCAGGGCAGTTGCCGATCCGGCAATCCGCGCCACGATCCGCGCCTGTTGGGCGGAAGTTGCACCAACCATCGCCCCGGGCATCGATGTTGCAGGGTATACGGCGCGGCTTCTGGCCCGGTTCGACAACACGGCGCTGAACCACAGATGCGCCCAGATCGCCACGGATGCCAGCCTGAAGCTGCCGCAAAGGATCATCGCCCCGCTGCGCGAGCTGCACTCCAAAGGCCGGGCAACACCGATGCTGACCTTTGCGCTGGCTGCGTGGATCCGGTCCTGTCAGGGACAGGACGAAACAGGGGTGGCAATCCCCCTGTCCGATCCGCAACTGGAGGCGTGGACCGGGCGGCCCGGACCCGATGTTCCGGTGGATCAGACTGTCCGCGCCTTCGCCGGGTTTGCTCCGGTCTTCGGGCCGGGGCTGGAACCGGACCAGGCAGCCTCCATCCGGGAAGCCCTGGCAGATATCCGGACCTTTGGCATTCTGGCTGCCGCCAGACGCCGCCTTGCCCGAGCTTCCTGATCTGACCCTGGTCAAAGGGTCGTTCCTTGACCCGCCGCGTTGGCGACACCGGCCTGCGGTTGACCGGGCCCGCCTTCGGTGCCGACGGGACCGGCGGGCCCGGCACACCCGCGCAGCCTGACGCGCAATGCGCCCCTTCTGCGACATGCCAAACCGCACCCGCCGCGCTTCAACGCGATTGCCCCGGTTGAGGGACTCTGCTGTTTTGCGACGTGCGGGAAAGAAAACTGTTGCAAGCCAAAAATCCAATATATTAGTATTATAAATGCACCAGGAACACTTTTCTCACGGGAGGGAACCCAATGAAGATGATACCGAAGGCAGCCGCCGCGCTGCTGCTGGGCACTGTTGTCTGCGCCCCGGCTCTTGCCGATGACGGCACGAAGGTCGCCCTCGTTCCGGGTGGCCCACATCCCTACTTTGCCGCCTGGGAACAGGCAGGCGCCGATGCGAAGAAGGAATTCGGGCTTGGCGCGGCCGACTACCGGGTTCCCGCCAAGTGGGAACTGAACCTGCAAAGCCAGCTTCTGGAAAGCCTGCTGACCCAGGGCTACAATTCCTTCCTGATCTTCCCCGGTGATGCGGTCGGCACCACGTCGGTCGCGCAGGAGCTGGTGGACAATGGCGCGCAGGTCATCGCCACCGCCGGCTGCCTGAAGGACCCTTCGCCGGCCCTTTTCTGTCTTGGTACCGACACCGGCAATTCGGCCTATCTCGGTGCGAAAGAGCTGATCCGCGCCATGGGCGGCAAGGGCAAGATCGCCCATTTCACCGGTTTCCTTGTTGACCCCAACACCCAGCTGCGAATCGACGCGGTGCAGAAAGCGGCGGACGAGACGAATGGCGCCGTCGAAGTGGTGCAGGTCATCGCCGACATCGACGCCCCGCAACCGGCCGAAGAAAAGATCAACGCCTACCTTGCCGCCAATGCGGCCGGTGTGGACGGTATCATCACCACCGCCTGGGTGCCCGCCGTGGTTGCCGCAAATTCGCTGCGCAAGATCGGCGACAAGCGGATCAAGATGGTCGGCATCGACCATGACGAGGTTGTGATCAAGGCCATCGCCGACGGCTTTGTTGACGGCACCATGCTGCAGAACCCTTATGGCCAAGGCTTCATCGGGTCTTATGTGTTGAACAGGCTTCGCACCGGCTGCACGCTGAAGGAAGACGGTCCCTGGAAATCGAACGCGCTGACGGTCAGGTTCGTCGACAGCGGCACCGTTTTTGTCGATCAGGCCACCGCGCCCACCTATGTGAACGCCATGGTTGGCATCACCGCCGACCTTCTGGCAGGCTTTGAGAAAGACTTTCTGACCTGCTCGTAAGGTGCCCCCCCGCCTTGCAAGCTTGGCGGCGGCCGCCTGCCCAAGGGTGGCCGCCGCAACTTTTTCCGATCAGGAACCGCATCCATGGCCCATGCAGGTGCTGACAGACCGATCCCGCCGGGTTCTGCGCCCCGGCGGATGTCATCGGGCATGCGGCTTTTGCTGGGCAACGAATTCGGGCTGGCTGTCCTGATCCTGCTGACCGTCGCGATCTTTGCGCTGACGCTGGATGGGTTCACCTCGCCGTTCAGCATCTATACGATTGGCCGCCAGATCGGTATCGACACGATGATCGGGCTGGCGATGATGGCGGTGATCGTGACAGGCGGGCTTGATCTGTCGGTCGGGGCCATCGGCGTCTGCTCGGCGATGTTTTTTGGCTGGCTGATGCAGGTCATGGGTGTGCCGGTCCTTGTCGCCGTACCCTTGGCGGTGCTGTTCGGGGCAGGCCTGGGCTTCGTGAACGGCTTTACCGTGGTCATGTCCGGCGTTCACAGCTTCATCATCACGCTGGCGAGCATGAGCATCTTCTTTGGCGTGATGATCTTTCTGACCAGGGCCGCCGCCTTCAACGGCCTGCCGCCACAGGTGCAGGCCTTTGGAAAGATGCGGGTCCTGCCGGGCATATCCCCGCTTCTGCTGATCGCGGTTGTCGTTTGTGCGGCACTGGTCGTCTTTTACCGCTATTCCACTCTGGGCCGGCAGATGCTTGCCGCCGGGGCCAATGCGCGCGCGGCAGAACTTTCGGGCATCCGCACCGGCCGCGTAATCGTGGCCTGCCACATGCTGACGGGACTTCTGGCGGCCATCGCCGGGCTGATGGTCACGGCCAGGACCGGCGCTGCGGTTCCGTCCATGGCCGGGCAACTGGGCCAGGACTGGCTTCTTCCCGCCTTCCTTGCACCGGTGCTTGGCGGCACGCTGCTGTCCGGCGGGCGCGTGTCGGTCATCGGCACGCTGCTTGGCGCAACCTTCATCAACATCATGACCTCTGGCCTGCTGCTGATGCGGGTGGGAGAGTTCTGGATCCTCGCCTTTCTGGGTGTGATGCTGCTGATCGCGGTGCTGGCCGACCGGACGCGCCAGATATTCCTGACATCACGGGGGATGATCTGATGGCCGCCGCACGCGACAGCGCCCTGACACGGGCCTTCGACAATGACTGGATCGGGCCGGGGCTGGTCAGCCTGATCGCCGTGGTCGCAATCAGCCTGGCGCAACCGGCCTTCCTGTCATCCTTCAACATCTTCGTGCTGATGTCGGCGATCTCGGTCAACATGGTCATCGCCCTGGGGCAACTGGTGATCATCGGGCTTGGCCAGATGAACCTTGCGCTTGGCTCGATCGGCGGACTGGTCGCGATCAGCTTTGCCGGCGTGATCGAACGCTATGGCGTTCCGGTTCCGCTGGCCTTGGCCTTTGCCCTTGGCATCGGCATCGCGGCGGGCATGTCCGGCGGCTACATCATTGCCCGCACGATGATTTCCGCCTTTATCATCACCCTTGCGGGATTGCAGATATTCAAGGGCATCAACCTTGGCATCACCGAAGCGCAGCCTTTCTATGGCGTGCCCGAGGCTGTGAAGACCTTCGGTCAGGCGTCTGTCATCGGCCCCCTGCCCTGGCTGATGGTCCCGATGATGGTCTGCTCTGTCGCCATGTGGTATCTTTTCAACCGGATGCGGATCGGGCGGCATATCCTTGCCATCGGGTCGAACCCGCAGGCGGCAGAACTGTCCGGGATCGACCCGAAAGCCACGATCATCTGGGCGCATGGCATCTCGGGGCTATTGGCCGCCATTGCCGGGCTTATGCTGGTTGCACGCCTGCAGATTGGCCAGCCGACGATCGGGGATGACTGGCTGATCTCTTCCTTTGCGGCCCCGGTGATCGGCGGCGCGGTGCTGACGGGGGGGCGCGTCTCGGTTGCGGGCACCTTTTTCGGGGTCGTGATCATTGCGATCATCACGCAGGGACTGGTCATGTTCAACATCGATCCCTTCGTTGTGCAGATCGTGCTGGGTGCCCTGATCCTGTGGGCTGTCGCGGTCAACAGACTGCGCGAGGTGCGCATCGCCCGGGTTCAGGCACGGGGGGCAGGCGCATGACCGCGTTGCAGGTCTCCCGTGTCAGCAAGTCCTTCCCCGGTGTCCGTGCGCTGCATGACGTGTCGATGACGTTGACCGCAGGATCGGTCCACGCGCTTCTGGGCGAAAACGGGGCGGGCAAGTCGACGCTGATCAAGATCGTCACCGGCATCTGCAAGCCCGACAGCGGCACGGTGTCGATGAACGGTGCGGCCGTGCGCTTTGCCAACCCGCGGCAGGCGGCGGCAGGGGGCCTTGGCGTGGTCCACCAGGAACGCAATCTGGTCACCCGCTTTTCGGTGGGCGAAAACATCCTGCTGGACCGGCTGGGCAACCGCGCCCTGTCCCTGGTCGATTACGCGTCCCTGCACCGCGAGGCGGAGAAGTGGCTGAAGCTTCTGGACCTTGACGTAGACCCGCGGACAATCGTGTCGCGGCTGTCGGTCGCGCAGATGCAACTGGTCGAGATCGGCAAGGCGCTGTCGCTGCAATCCAGGGTCCTGCTTCTGGATGAACCCACCGCGTCGCTGACGCCCAACGAATCCAAGGTGCTTTTCCGCGTCCTGCGGCGGCTGCGCGATGATGGCGTGGCAATCGGCTTTGTCAGCCACAAGCTGGAAGAGGTGTTTGACATCTGCGACCGCGTGACCGTCCTGCGAGACGGGCGGAACGCCTGCGACAGCGCCGGTCTTTCGCAACTTGATCGTAATGACGTGGTGCAGATGATGATCGGCCGGGCCGAGCGCATCACCACGCGCGCCCCCCGCCCCAGGACAGATGCCGCACCCTATCTGGAACTCAGGGGCTACGGCTCGGGCGCCGGTCACCGCGACATTAACCTGACCGTCCGCCCCGGAGAGATCGTGGGCCTTTACGGCCTTGTCGGCGCCGGGCGCAGCGAGCTTGCCCGCGCAATCCTGGGGCTGTCAAAACAGGTCGCGGGCGAAGTGCGGGTCGTGGGGCGGGCCGTTCACATCAGCTCGGTGGCACAGGCGCTGCACCACCATGGCATGGGCTATGTCTCTGAGGACCGCAAAGCCGAAGGTCTGATCCTGATGCATTCGGTGCTGGCCAATGGCGGCATCACCATCTGGCGCAAGCTTGCCAATGCACTGGGCTTGCTGCGCGACACCACCATCGCAGCCAGGGTGGGCCCGGTGCTGACGCGGCTGGAGGTGAAGACCCCTTCGGTCCACCAGATCACCGGCAATCTGTCGGGCGGCAATCAGCAGAAGGTGTCGGTTGCGAAATGGCTTGCGGCGGGGGTGCGCCTTCTGATCATCGACGAGCCGTCGGTCGGCATCGACATCAAGACCAAGGCCTATCTGCACGACCTGATCCACGAACTGGCCGAACAGGGCACCGCCATTCTTCTGATCACCTCGGACATGCCCGAGATGATCGATGTCGCAGACCGGATCCTGGTGATGGACGGCTACCGCATCAAGGGCGAGGTCGGGAACGACCGAAGCTATGATCCGGTCTCCAGGGCGATCATGGGCCTGATACACGACAGGGCGGCAGCCTGACATGGCGCGCATAACCCGCATCGACGCGCTGATGGTGGACCTGGTGCCAGAGGTGAAGCGCACCGATGCAATCCAGTCCTTTGTAAGCCAGGAGACACCGATCCTGCGCATAACCGATGCCGACGGCGCGGTGGGCACGGGCTACAGCTACACCATCGGCACCGGCGGGCCCGCGATCATGTCGCTTTTGCAGCGGACCCTTGCGCCCGCCTTGCTGGGGCGCGAGGCGGACGGGATCGAACGCATCTGGCGCGACCTTCTGTTCCTGACCCATGCGACCACGGTCGGGGCGATCACCTCTTTGGCGCTTGCGGCCATCGATACCGCTCTTTGGGATCTGAAATGCCGCAGGGCGGGCCAGCCGCTGCACCGCATGGCTGGCGGCGCGCAAGACCGGATACCGCTTTACACCACCGAGGGCGGCTGGCTGCATCTGGACACCGGCGCGCTGGCTGAAGATGCGCTGCGGGCGAAAGAGGCGGGCTTTGGCGGGTCCAAGATCAAGATCGGCCGCCCGCATGTGTCCGAAGATGTCGCCCGCCTGACCGCTGTCCGCGATGCCGTCGGCCCGGCCTTTGAGATCATGACCGACGCCAATCAGCGCTTTACCCTGGACGAGGCGATCCGCCGCGCCCGCTGCCTGACGCCGCTCGACATTGCCTGGCTGGAAGAACCGCTGCCCGCCGATGATCTGTCGGGTCATCAGCGCCTGTCCGAAAGTACCCCGCTGCCGATCGCGGTTGGCGAAAGCCTGTATTCGCCGTTGCACTTCCGCGAATATCTTCAGCGCGGGGCCTGTTCCATCGTGCAGGTCGATGTGGCGCGGATCGGCGGTATCACGCCCTGGCTCAAGACGGCGCATCTGGCGGAAACTTTCAACGTGCCGGTCTGCCCGCATTTCCTGATGGAACTGCATGTCAGCCTTTGTGCCGCCGTTCCGAACGCGCGCTGGGTGGAATACATCCCGCAACTGGACCGGCTGATCACCGAACCGATGCGGATCGCCGATGGTCACGCCATCCCGTCAAACGCGCCGGGCCTTGGCATCGCCTGGGACGATGCTGCCATCAACCGGTTGGCCGTGCCGGGATCGGCCTTCGGCATCAGATGAGACCGGCAACCTGGGGCGCAGGATCATGAAGGCTTTTCTCCTGCATGGCGCGGCGGACCTGCGCCTGGCTGACCTGCCCGTGCCGGACCCCGACGCCGGCGAGGTCCTGATTGCCGTTCGCCGTGCCGGCATCTGCGGGTCGGACATGCATTACTATGGCCATTTCCGGGTCGGCAGCTTCATCCCCAAGCGCCCTTTCGTTCTTGGCCATGAATTTGCGGGCGAGATTGTCGCGGTTGGGGCCGGGGTCCCAACCACCCGGATCGGCGAGCGCGTGGCCGTGGACCCGTCGATGCCCTGCGGTGTCTGTGGCGATTGCCGCAGCGGGCGCTACAACCTGTGCCGCGACATGCGCTTTTTTGGTTCGGCCAGCTGCGATCCGCATGTCAATGGCGGGTTCGGGGAATTCGTGACCGCCCCCGCTGCGAACTGCCTGACCCTGCCGGATGCCCTGGACTGGGGGCAGGCAGCGATGATCGAACCCCTGTCCGTCGCCGTTCACGCCCTGGGGCGTGCAGCGACGGTGGCCGGCAAGACCGTGCTGGTCACGGGCGGCGGCACCATCGGACAAGTGACGGCGCTGGTTGCCCGCGCCTTCGGCGCGGCCTGCGTCGTGCTCAGCGACATTGACCCCGGACGGCGCGCCTTTGCGCTGGCGCGTGGGGCCGATGCCGTGCTCGATGCCGCCGACCCCGATTTCGTCCTTCAGGCGGGAAATCTTGCCCCCGGCGGGTTCGACGTGGTGGTCGAGGCGGCGGGGTCTGCCCAGGCACTGGAACAGGGGCTGCACACAGCCCGCCGTGGCGGCACCATCGTGCAGGTCGGCACCCTGCCCGGCAGCGTGACGCTTGCGCTTAACCTGGTCATGGCCCGCGAACTGGCACTTGTGGGGTCGTTCCGCTTTGCCAACGCGTTCCAGACCTCGATCACCCTCGTTGCGCAGGGGCGGATTGATGTGCGGCCCCTGATCACGGCGGTCTATCCGCTTGCCGACTTGCCTGTTGCCATCGAAGCGGCAATCCATGACCGGCGCAACATCAAGGTCCAGATCGCGCCATGACCGAAACCCCCGTGCCGGTGCCCCTTGCTTTGTCGTCTCCGCCGCCTTTTGCAGCGGGTGATTGAGCCGGGCAAAGACCTGTCCGGCGGGGTTCAGGGTTCCCGCGCAGGGGTGCCCTGTTGGTTTCGCCCGCCCCGGTATCCGTGACCACCGGCCGCTTCCGGCCGATGCGGCCCTGACGCGCCTTGCGGCGGGTGCGCCTGCGGGCAACGCCGGGCCGCCCCTGCCCGGGGCGGGCCGGGGTTTTCTTGCCGCCAGGCCCCCGCCATGGGCAAAGGCCCGTATCGCGCGGCCGCCGGCCTGCCGCCCGCGCCCGGCCAGTGCGGCCACCGGCCCGCGCGGGGTGAAGGCCCCCCTGCGCGGGCGTGGCGGCCTTGCGCAGCCTTTGACCCGCATCAGGCCGCGCCATCGCGCGCGCGGACAGCCGCAGAAGGCGGTTTCGTCACAAGGGCCGGCCCGCATATCCCGGCCTTGACGGGCAATCACACACCGGACTGACGGGAAGTTCCCCGGCGGTTCACTCAGGCCCCATGCCGCCCTGACCGTCTTCAGGACCGGCCGCACCAATGCTGTCGGCGTCGGGCTTGCCCCGCCTGCCCGACCGCACGTCCGACAGCAGGCGCTTCATCTCTGCAAGGCAGTCCTGCCCGGCGCGGTTCCGGCCAAGGCTGACCGCCGTGGAAAGGATATCGATCACGACCATTGCCGACAGGCGCGACACGGTCGGCGTGAAGAGATCGGTGTTTTCAAGCGTCTCTGCCACGATCGCGATGCTGCAATGGGACAGAAGCGGGCCGCGTGCCCCGGTGATCCCGATCGTCGTGGCACCTTTTTCCCGGGCGACGCGCGCGGCGCGAACAACATCCACCGTCGTTGCGGTATTTGAAATCGCAACAGCCACATCGCCGGGGGCCAGCATGGCGGCGGCCATCAGCATCTGGTGACCATCGGTCTGCGCGCTGCAGGGGGCGCTGAACAGCGGAAACTTCTGCTGCGCGTCAATCGCCACGATGCCCGATGCCCCCAGACCGAAGAATTCAATCCTCGGGGCCGCCGAAAGCGCTGCCACGGCCGCGCGGATCGCATCCGGATCAAGATGCGCGCGCACCCATGCGATGTTGGAAAGGTTGAAGTCGAAGATCTTTGCGATGATCCCGCCCAGATCATCGGCCGGGCCTATGGCCGAATGCGAGGTCGTCCGCGCAAAGGCAAGGGACCGTGCAAGCTTTACGCGCAGATCGCGAAAACCCTCGCACCCGATCGCAGCCGCAAAGCGGATCACGGTCGGTTCGCTGACGCCCGACGCAGCGGCAAGGGCGCCAAGCGTCATCTCGACGGCGGCCTGTGGCGCCTGCAGAATTGTCTCTGCCACACGCCGGTCTGACCGGCGCAGGTCGGGCAGACTGCGGGCGATAACCTCCAGAAGGTTGTCCCCGACTGCCGACGTGCGGGCCGGTTCAGTCGCCATGACATCCATCCGCTTCAAGGCGCAGCGTCTCTCCGGCGACCGGACGCAGGATGGTCAGCGCCCGCTCTGCCGTTGCGGCCCGGTCAATGGCCGAAGACCCGCAGGTATTGAAGGAAAACATGCCGAAATGATGCGGAACAAGGACAGAAGCCCCTGCGGCCCGGGTCAGTTCGATGGCCTCTTTCAGGGTGAAGTTGCCGGGGATGCCTGCTGAAAGGCGGCGGGCGTCGCGGCCGTTGACCGGCAGCAGGGTGATATCCGGACGAAACGCGCGCAGGGCCGCACCCAGCCCGTCGAAGGGGATGCAATCGCCCGAATGATACATCCTGATCCCGTCGGCCAGAAGGCCATAGCCCAGAAAGACGTGCCGCCCCCCGGCATCGGTTTCGGGCGTCTCGTGCGCTGCCGGAAAGACCTGAACCGTCAGGTCGGGGCCAAAGCGGATGACCTGCCCGGCATCCACGGGCACCAGCTGCGCGCCCGCACCGCTGCGCGCCCGCGCCACGTCCAGCCGCGCGGCGGGGACGACGACCGGAAGACCCGGAAAGCGCGCCGCAAGGGGACCCAGCGTGTCAGGGTCCATGTGATCGCCATGCGCATGTGTGATCAGCACGACATCGGGGCGCGGCAGGTCCTGCGGCAGGACGGGCGGGGGCATCATGCGGCGATGGTCATTCGCCTGCCCCGCATACTTGCACGCCAGACTGTCGGACAGATAGGGGTCGATCAAAACCCGCGTCTGCCCCGTTTCAATCCAGAACCCCGCCTGCCCCAGCCAGAAAAGGCCCGGCGTTCCGGGCGCTGGCCAGCCGGGGGCGCGCTTAATCCGCATCGCCGTCCAGCACCAGCAGAAGATTCTCCACCGCCCGGATCGTGCTGCGTTCGACCGAGGCATCGGTGAACCCGCCGATATGGCTGGTCATCACCACGCCGGGATGGTCCAGCAGCGGCGAAGATGCGGGCGGCTCTGTCTCGAACACGTCCGTCGCATAGCAGGCGATGCGGCCAGACCCCAGCGCCGCCCGCACCGCCATGGGATCGACCAACCCGGCGCGGGCGGTGTTCACCACGACCGCACCCTGCGCCAGCGCCGATATGCGCGCAGCGGTCAGAAGCGGCCTGCCATCGGCGGGCATCGGCGCATGCAGGCTGACCACATCCGCCCCTGCAAGGGCTGCATCCAGCGTTGTGCGGACAAATCCCCTGTCCGGAAAAAGACCTTGGGGCGCAAAGGGATCATGGCCCGCAACCCGTGCCCCCAGATCAAGGCACATCCGCGCATAGGCCGTGCCGATGGCCCCCAGACCGACCACCGCGATCCGCGCGCCCGCGATCTCGCGCCCCAGGCTGCGCGGCCAGTCGCCCCGCCGCATCCCCTCATGGGTCCACACGATCCGCCGCAGGCCCGCCAGCGTCAGCGCAAGCGCCAGTTCCGCCACACCCTGCGCATTGGCACCTTCGGCGCGGAACACCCGGATCTGCCGTGCCTCCAGCACTTGCAGCGGCAGGTTGTCCACGCCCGTGCCGTTGCGGCTGATCACGCGCAGTCGCCGCGCGGCGTTGATCACCGCCTCGCTGACGGGTTCCACCCCAGCCAGCCAGCCAAGACAATCCGGCACCGCCCCAAGCAGCGCCCTTTCGTCCGGAATCATCCCCGGTGCGGGCATCACCAGATCATAGCCGCGGTCCTGCAGCACACTCAGTGCCGGGTGGCCGCCCTTTGACAGCGACCGGGGCGTGATCAGGATTCTGCCCCTCATGCCCCGCGCCCTGTCACGCGTGCCGCGATGGCCGCAATCCTGTCGAAGACGGGGCCGCGCACCGGAATGTCCGCATGAAACACCTGGGCGATCACCTGTGTCCAGCCGTGGATGAAATAGGTCCAGCCGTCTTCGACCTGCAACTGCCGCAGCGACGCCTGCGCGCGGGCCTGACCGAGGAAGACCAGATCACCGCGATAGTTCAGGTCCCAGGCGATGGCACCTTCCGGAAACCGCGCCGCATCGGTGACCGGCGAGCCTGGCACATCCTTGCCCAGCCCCGTCGCGTTGATGACCAGGGCGCCGGGCGAAAGGCCCGCCATGACGGCGTCATTGTCCCCGGGGTGCGGGGCCAGGATGCATTCGACCGGAATGCCGTGACCAAGGCTGCGGTGGATCGCCGCAAGATGATCCAGCCGCGCCTGGCTGCGGTTTGAGACAAGGATGCGCGACGGGCGGTCGCTGCCCCGCGCCGACTGCGACAGATGCCATGTCAGCGCGATGGTGGACCCGCCCGCCCCCATCGAAAAAACCTCGGCCTTCGTTCGCGCGAAATGTCCCTTTGGCACAAAGCCGTCGATGGCAAGGCCGGACGAAATCGGGTCCTTCGCGTGGCACAGGAACCGCCCGTCGCGCTTGGACAGGCAGCTTGTCTCTTCCATCAGCGCGGCATGGGGATCAATCTCATCGAACATGTCCCGCGCCGCCGCGAAAAGGTCAAGCTTGTGCGTCGTCACCAGCGCCCCACGCGACAGCGGGTCGGATTTAAGGAACGAGACCACCTCGCGGTAGCGTTCCGGCCTGTCATGCGGCACAAGGTCGATGCCGCGAATGTCCACATCGCCAAGGCCCAGATGCCGCGCCCATTCCGGAAACACCCGCATGATCGACGACTGGCCCGTCGTGACCCCGATGAACCAGAAGGTGGCCTTCCCGGCGGGTTTCATGCCGTGCCCCTGATCGGTACGGGCACCCTGACCGCCGCCCCTGCCCTGGCGGCGGTCAGTCCTTTGCCGGGCGTGGCGGGCGTAACGCCCCCCGCCGGATGGAAACCGGTGCCCCTGTGCCCAGGGGATGGGGCGATGCATTCCGGCATGACTGGCCCGCCCGCGACAACCGCATCCGCCGGACGCGGCGCAAAGCCCGGATCGCAGGTCACGACAACGAACCCGACGCTGCGGCGGGACAGGCCATGCAGATCATTCACGCCCCCGAGGCATGAATGGCCGCAATCTCGGCCTCGGACCGGGGGCACCACCGGGGGTTTTCCACGGTCCGCCAGCCCCCGCCATCCGCAACAACCCGCACACGCATACCGTTCGACCGCGCGATGATCCCGTAATCCTGCCCGGAATCCGCCGGATACACAAAGGTCATGACCAGCGGCTCTGTCCCGGTGTTGACCGAACGGTGAATCCAGCAGGGGGGGACATAGACGGTTGCTCCGGGTGTGACCTGCAGGGTAACGACCTGTCCGTCAGGGCTTTCCATCAGCATCACGCCCCGCCCAAGCTCGCCGCGATAGGTCTCGGGGCGGTTGGCGACGGCATGGATGTGCCCGCGGGTCATGAAGAACTCGTCCCCGATCCGACCGGGCAGCATATGCGTGACCCCAAAGCAAAGATCGCCGCTTGCACCGCTGGGGCGGAAATCCTCGACCGTGTAGACAACCCGGTCGCCCGACCCCAGCGCCGCGTCAAAAGCCGCCGCATCGGCATAAAGTCCGGCCAGGTCGGACAGACGCTTTTCATAGCGGGTGGTACTTGCGGACAGGGTGCCGTGCTGTGGCGAAAGGTGATGGACGGACGGGGTGACAAGCATGGGATTGCTCCGCAGAATCTGGTAGTCAAACTACACAAACGATCCGTCAGTTCAACTGCATTGCCCGCCTTTGGCTATTCATATCTGTAAACTGGCGAAAACCGGGCAGCATTTCTGACGCACCTTCCCTAATCGGTAGTTTCACTACATTTGCGATTGCTTTGTCCCCCGACTCGGGCCAGTATTTGCCGGTATGGCGGGGGGCACTGCATGACGGCGTCGGCAGAACGGCAGGACGGGATAAAGCACCTTTTCATCTGGCCGGCCTTCCTGATCGTTCTGGTCGTTTCGCTGTTTCCGCTGATCTATGCCCTGACCGTCAGCTTCCAGACCGTCCGTATCGTGCCGCCGACACCGCCACGCTTCGTCGGGCTGGACAACTATGCGCAGATCGCCTCGTCAGCGCGGTTCTGGGGCGCGATCGGCACGACGGCGCTGATCACCTTCCTGTCGGTTTCCGCGCAATATGTGCTGGGCTTCCTGCTTGCCCTTGCGCTGCATCACAATGTGCCCGGCGCATCGCTTTACCGTGTGACGTTCCTTTTGCCGATGTTCCTGGCGCCGGTGGGCGTGGCGCTGATCGCGCGGATGGTGTTTCATCCGTACCTTGGCCCGGTGAACGACGCGATGGCGGGCCTTGGCTTTGCCTATGTGCCGTTCCTGACCGAAAAGTGGCCCGCAATCATGGTCCTTGCCGTCATCGACACCTGGCAATGGACGCCGTTTGTCACCCTGCTGATGCTGGCCGGGCTTCAAGGCCTGCCGCAAGAGGTGTTCGAAGCCGCGCGTGTTGACAACATCGGTGCGTGGCGGCGGTTCTGGGGCATCACCTTCCCGATGCTGCTGCCACTGTCTGTGGCGGTGATCTTCATCCGCCTGATCGAAGGCTTCAAGATCATAGACACCGTCTTTGTCCTGACGGGGGGCGGCCCCGGCACGGCAACCGAGACGCTGACGCTTTTCGCCTATAACGAGGGCTTCAAGAAGTTCAACCTTGGCCTGACCTCGGCCCTGTCCTTTCTGTTCCTGATCGTTGTCATCGTCTTCGGAACGGTCTACCTTGCCGCCGCGCAGCGCCTGACGCGGAGATATGCGTGACAGAGAACCGGGGCCTTCGCCGGATGGGGCTGCTGCTGTGCCTTGTCTGGCTGTTCTTTGCGGCCTTCCCGCTTTACTGGGTGCTGGTCACGGCCTTCAAGCCGCCGCTCGCGGTGTCGCAGGGGCCGACCTACATTCCATTTGTGGATTTCCAGCCAACGCTCAAGGCCTTCCACGATGCCTTTGCCGGCCTGCGCGGGGATTTCATCGGGCCCATCGTCAGTTCCATCCTTGTGTCGGTCACGGCCACGGTCCTATCGGTTTTCCTGGGAACGATGGCGGCCTATGCCCTTGTGCGCTTTACCTTCCGCATCCGCCTGCTGGCCGGGGTTGCCTTTGCGGTCATCTCCATCGGCGGCTTCATCCTGCTTGATGCCCTGACCGCCCTGCGCGTGCCCCATGCCCTGCTGGCCGTCCTCGTCACGGCCCTTCCCGTGGCGGTCTGGCTGAACGGGCGCGCCCTTCCCGGCCCGGTTCTTGGCAACGATGACGTGACCTTCTGGTTCGTGTCGCAGCGCATCTTTCCGCCCATCGTTTCGGCCTTCGCGATCTACCTGCTGTATGCCCAGATGGGCAAGATCGGCCTGCCGCTGCTTGACACCTTCGGCGGGATGGTCATCGTCTATACAGCCTTCGGCCTGCCCTTTGCGGTCTGGCTGATGCGCGACTTCCTGACCACCGTTCCGCTTGAGGTTGAAGAGGCCGCGATGGTTGACAACATCGGACGCATGCGCATCTTCTTTCAGATCGTGCTGCCCATGGCGATGCCCGGCCTGATCGCGACATCCATGATCGTGCTTGCCTTTGTGTGGAACGAATTCCTTTTCGCCCTTCTTCTTACCACCGGCGACTGGCAGACGCTGCCGATCCTTCTGGCAGGCCAGAACAGCAGCCGGGGTGACGAATGGTGGGCGATCTCAGTCGCAGCTCTCATCTCCATCGGGCCGATGGTGCTGGTCGCGGCGATCCTTGGCCGGATGATGCGGTCCGGCCTTCTGTCCGGCTCAATCAAGTGATCTTCATAAGGGAGGAAAAAAGATGAAGAAACTTCTGTTGACCGCTGCCCTGCTGCCCATCGGCGGCATGGCTGCGGCCCAGTGCGCGCCCGATTTCACGGGTGTCACGCTGAACGTGTCAACCCAGAACGGACCGGCCATTGCCTCGGCCCTGTCCGCAGCGGCCGAAGTCTGGGAGGCAAAGACCTGCGGCACCGTCAATGTGATCGAATTCCCCTTCGGTGAACTCTATCCGAAATTCCTGACGGCCATGTCACAGGACACGGGCGATTTCGACGTGATCGGCTTTGTTCCGGCATGGCTGCCCGACTTTTCCACTTTCCTGTCCACGATGCCCGCCGCGCTTCAGGAAGGCACCAACTGGGACGACATCCACCCGACCTACCGCGAGCGCCTGATGGTCTGGGACGGCGAGGTGAAGTCGGCCACGATGGATGGCGACATGCACATGCTGAACCTGCGTGCCGACCTTCTGGAAAATCCCGACGAACAGAAAGCCTTCCAGGAAAAGTACGGCTATCCGCTTGCCGCGCCGGTGACATGGGCGCAGTACCGCGATCAGGCGGAATTCTTCAACCGTCCCGACAAGGGCATGTATGGCACCGCCGAGGCCTATCGCCGGGGTGGCCAGCAGTTCTGGTATTTCTTCAGCCACGCTGCCAGCTATACCAACAATCCCAACAACCCGGGGTCCATGTTCTTTGATCCTGAAACGATGGACGCCCAGATCAACAATCCCGGCTGGCTGCGCGCGCTGGAGGAATACAAGGATGTCCTTCAGTTCAACCCGCCGGGTGCCTTGAACAACGGGTCGGGCGACGTGCGTCCGCTTTATGCCGGCGGAACGGTGGCGATGAACGTGGACTGGGCGGATTCCGGCGTGCTCGGCTCTACCGAAGGGGCGATCGACGGGCATGTGCGCACCGCGATGCTGCCCGGCTCCACCGAGATCTGGAACCACAAGTCCAAGGCATGGGATACCTTCCCCGAGGTCATCCACTCGCCCTTCCTCGCCTTTGGCGGCTGGCAGCTTGGTGTGCCGGGCGACAGCAAGAACCAGGAAGCGGCATGGGATTTCGTGGCGACCGTCATCAGCCCCGAGGTTTCGGGCAAGGCGATCGTGACGGCGAACTCGGGCGTGAACCCCTACCGCTTCAGCCACTACGACAATCTTGATGCCTGGTCTTCGATCTTCTCGGCGGAAGAGGCCGCGTCCTACCTGGGCGCACAGCGCGCCTCGCTGGATGCGCCGAACGTCGCCCTCGACCTGCGCCTGCCCGGCTTCTTCTCTTACACCGAAGTGCTGGAGATCGAGCTTTCCAAGGCGCTGGCGGGAGAGGTGGAACCCCAGGCAGCACTGGATGCCATCGCGGCGGAATGGAACCGTCTGACGGACGAATTCGGCCGGGACACCCAGCTTGCGGCCTACCGCGCCTCTGTCGGTCTGCCGCCGCTGAAGTAAGGCCCGCCCGACACAGGGCCTTGCGCCAAACGAATACCGCGCCCCCGGAACCAACCGGGGGCCGTCCTTTCAGGGAAACGGCCAATGCCCCACGTCGAACTTGACGCGATCACGAAGTCTTTCGGGGCCGTCAGTGTTCTTCCGCCCCTGTCGCTCAGTGTCGGGAAGGGAGAGTTTGTTGTCCTCGTCGGCCCGTCGGGCTGCGGCAAAACCACAACGCTGCGCATCCTTGCCGGGCTGGAGACGGCAAGCTCGGGACAGGTCCGCATCAATGGCCGCGACGTGACACATGCGCGACCGGGCGAGCGCAACACCGCCATGGTATTCCAGAACTATGCCCTTTATCCGCACATGACGGTGCGCGGGAATATCGGCTACGCAATGAAGGTCCACGGTGTTCCGCGCGCCGAAATCGATGCCCGCGTGGACGAGGCGGCAAGGCTTCTTGCCCTTGATCCCTATCTTGACCGCAAGCCCAGGAACCTGTCCGGCGGCCAGCGCCAGCGCGTTGCCATTGGCCGGGCGCTGGTCCGCCAGCCGGAAGTCTTCCTTTTCGACGAACCGCTTTCCAACCTTGATGCCAAGCTGCGGGTCGAGATGCGCACCGAGATCAAGCTTCTTCAGCGCCGTCTTGGCACAACGGCCGTCTATGTCACCCATGACCAGGTCGAGGCGATGACGATGGCTGATCGCGTGGTCGTCATGCGCAGTGGCCGGATCGAACAGGCGGCAGACCCGATCACCCTTTATGAACAGCCCGCGAACCGCTTTGTTGCGAATTTCATCGGGTCGCCTGCGATGAACTTCTTCGATGTGCGGATCGAAGACGGCGCGGTCATGCTTGGCGCGCAGCGCTTGCCCCTTGTCGAGGCGGACGCCCGCCGCCTGGGAAGCCGCCGGACGGTGATCTTCGGCATTCGCCCCGAACATATGCGTCATTCCACGCGTGAGGCCCGGCTGACCCTTTGGCCCGAGGCGATCGAACCGCTCGGGGCGCATACGCTGCTGCTTGGGCGGGCTGAAGGGCAGAAGATAACCGCACAGGTCGATCCCCGCTTTCCGGCCAGTGTCGGCCAGCCTTCCACCGTCACGATCGACATGACGCAGGCCCATTTCTTTGACCCCGAAACCGAAGCCCGGCTGTGATGCGCGATCTTTTCCTTGCGATTGATGTCGGGACGGGAAGCTGCCGCGCCGCGCTGGTTGATGCCCAAGGGCGCATCCACGCCATCGCCCACCGCGAGCACGGGCAGATCGTTCCCCGGCACGGCTGGTCCGAACAGCGCCCCGCCGACTGGTGGGAGGGATGCGTGCAAAGCATCCGCGCCGTCCTTGCGCGCGTCACGGATGCCGCCGCCCGCACCGCCGCGATCTGCGCCTGCGGCCAGATGCACGGCGCGGTCCTGGTGGATTCGGGCGGCCGGCTTACCCGCGATACCGCCCCGCTGTGGAACGACAAGCGCAGCGTGCCGCAGGTGAAGGCTTTCGCCGAAGGTGCCGATCTTGACACGGCGGTCCAGCTGACCGCCAACGCCCCCTCGCCGGCCTGGCCCGCCTTCAAGCTGGCGTGGCTGATGGAACATGACCTGTCTGCTGTCGAACGCGCCGCGCACATCCTGATGCCGAAGGACTGGATAAACCTGAACCTGACGGGCCTTGCGGCGCAGGATGTGACCGAAGCCTCGCTCAGTTTCCTGATGGACCGGCACAGCCGGGACTGGTCGCCACGCATGGTGGAAATGACGGGAATTCCGGGGCGGCTGCTTCCGCGCCTTCGGGCACCATCGGAGATTCTCGGCCCCCTCACCACGGTCGCCGCGCAGGCGCTTGGCCTTGCGGCAGGCATTCCCGTGCTTGTCGGGGCGGGGGATTATCCGATGGCCCTTCTCGGGTCAGGCGCGCTGGTGCCGGGCACGGGATCGGACGTGACGGGCACATCGACCATCATCACGCTGATCCAGCCCGAACCGGTGATCGCAGAGGGTGTCTCGAACGTTCTTTCCGCGGCGGGCCTGTGGGGCAGCTTCACCCTGCTTGACGCCGGAGGAGACGCCGTTCGCTGGGCGCGCCGCGCGTTCCACGACAACGCGCTGTCCTTTGACGATGTGGATGCTGCCGCCGCACGGTCGGTTGCGGGTGCCAACGCGCTTTTCTTCCTGCCCTACCTGTCCGGCGAACGCTTTGGTGCGCATCGCAACTCGCGCGCGCATTTCATCGGGCTGACGGCAGGACATGGCCTTCCTGACCTGCACCGTGCGGTTCTGGAAGGTGTCGCCTTCTCGGTCCGGCTGGAACTTGATCGGCTTCAGGGCGGACACGGACGCCCAGAGCGCATCATCGCCGCCAGCGGGGGTGCCAGATCGCGGCTCTGGCTTGGCATCAAGGCCGCCATGTACCGCACGCCTTACGTGATCGCCGAAGAGGCCGAATGCGGCGTGATCGGCGCGGGGGTTCTGATGGCGGCAGCGACGGGTGCCGCACATGATCTTGCCGGGGCAACGGCCCGGATGGTCCGCTTCACCGATGAGATTGAACCCGATCCTGCGGCCGCAGACCGGTATGACCGCATGATGCCGGTCTATGCGGACGCATATCGCGCCATGCAGCCATTCTATGATCGGCTCGACAGCGTCGTTTCCGGCTGATGCCCCTGCCGGTTGGCGGCACAGCCGGCGCGGGCGGTGCAGCGCCGCCGCCTGCCGTGACGAACCATGGCAGCCCCCCCGTTAGGCGGCTGCCGCAGACAGCCTTTGCCATGATCCCATCTGATCGCGCACAGGGGTTGACCGGCGCGGGGATGACCTTTCCCGTGCAGCCGCCAAGGCCGGTGGTGGGGCCCTGCCCCCTGCACCACCCGCGAAAGGCAAGGGCAAACTCCACGACTTCAAGGCCAGCGGTCCCGGCCGGGTTGGCACCCCTGACCAAGGCGCGCGGGGTGTCGTGCGGGAACGGTCCCACCCTGTTTTTCCGTCAAGGGGATGCGGTCGGAACACTGTTCCTTCGGTACTGTCGCCAATGCTGCGCGGCATTTCGGCTTTCCCGGGGACAGAATGCGCGTGAACTGTGCCCAGCTGCGGGATCATGCGGGGAATGCGCGCGATGGGGGCGACCGACACAGGCTTGCTGACCGAAATCCGGCCCGCGCCGGAATCATGGCCGGGGAACCGGGCGAAATCCTGCACCTGTCACCCAGCCAGGCCGCGCGCCGCCGTTCCAGGCTGAAGGCCGGGGGCGTGATCGCAAGCTACCGCGCGCGCCTTGATCCCGGCAGGCCGGGGCTGACGGTGCAGGCCATTGTCCGGGTCCAGATGACGGCGCACAACGCCGACAGCCCCGCGAACTTCGTCCGCCTTGTCGTTACCCTGCCCAAGGCTGTGGGCTGCTGGACGCTGACGGGCGAAGCTGACTGCCTGCTTCGTGTCTGGGTGGCCGACCTCGCGGCCCTTACCACCTTCAACCACCAGCGCCTGCTTGCGCACCCTGCGGTCGCGCGCGTGCAAAGCCGGATCGTGATGGATCAGCCGAAGGCCAACGCGGGGCTGCCCGTTTGATCCCGCGTGGAAAAGGCAGGGCAGGGCCGCAGTGCCCCGCAATTCCGTGTCGCCCCGGCCGGGCTCAATAGGTTGTGAACCCGCCATCAGTTGCGTAATTCGCGCCCGTCAGGTTGGACGACTCGGGCGACAGCAGAAACAGCATCACCGCAACCTGTTCCGCCGGGGTCGCATCGCGGCCATTCTGATCGGACCATTGCAGCAGGCTTTTTGGTCTTCAGCAGGGCGATGCCGGGCGGTTTTCCGGTGATTGCCGCCCGCTGGCGAATCAGGGCCATGGCGCGTTCGACCATCGGGGTTGCGGTATTCGCCATGCAGACCGAATTCACCCGGATGCCATAGGGGGCATAGTCGATCGCCGCGTTCTTGGTCAGCCCGTTCACCGCATGCTTGCTGGCCACATAGGACGGGGTTCCGCCAAACCCGCGCAGTCCCGCGACCGAGGCCACGTTGACGATGCTGCCGCCGCGTTTCTGGGCAAGCATCTGGCGCAGTTCGGTGCGCATGCATTTGAACACGCCGGTGACGTTCACGCGCATCACGACGTCCCAATAGGCATCGCTCGCCTCGTCGATCCGGGCCATCACCAGGTCTTTCTGGCTTGCGTAATCCACCGGATCGCCGGGGAAGATCGCATCCATCACGCCGGCATTGTTCAGCGCGCAGTCCAGCCCGCCGAACCGGTCCACCGCCGTTTTGACCATGGCCTCGCACACCGCGTTTTCCGAGACGTCGCCAAAGACGAATTCGGCCTTGCCGCCTTCGGCGACCACACCGGCGACCACGGCTGCGCCTTCGTCCTGCAACCAGTCCACGCCCACCACATTGGCCCCTTCGCGGGCCAGCCGCAGGGTTGCCATGCGGCCCATGCCGCGGGCGCAGCCAGTGACGATCACCGTCTTGCCGGCAAAGCGGCCCGGAATGAAAAAGTCGTCAGGGATCGCCACGACATTGGTCAGGAAAGGGTCCATCCGGTCTGCGGGGTTGCGCGGCGTGGCGAAAACGCCGGGTTGTGCAGAAACCACTTGCGCCTCGGCTTCGGACGCAGCGGCGGTTGCCGCCACGCTGCCGGCCGCGGCAAGGCCAAGGGTCTTGAGGGCGTCACGTCTGTCCATCTTCAAAGTCCTTTATTCGGGGGGAGACGGGGTCAAAAGGCATAGCGCAGGAAGAACATCAGGCCGAGCCAGTTGCCGGGGTCGTCCAGCGCCTGGTCCACCGCCTCGCCGGGGACGGTATAGGCAAGCATCCCGTGTACATAGAGGTTGCGGCTGGCGAACCATTTGACGGTGACATTGGCCTCGTAGCCGTATTCGGTGTCGCCCAGAAAGGTCAGCGCCGGATTGCCGCCGATGTTGTTCAGGCTGTCGGCGTAAAAGGCCCAAAGCTGCGGCACGATTTCGATTTTGGGCGAGGGGCGCATCCGGGCCTGAAGACGGTGGGCGATGACGTTGCTGTCCTGCACCACCTTGAAATGGTTGGACCCCTGCACCCATTGCTCGCCATTGCCGCCTGACAACAGCGGGTCCCACCGCTCATAGGTCGCCGTCGCCGGGTCATCGCCGGAAAAGTAGCTCAGGCGGTAGCCGACGGAGGGTGTCCAGGGCCGGTCGGCAAAGGTATAGCCGGCCTCGATATAGGCGGCGCTGGCCTCCATGCTGAAGTTGCGGTTGGTCTGCCGGGCGATCTCGCCGCCAAAGAAGGGACCGGGAACATTTCCCGGTGCCTCCCAAGTGAAGCGCAGATCGACGGTCCTCAGCCCTTGGCGCGTGCCGATGACGCTGCCTGTCGGCCCGAAATAGGAAAAGTCCGATTGCGGCGACGACAGATAGCTTCCCGCCAGCATCAGGCCCGGCATCGGCATGGTTTCAATGTTGATGCCGCCGATGCGGGTATTGGTGTCGATGACCGGCAATTCATCCGGGTCGACATAGAACACCTCAAGCTTCGTCGTGTTGTAGGAAACCTGTCCAAGGGCCAGCAGGTCTGACGCCCAGCGGGCATTGGCCTGAAGCGCCGCCCGTTCGTCGCCATTGGCGGCGGTGTTGGCAATCAGCAGGGCATTGGCCAGCGTGAACCGTTGCCGCCCGGCGGACAGGTTGAAGGCCAGCCTGTTGCCGCTGGCCGATGTGCGCCCGCCGACGACGCCGATGTAGGCGTCTTCGACCGCCGTGTAGCTGCGGGTCAGGTCGGTGAACAGTTCCTGCCCCTTGGACCCCGTGGTCATCAGGCTGACTGCGCCGTAGGCATAAAGCTGCCCGGTGATGGGTGTGATGCCCGATGCGCCCAGCGTCACCAGCCCTTCGACCCAGCCTTCATAGGCCTTGCCTGCCGGATTGCCCTGCACCAGCGGGTTTCCCGCCAGCATCGCCTGCGGGTCGCCGTACCAGGCATTCTGATTGGCGTAATACAGACCCAGCGCATCCAGCTTGAACCGCAGGACCGTGCCGTTGCGGTCATAGATCAGCGGAAAATCCTTCGGGTTGCCGGTGATCGCGTAGCCGCGCCCCGTGCCGGTCTGTCCGGCCGTGGCAAGCGTGACCGTCACCTGCACATCAAGCCCGCCGGCCCGGCCAAAGCCGAGGTCATAGGTGATGTCCGCCACATCCGGGTTGCGCAGCGCCCTGCCGATGGCAAAGGCGGCCCTGTCCTGCGAGAACAGCGTGCCGGGAAAGAAAGACAGCGCGCGGCGCACACTGTCGGTGATGCGGTCATTCAGGCCCGCGTCCGGGCCGGGATTGGCCAGACGGATCGAGACGGTTTCGATCTGGGCATTGTTGAACGGGTCGGCAAGGCCCACGCCCTGGGCCCGCGCGGGTGCACCATGCAAAAGCATCATCCCTGCCAGACCAAGGACCAGCCAGATCAGCACAGAGCACGGCCGAAGGGCGGCGGTTTGAAATTGCATTGCGGAACATCCTGATACCTGCACCCGCCATCAGTATGGGCGCATCCCACAGGACGCCAAGCGGAAATGCCGGTTTCGCGCCGCGAACCTGCCCAGAATGAGCGGTCAGTCCGACAGGGGCGAAAGGGCGCAGTAAAGACGCGCCAGGCGCTGCAATCCGCGCCTGTCCAGATCCTTCAGATCGCGGCGCAGGGTCGATGCCCCGTCCGCCACGACAATGCGCCACCGTCGGTCGGCCCCCTGTTCGACCCATCCCAGATCAGACAGGGCACCAAGCTTGCGGCGCACCGTTTCCCTAGACAGCCCGGTGACATCCGCGATGCGGGAGGCAGACATTGCACCGGACGGGCCCGAAGCCCTGTCCTTTTGCACCGAGGTCTGCGCCTCGATGTGTCTCTGGCCCAGAACGGCCAGCACCAGCACCTTGGTCAGGTCGCCCGAAAACACCCGGGCACAGTCCGCCAGGTGTTCCGTCAGAAACTGCACATAGTGGTACTGCACCTGCGCATAATTGCGCTGGAACGCCTCTTGGACCGGCACGGCGCGCTTTTGCCGCAGGTCTGCGCCGGCCGGGTCTGAAGGGTCATCGGTCACGATACGGCTTTCCTGGGCCGGGATGCCGGTGATTGAAACAGCGGGCCGCCCCCCGTCCGCCGGGCGGCGACCCTGCGCAGGTCAGAAGTCGAACAACTCGCCCAGAAAGCTTTCGCGCCGCTTCTTCTTGTAGCCGCGACGGTAGTCGTCGTCATCATCGTCATGTTTGCCATAGGGGCGGCCCTGCGGCGGCCAGGGCTGCTGCGGCGGCTGCTGATAGACGGGCGGCGGCGCGGGCTGCGGGGCCGCCGCGGGCCGGGCAGGGGCGGCTTCGGGGGCCGCGCCCAGCGACCGCTCGATGATCTTGTCCAGCTCCCCCCTGTCCAGCCAGACGCCCCGGCATTTCGGGCAATAGTCAATCTCCACCCCGCCACGGTCGGCCATGACCAGGGTTTCGTTGTCCACAGGGCAGCGCATCAGCTTCTCCATCCTTGTTGCTGTGGCCAAGATGGGGGCGCTGCGGCGTGGTGCAAGTGCCGCGCCGATAACAGTTTCCGCAGCCTGCGCCGGGGGCGGATGGTTTGCCGCCCCTTGCAAAGCCGCGCCCCGCGCGGCATGGTTACGCCTGAGCCGTGGCGATGGCGTCGCCACAGGGCCATCCGGCCCGCTGCTTGGCGGAATGATCCGCCTGTCGTCCTGTACGCCGGGACCTTTCGGGGTTCCGCCGCGTGCCGACCCCTTCGGATGAGGTCTGAGATGACGCTGGAACGCCCCGAACAGTATCGCTTTCACAACGGCACCAAGGCAGTGCTGCCCTTTGGCGCGGACGAATATGAGGCCCGTCTGGCGGGCCTGCGCGACATCATGGAACTGCATGAGCTGGACGCGGTTGTGCTGACTTCGATGCACAATGTCGCCTATTACTCGGGCTTTCTCTATTGCTCGTTCGGGCGGCCCTATGCCTGCGTCGTGACACAGACCGAATGCGTGACGGTCAGCGCCGGGATTGACGCAGGCCAGCCCTGGCGGCGCAGCCACGGCGACAACATCACCTATACCGACTGGAAACGCGACAATTTCTGGCGCGTGGTGACCGGGATCATCGGCACCGGCAAGGTCGTGGGCTGTGAGGCGGATCATCTGACGCTGCTGCAATCGGAAAAGCTGAACGCCTTTGTGCAGCCCAGGCGCGGCGTCGACATTGCCCCGGCGACGATGCGGCAGCGCATGGTAAAAAGTGCCGCCGAAGTGGCGCTGATCCGGCAGGGCTGCCAGGTGGCCGATGCGGGCGGCTACGCGATCAGGGACGCCGTGCGTGCCGGTATGCGCGAGATCGACGTGGCCATGGCCGGACGCGATGCGATGGAAACCGAGATTGCAAGGCGCTTTCCCGATGCCGAATACCGCGACACCTGGGTCTGGTTCCAGTCGGGGCTGAACACCGACGGCGCGCACAACCCGGTCACCGGCCGCGTCCTGCAGCGCGGCGATATCCTGTCGCTGAACTGTTTCCCGATGATCAGCGGCTATTACACGGCGCTGGAGCGGACCATGTTCGTGGAAGAGGTCGATCCCGCCAGCCGGAAGATCTGGGAGGCGAATGTCGCCGCCCATGAATTCGGCATGACACTGCTGAAACCCGGCCAGAGCTGTGCCGGGATCACCGCGCAGATCAACGAATTCCTGGCGGAACGGCAAATGTTGCAGTACCGGACCTTCGGCTATGGCCATTCCTTCGGCATCCTGAGCCACTATTATGGCCGCGAAGCCGGGCTGGAACTGCGCGAGGATATCGACACGGTGCTGGAACCCGGCATGGTGATTTCGATGGAGCCGATGCTGACCATCCCCGAAGGCCAGCCGGGCGCGGGCGGCTACCGCGAGCATGACATCTTCCTGGTGACCGGGGATGGCAACGAAAACCTGACAGGCTATCCCTATGGCCCCGGGTTCAACGTGGTCGGCTGACAGCCTGGCCCTTGTAACAAAACCGTCGCATGACGATTACGCAACCGTCATGCGGCATTGCCATGGCTCAACCGGATCGACACCCGAATGAGGAATGGATTCATGCGTCTCAAACATGCCGGAGTGACCTCGGCGCTGGCGATCTGCGCGGCGCTGCCCGCTTTTGCCCAGCAGAATTTCAACCGCATCGCTTCTTTCGCGACCCCGCTGAACATGGCCGCGGGCGAAGACACTGCCCGCCCGTCCAGTGCCGAGATTATTGCGGCATCGGAAGACGGCAACACCCTGATCTATACTGACAGCCCGCTGAGCGTGGTCGGGCTGATCGACATCACCGACCCTGCGGCACCAAAACCGCTGGGCAACATCGATGTGGGCGGAGAGCCGACAACAGCAAAGATTCTGGGTGGCAAGGCTTTTGCCGCTGTCGTGACCAGTGAAAGCAAGACGAGCCCGTCGGGCAAGCTGGTGACGGTTGATCTGGCGGCCAGGGCGATTGTCGCGGAATGCGACCTTGGCGGGCAGCCGGATTCGGTGGCCATGGCCAAAGACGGGTCGTTCCTGGCCATTGCCATTGAGAATGAGCGGGATGAAGAGGTGAACGATGGCGCAATCCCGCAGCTTCCCGCCGGGTTTGTGGTAAAGCTGCCGCTGGTTGACGGCGCAGTGAACTGTGCGGGCCTTCAGCGGATCGAGGTGACAGGTCTGGCCGAAGTGGCCCCGGAAGACCCGGAACCGGAATTCGTTTCGGTCAATGACGCGGGCGAGATTGCCGTGACCTTGCAGGAAAACAACCACATCGTGGTGATCGGTGCCGATGGAACCATCGCAGGCCATTTTTCCGCCGGGGCGGTTGATCTGGACGGGATTGATGTGAAGCGTGACGGGCGGCTGCACTTTGACGGGGCGAAGGAAGGTGTTCTGCGCGAACCGGATGGCATCGTCTGGCTGGACAACGATCTTTTCGCGGTGGCGAATGAAGGCGATTACAAGGGCGGGTCGCGCAGCTGGACCATTTTCCGCAAGGATGGAACGATGGTATATGAATCGGGTGCCGGCCTGGAACGGGCCATTGCCGAAATCGGCCATTACCCCGAACACCGGTCACGGTCCAAGGGGGCCGAACTGGAATCGGTGGAATTCGCCGTGTTTGATGGCACGCCTATGGCCTTTGTCGCATCTGAACGCGGGTCGGTCATCGGGGTTTATGATCTGACCGATCCGGCGGCACCGGTGCTGAAACAACTGCTGCCCTCGGGCGTTTCGCCTGAAGGGATGGTTGCCATTCCGTCGCGCGGGCTGCTGGTTTCAGCCAATGAGGTTGATCTGGTGGAAGATGGCCTGGCCCGTGCCCATGTGATGATCTTTCAGCAGCAGGATGCCCCTGCGGCCTATCCGATGATCACCTCGGCCGGAACAGAAGAGCTGATTGGCTGGGGCGCGCTTTCCGGCCTTGCCGCCGACCCTGCCGAACCCGGCAGGCTTTATGCCGTTTCCGACAGCGTTTATGCGGCTGCTCCCACGATCTACACCATCGACGCCACGCAGACCCCGGCCCGGATCACCTCTGCCCTGCCGGTGACGCGCGGCGGCGATGCGGCGCAGAAGCTGGACCTGGAAGGCATTGCTGCAGATGGCGAAGGCGGCTTCTGGCTGGCATCCGAAGGGCGCAGTGACCGCCTGGTGCCCCATGCGATCTACCATGTCGATGCCGAAGGGGCCATTGACAAGGAAATCGCCCTGCCGCCGGAACTGCTGGCGCATGAAACCCGCTTTGGCTTTGAAGGGATCACAGTTGCGGGCAACACACTGTGGCTGGCCGTGCAGCGCGAATGGAAGGATGATCCGAAGGGCATGGTCAAACTTCTGGCCTATGATACCGAAGCCGAAACCTGGGGTGCTGTTCACTACCCGCTTGACACAGCCGGGGCTGACGCCTGGATCGGCCTTTCGGAAATCACCCTGAAAGGCGACTGGGTCTATATTGTGGAGCGTGACAATCAGGTTTCGGAAACCGCCTTGGTGAAGAAGCTGTATCGTGTGCCCACAGCCCAGATGCAGCCAGCACCTTTGGGCGGACCGCTGCCTGTCGTCACGAAAGAGCTGGTCCGCGACCTGCTGCCGGACCTGGCCGTTCTGAAAGGCTATGCGATGGACAAGATCGAAGGCTTTGCGATCGATGTTGCGGGGACCGGATTTGTCGTGACCGACAATGACGGTGTTGATGACAGTTCGGGCGAGACGCTGTTCTGGTCGCTTGGTGCCGTCCAATAAGGCTGGCCTTGGCAGCAAAACGGGGCCCCGGGCGTCGCAGCCCGGGGTCTTTTGCCTTTGCCGCCACGGAAACACTTGACCTTTGGCGGGTTGCATGGCCGTTCTGCGCTGTCTGCCGTCAGCGAAAAGATTGAGACGCCCGTGATTCTGTTTGTCAGACGCCTTGCCCCGCTTCTGATCCTTGCCCTGCTGGCGGCCTGCGGCCCGTCTCCGTCTGCCGACACGGTCCAGCGCGAACATCCGATGTACCCCGGCATTCAGGATGGCGATTTCTTCATTCCGCCGGTGCCGCTGCAATACCTGATCTCTACCAACATCCGCACCGAAGTGCCCTATCCGGGGCCGGATGAACCCGGCTCGATCGTGGTCGACACCTATGCGCGGCGGCTTTACCATGTGCACGAGGGCGGCACGGCAACCCGCTATGCCATTGCCGTCGGGCGCGAGGGGCTGTCGTTCCGCGGGTCCGGGGTCGTGGGGTACAAACAGGAATGGCCGTCCTGGCAGCCGACGCGCAACATGATCCGCACCCAGCCCGAAACCTACGCCCAATATGCCGCCGGCCTGCCGGGTGGCCTTGACAACCCGCTGGGGGCGCGGGCGCTGTATCTGTATCGCGGCGGGCATGACACCCGCTTTCGCATTCACGGCACGATTGATCCCGCATCAATCGGCCGGGCGACATCCGCCGGCTGCATCCGCCTGTTCAATCAGGATGCGCTGCACCTGTACGAAAATGCGGATTCCGGCGCGCGCGTGCATGTGCGCACGGCGGATGAATCGCTTGCCCTGGAAGGGGCGTGGATTGACGACGAGTTCGGCCGCATCGTGAAGGTGCCCGACGGGATGAGCTTTGAAGAGGCGAAAGGCCATATCGCCGAACGCGCGGCGAAGCTGCCCCCGCCGGCCGATGTGCTGCCGGACCCGCTGGGGGCCGGCCGTCTGGCGGCAGAGACGGCCGGAAGCTGATCCGGACCACGGACAGGCTGACACGGCGCAGAAAAAGCATCCCCGCCGCCTGCCGGACGGGACAATCATGCTGATCCGCCGGATAGGCGGCTTGCCGGCGCGGGCGGGGAAACGCAGCGCGTTTCCCCGCCCGGTCAGGGGCTGCGGCCCGACAGGGCCCCTTCATGCCGGTGCCGCGAAGGCCAGCGCCCGCAAGGGACGGGGCGGGTGCCGGCCTGGGGCTTTGGCCCCCGGCGGCGGGTGAAAAGCGCCCCGCAGGGCCGGGGCAATGGCCCCGGCCAGACCGCACGGGGCCTGCGGAAGATGTTGCTGTCTTCCGGCCGGCGGTCCATGCGGTTGGCAGGTTCTCAGCAGCCTGCCAGATTGCAGAAAACACGTCCAACCGCTGTGCGCGATGTGCTGTTGGCCGGGGGTGCAAGGTACGGCCCGTGGTCTGTTCAAGCGCTGCAGGAATGCCGCAGAGTATGCACAGACGGGAAGGGATCGTCACGAAACCGCAGGTGCATCGGCCGTTCGCCTGTCAACCGTGATCGGAAAAGGCACGGTCATGGAAGGTGCGCGGTACGATCTGTTCCGCTTCCACCATCCGGAGCACCGGGTCATTCGCGTTCTGATCGATGATCCGGTAGGCTTCCCTGATCAATCCATGGGCGTCCTGCCGCACCATATGGACGGGAAACGGCTGGCAGGCGGCGAAAGGATCATGGTCGCAGCAGCCGATGACCGAACTGCGCAGGTCTTCAGGCGGCAGGCCGGACAGATGGCCAAGGCCCCCTTCGAAGGCGGTCAGCGAATTGACAAGGACGCCTGCCGGCACGCCGCCCAGCCGGTCGCACAGCGCGGCGATTTCGCGCATCGCGCTGCGGGGGGCATCGCGGAACGCCTCGGTCCGGCGCGCCGAGGCATAATCGGCCGGGCCGCCGCCGATGAAATACAGGCGGTCGCGGCAGGTAGCGCCGGTGATCGGGCGATCCGTCAGAAGGCACCGGGTCAGGTCGGCCGCACCCCTGTTGTTGTCCGGGACAACCGGGGGTGCCCCCCGCCCCGGCAAATCGGCAAAGACATGGCGCAGGTTTGCGGCGTTGCACATCGCGCTGACAGCATCGGGGTCTGTCGCCCCGGCGATGGCCATGTAACCGACCGCACAGGTGATCAGGGGTTCCACGATCCGCCGCTCTTCCTGCGGCGCGCGCATCGACGGGGCGATGACCGGCACAAGGCCGCGCTGCCGCGAGAAGGCTTCGAAGCTTTGCGACATGGACGCAAAGAAGCGGTTGTCATGCAGGGGTATCACCATCCCGACCAGGCCGGAACGCGCCTTGCGCAGGCCCCGTGCCTGCACGGTCGCCGAATGGCCTTCGGCGGCGGCGATGCTGCGGATGGCTTCGACCGTCGCTTCGGAGATGCGCCTTTCGCGCCAGCTTTCCCCAGGGGCCGCCGATACCGTCGAGGCAGAGGCCCCTGAAAGCCTGGCGATGTCATGGATGGTGGCCTTGCGGCTGGCGCGGGGCATCGATCCGTCCGGTCTGCGAAAGAAACTTCTTGACGGGTCCGGGCGCATGGCTGCTCAATACCCGACATCGATTGTGCACTTGATCAATCCGGGGAGGAAAGACAGGCACACAAGATGACGCGGCAAAGCGCAAGCTGCCTAGAAGACAGATTGCACAATCGATTCAGCATTCAGGGTACGGCCCTTCTGCGGGCCCTTAACGGGAGGAAGAACATGAAAAGAAGAACCTTTGGCACGCTGATGGCGGGCGTTGCCTTTGCCGCCACCCTTGCCACGGGGGCACTGGCCCAGGACAAGCCCACCATGGGCGTTGTCGTGAAGATCGGCGGCATTCCCTGGTTCAACGCTATGGAGATGGGGATCCTTGAAAAAGGTGCCGAAATTGGCGTCGATGCCACGATGATCGGGCCGACCAGCGCCGATCCGGCATTGCAGGTCCGCGCGATCGAGGACCTGATCGCCAAGGGCGTCAACGTCATCGGCGTGGTGCCGAACGACGAGGCCGCGCTGGAGCCTGTCCTTGAAAAGGCACGCGCGGCGGGCATCAAGGTCGTCAGCCATGAGGGGCCGGGTCTCAAGAACGTCGACTGGAACTTCGAACTGGCCTCGGCCAAAGGCTTTGGCGAGACGCATGCCGAACTTCTGGCGCAGAAGATGGGCGGCAAGGGCGAGTATGCCGTCTTTGTCGGCAGCCTGACCGTGCCGCTGCACAACGCCTGGGCGGATTACGCAATCGCCTATCTTGGCGAGAAGTACCCGGACATGACGCTGATCGGCGAACGCTATGGCGTGGCCGAATCGGTGGACGACAGCCGCAAGACAGCGCTTGACCTGATGGCCGCGAACCCCGGCCTCACGGGCTTTCTTGCCTTCGGCAGCCAGGGACCGATCGGTGCCGGGCGCGCCGTGGAAGAGCGGCGGATGGTTGGCCAGGTCTATGTCCTTGGGCCGTTCTCGCCCGGGCAGGGTCGTGATCTGGTGAAGGCGGGCGCAATCTCGGGCGGGTTCATGTGGAACCCGGCCGAGGCGGGGCGCGTCTTTGTGACGATGGGCAAGATGTTGGTTGACGGGGTGGAAATCACCGACGGCACCGACATACCGGGCCTTGGCGTCGTGTCGCCTGATGTCGAGAACCGCGATATCATCACCGACAACCTGATCGCCATCAACGCCGAGACGGTGGACGGCCTGGCGGACCTTGGTCTCTGACCGTTCGCTTTTCCGGGGCCGCTGCTGTTGCGGCCCCGGATCCTTGCCAAAGGGACCGATATGAGCCTTTACCGGACTGCCTTGGATGAACTGGGCGGCACCTTTGCACGCCTTGATGACAGCGCGGTGGATGCACTGGTTGAACGGCTGGCGCTGGCCCGGCGGATCGTGGTCTTCGGCGGCGGTCGCGAGAAGCTGCAAATCATGGGCTTTGCGATGCGCCTTTTCCACATGGGGCTGAATGCCGCCGTGGAAGGCGACATGACCACCCCTGCCGTAGGCCCCGGCGACGTGTTTCTGGTGACTTGCGGGCCGGGCTACATCTCGACCGCCGAGGCGTTGATGCGCGTGGCCAGGCAGGCGGGGGCCGGGGTGCTGTTCATCACGGCCCAGCCCGTCGGCCGCTGTGCGCCCCTTGCCGATCTGGTCCTGCATCTGCCCGCGCAGACCATGGCGGACGATCTTGGCGACAAAAAGACCTCGGTGTTGCCGATGGGCAGCCTGTTCGAAGGCGCGCTTTTCGTGCTGTTCGAGGTGATGGTTCTGAAACTGAAGGCGCGGCTGAACATTTCCGCCGACGCCATGCGCGCGAACCACACCAACCTGGAATGACGATGCCCGCCGACGCCGTTCCCCCAGACGCGCTGCGCTTTTCCGGAATCTCCAAGATCTTCGGGGGGGTGAAGGCGGTGGATGACGTGTCCTTCACGGTCGGTGCCGGAGAGGTGCATTGCCTTGCCGGCGAAAACGGCTGCGGCAAGTCGACCCTGATCAAGATCATCACCGGCGTCTATCAGCCCGAACCGGGTGCCGGGATGGAGATATTCGGGCAGACCTATGCCCAGATTTCCCCCACGCAGGCCCGCCGGGCGGGGATCGCGGTCATCTGGCAGGACCTTGCGCTGTTCGCCGAAATGACCGTGGCCGAGAATATCGCCTTCGAGACGATGCTGGGAAACCGCCCGCGCGCCGTTTCTTACGCCCGGCTGCACCGGGTGGCGGCGGCAGCTCTTGCCCGGCTGGATGTCGGGATCGATCTTGATGCCCGGTTGGGCAGCCTGCCCATCGCGCAGCGTCAGATCGTGGCAATCGCCAGGGCGCTGGTCAGCGATGCCCGGCTGATCTTCATGGACGAACCCACCGCCAGCCTGACACAGTCGGAAACCGACGCGCTTCTGGCGGTGGTGCGCACCTTGTCCGCGCGCGGCGTGGCGGTGGTGTTCGTCAGCCACCGCCTGGCCGAAGTGCTGGAAATCTCGTCCCGCGTCACCGTCCTGCGCGATGGCAAGCTGGTCGGGGTCTTTCCCACCGAAGGCCTGACGCAATCGCGCCTGACCGAGCTGATGACCGGCACCGTCATCGCACATGACGTGATGGCCCGCGACACTGCGGACAACCCCGAGGTGCTCAGGATCGAGGGCCTGACCCGCGCCGGGGAATTCGGGGATATCTCGCTCACCTTACGCGCGGGCGAGGTTCTGGGCCTGACCGGTCTGATCGGCGCGGGCCGGACCGAGCTGTGCCACACCCTTTTCGGGATGACCCGGCCCGACCGGGGCCGCATCGTCCTGAACGGGCAGGACCTGCAGCTTCGTTCGAACCGCGATGCCGTGGCGGCGGGCATTGCCTATGTTTCCGAAGACCGGCTTGCCCTTGGCCTGATCCAGCCACAGTCGATTGCCGACAACACGGTCCTGTCGGTGCTCAGGCAAATCACCGGGGCGGGCGGTCTGCTGTCGTCGCGCAAAAAGGATGACACCGTCAGCCAATGGATCAGCGAGCTTGCGGTCAAGATCGGCACGCCGGCGGATGCGGTCAGCACGCTTTCGGGCGGCAACCAGCAGCGCGTGGTGCTGGCCAAGTGGCTTGCGACCCGGCCGAAGGTGCTGCTCCTTGACTGTCCGACCGTTGGCGTCGATGTCGGTGCGCGCGCGGGCATCTTCCGCATCGTGCGCGCGCTTGCCGAAAAGGGCCTTGCCATCCTTCTGGTCAGCGATGAGGTGCCCGAGGTCTTCCTGAACGCCGACCGCATCCTGCACATGGCGGGGGGCCGCATCGCCCATCAATGGGACCCGCGCCGGACCGGCCTGCCGGAAATGGAGGCCGCCGTTTATGCATAGCTTCCTGCGCGCCTATCCGACCGAGGCAAAGTTGCTGGCCGTCCTGATCCTGATCTGCACCGGCCTGTCCATCGCCTCGCCCGATTTCCTGACGCTGGTCAATTTCACCAGCCTGCTCAACAACAACGCCGTCAACGTCATCTGGGCTGTGGGCCTTCTGGTTGTGCTGATCGCAGGCGGGATCGACATTTCATTCGCCGTCGCGGCCAGCGTGGTGCAGTATCTTTGCGTCTACGCCTTTGCGGCCATCGGCGGCGGCAACTGGGCCATCGGGTTCCTGTTTGCGGGCGGCTTCGGCCTGGCGCTGGGGCTGATCAATGCCTTTCTGATCCATCAGTTCCGGATCATCTCCATCGTCGTCACCATTTCCACCTTCAACGCCTTCTTCGGCCTTCTGATGTTCTTTTCGTCGGGCCGGTTTCTTTACAACCTGCCGTCGTGGTGGTCGGGCCGCGTGATCCTGTGGGAATACCAGACCGCCAGCGGCACCTGGGCCGAACTGATCCTGCCGGTCCTTGTCATGGCCGTCTGCATGGCGGCAACCTGGGTGCTGATCCGGCGCACCACCACGGGGCGGCAGCTTTACGCCTTTGGCGACAATCCCGAAGGCGCCCGGCGCGCAGGCATCTCCATCGGGCTGATGCAGGCCATTGCCTTTGGCTGGTGCGGCATGATGGCCGGGATCGCCGGGCTGATGCAGGCGCACATCACCAAAGAGGTGGTCCCGAACGCGCTGATCGGCCGCGAGCTTGAGGTGCTGGCAGCGGTCGTTCTGGGCGGCGCGCGTCTGGGCGGCGGGCGCGGGTCGGTTCTTGGGTGTTTCCTTGGGGTGCTTCTGGTGGCGGTCACGCAGAACGGGCTGAACCTGCTGGGTGTGTCGCCCTATGCCTTCAAGATGGTGGTGGGTGTCATCATCCTGCTGGCGATCTCCACCTCCAACCTCGACCCGGCCAGGCTGTTCGATCCCCGGAAAGGACGAAAGGCATGACCGGTCTGTACCGCCGTCTGTCTGCTGCCTTCGGGCCCGAGGTGCCGGGCCTTCTGGGCTTTCTTGTGCTGGTCCTTGCCGTCTTCGGGGTCTTCGCGCCGAACTTCCTGACCGGGGCCAACTTCGGCTCCATCGCCTTCCAGCTTCCCGAACTGGGGCTGCTGACGCTGGCCATGCTGATGCCCATCATATCGGGCGGGTTCAACCTGGCAATTATCTACACCGCCAACATGGCCGGGCTGACGCTTGCCTTCGTCCTCAAGCAGTACGGCGGGGTGGATGCGGGCTATTGGCCGTTCCTCCTTGGCACGGTCCTTGCCATCGGGGTCGGGGCGCTGTCGGGTGCCGTCATGGGGGCAGTCATTGCCTATGTCGGGGCGCATCCGATCCTGGTGTCGCTGGCGATGATGATCTTCCTGCGCGGCCTTGGCGAATTCCTGACCAGGGGTGGCGACATCTCGGGCTTTCCGGACTGGATGGCCACGCTGGGCCACGGCACGGTCCTGGGCGTTCCGGTGCCGCTGATCCTGTTCCTTGTCTGCGCGCTGCTGTGGCACATCCTGCTGACCCACACCCGGCACGGCTTTTCCGCGCGGATGATCGGCTCCAACATCCGCGCCGCCGGGTATTCGGGCCTGCACACCCGGCGCACGCTGATCCTGATCTATACCCTCTCGGGCGTGATGTGCGCCATTGCCGGCATCCTGATGCTGTCACGCTTCAACTCGGTCCGCGTCGGCCATGGCGAGGCGCTGCTTCTGGTCACCGTGCTGGCCTGCTTTCTGGGCGGGGTGGACCCCTTCGGCGGCTTCGGCCGCGTGCTGCCGGTGGTGATCGCGCTGATCGTGCTGCAGGTCCTGTCCTCGGGGCTGAACCTTCTGGGTGCAAACCAGCATCTTTCGACCGCCGTCTGGGGCCTTTTCCTTGTCGGTGTGATGATCCTGCGCTGGGGCGCGGGCTGGATATCTGAACGAAGACGCAGAGGGAGTTGAAGATGGAAGGATTCGGCGTTCATACCAGCATGTGGACCATGCACTGGGACCGGGCGGGGGCGGAAAAGACCATTCCTGCCGCCGCAGCCTACAAGATGGATTTCATCGAAATCGCCTTGCTGGACACGTCGATTGTCGATGCGGCCCACACCCGCGCGCTTCTGGACAGGTACGGGCTGCGGGCAGTGGCCTCGCTGGGACTGCCGCAGAAGAACTGGGCATCGGTCAATCCCGACGGGGCTGTCGAACATCTCTGCCGCAGCATGGACAAGGCCGCCGAGATGGGCTGTGAGGCCCTGTCGGGCGTCACCTACGGCGGCATCGGCGAAAGAACCGGCCTGCCGCCGACCATGGCCGAATACGACAACATCGCCAGGGCGTTGACCGCCGCCGCCAGGCACGCGAAAAAGCTGGGCATCGCCTTCGGGATCGAGCCGGTGAACCGGTACGAGAACCACCTGATCAACACCGGTGCCCAGGCGAAATGGATGATCGAAAAGGTCGGTGCCGACAACATCTTCATCCATCTCGACACCTATCACATGAACATCGAGGAGAAGGGCGCAGGCAATGGCATCCTCGATGCGCGCGAGCATCTGCGCTACATTCACCTGTCGGAATCCGACCGTGGCACCCCCGGCGAAGGCACCTGCGACTGGGACGAGGTTTACGCAACCCTTGCCGCCATCGGGTTCAAGGGGGGGCTGGCGATGGAATCCTTCATCAACATGCCGCCCGAGGTGGGATATGGCCTTGCCGTCTGGCGCCCGGTGGCCGAGAATTTCGAGGCCGTGATGGACAAGGGCCTGCCCTTCCTGCGCAACAAGGCCAAACAGTACCGGCTGATCTGAGGGCGTGATGGGCACCGAAGCGGGCGGGGCCACCGTTGCGGTTCTGGATGTCGGCAAGTCGAACATAAAGCTGTCGGCCTGCACGGCCGACGGCCATGTCCTTGAAACGCTAGCCCTTGCGAATGCGGTTCTGGACGGTCCGCCCTGGCGGCACCATGACCTGCGCGCCCAGAACGCCTTTGTGATGGAAGGGCTGGCCAGCCTTGCCCGCCATCATCCGCTGGCGCAGTTCGTTGCCTCCGGCCATGGCTCTGGCGGGATGCTGGTGGGGGATGATCCTGATTGCGGCGGCACCGGCCTGGCCCTGCCGATGATCGACTATGAACAGCCCCTGCCGCCGGGCCTTGACGCCGCCTATGCGCCGCAGTCAGGCGGGTTCTTTGACCGCGGATCGGCGGTGATGATGGCGGCAACCCATACCGCCCGGCAGATGTTCTGGGCCGAAACCGCCGAACCGCGCGCCTTCGCGACCGCCCGCTGGTGCCTTGGCATCCCGCAGTACTGGGCCTGGCGGCTGTCCGGCCGCGCCGTCAGCGAGGCGTCGATCCTGGGCGCGCAGTCCCATCTGTGGAACGTCAGGGACAGAACCTGGGCCCCGATCGTGCAGAGGCGCGGCTGGGGCCGTCTGATGCCACCCTTTGCCCGCGCCGCCGATGACCTTGGCCCGGTCCGCCCCGATCTGGCCCGGCACCATGGCCTGCCCCCCCTGCGGGTCCACGCCGGGGCGCATGACAGTTCGGTCAGCTTCTTTCGCTATCAGGCTGCCGGGCTGCGGGACTTTGTCCTGGTCTCTACCGGAACCTGGATCGTCTGTTTTGCCGACCGGATGGATCTTGCCCGCCTCGACGAGGCGCGCGGCATGACCTGCAATGCCGATATGGAAGGTGCCCCGCTGGGCGGTGTGCTGACCATGGGCGGGCGCGAATATTCCGCCGTCGCGGGCGCCCAGCCCGAAAACGCCCGCGCCGCGACCGGCGTCCTGTCCCGGCTGATCGCGCAAGGCACCATGGCCCTGCCAACCTTCGGGACCAATGACGGCCAGTTCCCCGGCAGCGCGGGCAAGGGGCATATCCTTGGCCCGCCGCCTGCGGGACCACAGGAACGCCACGCCCTGGCGGTCCTGTACTGCGCGCTTCTCGCTGTCAGCTGTGGCGGGATGCTCGACCCCGGTCGTCCCTGGGTTCTGGACGGCAGTTTTCTGCGCGACCCCGCCTTTGCGGGCCTTGTCGCGGCCCTTCGTACCGGCCAGAAGACCGTGACTGCGCCCGAAAGCTACGGCATCGCTGCGGGTGCGGCCCTTTTGTGCCGGGCGCAGGGCGGCCTTGTACCCCTTGATCTGGCACCCGCCCGTGCCCTTGGCCTTCCCGGCCTGACCGACTATGCCGCGCGCTGGCGCACCCTTGCAGGAGACACCCGATGACCCCAGAAGACCGCACGTCAAGGCAGGCGATGATCGACACCTGCCGCGCGATGGATGCGCGCGGCATCAACCAGGGCACCGCCGGGAACCTTTCCCTGCGCCATGGCGCAGGCTTCCTGATCACGCCGTCGTCCCTGCCCTATGACACGATGCAACCCGAAGACATCGTCGAAATGGGCTGGGACGGCACCTATGTCGGGCGCAGGCCAAGCTCGGAATGGCGCTTTCACCGCGACATCCTGAAGGCGCGCACGGACATGAATGTGGTCCTGCACTGCCATTCGGCCTATGCGACGTCCATCGCCTGCCACCACCGCACGATCCCGGCCTTCCACTATATGGTCGGCGTGATGGGCGGCACGACGCTGCGCTGCGCCCGCTATGCCACCTTTGGCACCCAGGCCCTGTCGGATGCGGCGCTGGAGGCGCTGGAGGACCGCAAGGCCTGCCTTCTTGGCCAGCACGGCCAGATCGCGCTGGGCAAGACCCTTGACGCGGCCCTCTGGATGGCGGTCGAGGTTGAGACGCTGGCGCGGATGTACCAGCAGGCCCTTGTCCTGGGTGAGCCGCCCGTCCTGCCCGATGACGAGATGGAGCGGGTGATCGCCCAGATGACGCGGATGTCCTACGGCCTTGGCCCCGAAGAGGATGGCGCAAACGACATCGCCCGCCCCCGAACGCCGCAGACATAGCGCCCCGGCCGGCCGATGGAACCTGGCGGGCTGACCGGCCCTCTGCGATGGGTGGTGCGGCCATGCCCGCCATGCCGCCGCAAGAAAGGACCGGCCCCCGACCCAAATCCAAAGCATGTCGCGCCGACGTTGCATCGTGTGCTGCGGCGTGAAAGCAGGTGTGGCCTTGTTCCGGCGTGAAAAGGTTGCAGCGATCGCCGGGGGCTTTGGGGAGATGTCCGAAGGTTCCGGCGGCGGAGCGCTTGATCTGTGCCTTGAGTTCAAGGAATGCCAGTCCCGCCGGGTTCAGATGCGGCGGGTATGGCGGCAGCGCAGGCAAACCCGGGCCCGCAGTCCGTCACCGCAGCCCTGGGGTGCTGGCGGCGGTGCCAGGAAAGGGTCACAGGGCGCGCTGATCAGGGTTCACACCGGTATGCGCAAGGGGGTCCGGCCCGGCAGGGTGCGGATCAGCGAACCGCGACGCCGCATCTTCCTGGACCCTTGCCGCCATGACCTCGATCTCCACCTTGAACTCGGGACGCGAGAATCCTGCGACCAGAAGCAGGGTAGATGCGGGAAGCACATTGCAGGTGCGAAGAAACGCATCCCGCGCGGCCATGTAGCCGGGCAGGTCGCCCCGTTCGGTCAGCCAGGCCGAGATGTGGCAGATGTCCTGCACGCCCATGTCGCCTTCGGCAAGGATATGCAGGATATTGTCAAAGCAGATCGCCACCTGCCCGGTCATGCTTTCCGGCACGGTTCCGTCGGCTGCGATGCCAAGCTGCCCCGAGGTCCGGATAATCCGCGCACCGGCGGGCAGTTCGATTCCATGGGCATAGCGGGCCAGCGGGGCGGGGATCGCCGTGGGGATCAGGCTTCGCATGTCAACTCCCGCAGATTGCGCGCGCCCAGTATGCCCGCGCGCCCCGCCCCGGCACGGCAAAAAAACCGGTCATCACGCCCCCGTTTTTCTTGTACCAGGACGGGCAGGTATCGCCCTAAGCTTCCGGCGTCGCGGACAGGAGAACCCCATGCAACCCAAGATTGTTCTGATCCGGCATGGCGATGATCCGCCCGATGACCGCGTGGTGACTTTTGCCGTTCAGAACGGCTTCGAGCCCGTCTTCCTGCGCCCGTTCAAGGGCGACAAGCCCGGCCTGCCCGGCCCCGACGTGGCGGGTTCGGTGGTTTACGGCGGCCCCTACAATGTCTTCGAGGAAGACAGGCACCCGTTTCTGAACGACGAGGCGGACTGGATCCGCGCCTGCATGGCGCAGGGTGTCCCGCTGCTTGGCATCTGTCAGGGTGCGCAGCAGATCGCACGCGTGCTGGGGGCCAGGGTCGGTCCCTATGACGAGCCCGTGCACGAGTTCGGCTACTACCCGGTTTCGCCCACGCCCGAGGGCAGCGATTTCCTGCCTGCAACGATGCATATGACGCAGGCGCATTTCCACACTTTTGCCATTCCCGAAGGCGCGGTGCATCTGGCGTCCAGCCCGCTGTATCCCAACCAGGCGTTTCGCCACGGTGACAGGACCTATGCCTTCCAGTTCCACCCCGAATGCACCATCGAGGGGTTCCGGCGCTGGCAATCGAACGCCTGGGCACCCTATGACAAACCGGGCGCACAGTCCAGGGCAGAACAGGATGCGCTGATGGCCCAACATGACGCGGTGCAGGCCGATTGGTTTTACCGCTTTCTTGAGAATCTGTTCGGCCGCGCCACATGACGGCATTCTCGCAGCGCAATCCGCAGGCCTTCGGCGTTTTCGTGACGCTGGCAGGTGTGCTGGTCTTCGTTCCCGACGCGCTTGTGATGCGACTGATCGGGGGTGACATGCTGGCGCTGGCGTTCTGGCGCGGCCTGCTGGCAGGTGCTGTCTTCCTTTTTGCCAATCTGGTTCTTGCCCCGCAGACCATGCCGACGCGCGGCGAATGGTTCGACCGCAAGGGATTGCTCATCATCGGGCTGAACGCGGCCGGTGTCCTGAGCTGGTGTGCGGCCATGCAATACACTTCGGCTGCGAACGCGCTTCTGGTGCTGGCGGTCGCCCCCTTTCTGGCGGCGATCCTGTCGTTCTTGCTGCTCAGGGAACGGATTGACCGGGCAACCGCGCTGGCCATCGCGCTGGTCTTTACGGGCGTTCTGATCATCGCATGGGGCAGCTTCGGTCACGGACGGCTTCTGGGTGACGGATTTGCGCTGATCAACGCACTGATCATCGCGGCCTATTATGTGACTTTGCGGACCACGGGCCGGCGCAACATGCTTCCCCATCTTGCGCTGGGGTCGATCCTTGGCGGCATCCTTGCCCTGCCGTTCGCGGATTTCGTACCTGTCACGACGATGCAGGTGCTGCTCATTTTCCTGTCCGGCGCGGTGATCCTTCCCGCTGCGGCCGGCCTTCTGATGCTTGGCCCGCGCTACCTGCCCGCGCCCGAGGTTTCGATGATCACATTGCTTGAGGTCATCCTTGGCCCGCTGCTGGTCTGGGCCGTGATCGGCGAGAATCCCGGACAGATGACGCTGATCGGCGGGACGGTGATCGTCGCCACGGTCTCGCTGCACGCCCTGCGCCGCCTGACCCAGACCGGGAGTGCCGCGTGATGCGCCTGCTTGTCGTCCATGCCCATCCTGTTCCTGAAAGCTTCAACGCGGCGCTTTGCCGGGCAGCGGTAGAAGCTGCACGGCAGCAGGGGCACGACGTTCGCCTGATCGACCTTCACGCCGACGGCTTCGATCCCGTGATGACGGCCGAAGAACGGCGCGGATACACCGAAGATGTGCCGATCCCGCCCGATCTTCGGCCGCATGTCGAGGCGCTGCAATGGGCAGAGGGGCTGATCCTTGTCTATCCGACATGGTGGTATTCGCAGCCCGCAATCCTCAAGGGCTGGATTGATCGTGTCTGGCGGCCGGGCATCACCTTTACCCTGCGGACCGCGACCGAACCCCTGCGCGGGGCGCTGCACAATGTCCGGCTGATCGGCGTGATCACCACCTTCGGGTCGCCCTGGTGGTTCTGGACCTTCCTGATCGGCGCGCCGGGGCGCAAGATCATCCTGCGCGGCCTGCGCTATTGCACCCATCCCCGGACGCGGACCTTCTGGCTGGGCCTGCATGACATGGATGCCCGCACGGACACGACCCGCGCCCGCTTTCTCGGAAAGGTTCGGGCCCGGATCGCGCGCATTCCGCTGTAGGAGGGGGGCATGGGCCATATCGGACACTGGGCCGACCTGACCGCCCCCGACTTTGCCGCACTGGACCGCAGCGATGCCGTGGCGATTCTGCCCATCGGTGCCATCGAACAGCACGGGCCGCACCTGCCGCTTTCGGTGGACCGCGACCTGACACTTACCGTGCTTGGCCGTGCCTTGCCGCTGCTTTCGCGCGATCTGACCGTGCTTGCCCTGCCGGTGCAAGCCATCGGCAAAAGCACCGAACATGCGGGTTGGCCCGGAACGCTGTCGCTTTCCGCCGAAACGCTGCTGCTGGTGCTTCAGGACATCGCGGCATCGGTCCGGCGGGCGGGCACCCGGCGGCTCATGATCCTGAACGGACATGGCGGCAACCGGGCACTGCTGGAGATGGCCTGCCGCGATCTTCGCGCCCGGTTCGGGCTGGTCACGGCCCATGTGGCCTGGGATGATCTGGCCGGGGCAGAGGCTGTCGTCGGACCGGCAGAGGCAGCCGATGGCCTGCATGGAGGTGATGTGGAAACGTCAGCCATGCTGTGCGCCAGTCCGGACAGTGTCCGCATGGAACGGGCCGAGGATTTCGGGTCCGCGCATCTGCACTGGCGGCAGGCGCACCCAAATCTCGGGCTGGGGACGGCACCCCTGCGGCCCGGCTGGCTCATGGAGGATCTGAACCCCCGGGGTGCAGTCGGAAATGCCGCCGCCGCAACAGCGGCAAAGGGCGAGGTGCTGCTTGGCACCGCTGCGCAGAACCTTGCAGATCTCGTGGCCCAGTTCGCGCGCTTCGGCTAGGGCATGCCGACCCTGATCCGCAACATTGCCGTGCCGCGCAGCCTTCTGGCGGACCCGGACCGGTTCGGCGGGCAGATTGAGGGCGACCTGCAGCGCGGCGATCTGCTGATTTCTGAAGACCGGGTCATCGGCATGACCGGCACACCCCCTGCCGAAGCGCGCGTCGCCGATGGAAAGGGGCGCATCCTTCTGCCCGGGCTGGTGGAGCCGCATCTGCATCTTGACAAGGCCTTCACCCTGCCGCGCCTGCCCGATGTCGGCGGCGATCTTCTTGCCGCGATACGGGCGCAGGAGGCAGACAAGAAAAACTGGACTGACGATGACTTGCGGGCGCGGGCCGGGCGCGCGCTGGCCGAACTGGTATCGGCCGGCGTCGTACATGCCCGCACGCATGTCGACTGGGGCAACGGCGCTGACCCGACGGCCCCCCCCCGTGCCTGGGGTGTTCTGGCGGAACTGGCGCAGGACTGGGCGGACCGCATCAGGCTGGAGCTGTCCTGCCTGCCCGACATCGATGCCTTTGCAGAACCTGCGGCGGCGGCCCGCATCGCCGCCGATGTGGGGCGGGTCGGCGGAACGCTGGGCGCGTGGTGCCTGAACCATCCTCGCCGCGCCAGGGGCTTTGCCGCCGCATTCGACCTTGCCGCATCCCGCGGGTTCGCGCTGGATTTCCATGTCGACGAGGGGCAGGGGGCCGAACTTGACGGGCTGGAAACACTCGCAGCGGCGGCGTTGCGTTCCGGCTTCGAAGGGCCGGTCCTGTGCGGTCATGCTGTCAGCCTGACAAACCTTGCGGGGGACCGTCTGGCGCGGCTGACAGAGGATCTGGCCCGTGCGCGGATCAGCCTTTGCGCGCTGCCGACGACCAATCTCTACCTGCAGTCCCGTGGCGCGGGGACGCCGGACAGGCGCGGCATCACCCGGCTGGCAGAAGCCGCCGCCAGGGGCGTAACCCCCTGCCTTGGGACCGACAACGTGCAGGACGCCTTCTACCCGCTTGGCCGGCACGACCCGCTGCTTACCCTTGCCACTGCAGTTCCGGCCCTGCATCTGGACCCGCCCTTCGGGGCGCATCTGCCGCTGATCACGCATCTTGCCGCCCGCGCCACCGGCGTTGAGGCAGGCTTCGTCGACCGCGCGCGCCCCTCGCACCTGTTTCTGGCCGAGGCCGTGTCCCTGCCCGGGCTTGTCAGTGCTCAGCCCGCCCGCCGCCCGCTTTTCCAGGGCCGTGGCGCGGTCGCATGACGTGGAATCCCTTGGGGCCACGTCCCCGTTTTGCTTGCGTGAACGCACCGCGCCCCCGCCTTACCCTTTCCGGCAGTTCCCGAAGCCCGAAAGCCGCAGCCGCATATGACCAGCATTTCCGGCAAGACCACGATCGACTGGGCCGCCTTCGCCGCCGCCCTGTCACCTGTCGAGGTCATTGACGAGCCTGTGCTGGTCAAAAAGCGCAGCCGGGACTTTTTCTGGTATTCCCCCATCCTCGACCGGCGCCTGAAGACCTGCTTCGGTGATCTGGTTGCAAGGCCGAAATCCCCCGCCGAGATGGCGCGCTGCCTGTCCCTGTCGGCACGCCACCGTGTCCCCGTGACACTGCGCGGCGGGGGAACCGGCAACTATGGCCAATCTGTCCCGATGGAAGGCGGCCTGATCATCGAGACGACCGCGATGGACGCGATACTGGAGACAGGCCCCGATTTTGTCCGCGTGCAGGCGGGCTGCAACATCCTGAAACTGAACAGGGCGTTGCAGGAACGGGGGCGCGAGCTGCCCGTTTTCCCCTCAACCCAGGACATCGCGACCATCGGGGGCTTCATCTCGGGCGGATCGGCGGGCATCGGCACAGTCAGCCACGGGATGCTGCGCGATGCGGGAAACATCCTGGAGATCCGGGTGCTGTCGGCCGAGGAGACCCCGCGCGAGGTGGCCTTCTCGGGCGATCAGATCAACATGATCCATCACGCCTGGGGCATCAACGGCGTGATCACCGAACTGACGCTGCGCACCGTGCCGACCGAGGACTGGATCGGCTGCATCGCCACCTTTGAGACCTACCCGGCCTGCTATTCTGCGGGGATGGCCCTTGCGGCTTCGGACATCTGCCGAAAGCTGTGCTCGACACTCGACGCCCGGATCGGCACCTGTTTCGACCGGCTGACGGGTATCGTCCCCCAGGGCCGTGCCCTGCTGGTCACACTGATTCCGCGCCGCCAGATGGCAGCCTTCCGCACCCTCATCGCTGACCGGGGCGGCCAGATCGACCTGGCCATGGACGAGACCGCGCGTCTTGCCCGCAAGCTGCCCCATGCTTTCGAGTTTTCCTACAACCACACCACATTGCAGGCGCTGAAGACCGACCGGAAGGTGACCTATCTGCAGATCCTCTGCCCCGCACCGCTTGATGTGGACAGGATCGTCGGGCTGCAGGCCGTACTGGGCGATGACATCTACATGCATCACGAATTCTCGCGCATGGGCGGGCAATTGGTGGCGTTCGATCTGCCGCTGGTGCGCTACAGTACAGACGAGCGGCTTTATGCGATCATGGGCCTTTATGAGGCGCATGGCTGCCCCGCCTCGGACCCGCATTCGTGCATCATCGAAGAGGGCGGCATGAAGAAGGCCGATTACCGCCATCTGGCGTGGAAGAAGCGGCTTGATCCGCTGGGCCTGCTGAACAGCCCGAAAAGCCGCGAATGGGCGCGTGTCCGCGACATGACGCCGGAAGCCATCGAAGCCCTGCATCAGACCTGAACCGATAACAAGGCGAAAAGCCGCCCCTGTCCCAACAAGGAGATCATCATGACCTTTAAAGACCGCCAAGGTCGGCCCCTGCCCGATCACCTGACCCGCGCCGCGAAGCAAAGCGGCGGCAATCCGATGACACGGCGGGAATTCCTTGCCACCGCATCGGCCTTTGGGGCCACGACCGCCACGGCCTATGCCATGCTGGGCCTGCCAGCCCCGGCGCGGGCGCAGGAAACGCCCGTCAGGGGGGGAACGCTGCGTGTCGGCATGCAGGTCATGGACCTGAAAGACCCGCGCACCGCCGACTGGTCCCAGATCGCGAACCTGGCCCGCCAGTTCCTGGAACCACTGGTCAAGTATACGCAGGACTTCACTTTCGAGGGCAGGCTTCTGGAAAGCTGGGAGGTAAACGAAGACGCAACCCGGTACACCCTGCGCATCCGCCCCGGCGTCACCTGGAACAATGGCGACGCATTCACTGCCGACGACGTGATCTTCAACATCACGCGCTGGTGCGACAAGGGTGCCGAAGGCAATTCAATGGCGTCGCGCTTTTCGGCCCTGATCGACCAGGCGACGGGCAAGGCGCAAGACGGGGCCATCGTCAGGGTTGACGATATGACGGTGCAGCTGAACCTTTCGGCGCCTGATATCGCCATCATCCCGAACATGGCCGATTACCCGGCCCTTATCGTACACCGCAGCTATGAAGAAACCGGCTCCAATCTGGCGGCCAACCCGATCGGGACCGGCCCGTTCGAGCTGGAATTGCACGAAGTTGGCAACAAGGCGCGCGTCGTGCGCCGCAAGGACGGGAAATGGTGGGGCGGTGAAGCCCATCTCGACGCCATCGAATTCACCGATTACGGCAACGATCCGGTGATCGAGCTGAACGCATGGGCCTCGGGCGAGGTCGACCTGAACCAGCAGACAAGCGAGAACTTCCTTGAAGCGCTTGATGCGCTGGGTGCAACGCGCAACACCGTTGCCACGGCCAACACCGTTGTGGCGCGCATGAACGTCGCACAGGAACCCTATACCGACAAGCGGGTCCGGCAGGCACTCCAGGCGGGGGTGGACAATGCCGTGGTGCTGGAACTGGGGATTTCGGGGCTGGGCACGGTGGGTGAAAACCACCATGTCAGCCCGATCCACCCTGAATATGCCGAATTGCCCAGGCAGTCGCGCGACCCGGCCAGGGCCAAGGCGCTGCTGCAAGAGGCGGGCAAGACCGACTACGAGTTCGATCTGATCTCGATCGACCAGGACTTTCACCAGTTATCCTGCGATGCCATCGCCGCGCAGCTGCGCGACGTCGGAATCACCATCAAGCGCACGGTCATCCCGGGGGCAACCTTCTGGAACGACTGGACGAAATACCCCTTCTCGATGACCAACTGGAACATGCGCCCGCTGGGGGTTCAGGTTCTGGCGCTGGCCTACCGTTCGGGTGAGCCGTGGAACGAAAGCGCCTATTCCAACCCCGACTTCGACGCCAGGCTGGCACAGGCGCTGGCCACGGCCGATGTCGAAGCGCGGCGGGCGATCATGGCAGAGCTTCAGGCGATGCTGCAGGGTGACGGCGTTCTGATCCAACCCTACTGGCAGAACGTCTACTCGCACTCCAATCCCAAGCTGAAGGGTTACCGCGTTCACCAGACCTTCGAGATGGATCTGGGGGGCGTGTGGCTGGAGGTCTGACAGATACCTCGCCGGAAGCCTTTCCAGGGGCGGCGTTGATCGCCGCCCCTGCTGGATGACCGCGCGCCGGCACCGCCGGCAGGGAATGCCCGAAGGCGGGTCTGATACCCGACGCCTGCGGCACCGGCCGGCGGTGCCGTACCTTTGAATTCGCTCTGGCAAGGAATCGGGATCGCGACATGCAGGCTGACAGTGTCACCGTTCCCGATGCGTCCCGCCTTCTGCTGTCAGGGGCGCGGATTCCGGCAGAGCTGGTGGAAGGGCCGCCCGGCACTGCCCGTCAGGATGCGGAAGGCGCGCTTGCGCTGGACCTGTTGCTGGACGGCGGCCGTATCGCGGGTGTCTTCCCGACCGGTACGGCACCCGATATCCATCCCCGGGTCCCGCTGGAAGGCCGCCACCTGTGGCCCGCCTTCATCGACATGCATACCCACCTCGACTGCGGCCAGGCCATTCCGCGCGTCCGACCGGATGGCACGATCCATGGCGGCTTCTCCCGGACCGCCGGGGACTGGGCGTGCTGGACCGACGGGGACATGGCCCTGCGGATGGAATTCGGCATCCGCTGTGCCCTTGCGCATGGTGTTGCAGCGCTTCGCACCCATGTCGACAGCGAGACGCTTGCCTTCTCCCGCCGCGGATATCGGGTGCTGGACCGGCTGCGCCGGGAATGGGCGGGCCGGGTGGACCTGCAGGGCGTCACGATCTGCGCGATGGAGGCATGGCTCGGTCCCGAGGCGCGCGCACTTGCCGATCTTGCTGCCGACCATGGCGGCATCCTGGGCGGCGTGACCGACACGCTGGAGCGCGGGGCGAACGGCACCTGCGATACCTTGTCCGGCGCGCTTGACCGGCTGTTCGAACTGGCTGCGGAACGCGGGCTGGACGTGGACCTGCATGTGGACCAGACCGATGATCTGTCCGCCTTTACCATTCCCGAAATCGCCCGCGCCCGACTGCGTTCAAGGTTCACGGGGCGGCTGGTTCTGGGCCATTGCGTGAACCTGTCGCTCATGCCCGAGCGGGTGATCGACGAAACCCTTGCGCTTGCCACAGAGGCCGGGCTTGCCTTTGTCTCGATGCCGACGCCGATGATGTATCTTATGGACCGAAAGCCCGGCCGCACGCCCCGCTGGCGGGGTGTCACCGCTGCGCATGAAATCCGCGCTGCGGGCCTGCCACTGGCCATTGGCGGCGACAACTGCCGCGATGCCTGGTTCCCCTACGGCGATCACGACATGCTGGACACGCTGAAACAGGCGATCCGGGTGTTTCAGGCCGACGAACCGCTGACCGGTGCCCTTGCCATGGCCAGCCGCATCCCCGCCGACCTGATCGGGCGGCCAGACCTTGGCAGGATCGCCGTGGGCCTGCCCGCCAATCTGGTGATCTTCCAGGCCCGCAGCCTGAACGTGGTTCTTGCCCGCGATCAGGCCGACCGTATCGTTCTGAACCGGGGCCGTCGGGTCAGCGACGGCCTTCCCCTGCATCACGAGCTGGAAGAGGCTTTGGGTCTGACCCCGGCCAGGCCTTGACGGATCAAAGGCAAAGGAGGCCACCGCGTGTCGCACCCCCTGACCGATTTCATCCATGCGCTGCGCTGGCAGGATGTTCCGCCCGATGTACAGGACCGGACACGCGATTTTCTTGTTGACCTGCTTGGCGTGGCGGCGGGCGGGATCGGCACCAGGCTGAGCCGGATCATCCGCGACCATGCCGCCGACCAGTTCGCCCCCGGCAGCACCCCGGCGCGGATGCTTCTTGACGGTCGCCCCGTCAGCCCGGCAGGGGCCGCGCTGGCCGGCGGCATGACCATCGACGCCTATGACGCCCACGACGGCCACCGCCTGACCAAGGGCCATGCCGGTTGTGCCGCCCTTCCTGCGGCCATGGCCATGGCCGAGGCAACAGGCAGGCTGGACGGGGGCGATCTTCTGGTATCGCTGCTGCTTGGCTATGAAATCGGCACCCGGGCGGGCATCGCGCTGCACCGCACGGCCTGCGACTATCACACCAGCGGGGCCTGGACCGCGCTGTCCTGTTCGGCAATCGCGGCACGCTATCTTGGCCTTGCGGCGGGCCAGACCCGCCACGCGCTTGGGATCGCCGAATACCACGGACCCCGCAGCCAGATGATGCGCTGCATCGATCATCCGACCATGCTGAAGGACGGCTCCGGCTGGGGTGGCATGGCGGGGGTTTGCGCCGCCTATCTGGCGCGGTCAGGCTTTACCGGTGCGCCGGCGGTCACGGCGGAAGGCAATGATGTCGCCGACCTTTGGGGCGATCTTGGCCGGACCTGGCGGGTGATGGAGCAATATTACAAGCCCTTCCCGGTCTGCCGTTGGGCGCAGCCGCCGGTGCAGGCGGTGCTTTCGCTGATGCAGGGGCACCGGTTGCGCCCGAACGATGTGGCGCAGATCGAGATCGTGACCTTCCACCAATCCCTGCGCCTTGCCACGCGAACCCCGGCCACGACGGAAGAGGCCCAGTATTCCACCGCCTTTCCCACCGCCGTCGCCGCTGTGCGCGGCACCATCGGGGCCGGGGACATCGCCGAGGCCGCTTTTGCCGATCCCGAAATCCGCCGTCTGGCCGAGGGGATGGTGGTGACGGAATCCGATACCTACAACGCGGCCTTCCCCGCCCGCCGTATCGCCCATGCCGTTGTCGTCCTGCGGGACGGAACCCGGCTGGAATCTGCCCCGACCGAAGCGCGCGGCGACCCCGAAGACATGGTCAGCCGCGCGGAAATGCATGCCAAGTATCACGCCTGCGCCGATCCCCTGCTTGGTGCGGGGCGGGCCGAAGCCCTGCGGGTTGCCGCCGGGTGCCTTGCCCCCGGCCAGTCGGCGCAAGTCCTTCTGGACCTTGCCACGGCGGGTTGCTGAGGTTTTGCGGATGCGGGACGCCGGTCTGTCGATTCGGGTCGCGGGCTTTTTGCGGGCGGCCGGAAAAATGCCAGCCGCTTGGACCGCCGGCATGGACCGCTGGCTGGAAGACAGGAAGCTCTTCCGCCTCACGCGGTCTGGCCGGGGCCATCACCCCGGCCACGCGATGCGCGCGCTGCACGCCCGCCGGGTCGGGCGCTGGGCTTTCGCTGCGCCTGTATGACGGGTTCTTTTGGGCCCGTGGTCCCTGACCGGGCGGCGAAACGCGCCGCGTTTCCTTGTCTGCCCGGAAAGGCACCCCTCGTTTCCCGGATCATGACGGCTTTCCCGCCCGGCAAGCGGCGGAGATGCTTTTTCGGCATCCTGCCGACGGGCGTCACGCCCGCAGCCGCCGACCTTCGGGGTCGAATGCCGGTCCCTGCAGCACGGTCGCCCGGTGCGGCCGGCCAAGGACCATGACGGACAGTTCCGCCCCTGCCGGGATGTCAGGGCGCAGATAGGCCAGCGCCAGCGACCGGCCCACATGATAGCCATAGGCACCCGACGACACCTTTCCTGCAGGCTTTCCTGCGGCATCGAAGATCGGCTCGTTTCCGGTGGCATCGGCGTTGGTTGCGTCGATGGCGATGGTCAGCAGCACTTCGCGCGGGGGACGGGCGGCGATGGCGGCATAGGCGGATTTGTTGAGAAAGTCCTTGTCGATGCGGACCAGTCCCGCCAGGCCCGCTTCCTGCGGCCAGTATTCGGGCGAATAGTCCCGCCCCCAACTGCCATAACCCTTTTCCACGCGCAGGCTCATCAGGGCACGGGTGCCCACGGGACCGGCGCCATGGGCCGATCCTGCGGTCAGCAGCGCGTGATAAAGCGCGGGCTGGTCAGCCTCGACACAGTGCAGTTCCCATCCCAGATCGCCGGTGAAAGACAGGCGCAGCGCGATGCAGGCAATGCCTGCAACCGTGATCCGGGCCGCGCGGGCGAAGGGGAAAGCGGCATTGGACAGGTCGGTTTCCGTCAGCGGTTGCAACAGCGCACGCGCCAGCGGTCCCGCCACGTTGAAGCCTGCCATCGCTTCGGTCACGCTGTGCCATGCCGTCCCGGCGGGCAAGGGAACGGCATCGAAAAAGCGGCGGTGATAGCGTTCGGCCATGCCCGAGCCGACCATGAAGTAATCGCCGTCATCCAGGCAGGTGACCGTGAAGTCGCCCGCGATCCCGCCCCGCTTGCCGATCAGCGGTGCAAGGCAACTTCGCCCCGGGCGGGTGGGAATGCGGTTGGCCAGCAGCGCCTCGAGCCAGTCGCGCGCACCTGGCCCGGTGATGCGGTAGCGGGCGAAGTTGGAGATGTCGATGATCCCTGCACGATTGCGCAGCATCCGCGCCTCGCGCCCCACCGGTTCCCACCAGTTCTGCCGTTCGAAGCCCACGGTTTCCTCGCGCGGCTCGCCCCCTGTCGCGAACCAGAGCGGGTGTTCCCAGCCATAATTCAGGCCAAAGACGGCACCCATCTTTTCCTGCTGCCGGTAAACCGGGCGCGTGCGGACAGGCCGGCCCGCCGGGCGTTCCTCGTTCGGGAAGTGAATCTTGAAGCGGTTGGCATATTGGTCGCGCACGCGCGCCCTGGTGAAATCGCGCCCCGCCCAGGCCCCGAAGCGGGCAAGATCCCAGCCGAACATGTCAAGCTTCGGTTCCCCCTCGACGATCCATTCGGCCGAAAGCAGGCCCAGCCCGCCGGATTGCGAGAAACCGGGGATGATGCCGTTGCAGCAGAAGTAGTTCCTGAGTTCCGGCACGGGGCCGAACAGGGCCGAGGAATCGGGCGACCAGATCATCGGACCGTTGATGACGCGCTTGATCCCGGCCGCACCCACGGCCGGAACGCGGGCGATGGCGCGCAGCATGTTGGGTTCGATCCGTTCCAGATCATCGGCGAAAAGTTCATGGCCGAAGCCTGCGGGTGTGCCATCTTCGGCCCAGAAGCGCATGTCACGCTCATAGGCACCGACCAGCAGGCCCTTGCCCTCTTGCCGCAGGTAATACTCGCCGTCGCGGTCGGCGACCGAAGGCAATCGGCGGTCCAGCGCGGCGATCTCGGCGATGGTTTCGGTGACGAAGTACTGATGCTCTGTCGGCACCAGGGGCAGTTCTGTCCCTGCCATGCGCGCCACCTCGCGCGCCCACAGGCCTGCGGCATTCACCAGCCATCCGGCGCGGATCTCGCCCAGTGGCGTTTCGACAATCCACGACCCGTCCGGCTGCATCCGTGTGGCTGTGACGGGGCAGTTGCGGTAAATCTGCGCGCCCCGCGCCCGCGCGCCCGCCGCATAGGCCATGGTCACGCCCGACGGATCGACATTGCCGCCCTGCGGTTCGTACATGATACAGCGGACGCCGTCGAAATCGACCAGCGGATGCAGCCGCTCTGCCTCGGTGCGCGTCACCTCGTGAAAGGCCATGCCGTAGTACCGCGCCTTTGCCGCCTGCAGCCGCAACTGGTGTTCGCGCGCCTCGGTCTGCGCCAGATAAAGGCTGCCCGGCTGGAAAATGCCGCAGCCCTGCCCTGTCTCTGCCTCCAGCTCTTTGTAAAGCCCCATCGTGTAGTGCTGCAGGCGGCTGATGTTGGTGCTGTCATGCAGCCCGTGGATGTTCGCCGCCGCGTGCCAGGTGGAGCCGGAGGTAAGTTCGGACCGTTCCAGAAGAACGACATCGCTCCAGCCCAGCCTGGTCAGGTGGTAAAGGATCGAACACCCCACAAGCCCGCCCCCGATGACGACGGCCTGCGCCTGCGATTTCAGCTTTGTCTCAGGGGTCGTCATGTCCGATCTCTTCCCGCCGCTTGGCGACATAGGCTTCCAGTTCTTCCCGGCGGGCCGCGTCGATCACCGGTTCTTCGTATTCGGCCAGGGCCTGTTGCCAAAGGTCCGTCGCACGTTGCGCGGCATCCTTGGCCCCGGCGATGGCCCAGGTCTCATAGCTGCGCCAGTCAGACAGCAATGGTTGATAAAAGGCGTGTTCATAGCGCGCCATCGTGTGGGCTGCGCCGAAGAAATGCCCGCCCGCAGGCACATCGCGGATCGCATCAAAACCCAGTTCGTCGGCATCCCATTTCAGCGGGCGCAGGAATTCCACCATGTTCTGCAGGATTTCCACGTCAAGGATCAGCTTTTCGTAGCTGGCCGTCAGCCCGCCCTCCAGCCAGCCGGCCGCGTGATAGATAAGGTTCGCCCCGCCCAGCACTGCGCCCCAGGTGGCCATGGCGGTTTCATAGGCGGCCTGAAGATCGACCGTGTTGGACGCATTCGCGTTCGACGTGCGGTACGGAAGGCCGTAGCGGCGCGCAAGCTGGCCTGCGATCACATTGGCCTTTGCATTTTCCGGCGTTCCGAAGGCAGGCGCGCCGGAACGCATATCGACGTTCGACGTGAAGGCCCCGTACATCACCGGCGTTCCCGGACGGACAAGCTGCGTCAGGACCACGCCGAAAAGCGCTTCGGCATTCTGCTGTGCCATCGCGGCGGGCAGGCTGACGGGTGTCATTGCCCCCATCAGGGTAAAGGGCGTGATTGTCACGGGCTGCCCGTGCCGGGACATCGCGATCAGCCCGTCGCCCATTGCATCGTCCAGAAGCCTGGGCGAATTGACCGAAATGATGGTGGTCACCCCCGGCGCGCGCGCCATATCCTCCAGGGTTGCGCCACGCGCGATGGCCATCATGCGGATGCCGTCCATCGCCCGCCCGCGCCCGATGGCGGTGCAGTGAAACGACAGGTCAGACAGCGTGAGGTTGGCCAGATAGGTATCAAGGTGGCGGGTGTTGGCGGGCAGTTCCTGCGGTGCCGTCACCTGGTTGCCGATCATGTGGATCACGTTGAAGTGCCGGGCAAGCCGGATGAAGTTGCGGTAATCTTCCAGGTTGCCCGCGCGGCGGCCCTTGATGCGGTCATGCACGAAGGGCGGCCCCGCGACCAGCCCGAAGACCAGATCGCGGCCGCCGAAATGGACCTGCCGCGCAGGATTGCCCGGGGTCAGCGAGAACTGCCTTGGCACGGTGGACAGGGCATTGCCGACGATGCTTTCGTCCAGACGCACCACGCCGTCGGAATCAACCTTTGCCCCCGCCCTGCGCATCAGGTCGCGGGCGTTTTCGCCCATCACCCTGATCCCCAGTTCCTTCAGGATGCGGATCGAGGTGTCGTGCAGATCCTGCATCTGGTCCGGCGTCAGCATCTCAAGCGGCGCATAGGGGTTTGCAACCCGCTCCCACGGCAATTGCGCAATCACCGCCCCCGCCGCGCCGCGCCGTCCGCGCCGTGTTTCCCGCATGACCCTGCCCTTGTGATGGCCCGCTGCCTTCCGGGCGGGCACAGCCTGTGCCTGTCCGGCCCGGTGCAACGATAGGCGCGCAGAGGGGCGCTTTCACGAAAGGGAAACAGGGGACTGGCCCGAAAAGATTTGGGGGCTTCGACATATGGTTCGCCAACCTTGCCCGGGTTAACCTGCAAGAGGAGGACCACAGCATGAAGACATTGCCGCCACTGAACTACATCCGGTCCTTTGAGGCATCGGCCCGGCATCTGAGCTTCACCAGGGCCGCAGAAGAGCTTGGCCTGACGCAGGCTGCGGTTTCAGGCCATGTGCGCGCGCTTGAGAGCTACATCGGGCGGCCCCTGTTCTATCGCGCGCCGCGCAGCCTGACACTGACAGAGGTTGCCGCCTCCTACCTGCCGACGCTCAGGCAGGCGCTTTCGCAGATCGAGATCGCGACCGGTCAGATCCTGACCAATCCTCACCGGCAGGAGGTCATCCTGGCCTGTCCCGCCTCGCTGGCCACGAACTGGCTGCCGCAACGCCTGCAAAGGTTCTTGCGACAGCATCCCGAAGTGAACGTCACGGTTCATGCCACCATCTGGTCCGAGACAAGCGACCAGATCGCCGACTTGCGGATCACCCCGCGCCATTCAAGCCAGCCGCTTTTGGGGCAAAGCCTTGGCGAGGAACGTCTGCTGGTGGTCTGCGCGCCCGAACTCATGGCGGGCGAAGACCGCATCACCACCCCAGGGGACATCCTGCGCTGCGGGCTGGTGCATGTCCTTGGACGGCAGGATCACTGGGAGGCGTTTGCGCTGCATTTCGGCATTGCCGATCTGCCTTTGCGCACCGGCCTGATGACGGACAGCTCCAACGTCGCGCTGGAAATGGCGGTGGCGGGACTTGGATGCGCGATCACCCTGGAGTCTCTGGCAGAGGTCCATCTTCAGCGCGGAACCCTGGTGGCCCCGTTTCCGGACCGCCTGCCCACCGGCTGGGGTTACGACCTGCATGTTGGCGAATTGAACCCGACCCGTGCCGCCGAACGCCTTATGCAGTTCCTGGTCAGCACCTGATCGGGGCGTAAACCGACCACACTCAAACGACAATCTGCGAAGGGGACGCAACATGCGCCCCCGGAGAGCAGTCAGAACTCCTTTCGGGCACCGTTCTCTCTTTCCCCCATCGCTGTCAGGGAAATCGCGTTTGGCCTGCTGGGTGGCTGATTGATTGAGAAGGCTGAGAAGAAATGCTTCGTTCCACCCTGCGCGCTTCGGTTTGATCGAGAGCGATCCCCTGGAGGTGTCGCGGCGGCGGTATCGCCGCGGGCAAGCTCGGGGGCGCGGCGGCGCAGGATGGTGATGTTGGCGGGGCCATGATCCTTGCGATTGCGGGCGATGTCTTCAAGGGAAAAAAGTCCGCCATCCATCATGGGATCACTCCGATATACTCGCCACGCTTGTGATCATATTCATCTTCAGTTTTTCGCACTTCGCGCAGGCCGGTCAGGCCCGCCGCCTTCAGCGCCCGGAATGTCTCGGCCCGGTAGACCGGTGATGAGCAGCAAAGGTCGCCCGTCCAAAACGGAATTCCGTCCAGGACCGTGCGCAGGGCTTCATTGTGCAGAATGTCGTAGCGCCCGCGACGATCAGGGACAGCGTTGAAGCTCTCCGCGAATACTGTGGTCCGGGGAAGCTTCTGGCCCGTTGCCCTTTCCATCGCGTTGGCGGCGTCGACGTCAAACGTCACTTGCTGGCGCTGCACCCAACGGAAATAGGGCCGGTCAATCGGTGTGCCGTCTTTCGACCGGATTGTCACCGGCCAGAAATAGCTGCCGCCCGGAAACGGCGTTGTTGCACAACTCTGTTTGCCTAGGATTCACAACGTGAATCCATGTGGTTAGACAGGCCGTATGAGTAAGCCATCACCCGCCCGCTACCGCACGGCGAACTGGTCCAGCTACAGCGCCTCA
>Ga0315900_10000080_pt1 | contig 160933 bp, 122 predicted proteins | sample LakEriMetagenome_FD_203521 | JGI IMG/M metagenome (GOLD analysis project Ga0315900, IMG submission 203521) | Freshwater fungal communities from buoy surface, Lake Erie, Ohio, United States - Buoy 12 MA114 | ecosystem: Environmental > Aquatic > Freshwater > Lake > Lake biofilm | place: USA... | reverse complement strand
ATTGATTAGTGTTTATGTTTAATATGCTATTCATATTATCTATATCTGCGTTAAACACTATTTTACCAGTTACATCTGCTATCTGCACGTTAGCTTCATAATATTTTTTTAAATCATAGGCTAACATAAACGAACCATTATTAGGGTTAGGATATATTTTTGCTTGTACCCCTCCTGATACACTTACACTGCTTTCTGTATCATCATAGCCAAAACGAGCGTTTAATTTATCGGCTTAACACCAGTAAATAACTTTTTTTCAGTGCCAAAAAAAGTTAGCAAAAAAGACTAGTCAAAACGATAGCCACGCTCTCTTTATATTTATAAGATTCGTTACCAAAAAACACTAAAGGTTTTTTGGACTCATCTAATAAATATAAATTCACATCTCATCGCCGCCGCGTTTTGACACGCCTGCCCGCTTTTTCAAACAAGCTTTAATTTAAATACAATAATATAAAAAGAACGGCCAACTATTGTTTTACAACCTTCTTCGTTACACTCATCCCATTAGTATAACTAATTTTTACAAAATAAATCCCCTCTGCAAAGTTTTGTAATTGTAGTTGATGTGTTTTTGAATTAACCATTTCTGATAATAAAACTTGCCCTGTAATACTTAACAGTTCTATTTTCTCAAAATCAAAACGACTTGTAACATTTAAAACATCACTTGCAGGATTTGGTAAAATTCGTAATTCGACATTCGGCATTCCAACTTCATTTATCCCCACAGGGCTTACAGTAACCGTTATAACATCACTGGTTACACTTTTGCATTGCGTTTTCGTAACTGTATAAGTGGTTGTAATAGTTGGGCTTGCTTTAGGGTTTGGGCAGCTAGCAAAGCTTAAACCTGCGCTTGGTTGCCAACTAAATAATGCTGCCTCACTATTATTTAAACCAATCACCGCACTATCTCCTTGCATAATCAACGTATCATTTTTGGCTTTAGCTATTTCTACTTCTTCTACACTTACATCATCAACATAATAATAAGCTAAGCCGTTACAATTGGTTGGATAGGTGTTTTGTATATAATGCTGTGAATGTGTAAAAAAATCTCCAATAGCTAAATGTGCCTCATTACCCAATGCAGTAAATGTACCGCTCACCTCCGTCCAATTTAGTGTGTCACCAATAGCTACCCCAGGTGTTGTTACAACTTGTGGTGTGTATTGCCCTGCAATAGCAACTGTTGGACCACCAGCTACAAAACAGGGGAAAGGTGTTGGTGTTAGTAATGCTCCTAGTTTATCAATGGTGTATTTGGCATTATTCCAAACACTTACATAATAAGTGACACAATAGATTTTATTAGCTTTTAATGTATCTATTAATTTTACTTGTGGTATAGTGCTCTCCTGAGTAGCACTTAAAACATAACTTCCAATATCAATATATGCTATACCTGAATGAGGAACCTGAAAACTTGTGAAACATGCGTCAATATATTGATTTGGAATTGTATTAGGATTTGGCAAACATAAATTATAGTATGATGACTGTCCTGCATTAGAGTGACTTAGACACCAAGGCGTTGCATTGGATAGCAAACCAAAAGTACACGAATTATGTTGTTCAAAACTAGGGTTAGGCACAAGATTTTGTCCTTTTGTTTTTAAAACAAAACATAACATAACAAAACCTATTATACCAAAACGTTTCATGTATCTAAATTATTTTTTTAATTGTTACATGGTTTAGCCATGTTAGTTTTATTTATTATTGATTGACGGAAACATGGCTATTACATAACCTAAAGATACACAAAACCTTAACCAAAAAAAGAGCCGTGAAAATCACACCTCTTTTATCATTCAATTATTAAATAATGTTTTAGTCGTTTAGTTTTAAAACAGCCATAAAGGCACTTTGTGGAATTTCTACATTGCCCACTTGTTTCATACGCTTTTTACCTTCTTTTTGTTTTTCTAATAATTTACGCTTACGGCTAATATCACCACCGTAACATTTGGCGGTTACATCTTTACGAATGGCACTAATCGTTTCGCGAGAAATAATTTTAGCTCCAATAGCTGCTTGAATAGGAATTTCGAATTGTTGTTTTGGAATTAACTCTTTCAATTTTTCGCAAATCTTTTTCCCAAAATGGTACGAGTTACTTCTATGAATTAAACAAGACAAAGCATCTACTGGCTCTCCCTTTAATAAAATATCTAATTTTACTAAATCAGATTCTTTCATTCCTATTGGATGATAATCAAATGAAGCGTATCCTTTTGAAATAGATTTTAATCGATCAAAGAAATCAAATACCACTTCGCCTAAAGGCATTTCAAACACTAACTCTACTCTATCGGCTGTTAAATAATTTTGAGTCACAATTTGTCCGCGTTTCTCAATACACAAACTCATCACTGGGCCAATAAAATCTGACTTAGTAATGATATTTGCTTTAATATAAGGTTCTTCGATATAATTAATGCGCGCTGGGTCTGGTAAATCACTAGGGTTATTAACCGTTACCACATCTCCATTTGTTTGATAGGCAATATAAGATACGTTAGGAACGGTGGTAATCACCGTCATTCTAAATTCACGCTCTAAACGCTCTTGCACAATTTCCATGTGCAACATACCCAAGAAACCACATCTAAAACCAAAACCTAATGCTAATGATGATTCGGGCTCCCACGTTAAAGAGGCATCGTTTAATTGAAGTTTCTCCATACTGTAACGCAACTCCTCAAAATCTTCTGTATCTACTGGGTAAATACCAGCAAATACCATTGGTTTTACTTCCTCAAATCCATGAATAGCTTCCGCACATGGTCTATCAAAATGTGTAATCGTATCTCCTACTTTTACCTCTTTTGCTTCTTTAATACCCGAAATAATATAGCCCACATCACCTGTACTCATTACATTACGCGGTTCGGGTTTTAATTTTAAAACACCAATTTCATCCGCATTATAGATAGAACCAGTATTAAAAAACTTTACTTTGTCTCCTTTTTTAATAGTACCATTTAAAATTTTGTAGTACGCAATAATTCCTCTAAAGCTATTAAACACGCTATCAAAAATTAATGCTTGCAATGGTGCTTCTGGATCGCCTACCGGACAATTTACACGCTCAATAATTGCTGCTAAAATTTCTTCAATACCCATTCCTGTTTTACCACTTGCAGGAATCACATCTGTTCTTTCGCAACCAATTAAATCAACAATTTGGTCGGTTACCATTTCAGGCTCTGCACTTGGCAAATCCATTTTGTTAAGAATCGGGATAATCGTTAAATCATGTTCCAGAGCCAAATATAAATTAGAAATCGTTTGCGCTTGAATACCTTGTGCGGCATCTACAATTAATAAAGCGCCTTCGCAAGCGGCAATTGAACGAGACACCTCATAACTAAAATCAACATGGCCAGGTGTATCAATTAAATTCAAAACAAATTTTTCACCTTTATAGGTGTAGTCCATTTGTATAGCATGGCTTTTAATGGTAATTCCACGCTCTTTTTCCAAGTCCATATCATCGAGCACTTGAGCTTCCATTTCACGACTAGTAATAGTTTTGGTATACTCCAATAAACGATCCGCTAAAGTTGATTTACCATGGTCGATGTGTGCAATAATGCAAAAATTACGTATGTTCTTCATTTACTATAAAATAAGTTTGCAAAGATACATTATTGAACTTAATTATAAGAATAGCTCACTAAAATATCTAAAACAAAAAAGCACCGCGGTTTGCGGTGCTTTTAAGTATTTAAATTCCAAAATTATTGGTTTTCTCTAATTACAGTCACGTGCCCTACATAAGGATGTTTATTGCCTTGTGTATCTTTCACCATTAATTTATAGGTGTAAACTCCTTGCGGTGCTGTTTTTGAGCTTCCTTTTACAGAACCATCCCATCCTTTGCGGAAATTGTTACTTGTAAAAATGTTCTCGCCCCATCTGTCAAAAATATCCATACGGTAATTTTCTTCGTCAATTCCCACTCCCATTGGTTGAAAAACATCATTTACGTTATTTCCATCTGGTGTAAACGCGTTAGGAATATAAAGAGCAAAGTCCGGTGCAACTTCCACTAGTATATAAGCAATATCAACACAGCCTTTGTCGGATGTAGCTACTAAATTCACTTTATACTCTCCAACATAACTATAACCGTGACTTGGGTTTACAGCCGTAGAATTGTTTGTTCCATTTAATGCTGCTGGATCACCAAAATCCCAATAGTAACTAGTTGCTCCTTGAGAGGTATTTACAAAATCAAAGTTTGGATTTAAAATGGTTTGTAGCGGCGGCACAGCATAAAACGATGCAATTGGCTGAGGAAATACTTCAATATAATCTGTCTTTCTTAAATCGGCTCTGCAACCTGTCAATGGATTAGTAACAAATAAGGATAAAGTATAAAGCCCAGCATCATTTAAGGTGATAACCGAGTTATTTCCTTGAATTCCATTACCTACATCATACCAAGTGTACGTATCGTTTGCACCGTTTGATATTCCTGTTAAAGTAAGTGTAAGAGGCGCACAACCAATAGTTGGTGTTGCAACAAAATTAATAATAGGCAATGGGTTCACAATTACAGTAAATATTGCCGTTGCATTTGGCACAGTACAGCCATCGCTTACAGAAACCGCATAGGTATTTGTCACGGCAATTGTTGGAGCATTTCCAACTACAGAAATGGAACTTGTATTTCCGGCAGCTGGAGTCCAATTGTAATTATAAGGCCCTCCGTTTCCAACACTTGTGATGTTTGGAGTTAAAACAACAGGCTCATTATGACAAATTGTTGTGCTTGTGCCAAGAGCTGCTAATGGCGCACTCACACTTACTGTAATAATTTGTGGCGGTCTTGAACAACCATTTGCATCCACTAAAGAAACAATATAAGAAGATGTTGTTGTAGGATTAACCGTGTGAGGTCCTCCTCCAACTAAAGTGTTTGGTGTCCATGAATACGTATAAGCAGGTGTTCCACCGCTTCCAGCTGCATTTAATTGGGTAGACTGTCCAAAACAAATCGTTACATCTGGGCTAGGGATTAAAACTAATATGTTTGGTTGAGACACCGCAACAGGTTGTGATGTAGAACAACCATAACTATCTGTTAATGTTGCCGTGTATGCCCCTGCCGAAACTCCACTCACGCTTGATGTAAATGCTGATGTGGTGAGAGTTTGTGAGATAGGGTTTGACCAAGCAATTGTGTATGGTGCCACACCTGAAGAATAATTAATTGTAATATCTCCATTAGCTAAACCAAAACATGTAGGCTGGTTAGTAACAAATCCATTAATAACAGGTACTGGAGGATTAGCAATTGTTACTGCCTGGGCAGTTGTACAACCTTTAGAATCTGTAATATTAGCTGTCCAAGTACCCGGCGACATGTTGGATGCCAAAATACCAGTAGGTGTTCCTGGAATGTTCCAAACAACACTGTAATTTGGTGTTCCGCCGCCTAATGTAAGAGTAGCCGAACCATTTGTTAAACCACAAGTGGCGGGTAACGCGGTGTATGTTGACGTTAACACTGATGGTTCTGTGATTGTAAAATTAGCATTGATAGAACAACCGTTTGCATCTGTTACTTGTAATGAATAACCACCTGGCGCTAATCCAGATATAAATCCACCTGTTGGTGTTACAACTGGTGACCAAACATAGGTATAACCTGGGCTTCCGCCTTGAACAGTTGTTGAAATTTGTCCGTTATTAGCTCCAAAACAAGTTATGTTTGTAAATCCTGAAGCCGCCATTACAATGGCAGATGGTTGCGAGATAATTACTTGTTGTGAAGTTAAACAACCATTTGCATCCGTTACAGTTCCTGTGTATGTGTTTGCACCAACATTAATTAAAACTGATGACGTTTGTCCTGATGGCGACCAAGCGTAAGTGTAAGGTGTAGTTCCACCATTCGCTAAAATAGTAGCGCCACCATTACTTAAACCATTACATGTGACATTTGTAAAACTACCTATTGCACTTACTAATTGAGTTGGCTCAGTAATGTTTACAGATGCTGTTCCAATACAACCCGCTGCATCACTAACATTAATAGCGTGCGCGCCAGCACCAAAATTAATTGGGTTTGTTGTTGTATTTGGTCCCGATTGAGCGCCTGTCCAAGAAATACTATAAGGACTAACTCCTCCTGTGATCGTTGCTGTTGCTGTTCCATCGCTACCTCCAAAACAATTAACTGGTGTAGAGGCAGTTATCGAAACGATAGGTCCTGCAATATCATTAATGTTTCCAATAGCAACGGCAGTGCAACCGTTTGCATCAGTAACTGTATATGCATAAGGTCCTGCAATCACGTTATTATTGCATAAAGTTGTTACACCATTACTCCATAAACTACTATATGGTGATGTACCACCTGCAATAACAACACACGTTCTTCCATTTGCTTGTCCACAGTTTGAATTTGTTGCACTTGCTACCGCTGTTAAAGCGGCTGGTTCTGTTAATGTAAATGTTAATGTTGTTAAACACGAACCATTTGATGTTATTGTAACAGTATGATTACCCGCACATAAATTATTAACTGTGTTTCCTGATTGTAATCCTGGTTGCCATAAAAAAGTGGTTGCTCCTGCTCCACCCAAAAATGCGATGTTTGCAGTACCATCACAAACTCCATTACATGTTGGATTTGTGGTGGTTAATGTCGTTGCTAAAGGGGTTGGTTGTAAAATAGTAGCTGTTGCTGTTGCGGAACATAAATTAGCATCGCTAACGGTTACAACATATACTCCTGCTGTTAATGTATTTGCATTTGCTGTGCTTCCTCCACTAGGAGACCATACATAAGCAAATGCCCCTGTTCCTCCGCCTGGAGTTACAACAGCGAAACCGTTATTTCCACCATTACAAGTTACACTTCCTGTTGAAGTAATATTAGCCGTTACTTGTGTTGGCTGAGTGATAGTAATTTGTGCACTAGCCGTACAACTGTTTTGGTCGGTAGCTAACAACGTATAACTTCCAGCGCCAACACCACTTAACGTTTGTGACGAAACAGGACTTGGTGTTCCTGTCCAAAAATAACTTACAACTCCGTTACCATTTGTACTTGAAGCGACTGCTATTCCATTGGTTTGTCCAAAACATGTTACATTAGTTGCTGTAATGCTAGCTGCCATTGCTAATGGATTTGTAAGCGACATACTTGATGTTACAATACAGCCATTTGCATCCGTTACCGTTAAACCATAATTGCCTGCAGGTAATGGGTTTGATGAGGGATTTGTTCCTCCGGTTGATGTCCAGGCATATCCATAAGGTGCTGTTCCTCCTGCTGCTGCTGCTAGTCCACTTCCATCAGATGAACCAAAACATCTTGGGTTTGTTGGAACAATCGTCACAGTTAAAGCTGCTGGTTGAGTAATATTAACGCTTGTAGACGCCACACAACCCGCTTGATCAGTTGCAGAAACTGTATATAAACCTGCCGTTAAATTAGTGGCTGTTGGAGAGGTTGGTCCATTACTCCATGAATAAATATAAGGGCCTGATCCAGAGGATGCCGATGCTGTTGCGACACCATTATTTCCAGAAAAACAACTAACATTAGTTTGACTTGTGATACTAATTGTTGGGCCTGCTAAATTAGGAATAGTGGCTGATAAGGCTACTGTACAAGTATTTGCATCTTGCACATTAATCGTGTATGTTCCAGCGGCAACTCCTGCCTGAACAGTAGTTGTAGATCCTGTAACACTCCAAATTTGAGAATAAGGAGCAGACCCTCCAGAAATTGTTACTGTAGCAGATCCATTCGCTAAATTACAATTTGCTGGCGTTACTGAAGAAGTTAAAACAATTGCACTTGGTTGAGTTACCGATATTGTTTGAGTAATAGAACAACCATTAAGGTCTGTAATAATACAAGTATATGTTCCGATAGGTACATTACTTACCGAAGAAAGTGTACTTGGTAATTGAGGCCATAAATACGTGTATGGCAGTGTTCCACCTGTTCCAGCAGCTGTAACCGTTCCGGTTGGTGTTCCAAAACATTTTACGTTATTAGAATTCATAATAGCGTTAAGCACTGGAGGTTGAGAAATTATGCCACTAGCAGTTGATTTACAGCCATAAAAATCTGTAATTTCACAAGTGTAAGTTCCTGGACATAAGTTGGTAGCTGTTGAGTTTGTTTGGCCACCAGGCGACCATGAATATGTAAATGGTGCAGAACCTCCAATCATTCCTGCTGTCATGCTTCCGTTACAAGCACCATTACAGTTTACGTTTGTAATAGAAGTAATCGTTGCAGTTCCTCCTGGATTTAATCCTACAACCACTGGGCTTGAAATTCTACAACCATTAGCATCCGTTCCTGTAATGGTGTAATTTCCAGCTGCCACACTATTTGATGTTGCAGCCGCACCTCCTGTTGGAGTCCAAGAATACGTAATTAAGCCTGTGCCTCCAGTAATTGTAGAAGATGCCACGCCATTAGCCGTTGTACAATTTGCATTTTGTGATGATACTGCAATATTGAGTGCTGATGGTTGAGCCACAGTTACTGTTTGAGTTGCTGTACATCCATTGGCATCCATAATTCCTATTGAAAAAATTCCAGAAAACACATTTGCAAATGTTGAAGATGCTTGATATGTTCCGCCATTTAAATTATATGAATAAACAGGTGTTCCTCCTGCTCCAACAACATTAATCGTTCCTGTTGCTGTTCCAAAACATCTTACTGGAATAGAGGATGTTGTTAATGAAACTGCTGTTGGTTGCGTTAATGAAACAGATGTAGTAGTAATACAACCTACCTGATCTCTTACTGTAATATTATAGGTTCCTTGCGGTAGGCCTGTGAAAAAGCCTGTTCCATTTGTTTGGAATGGCGCTGTTAATGTATATGTATAAGGTGGCGTTCCCCCAACAGGTGTTACTGTAAAGCTACCGTTTGATCCTCCAAAACAACTCACATTTATCGAATTGGTAACAGAAGCAGTTGGACTTCCTGTATTTAAAATATTATAAACAACAACTAACGTACATGTACTTGCGTCTCTTACAATAACTGTATGTGTACCAGCAGATAACCCGGAAATATTATTTACTGCAGAAAAAGCTCCTCCATTAAATGAATATTGATATGGCAAAGAGCCGCCTGTTACTGCTGTTACAGTTGCCGAGCCGTTTGTAGCACCACAACTTGCATTAGTAGTTGTAACCGTTGCAGATGTAGGACCTGTTGTTCCTCCCACAACAAACGTCGTGTTAAACAAGCATCCATTAGCATCTCTTACTGATACCGTATGTGTTCCAGGAGCTAAATTTGATGTTAAACTAGATGTAGCTACCGCATCCACACTAAAAGAATAGGCCGGCGTTCCGCCTGTTACGCCAGTAATATTATACGTGCCATTTGTAGCACTGCACCCAGCAGGAGTTGTTGTTCCTGCAATGGCCGTAGGACCAGTAGTTACTGAAATAGTAACTGTTTTAGTAAATATACATCCATTAACATCTCTAACGCCTATAGTATAAGTACCAGAAGCCAATCCAGTTATTGGAGGTGTTCCCGAAAAGGCTCCACCATTTACATTATATGTGTAAGGTGCTACCCCTCCGGTTACTGCGCCGATAGTAATACTTCCTGTACCAATAACACAAATAATATTATTAGGTGTTAATACAACATCTGTAGGACCAGAGGAATTAATCAATGTTGCAGATACGGTAAACGTACACCCAAAGTTATTTGTTAAAGTAATCACTGGGGTTCCTGCTCCTAAACCTGTTACTGTTTGTCCGGATACAGTTCCTAAACTACTAGCAAAGCTAGTTACTGTTTGCGGTGGTGCACCAGGCGAAGTATTCGTAATTACCACCACTCCATTATTTGAACCACAGTTAGGATTTGTAAAACTTAAGGTTGCAGATGGTTTAGGATTAGTGGCAACAGTAATTGTTCTTGTTACAACACAACCATTTGCATCTGTAACCGTTACAGAATAATTGCCAAGTGCTAAACCTGATGCTGATGCTGACGTTCCTCCAGTTGGCAACCAATTATAAGTGTATCCTGGTGTTCCACCAGAAGCTACAACGGCAGCTGAATTTGTATTAGCGCAAGTAGGAACACTATTGATGATTGCTGTTGGAGGGGCTGTTATTGTAACAACTGTTGATGAGGTAGAAACACATCCTGCATTTGATACTGAATGAGTAACCGTGTATGTTCCTGGCGTACTATATACAATGCCTGTAGGGCTTGTTGCAGATGATGTTGCTGGTGTGGCGCCACCTCCCCCAAAATTCCAAGAGTGTGTTCCGGCAGCTGCTGGCGCATTAAAATTAAAACTATTTGGTGATAAACATTGAATCGCTGGCGTTGGATCGGTGCCGCCGCCAGCAGTGCTATTAACAACCGAAGTAATGCTTGAGTTTGGACCACTGGTAACATTTACTACAGTTGTTTGTGTTCCTACTTGTGATCCACATCCTCCTGATGCCGAAACCGTATACGTTGTAGTGACAGCTGGACTAACATTTAGTGTTGGACCTGTTGATCCTCCTGGTGTCCAAGTGTACGTGTTTCCCGCTGCGCCTGTTGCTGTTAAATTAGCTACTTGGCTTCCACAAATTGTTGCGGAGTTTATTGAAATTGGATTTGGGATTGGTGCACAACTAACACCAGCTGTCCCGAAAAAATTCAAAGGTACATTTGTAGCCGCAGCGCTGTAATTAGAAAAACAAATAATAAATCTTTGTCCGCAGGTTACATTTAGTGGGGGTTCGTAATTAGTCGCATTGCCCCCCGCTGGAAGCGGATTTGCTAACCCTGTTCCTCCGGTGGAGACACCATTCCAATTACAACGAACCGGAGCTTGTCCAACATTAGCTATTTGATTGCAGGTAGCAGGGCCGGCGTAAGACCACATCGCCCAATCGTAAAATCCCGCTTGTGCGCCACCCGCACCAAAACTAAATTGTAGAACTCCTGAAGTTTGAATGTTAATAACCATCCATGTACTATTAAGCTCCCCACTTAACAAACAACCCAAGTTTGCACTAGCTGGATTGGTGCCTGGATTTGAAATTGCGCTTCCGCCTGGGCCTGTTGAACCACCAGGTGAACTTAATTCGTAAACACTTCCTGTTCCATTTGGGTCAATTTGAAAACCTGCATTGCTGCAAATATTAATTGCTAAGTTGCAATCACCTGCTGTAACAACTTGTGAAAAAACTTCTTTTGTATAAACAAGAAGTGTTATTAAAATCAATGTAAAATATTTCATAGTTATGTTTTAATAATATTAATCTTATCGAACTATTAAGCTTCTTAGTGACGAGAAAATTTCATCTTTTGGCATATTTGAAAACTGAAGTGTCCCGTTTTTATCTAATAAAATAGTGCTTTTAGAATTATTGGTGTTAAGAATAGATTGGGCATTTTCTAATAAGTTACTTCCTGAATAAACAACAGAAGGCTCTAAATTGTCTTTTCCAATGGCAAAAACCCTATTTTGATCCTCTGTATCAAGATTGATACTAATAAATACGACACCTTTTTCGCCATTTTTAAGCTTGGCTTTTTCATATATTTTATATACACGATGTGCTTCTTTATTGATCTCTCTACTCTCAAAATCTGTACTTTTCCAAGTTGAGATAAATACTAACTTGTCTTTAAAATCTATATTTGGATTAGATTTGGCAATTTCCTCTTTTAATGCCTCAAAGTTTTGATTGTTAGTCTGCGCGTTAATACTTGAGATACACAAAAATAATAGTAATCTTAAAATAGTTTTCATCTTTTATCTAATTATGTGATATGTAAATATAGAATAGTTTTCACATTTAAAAGAATGATTTAATAATCTAAACAAGTCTTTTACTCATTAATAGAATCTAATGACAAAAAATTTATTTGTAAGACAGCGTGGTTTGTGTTCCAAAACGCTCTGTGTATTTGTTCTTGGAATAGTGAATGAAATATAAATAGTTTACTATGCTAAAACTAAATTTCTTTTCTCATTCGTGCCACAGGAATATCTAATTGCTCACGATATTTAGCAACTGTACGGCGGGCAATGTTGTATTTTTTATCTTTTAATATTTCACACAACGCATCGTCGGTTAATGGTTTCTTCTTATCCTCGTTGGCAATACATTCTTGCAGAATTTTTTTTACTTCTCTTGTACTAACTTCTTCTCCACCATCCGTGCTTAGTGATTCTGAGAAAAACGTTTTTAATAAAAAAGTGCCATACGGTGTTTGAACATATTTACTATTGGCTACTCGCGAAACGGTAGAAATATCTAAACCAACTTTATCGGCAATGTCTTTTAAAATCATTGGTTTTAATTTCGACTCATCGCCACTTGCAAAATACTCTTGCTGATATTCCATGATGGCATGCATCGATACCAGCATGGTTTGATGGCGTTGTTGAAGTGCCTCAATAAACCATTGTGCTGATTCTATTTTTCCTTTCACAAAAGAACTGGCCTCTTTAATCGACTTTTCTTTGGCTCTCGAATACTCCTTCAACATTTCAATATAATCCGCATTAATTTTTAATTCAGGTAAATTACGCTGATTAATGCTTAATTCTGGAACTCCATCGTTTACACTAATATTAAAATCAGGAACCACTTCCGACATTTGTCCTTTGTTATCTCCTTCCGAATTTCCTGGACGAGGATTTAAATGTGTTATTTCGGCAATAATATCTTTTAAATCATCATCTTCAATATTTAGTTTTCGAATGATTTTATCATAGTGTTTTTTTGAGAACTCATCCATCATGGTTTTCACCACCTCAATGGCCAAATGCGTTTCTTTCGCTTTAATGGGTTTGCGCTCTAATTGTATTAACAAACACTCTTGCAAGGATCTAGCGCCAACGCCAGCCGGGTCAAACTCTTGAATGGTTTTTAAAACCTCTTCTAATTCTTCTTTGGTTGTTTGTGTGTTTTGAGAGAACGCTAAATCATCTACAATTAAATCTAAATCTCTGCGGATATAACCATCTTCATCTATACAACCTATTAAGTATAAACCTATAGAAAATTGTTTTTCTGTTAAATCTCTTAATCCTAATTGTTCTTCTAATTGAGAATGAAAATCAGGCCCTTCAACTACTACGGATTGAAAAACCTCATCATCTGCACTGCGATTAGAAATTTCATATTTGTAGGCATCTAAATCGCCCGCATCCATATAATCTTCTAATTCATAACCATCATCAATTTTATCAACTTCTTTTTCCTTTTCATCAAAATCACTTAAATCGTCATTGTCTGAGTTATCAACTTCATCGTATTCGTTCTCTATCTCTTCACCATCCAATTCATTATTATCTTCCTCAAGCGCAGGATTTAACTCTAATTCCTCTTTAATTCTTTGTTCTAGAGCAACCGTAGGCAACTGCAACAATTTCATTAACTGAATTTGCTGAGGAGAAAGCTTTTGTAATAATTTTAAATGTTGTGTTTGCTTAAGAGCCATAATCTTTAGCAAATATACAAAAGAGCCCCGAATATTTTTCGAGGCTCAAAAAATTATATCAACTAAGCATTAATAGTTGTAATACGGCGAAATTAAAGCATAAACCACCACACCTGTTACCGTAACGTATAACCAAATTGGATAACTAAAGCGGGTGATTTTTTTATGTTTTACTCTATCATCTTTTAACGCATAATAAAAAGATAGTAATATCATTGGCAAAACTATAACCGCTAACAAAATATGACTTAATAAAATTACTAGATAAATTGGTCGTATGCTTGACACAGCAGATAGTTCTACCGGTTCAAGAACTCCGTTATGATCAACGTCTCCAAACTTTGTGTCGGGGATAAAATAATGGGCAGTAACATATGAAATTAAAAACAAACTTGATAATAAAAAGGCAGTTAAGTTTAGCTTTTTATGAAGTTCGATATTTCTTTTTTTAATGGCCAATAAAGAGGCAACAAGCAACACGCTACAAGTACCATTTAAAAAAGCATTAAGTAAAGGTAGTTTGTAAATAAAAGAGGGGAAGCTATCAGGAACAGGAATTAATTTTTGATTTAAAACTACTACTACTACACAAATTAAAGCACTTACCGCTAGCACTAATTTAAAGACTGTTTTATCGTTTTGTTTTTTTAATAAAGCTTCCGTTTCCATGTTTTAATTTTTTAAATTAAACAATAATTTACTTACCATCTGTAAATTATTAATGTCAACAAAAGTATAATTTATAAAACAAAATTTTTTATTTATTTTAAATTAAATAGTGTAGTGCTTGTTAAAAAACTAGGCGAGTTTTGTTAACACTTTCGTGCTGTTTTTTGTCAAAAAACAACCAATTAGTTAAACACTTTGCAATTTATCTTATTTTTAAGGAAAGTATACGATTTTTTTAGCTGATTTACTTTGTTTTATGTTATGAAAATCTTATCTTTGAGTTAACGGTATTATTTACTAACTAATAAACAACGATCATGAAAAAAATTTTACTTTCATCTATGTTAGTGTTTTCTGTTTTAGCAAATGCTCAAAACAAAACACCTATGACAACATCACCTGGAAAACACGTTTCTCCATTTCATAAATCAAACGTATCTGCTTACAAAGCAACTAGTTCAGCGTTCTCTGCAAATAAAGCGGCAAATCAAACTGGATCTGAATGGTTTAATAAAGTGGATTTCAATGAATTTATTAATCCAGGTCTTCAAACATTTAGTGCCATGCATTTGTTCCCAGATTCTGCTATTATTTTAGGTTATGATGCTACCAATCTACCAATATATCCTTGGTGTCATAAGGCGGCTAACTACATGGATCCTTTCTTCATGGCTCAACAATCTATTATTACAGATAAATTTGCGACTTACACCTTAGATTCTGTTTCTGTTGGTTATTTGTATGAAAGAAATACAGGAACTTCCAATAACACAGCAGATTCTTTAATCATTCAAGTGGTTGCAGAAAACATGGGTCTTAATTATTCTTTAACTGGCCCTCCAGGATTTCCTTACCAAGACATCGAATTTAATTTTCCAACGCAAAACTTAAAACCATCGATGACTGTTTTAAAACGTTTAAGCATTCCATTAACTTATGCTGATACTTGCTCTGGAGCTGTGTACAAACAAATTAAAGTAGCAACATCTGGTATTGCTCCACAAACTAACTCTAAAAAAATTGGAGCTGTATTAACATTTAAACCAGGATACACTTATAGTATTACTGATTTATTAATTGGAGACGGAACGAACGTTGCTAACAAAAATGTGTTTTTTGTTTTAAGTTCTGAAGAAAATGGACTTAGTACAGATCCAACTATTTTTGGTATCCCAAATGATTATACATCTGACATGAACATGTCTTATATCTTAGATCAATCTGTAAGATATAATACAAATGCTAATGGCTGGAACGGTTACTTTTTACCAACTTTTGCGTACACAACTCCATTTAGATACGAACACCACGATATTGGTTACAAATTATCTGTAAGCATTACAGGTGTTAACGAATTAGAAGAAAAAGGTTTTGCTTTAGGACAAAATGCTCCAAATCCATTTACGGGTTCTAGTAGAGTAGATTTTCAACTAGCAAAAAATGCTAACTCTGCTGTATTTACTGTAACTGATGTGATGGGTCGTGTAGTGTCTTCTGAAAACGTTGCCACAACTGAAGGAAAACACTCTATTAACGTATCTACTTTTGCTGCTGGTGTTTACTATTACTCTTTAAATGTAGATGGTAATGTAATTACTAAAAAAATGATTGTAGAATAAGCTTTTGCTTATCTCATATTTAACAAAAAAACCAACCTAAAATTAGGTTGGTTTTTTTGTTTTTAAATTATCATTTCATTACATTTGCGTTAACTAAAAAATTAAAATATACAAACATGAAAAAAATTTACTCATTATTAGCAGCTGTATTATTTACATCTGCTGCATTTGCTCAAGCGCCTGGCACATTAAATATGCCTGCTAACAAGCAAGTAACAAAAGCTAGAACTTTTGACCGTTCGGCTTTAAAAGTTAACAAAAACAACGCAGCGAACAAAGGTGCTGCTGCTGGAAACTCTGGTTGGTTTAACTATGGTACAGCAGTTGAATCACTTCTTTCTGCAACTAGCGAATTAAACGCTAACTACTTATTCCCAGATTCAATGGGTTATGGTGAGTTTGGAGCAGGTAACTTTTCTGGAATTTGGATTCACCATTTAGCTGAAGTTGCTGATTTTAGATCAATTGCTTACTCTACTGATCCAGCAACAAACTGGGTAGCTAATGGTACACCATTCACAGTTGACTCTATGTCTATTTTTTATGCGTACACAAGAAATCACCCAAATCCAAATATCGTAGATACATTAGTAGTAACTTTATTTGATAACACTACTGCAAGTAATGTTGTAAATAGTGGTTTTTTAAACACATCTAATTTCCCAGGTGGTGCTGATACTTTAACTTTTAAAAGATTAGGTTACAATCAAGCTACTAACTTAGTAGCTAACGGAACTAATACAGCTACTGCCTTAGCTGGAAGACAAGTTTTTAAAATTCTTTTAACTATTGCTGACACAGCGGCTGTTTTATATAGAGATAAAGGTTTTGCCGTTCCAACTCCATTTGTATCAAGTGGTGGAAAAGTAGTGGTTGCTGATGTACAATTTAAACCTGGATATACTTATACATTAACTCAACAAATTGATGCAACAGCAAACGCTTTCTTCTTTACTTCATTAGAAGAAAACGGAGCTAGTACATTATTCAATTTCTTTGATTGTAACTTTGGTTCTGCTGCTTGTGACTTTAATGCATCTCATATTGTTCCTCAAGACGTTCGTTACAACCTAGCTTCTGCTGGAACTTGGAAAGGTCGTTTTATCCCAGCAATGGCTTATACAGCGCCTTACTCGTTTGAGCACCATTTAATTTCTTTCAAATTATCTGAAGCTACTGGTATCAAAAATAATGTTGGACAAAACACTTTTGGTTTAACTCAAAATATGCCTAACCCATACTCTAACGAGTCTGTTGTTAGTTATAACTTATCTAAAAATGTTAACTCTGCAGTATTTACTGTAACTGATGTAATGGGTCGCGTTGTATCTTCTGAAAACGTAGGAACAACTACTGGTTCTCACTCAGTTAAATTAGGTGCTTATGCAGCTGGTGTTTACTACTACTCTTTAAATGTAGATGGTAACGTAACTACTAAGAAAATGATTGTAGAATAATCTTCTATATATCTTATAACAAGAGCCCGCTTCTTAATGGAAGCGGGTTTTTTTATGTTTAATATTTTCACTTCGACTACGCTCAGTGTGACAAAAAATTAAGCTTCAATAAGCTTTACAACCATACTCGTAATTTTTTCTAATACAACAATAGCTTCATCCACACTTTTAATGTTTTCGATAGTTAGCCATAGTTTATTGTTTTGTTCTTTTAAAGCCGTCTGTTTAGGCGTTTTTTGCGCGTATGATAATACCGCTTTAAACATGGGCGAATTATAATAATCACTATCCTGTTTGCTTAAGAAATAAGATAACATCTTATTATTCTTTAACGTGATTTTCTCAAAACCTAAAGCCATCGCTGCCCAACGCATACGCACTACATTTATTAATTCGGATACTTCTATAGGTAAAGGGCCAAAACGATCTCGCAATTTTGATTGAAACAATGCTAACTCATCCTCTTTATTAATATTATCCAATTCTCTATACAATAATAAACGTTCTGTGAGATTGCTGACATAAGAATCAGGAATTAATAACTGTAAATCGGTATCAACAACTGTATCTTTCACAAACTGGCGAGAGAACACAGATTTATCCGCACTCGCACCTTCTCCATCTTCCACCACCTCTTTGTACCAATCTTCTTGTTTTAATTCTTCAATGGCTTCGTTTAATATTTTCATATAGGTATCAAAACCCATGTCATTGATAAAACCACTTTGTTCGCCACCTAATAAATTTCCGGCACCTCGAATATCTAAATCACGCATGGCGATTTGAAAACCACTTCCTAAATCACTAAACTCTACAATGGCTTGCAAACGTTTACGTGCTTCTGATGTCAAATTAATAAATGGCGGCGTGAGTAAATAACAGAATGCTTTTTTGTTGCTCCGCCCCACTCGACCACGCATTTGATGCAAATCACTCAATCCAAAATTTTGCGAATCGTTAATAATAATGGTATTCGCATTGCTAATATCTAATCCTGATTCAATAATAGTTGTCGCCACTAAAATATCATATTCTCCTTCTATAAAGCTTAGCATCACGTCTTCCAATTTGTCTCCGTCCATTTGTCCGTGCCCAACTGCTACTCTCGCTTCGGGAACTAAACGTTGAATAATTCCCGCAACCTCTTGTATGCTTTGCACTTTATTATGAACGAAATACACTTGTCCTCCACGATTTAATTCATACGAAATTGCATCTCTAATCGCTTCTTCACTAAACGATATCAATTCGGTTTGCACTGGATAACGATTAGCTGGAGGTGTTGAAATCACTGACAAATCACGAGCTCCCATTAAACTAAATTGAAGTGTTCTTGGAATTGGCGTGGCCGTCAATGTTAATGTATCAACGGTTGTTTTAAATGTTTTGAGTTTATCTTTAATACCAACTCCAAACTTTTGTTCCTCGTCAATAATCAATAAACCCAAATCCTTAAACTTTACATCCTTACCTACAATTTTATGGGTACCAATTAAAATATCAATCTTACCATCACCAATACTCGAAATCACTTCTTTCACTTCTTTGGCACTGCGGAAACGATTGATGTAACTAATATTACAAGGCAAGTCTTTTAAACGCTCTTTAAATGTTTTATAATGCTGATATGCCAAAATAGTAGTTGGCACCAACACAGCAACCTGCTTACTATCACACACCGCTTTAAATGCAGCACGAATGGCAATTTCTGTTTTACCAAAGCCAACATCTCCGCAAACCAATCTATCCATAGGATGTGGTTTCTCCATATCACGTTTTACATCGGCTGTTACTTTGATTTGATCTGGTGTATCTTCGTAAATGAAAGAAGCTTCTAACTCGTGCTGTAAATAATTATCTAAAGGATAACGGTGTCCGGGTTGCGCCTTACGTTTAGCATATAACTTAATTAAATCGTAAGCAACTTCCTTAACATTTTTCTTTGTTTTTTGTTTTAAGGTACTCCAAGTGGTTGAACCAATTTTATCAATACGAGGAACATTACCTTCTTTACCAGTATACTTGCTAATGCGGTGTAAGCTGTGAATACTCACATACAAGAAGTCGTTGTCTTTATATACCAACTTCACAGCTTCTTGTTCTTTACCGTTAGCATTAATTTTTACTAAGCCTCCAAAACGCCCAATACCATGGTCAATGTGAGTGACAAAGTCTCCAGGATTAAGCGATAAAATTTCTTTTAAGGTTAAAGATTCAGCTGTTTTATAGCGCGTTTCTTTTAAATGAAAACGATGGTACCGTTCAAAAATTTGATGATCAGTATAGCAAGCAATTTTTAAATCGTGATCAATAAAGCCTTCATGAATATTAATATTGACGTGCTCTATTAAACCGTCTGCTGTGCGATGTTCCTTTGATAATAGATCATTAAAGATGGTATGTAATCGCTCAGCTTGTTTAGTATTATCGGTTGTCAGGTAATTCTTATATCCTTTGGCTTTATTGGCTTTGAGGTCGTTAATCAACATCTCAAAGTTTTTACTAAAGGTTGGTTGAATACTTTGGTTAAACGCTACTTCTTGCGAAGCAATGTGTTTGTTAACGCCGTATTCAATTAATTTAAATGGTTTAATGAATGATAAAAACTCATCGCCTTTGATATATAATTCATGCGGAGGCAAATGCTCAATGGTTCCTGATAAATTAGAAAATGCTTTTTCTGTTTTCTCAAATAATTTATCAATTGTGTCTTTGGAAAACAATACATCATCAAAACATAAAAACGTATCGTCTGTGATATAATCAAAAATGGATTGACGAATTTCAATGACTTGATTGGATTGTATATCGGGAATAATCGTAACGTAATCATAATTATGATTAGATAACTGAGAGGCTGGATCAAAAGTTTTAATGGCATCTACATCATTACCAAACAACTCTATACGATATGGTAATTCATGCGCAAAGGAATATACATCTACAATACCTCCACGTATAGCATACTGACCAGGCTCTGAAACAAAATCACATAATTCGAAATCATAGCTCAATAAAAACTCTTGGATAAAATCAATACTGAGTTTATCGCCTTTTTTAATGACTAAAGTGTTTTTACTTAAGCTTGTTTTAGAGGCCACTTTTTCGGCAAGAGCTGCAGCATAAGTCACCACAATGCCAGAGTAATTTTCTTTACTTAATTGGCTTAATGTTTCGGCTCTTTCTTGAACAGATGCGTTGCTTGTTTTTTCTTCTTTATATGGAACTTTATAACTCTCCGGAAAATAGTGAATGTGTTTTTCGGGAAGAAGTGCTTGTAAATCATTTAAGACGTATGCCGCTTTTTCCTTGTCGTTGCAAACAATAAAGAAATTAGAAGAAGTGTTTTGAAATAAATCATTTACCAAAAAGGCAAAAGAACTCCCGCGCAAACCCGAAATAAATACATTTGTATGAAGGTTTGCTTGCTTTTGTTTTAACTCTCCCCAAAACTTACCGTTCCACCACATTGCGACACAAAAATAAGAAACTATTTTAGTATAAAGCTGACGATGTTTGTAAAAGAATCATGATTTTTTACTCTTTGAAATTATACATTAACTCAACAAATGAGTGGTTACCTACATTGGTTGTTTTGAAAATTATTTCAATAAGCACTTGCTATTATTAATAAAAACAAGCAATTCCACGGTTTTTACTGGTTTTGAAAATTTTAGAAATACTATAATTAAAGCTTAAACAGATACATAGTCTCTGTTTTTTTAGGATGTTTGTAAAAAATATATTTATGATTCGCTCGCTTTCTTTTATACTCTTCTTTTTAGGTTTAATCCATCATTCTTTTGCACAATCACACCAAAAGCGTAAGGTCTTATTTTTAGGAAACAGTTACACCTACGTAAATAATTTGCCGCAATTGATAAAAGACATTGCTTTGGCCAATGGTGATACGTTGGTGTTTGATAGTAACTGTCCTGGAGGCCATACCTTTAATAATCATTTTAATAATGCAACGAGTCTTGCAAAAATAAATGCTCAAGTGTGGGACTGTGTTATTTTACAAGCACAAAGTCAAGAGCCTTCTTTTTCTCCGGGACAAGTAGCCGCACAAACCTTACCTTATGCTATTAAATTAGATAGCTTGATTAAAAACAATAATGCTTGCACCGAAACCGTGTTTTTTGAAACTTGGGGTAGAAAGAATGGAGACGCGTCCAATTGTGGCTCATATCCACCAATATGCACGTATATAGGTATGCAAAACAGATTAAGAGCTTCTTATAAATTATTTGCTGATACAACTCAAGCTATAATGGCTCCCGCGGGAGAAGCATGGAGAAAATCCATTGCACAAAATCCAACCTTAGAATTGTATAGTTCCGATCAAAGTCATCCTGCATTAGAAGGCTCTTATTTAACCGCTTGCGTATTTTACGAGACTTTGTTTCATAAAAGTGTGTTGAGCAATACATACACAGCAGGTGTTTCTTCAACTAATGTAAACTTCTTACAACAAATTGCACACGATGTGGTGAATGATAGTTTACTAACTTGGAACATTGGTAAATATAATCCTTGTGGTACAACTGGTATTGCTTTTATTTCTTCAAATAAAAATATTACGTTGTACCCAAATCCTGCACATGATGTATTACACACGAATACAAATTATTCTTACAAAATTTATGATGTGCTTGGAAACCTTTGTTTATCGGGCGATAAAAGCGAGGTTATCAATATTGAATCTTTAAGAAGTGGCGTTTATTTTATAGAATTATTTTCTTTTGATTCTAGTAAGAAAATACGCTTTGTGAAAGAGTAGAATCTTTGAGGTGCCAAATTGGTACCTCAAAGATTTTAAATTGAATTTAGATTGGAGGTCGCAAATTGCGACCTCCAATTTTATTTTGCTACAATTTGTAGCCATCAGTTGCTATAAAATAATTTATTTTTGTTTTCAGAAACTATTTATTTTATGGAGAAAGCTAATTTAACAACCTTGCCTGACGAGGTTTTACTGAACAAAATTTACCTGATACGCGGACAAAAAGTAATGCTAGATAGAGACCTAGCAGAATTATACGGAGTAGAAACAAAACGATTAAAAGAACAAGTAAAACGAAATATGGAGCGTTTTCCTGAAGATTTTATGTTTGAATTAACTGATTTAGAGTTTAATTCTTTGAGGTCGCAAATTGCGACCTCAAAGATTGGAAGAGGCGGAACAAGATATTTTCCCATGGTATTTACAGAACACGGCGTATTAATGCTTTCAAGCGTTTTAAACAGCCCAAAAGCCATACAAGTTAATATACAAATTATGCGTGTGTTTACACAAATTAGACAATCACTAACAGATAATACAGAACTTCGACTTATCATTGAAGAACTCAGAAAGAAAACAGACAACAATACCAAAAACATTGAAGTGGTGTTTCAATACTTTGATGAATTATTGGATAAGAAAGAGAATGCAAAACCAAGAACGCAAATTGGTTATAAGATTGGGAAGAAATAAAACCCCACCTAATTAGTTTAGTAATAATAAATGAGTTTTTACTTGTAACGTATAACAAATTTAAAAAATTTGTTATACGTTACTTTTTTGTCCTCTTATAAAGTTTTAATATTAACCCCTAAAACAAAAACACATGAAAAAACTTTTACTTATTTTTATTTTTGCAATTGGTTTTACAACTAATGCATCAGCAAATAAAGACACTTTAGCAATTTATTCGGTTGGATTCAACTTCTCTTGCGCACACTATGTAAACGGTATAGGCTCTGCTCCTATTACTACTTATACTTGCAACGTAAACGACACCATTGTTTTCGCGCAAACAAACATTCCATTTGCAATTAATTTTACCGTTAGTGCTACGCCTTTTTTATCGATTTCAAGTTCCACTTATTTTCAGTATAAAGTTACATCTGCAGACACTCCTAGCTTTCTTGTAAAAGGGTATAATCCGTTATCTGCAACGACAGATCTTATTTTAACTGTTTATGTTAATAACACAACGACAGGTATCAACGAAAAAACTAAAACAAACAACCTTACCTTGTTTCCAAACCCAACAAAAAACACCTTTACTGTAGCTAATCTAAAAACGGCAAACATTAGTGTTTACAACCAACTAGGCAGCCTTGTAAAACAACAAGCTTTTGAAAACGAAAACATTTCAGTAAACATTACTGATTTACCTCAAGGTATTTATATGGTTGAAGTGTGGGCTGATGGCAAGAGAAGCGTGAGTAAATTGGTGAAGGAGTAAAACGAATATGAGTATAAAACAAAAAACCGTAGCTCATCACTACGGTTTTTTTGTTATTCGTCATCGCGAGGCACGAAGCGATCTCAAACACAGCTAAACTTTGTATGAGATTGCTTCTCACGCTGCCGCGTGATCGCAATGACGGGAACATTACTTCAAACTTCCAATCATATCTTCAGGACGAACCCATTGATCAAATTGTTCGTTAGTTACGTAACCTAACTCAATTGCTGCTTCACGTAAGGTTTTATTTCCTTTGTGTGCTGTTTTAGCAATTTTAGCCGCTTTTTCATAACCAATGTGAGTATTTAACGCTGTTACCAACATTAATGAATTTTCTAAATGTTTCTTAATTTCTGGTAAGTTAGCTGTAATACCATCGCTACATTTCTCCGTAAACGATACACAAGCATCACCAATTAAACGCGCAGATTGCAAAACGTTAGCCGCGATTAACGGCTTAAATACATTTAATTCGAAATGTCCGTTTAATCCACCAACAGTAGCTGCTACATCGTTACCAATGACTTGAGCGCAAACCATCGTTAATGCTTCTGGTTGTGTTGGATTTACTTTTCCTGGCATGATAGAAGAACCTGGTTCGTTATCAGGAATTACAATCTCCCCTATTCCACAACGTGGACCAGAAGATAACATACGAATATCGTTTGCTATTTTAAATAAAGCAACGGCGCTGCGTTTTAAAGCGCCACTTAATTCAATCATCGCATCGTGCGCTGCTAATGCTTCGAATTTGTTAGTTGCCGTTACAAAAGGTAAACCAGTTAATTCAGCAATTTTTTTAGCGACTAATACATCGTACCCTTTTGGTGTGTTTAAGCCTGTTCCAACCGCAGTACCACCTAATGCTAATTCTTTAACCGCTTCTAAAGCATTTTTTAAAGCACGAATGCTCATGTTAATTTGTTGCACATATCCGCTAAACTCTTGTCCTAAAGACAATGGAGTCGCATCCATAAAGTGAGTACGACCAGTTTTAATAATACCATCAAACTCTTTTACTTTTTTAGCTAAAGAATCACGTAATTTTTCCATTCCTGGAATTGTGATTTCTACCACTTGCTTGTATGCCGCAATGTGCATAGCTGTTGGATACGTATCGTTTGAAGATTGTGATTTATTTACGTCATCATTTGGGTGTAATACTTTAGGCTCGTCAGTTAGAGCACCACCTTGCATCACATGTGCGCGGTATGCAATTACCTCATTTGCATTCATGTTACTTTGCGTACCAGAACCTGTTTGCCAAATTACTAATGGAAACTGATCATCTAATTTATGAGCTAAAATTTCATCACAAGCTTTCGCAATTAAATCGCATTTTTCTTTTGATAAAACACCTAATTCGCAGTTAGCTAATGCGGCTGCTTTTTTAAGGTAACCAAAAGCATATATAATTTCCTTTGGCATACTAGCCTCAGGACCTATTTTAAAGTTGTTACGAGAACGTTCTGTTTGTGCTCCCCAATAAACGTGCGCAGGTACTTTTACCTCGCCCATTGTGTCTGTTTCGATTCTGAATTCCATTTGGTTTGTTTTTTAGATGGACGAATTTAGTAAAAATGTTGGTTTGTAATAGATAAAAACTAAATGATTTTGGTTAGTGAATTTATGGCGTTTTAAAAATAATTGCAGAAAATTCATCCAAAAACTTATACCATTTAAAATTTCTTACATTATTATATAAAGGATTTGAATTATTGAATTAAATAAAAAGTAAAATTATATAATAAGTAACCCATCAAACGCTTTTTGATGCTGTAATTTTGCTTTAAATTAAATAAAGTAGTAACAATAAGCACTTAGCTAATTCTACATTAACGAACTTTGTATAATATTACAAAAACACCTGTAAAATGGGGAAAAGAATAAACATAAACAACATGACTAAAAAAGAAACAACTAAAGCAAATGAAAAACATATAAATTCTACTCCTTTCGGAAAGAAGTTTTTGTTAGTTTTTGTGGTAACTATCGTTATACTTCTTTTGGTGGTGGTTGGCTTCGGATTTTATTTCCATTTCACGGGTAAGATTCAAATACCCGTTTACGTTCTGGGAATATCTTCCTCTATTATTTGCACATCTATTTTTGGCTCGTTTTATATTATTTTGAGAAGTTACTTTAAGACTAATGTATCACCATAACCGCGTTAGGGATGTGAGCGGAAATCCTTTTTGCTGTCTCTTTGCAAAAAGATTGCAGCGGGTCAGCCCGGCCAACGCCCAAAAAATCTTTATTAAAATAAATTTTGCAGTATTAACAATAGTATTTATATTTGTAGACTGATTAGTCAATCATTGTTTTGGATAAAAAAGAAGAGATATTAAAAACTGCCCTCAAATTATTTGTAGAATTTGGCTTTCACGCAACCCCTACTAGTAAAATAGCGAAGGAAGCTGGCGTTGCTAATGGCACGTTGTTTCACTATTACAAAACAAAGGATGAGCTCATTTTAGCGCTATATGCGCATACTAAATCTCATTTAACGGAATATATGTATGCTAATGCGAGTAAAGATGAATCATTGGAATTAGTATTCAAATCTATTTACACAAACACGATAGAGTGGGCACAGGAAAATAAGCCGGAATTTTATTTTATTCAGCAGTTTTCGACCTCGCCGTTTTATGGGCTGATTTCTCACGAAGAAATTACCAAACAAGCCAAACCACATTTAGATTTCTTGCAGGATGGTATTAATGCAGCTGTGATAAAACCAATGCCCGTTGATTTGCTTTATACACTTATTAACAGTCACATCGCTGGTATTAATCAATACTTATCGTCTCAAGAGTTTTCAACAGCTAAACAAAAGAAAATCATTAATGAGTCGTTCCAACTGTTATGGGATATGATTACCTAAAAATAGCAGATTAAAAAATCCAAATCTCTGCGTTATATGAAAAAATTATCGTCTTCATTTAACATCGTAAACTCATAGATAATTTTTTCAAAAGCCTTGATCTTTGAATTTTTAAACCCGCTACATATTTGTCATCAACAATAGACTGATTAGTCACTCAAATATAAATCAATAATAAACTAATAAAATAAAATCATGAAAAAAAAAGTAGTGTTAATAACTGGAGCTTCTTCTGGAATTGGAAAAGAAACTGCCAAACTTTTAGTGGGAAACGGACATATTGTTTATGGTGCCGCACGTCGGTTAGATAAAATGAATGATCTAAAGGAAGCTGGAATAAAACTATTAGAAATGGATGTAACCAATGATGAGTCAATGGTGAGAGGCATTCAAAAAATAATAGAAACTGAACATAGAATTGATGTATTAGTGAACAATGCTGGCTATGGTTCTTTTGGTGCTCTGGAGGATGTTCCAATTTCGGAAGCAAAATACCAGTTTGAAGTTAACATTTTTGGACTCGCGCGATTGACTCAATTAGTGCTTCCGTATATGCGAAAACAAAAGTCAGGGAAAATCGTCAACATTTCTTCCATGGGAGGAAAATTTGGTGAGCCTCACGGTGCTTGGTATCATGCTACCAAATTTGCGGTGGAAGGATTAAGCGATAGTTTGAGAATGGAATTAAAGCAATTTAATATAGATGTCGTTATTATTGAACCAGGAGCAATCCAATCGGAGTGGGGAGGCATAGCCAAAGAAAACCTTTTAAAAGTATCTGGAAATACGGCTTATAAAAACCTAGCGACAAAACACGCCGCTTTAATTAACGAAACGTATAGGCGTGTGGGATCTGAACCAATAGTCATTGCTAAAGCAATTGCCAAAGCAATTAACTCCAACAATCCTAAAACAAGATATGCTGTTGGAGGAGGAGCAAAGCTTCTATTGTTTATGAGACGAATATTATCTGACAAATTATTTGACAAGATCTTCTTGAGTCAATTGAAATAAAGATAGACTGAAACCAATCTTAAAAAGCCTCTCCAAATTGGAGGGGCTATTTTGTTTCCAATAGTATGTAAACAGGAATCGTTCCACGTGGAACTAAAATTGCTTTTCAATTCTAAAAGAAATGAAACCTCAATGGCACAGAACAATCTAAGAAGGGTTTCCAACTACTATATTTAGACTAAGAAATCCAGAATAGAAATTAGCCAAGGCCTCAATGCGCTAAAAAGAAGCCGTCTTCAAATTTGCACAAATAGGCATCTCAATCCTCTAGACACTACTTGAATAAAACAACCAATAGAACTGCCAGAAATCTTTGTGGGACACTTGTAGTTTATTCATTTTAAACAAGAAGGTGTACAGCCTATACTTTGTGTAACTATGAGAGAATTCTTTTATCATACCAATGTGAAAACACCTCAATGAGTCGGGTATATTTTCCAGAGACTAGAAGTGCATCGTATCCATCATGAATACGAAAAGCACACCAATAACTACGGAGATATTGTTTGGTGGGACATGTTGTTTGGTACCTATGAAAACCCAAAAGAATTTAACAGTACTTGTGGCTTTGACACCGAAAAAGAGATTAGGTTAAAAGACATGCTACAATTTAAAGATGTGCACAAAGAATAAGTTTCACGTGGAACTATAATAAAAAGACTTCGACTCCGCTCAGTCTGACAAAACAAGAAAACTATATAGCGCTAAAAAAGCCCCAGCAGAATATCTACTGGGGCTTTTTTGTTTCACGTGAAACTTATAAGTGTTTAAAAATGTAAATTGTACTAGAGTAGGAACTGGAATCTTTTGCTTTTAGGTTAGATAATAATCCAATCCAAAATGCTTTAAAAAGATTAATAGAACCCGTTTTACATTTCTCGCTCAACATAGACACATAGAAGCTATCAAACTTCATAGGCTTAGTCTCTATTAATTTGAATCCATTATTCTCTAATAAGGACTTCATAGATTTTAAATCAAAATGGTGAAGGTGACGAGGCACATCATAAGCTGCCCAGAACTCTTTATAATATTCTGCATCATAAGAAACGTGATTAGGAACAGCAATAATTAATACACCATCTTTTTTAAGTTTCGCTTTAAAGAAAGATAAAGTCTCTGGCATATCTGTTACATGTTCTAACACATGCCATAAGGTGATTGCCTCAACTTGTTTCTCTTTAATAAAACTAGATACATTATCTTTGTTAGAATAGACACTAAGGTCTTGGTCGGAAGCAATTTTTCTCGCAGAATCATCTGGTTCCATCCCAATTGTATTCCAGCCAGCTTCTTTACAAGCCGCCAAAAACATTCCTGTCCCACAACCATAATCTAAAATAGTTCCACGTGAAACATAAGAAGACACCAATTGAATCTTCTTTTTAAGTGTATAGTTTCTTACAATATGATATAGCTTGTTCACTAATCCTTTCTTAGTATTAGTGTGCGAAACATATTCCTCAGCTTTATAATAATCTCCTAACACTAAATCGGTAGGGCGAGGATTTGTAAATTTAAAACCACACATCTTACAAGAAACGATGTTGAAATTATCCTTACTTACTGTATGATCTTTACAAACTAAAAAAGGCTCAAACTGATTTGAGCCACACACTAAACATTTTTCTATAGTTAACATATTCAATTCTATTTGTTCCACGTGGAACTTTTATATTTATCTACCTAAGTGCACCAACAACACAGAAATGTCAGCTGGGTTAATTCCTGAAATTCGACTTGCCTGGCCAATAGTTGTTGGGCGTAATTTTGTCCATTTATCTCTCGCCTCTAAAGACAAACTTGGAACTGCTTTGAAGTCAAAATCTGGCTTAATTTTATAATTATCTAATTTAGCAACCTTCTCTGCATTCTCTTTTTCTCTTTCAATATATCCTTCGTACTTCATTAAAATTTCAGCTTGCATCATAGTGTCGGCATCCATATTAGCAACTGTGTTTTTTAAATCCGTGCAATGTTTTGATAAGTCAATGATTGAAACATCTGGACGAGATAACACATTAAAATATCTAATTTTTTGTGTTAAAGGAGCAGAGTTGATACTTTCTAAATAAGCATTCGTTTCTTCTGGTTCGGCACTCGTGTTTTTAAAGTACTTAATTAAGTTTTCGTAATTCGTAATCTTATCTGAAACGCGACTCATTCTTTCGTCACTTGCTAAACCAATAGAGTGGGAAAGGGGTGTTAAACGAACATCAGCATTATCTTGGCGTAATAATAATCGATACTCTGAACGAGATGTAAACATACGATAAGGTTCGTCTGTTCCTTTAGTCACTAAATCATCAATTAAAACTCCAATATATGCTTCGTGACGTTTTAAGATTAACGGATCTTTTTCATTAATTTTTAAATGCGCATTAATCCCTGCCATTTGACCCTGACAAGCTGCTTCTTCATAACCTGTTGTTCCATTAATTTGACCCGCAAAATATAATCCTTCCACTAACTTCGTTTCTAAAGTTAATTGTAATTGAGTAGGTGGAAAATAATCGTACTCGATTGCGTAACCCGGACGAAACATTTTAGCATTCTCAAAACCTGGAATTAACTTTAATGCTTTTTGTTGAACATCAACCGGAAGAGAAGTTGAGAATCCATTTACATAAATTTCAACTGTATCCCAACCTTCTGGTTCAACAAATAATTGGTGTCTATCACGCTCCGAAAAACGTGTAATTTTATCTTCAATACTTGGACAATATCTAGGACCTAAACCTTGAATACGTCCTGAGTACATGGGTGACTTTTCGAAACCAGTTCTTAAAATATCGTGAACGTCTTGGTTGGTATAAGTAATATGACAAGGAACTTGTTTTTTTACTGGACGTCCATCGTTTGAAATAAATGGAGATGTGTTATCTAAATAAGAGAATTTGTCAATGGCCAAATCACCTTCTTGTTCTTCCATTTTAGAATAATCTAAAGAACGTCCGTCTATACGAGGAGGCGTTCCTGTTTTCATTCTACCATTTTCGAAACCTAATTTGACTAATTGTTCGGTAATTCCGTAAGAAGCAGCTTCACCACTACGGCCTCCGCCAATCTGTTTTTCTCCTAAATGGATTAATCCATTTAAAAATGTTCCATTAGTTAGTACAACGGCTTTAGCTTTAAATTCTAAACCCATACCTGTAATAACACCCTCAACTCTTTTTCCGTCTTTAGATACAATTAATTCACGACACATGTCTTGCCAGAAATCAACATTAGGAGTTTGTTCTAACATTTCTCTCCAGGTTTGAGCGAATAACATTCTATCGTTTTGAGTACGGGGACTCCACATTGCAGGTCCTTTTGAGCGGTTCAACATTCTGAATTGAATAGCTGATTTATCTGAAACAATTCCACTATAACCACCTAAAGCATCAATTTCACGAACTATTTGCCCCTTTGCAATACCACCCATAGCTGGATTACAGCTCATTTGGGCAATAGTTTGCATATTCATTGTAAGCAATAATACTTTTGAACCCATATTAGCAGCAGCAGCAGCAGCCTCGCAACCTGCGTGACCAGCACCAACTACTATAATATCATATTGTGAATTCAATGGAAAAGAAATAAGATTAAAGAAGTAAGATTAAAGATATAGGAACCGTAAAAACAATCTTTAATCTTCTATCTTACTTCTTAAAAATACTATAATTAGATCATGTTTAATTTAGCTAATAATTCATCGCGGTAAGAACCACCAATTGGAATTACTTTTTTGTTTTCTTCTAATACAACTGTTTGATTTTCAATTGTTTGTATCTTGTCGATACGAGCAATGAAAGAACGATGCACTCGGATAAAATCTCCGTTATCCAATTTTTTCTCTATGTCTTTCATAGTAGAATGTATTGTATAACGCGTGTATTGTGTGTTTAAAACCACGTAATCTTTTAAAGCCTCTACATAGTAGATATCCTTTAAATTAACCTTTACTAGGCGGCTATTTGATTTTACGAATAAAATGTCTTTTGCTGCTTCATCTTTATTCTCTACTAACGAATATAAGAAATCACGCTCTTTTTGTACTTCAGTGTCTTTTTTATGCTTGTACAAGGCCATTTCAATAGTTGAATGTAAATCAATCTCTTTGAATGGTTTTAAAATATATCCATAGGGCTCCGTAATTTTAGCTTTTGCTAAAGTACTTTCATCGGCATAAGCGGTTAAAAATATTACAGGAATATTATAGTCTTTCTTCAATGTTTCAGCAACATCAATTCCGGTCATGTTACCTTTAATCATAATGTCCATTAAAACTATGTTTGGCTCTAAATCAACAATATTCTTAATAGCATCTGCACCATTATTACTAATGCCTAATACATTATACCCTAATTTTTTTAAGCTATTTTGAATGTCTTTAGCAACGATGCTCTCATCTTCTACAATGTAAACGTTAATGTTGTTGTTTTCCATGTTTTAAATATTAAATTCTATACTAAAAATAGTTCCTTTGTTTCTTGTTAATTTTATTGTTCCGTTTATCTGTTCTACAAGTGTATCAACCAACTGTAGCCCTAGTGTTTGTGTGTTTTTTACATCAACAGAATCTGGTATTCCTATTCCATTATCTCCAACCTCAATCCTTACTTTATTTTTAACAACTCTCAAATTTACAAAGATTATTCCATCTCTATTATCAGGAAATGCATATTTTAATGAATTTGATATAATTTCATTAATAATTAAACCACAAGGTATTGATGTATCAAGGCTTAGAAACAATTTATCGAGGGTTAAAATTAATTTTACTTTTTTTGTATTAATGGAATAGGTGTGAACCAAGTTTTTTGATAAAGTAGCTACATATTCCGAAAAATTAACGGATTCGAAGTTTTTTGTTTGATATAAGCTTTCGTGAATAAAAGCCATGGATTTGATACGGTTTTGACATTCTTTTAAAAGATTTAATGCATACGTATCTTTCACATAAGACGATTGAAGATTCAATATACTTGAAATTACTTGCATATTGTTTTTTACACGATGATGAACTTCTTTTAAAAGAATATCTTTTTCCTTTAACGATTGTGTAATTTTTTCTTCATTTATCTTATTCTCTGTAATATCAAAGCCAATACCAGAAACCTCTACAACCTGATTATTAATATCTTTAATGGGATATAGAAGGATTTGTCTTATAATTTTTGCTCCGTTTTTTTGAGTTCTTTCTGATATAAACTCTACTGGTTTTCCTTCAAAAGCTATTTGATATTTATCATCCCAAATAGTATGATACTCTGTAGTTTTGTTACTTCTCATGCTTTTCCCTAGTTGTGGGTAGTAGCCATAAAAATCAAAGATAGAATTAGCGTAATTTTTATTAAACGATGTTAATTTTAGATCTTTATTTATTGTCCACATCAACTGATCTCCGCTTTCAAAAATAGCTTTTAGTTTAGCCGACTGTTCCAGTATTTTATTTTCATTTTCGATTCGCTCTGTGATGTTTTGAGCACTAACCGATACTTCAACCACTTCATTATTAAGTAATATTGGATACAAATAAATCTCTCTATAAATATCCTTATTATCAATTACGCTTTTATGTATAAAAACATTAGGCTGTCCATTTAAAACTTGCTTATATTTTTCTATCCAAAACTTTTTCCTCTCTTTATTTTGGATAGTATCTAAGACAGAAATAATAATATCGTCTTTTAATCTGTTTTTAGAAACACTGTTTTTTACTAGGTTAAAATAATTTTTATTATAAGAAGTAAGTTCTAGTTTTTTATTGACGGTCCAAATTAGATGGTCGCCGCTTTCGAAAATAGCTTTTAATTTTGCTGATTGATCAATTATTTTTTGTTCAAATAATTTATTTTCGGTGATATCATGAGCTAAACAGGCAATCTCTACAATTTCGTTGTTTGCGTTTCTTACTGGGTTTAAATAAATCTCATTATAAATAATTTTTCCTAATGGATTAACTTGATGTTTCTCCAGCTTAACTGAATTTCCTTCAAATACTTTTTTATAATTACTATACCAATATAATTTATAGGCATTTTGTTTTGATTTAGATAATAAGGTATGAAGTTGAATATTTAACTCTGGTTTAATTCCGTTGTTTTGTTCGAACTGATTACTAAAATTAGTATTAAAGGAAGTAGTTTTAAAATCTTTATCAATTGTCCAAACTAAATGAGAAGAACTCTCAAAAATTGATTTTAGTTTAGCTGCCTGATTAATAGATTGATTTTGAAGATATCTAAGCTCTGTGATATCATTTGAAATACAAGAAATCTCTTCAACTAAACCATTCTTGATAATTGGATGAATAAAAATTTGTCGGTATAACTTACTACCGTTTGAATCTAATTGTTCAGTTGTAAACTCTATACTCGTTTGTTTTTCAAACGCTTCTTCATATTTTTTTATCCACCAGTTATGATACTCTCTTCCAACTTTTGTTTTTTGGGGTTTATATATTTTTTTGTCTAATGAAGGTCTAACTCCATAAACATTATACATGGCATCTGAGAAATTTTTATTGAATGAGGTAAACAAATATTTTTTATCCACAGTCCAAATTAATTGAGTTCCACTTTCAAAAATAGCTTGAAGTTTCGCCGACTGTTCTAAAATTTGTTGTTCAGACAATCTTCGTTCAGTTGTATCTTGTCCAATAATAGCTATTTCAGTAATATCGCCTTTACTATTTCTAATAGGATGTAAGAAAATTTCTCTGTAATGAATTTTACCCTTATAACTAATATCTTTTATTTCAAAAAAATCGATGTTATTATTTTTTTTGTTTCTAAAAACATCTTTATACTTATTTATCCAATACGTAACATTGTTTTGATTCTTAGTTTTAGAATGTATCGCCGAAATATGTTCGCTTATTTTTAAATCATGATCAAATAATAATTTTACGTAATCAGCATAATTTTTATTAAATGATGTAATTTGCAAATCTCTATTTACCGTCCATATTAAATGTGAGGTATTATTAAAAATTGCTTCGTATTTTGTTGTTTGTGTAACTAATTCTTGCTGAATTTTTTGACGATACTCTACTTCTTCTTTTAGCTTCTTATTTGAATCTTCCGCAATTTCTGCTCTTAATTTTTCTTTAGCTAATTTTTTTTCTGCAGATATATTTGTAATAATTGTTTGCACACAATTCAACCCATTAAAAATAATTGGAACAGTTCTTAGTTCAACATTAATTCGTTTGTTTTTGGCGGTAATAATTTCATATTCAAGTTCAATTAGTTTCTCCCCTTGAGCAGCTCTCTTTATTCTATCGATGCCTTTTGCGCGTAATTCAGGTACAATAAAATCCAATAAGTATAAACCTACTAACTTTTTTGGTGATGAAAATTCTAAAATTTCAGCCGCTGTTTTATTAGCATACATACATAATCCTTGGTTATGAATAAAAATCCCAATAGGTGAAGAATCTAATAAATTTTCATAATTATTCCATTTTTGTTCTAATTCTAGTTTAATTAATTTTTCTTTTGTGACATCTCTGCTTATACCTAAGATTAATTTTATTTTCCCTTTAGAGTCGTATATTGGTGAATAATTATCTTCAAGCCAGATTATATTTCCTGCTTTTGTTATATACTGAAAGCGTTTGGTAATATTTGATAATGTATTATTTTTTTGCTTAGTTGCTAATTCTTTTTCAAATTCTAAATATCCTTTCTTGTCTACAACAATTGATATGGCTAAATTGGAATTTTCATAAAAATCCTTATCAGAATATCCTAATACTTTTTTAATACTTGGACTGATATAAGTGTATTTTGGAATAGGATAATATGTATAAAAAAATATAATATCATTCGCATTTCTAGATATTAAATCAAGAGTTTCTTGCGCATTAGTTAATTCATCTCTATAAGCAACCTGTTCAGATATATCAGTAAAAATTGTTTGAATAACTTTTTTACCATTATAATTTACTGAATTTGATTTTCCTTCGAGATAAACAAGTTGTTTTTTAAAATTAATAAACGGTAATTCTATTTCTGGGAATTCACGTCCTTTTAAAATGAGCTTTGCGCGTTCTCTAAAATTTTTATGATATGCAGGATCAAGAAATGAGTATATAGATAGTTCTGTTATATTCTTAAGCTTATTTTTTGGGACATTAAAAACTTGTATAGCTTTTTTATTAAGAAAATAAACTTTTTCATTATCAAATAATATGACTGCCGCCGGCAATAAATCAAGAGTATTAAGATTAATATTTTCTTGTTTATTCAATTTTATTCTTTTTCGGTTTCTTCTTTCTTCTTTTTATCTTTTTCCAAAATTGTCTTGTCTGGCTTTTTATTATATATGCTTGAATAATCTCTTAAACTTTCTTCGTAAGTAGGTTCTACTTTTACGCCTTGAAATTTAACTTCTATATCATTTTCATAATAAATAGTCAAATAATTAAACCCAGCTTCATCAAAAAATTTCCAATCATCTTGTTTTACTCCGCCTGTGTATCTTCCTTGAATCATCTTACGTCCGTTTTCATAATACCAGGTATGAATACCATCTTCATCTCCATTTAAAAATTTGCCTTCAAAACGTAATTTTTCTTTTGGCATATAATAACGTTTCCATAAACTATCTGGTTTATCATTAACATATCTTCCTATTTCTTTATATTCAGGCGTTTCATATATCCATAAGCCTTCTTGCATATCTTCTATAAACTCTCCTTTTGTAATAATTTTACCATCTTCAGTATATTCTGTCATCACTCCATCACGTAAATTATCTAAATAAAATTCTTCTCGCATTAAAGCACCATTTTCATAATACCATTTCCATTCGCCTTGTGCACGACCTTTTTTATCGTATTTACCTTTTTGTTCAATTTGTTTATTTGGATAGTAAAAAACCCACTCTCCTATACGTTTATCATTTGAATACAAACCCTTAGCTCTAAACTCACCTGAGTTATGATACTCTGTCCAAATGTTTATTTTATTACGTAAACTATCCACAGCACCATATGATACTTTTATACCTTCTTCATAAATAATAGCAGAATCTGGAACAGTTCTATTTCGACATACATATTTTTTAATCATAACATCACTAGTATCATCTCTTGCAACTGGTAACGAATCACAAACATATTTTTGGCGATAATGATAATGCGTACCAACTGGCATCCCGTTAATATAACCACCTTCATATTTCATAGTACCATCTTCATAAAAATCTTTGTAAACATCCAACTTTGCTAATTCTGGTGCATTTTTAACTTGTTTACCATTATTATATTTCTCTGTATTTTTTAAATTTCCTTTTTTATCATAGGTCTTAACATAACCATCAATCAAATCATCTTTAAACTTTTTTTCTTCTTTTAATTTTCCATCTTCATAAAATTCTTTCCAAACACCTTGTTTTTTACCAATTTCATCTTTACGATTTAATCTTTCAACAGAAGCTAAAATACCTCCTTGGTATTTCATAATTGAAATAATAGTAGAATCTTCGGAATACTCATAAGCCATTCCATCTGGTTTTCCTTTAAGATAAGGCGTTATTAATTTGGTTTTTCCTGAAGGATAATACACAAAAGAATTACCTTGTTTAATATCATTTACAAAAGTTTCCTTACTTGATACTCGTTGGTTTGTATCGTAGTTAAACGTATAACCATTTTTTTTTCCTTCTAAATAATTAACTGATTTTGTAATTTTCCCTTTTTCAGAATAAAATTTCCAAACACTATCTAACTGAAAATTTTTACGATTACCTTCAATTTTTATGATGCCATTTTTATGATAATTTTTCCAATAACCATCTGCTTTACCATCACGCATAGTTCCTTCTGATGATTTAGCTCCATTATCGTAAAAAAATGTATTATACCCATTTGGATTAGTAACTTGAGAATGTAGAATTAAGAATGTAGAATTAAGAATTATAAAGGCTATAAATCTAATTTTTGAATTCGAAATTTTGTAAAGAAATTGGTTCACTATTAATTCTATTAATCTTCTAATATAAAGTTTATAATTCAAAAATTAAAATTTAGTTTATAGTCCAAATTTAGCCGATAACTCCAGCATTTTATTAATTGGTTTTCTTGACTTTTCAATTAATTCTTCACTCATTAATAATTCGGGTTGCTCGTACTTTAAAACAATATAAATTTTTTCTAACGTATTTAATTTCATATGCGGACAATCATTACAAGCACAACTATTGTTTGGAGGAGCTGGAATAAATGTTTTAGTTGGACTAGCCTTTTGCATTTGATGAATAATACCAGTTTCAGTTAATACAATAAATTCTTGTGCTTCCGATTTTTTACTATAATTTAAAATAGCAGTAGTGCTTCCAATAAAATCAGCATATTCTAAAATAGCAGCTTCACATTCAGGATGTGCTAATATCAAGGCTTTTGGATGCTGAGCTTTTAACTTAATTAATTTTTCTAAACTAAATATTTCATGTACCATACAGCTGCCATTCCATAACACCATGTTACGCCCGGTCACTTTATTGATGTAAGCTCCTAAATTTTTATCGGGTGCAAATATGATTTTTTGATCTTTAGGAAACGACTCTACTATTTGAACAGCGTTTGTAGACGTTACAATGACATCAGAGAGTGCTTTAATGTCAGCAGTACAGTTTATGTAGGTTAATACAATATGATCAGGGTGAGCGGCTTTAAAAGCGGCAAATTCATTTGGTGGACAAGAATCAGCTAAAGAACATCCAGCTTTTAAATCAGGAATCAACACTTTTGTTTTTGGATTCAAAATTTTAGCTGTTTCGGCCATAAAATGTACACCGGCAAATAAAATGATGTCCGCTTGTGTTTTTTCGGCTTGTTGAGCAAGCCCTAAACTATCACCAATATAGTCTGCAATATCCTGAATATCAGCATCTTGATAATAGTGAGCAAGTATGATGGCATTCTTCGTTTTCTTAAGATGCGAAATCTCTTTGAACAAATCAAGAGACGGATCAATTTTTTTTTCGAGAAAACCTTTTTCTAAATTCATATAATATATAATAAAAGAATTTTAAATTTTAAATTATGGTTATAGTATATAGGGTGTTAATACTGTGTAAAAGTAAGCTTTTGTTTACTTGTTTTTACGGTAATCTACACTCTATTAACAATTATTAAACGATATTGTTATATATAATGACTTGATTTTTAGTTGTATGCCTAGTAATGAACAAATCTGTGAATAGTAAAAATGGTTAATAAGAAACTGTAGACTTAGTATTATTTTATGTGTGTAAAATTGTACAAAAGACTAAATAATTATTGAAAGTAAATTTTGTGAAACGAAAAATAACGTTAAGTAAATTAGCTATTAACAAAACACTAATTAATTACCGAAACTTATTAACGATAAATTTAATTATACACAGTAATTTTGTTAATTAGCAGCATATATAAAACATTCATTTTCAGTACTTGTAGTTATGAGTGTTAATTAACGTTGATTACAAACTATTAACAAAACTTTGATATGACAAAAATTGCTATAGGTAGCGACCACGCTGGCTTTGAACTAAAAGAAGTATTAATATCGTATTTAAAAACAAAAAACGTTGATATTGTTGATAAAGGTTGCTATAGTTTAGAGAGAGCAGATTATCCAGATCATGGTCATGCCGTTGCGATGGCTGTATTAAATAAAGAGGTTGATTTTGGTATATTAATGTGCGGTAGTGGTAATGGTATTAATATGAGCGCCAATAAACATAATGGTATTAGAGCAGCATTATGTTGGAATTCAGAAATTTCGGCGCTAGCGCGCCAGCATAACGATGCTAATATATTAACCTTACCAGCACGCTATATAAGTATAGAAGAAGCAAAAAAATGCGTCAACGCATTTTTAACAGAACAATTTGAAGGCGGAAGACACGCTGATAGAATAAAAAAGATTGATTGTTAAATAAGTAACATTTAATTTACTTTAAACCTCATAAAGCAACAGTTTTATGAGGTTTTTGTTTTTCTTAACAATTTGGTAATATTAAAGAGACGTAAAACTAATATTAAGGTAATTATTTCGCGCCAGTTAATATTAAGTTTACATGAAAAACATCTTTGCTTTACTTTTGATTTCAATTTTTTTTACAAATCAGATAATTTCTCAAGAAACATCTACATCCAACGATTCTTTGTTAAAGTACTTAACAGATTTAAAAAAAGAAGTGCAAGAATTAAAAAATGCGAAAACGGAGACAAATTCAACATCTACAGCATCAATAACCGAAAAAAAATCTAATTGGTATGATAAGATTCAAATTCGTGGATATGTTCAAGTAAGATACAACCGTTTATTTGAAACAAATCCAGATTTAAAAAGTGATCAAGGTGATAGATCTATAGGTAATTTTGGAGGTTTTTTTATTAGACGAAATCGTTTAATTTTGAGTGGACAAATTAACGAACACGTTTATTTTTATATTCAGCCAGATTTTGCTTCTTCAGCATCAGCAACAGGATTACATTTTGCGCAAATAAGAGATGCTTATTTTGACGTTTCTCTAGATAAAAAGAAAGAATTTAGATTTAGAGTAGGACAAAGTAAAATCCCTTATGGATTCGAGAATATGCAATCAAGTCAAAATCGTTTACCATTAGATAGAAATGATGCTTTAAATAGTGCTGTAGCAAACGAACGCGATTTGGGATTATTTTTTTACTATGCTCCTAAACAAGTAAGAGAATTATATTCGTCATTAGTTAACGATGGACTAAAAGGTTCGGGTGATTATGGAGTTGTTGGTTTTGGTTTATATAATGGTCAAACAGCTAACAAACCTGAAATAAATAACAATTCGCATTGGGTAGCAAGATTATCTTATCCTTTTAAAATAAAGAATCAAATTATTGAACCAGGTCTTCAAATGTACAGTGGTAATTATAAATTGGATCAAACAAGCACTGGTGTAAAAAAGAATAAAAGTTTAGAATATTTAGATGAAAGAATGGCAGGGACATTTGTATTATATCCTAAACCTTTCGGTATACAAGCAGAATATAATATAGGTAAAGGTCCTCAGTATGATTATTTAATAGATTCTATCTCCACGAAAGATTTAAAAGGTGGATATGTAACATTAAGTTATTTAATAAAATTAAAGAAACAAGTGTTGATTCCATTTGCTAGATACTCAACTTACGAAGGAGGAAAAAAAATGGAATTAGATGCAAGAGCTTATAAGGTTGAAGAGTTTGAAGGCGGTATAGAATACCAACCTTTGAAAAACTTTGAAGCAACTGTTAGTTGGGTACACTCTTCAAAATGGACATCAGATAGAGCAAAAAAGGATAATTACCAAGTAGGTTCGTTTATGAGAGTTCAATGCCAATTAAATTTTTAACTTAACATTAACTTAACATTGCTAAATAAGCTAGGGCTTACTTTTACAAAAAAATAACAAAATGACAACGACCTTAATCATCTTTTTAGTATTATGCCTCGTGCTGGCCTGTACTTTCGAATTCGTGAATGGTTTTCACGATACGGCAAATGCTGTAGCTACTGTAATTTATACAAATTCAATGAAACCAACCGTAGCGGTAGTTTACAGTGGCATTTTAAATTTTATAGGCGTATTAACAGGTGGTATCGCGGTGGCTATGGGAATTGTAAACTTATTACCAATGGAGGTATTAGTTGATAGTAATGTTTACCATGGTATAGCAATGATTCTTGCTTTATTATTATCGGCAATTATATGGAATTTAGGAACGTGGTATTTTGGTTTACCAGCGTCTAGTTCTCATACACTTATAGGATCTATTATAGGTATTGGATTAGCCTTTTATTTTTTACCAGGAAATGTTGGTGGAAGTGCCGTAAACTGGGATAAAGCAAAGGATACTGGTTTAGCTTTATTAATTTCTCCTTTAGCGGGTTTTACAGTAGCAATTTTAATGATGTTTATTTTTAAGCGTTTGGTTAAAAATGAAATTATTTATAAAGAGCCAATTCCAGGAAAAATGCCACCTATTTGGATTCGTATGTTATTATGGACAACCTGTGGTTTAGTAAGTTTTTTTCACGGACAAAATGATGGGCAAAAAGGAGTGGGTTTAGTGATGATGATTTTGATTGCAATTTTACCAGCAAGCTTTTCGTTAGATGCGGATGTTAATTTACAAAGTACTAATGCGAATGTAATGTTAATTAATAAAGTTATTTCTACAACAGACACAACTCAATTTGGTAAGGAAGAATTTAAAAATTACAATACCATTAAAAAACACGCCGATCATTTTAATGAAGCCACAAGTGGTAAAGCGTTCGCAGAGGCTGTAGCTTTAACCGATCGTTTTGAATTAAGAAAAGATATTGTAAAGATTACAAAGAGTGCTGAAAAATTGATAAAAAGTCCTAATGTGGCAATTTCAAAAAACGACTTAAACGCATTGAAATCAGAAATTAAAGAAGCTAAAAAGTTGGTAGAGTATGCTCCATCATGGGTAATCATTATGATTTCAGTATCTTTAGGATTAGGTACCATGATAGGCTGGAAACGTATTGTAAAAACTATTGGCGAAAAAATTGGAAAACAACACATGAGTTACGCGCAAGGTGCTTCTGCTGAGATTGTTGCATCTATGGGTATTGGTGTAGCGTCTGCTTACGGCGTGCCTGTTAGTACAACACACATGTTAAGCTCTGGTATTATGGGAAGTATGGTGGCTAAAAAAGGATTGAAAAACTTACAACGTAAAACCATCACAAATATTTTTATGGCTTGGATTTTAACACTACCCGTAACTATGATTTTATCAGGCGGATTATTTTTATTGTTTAGAGCAATTTTGTAATATATATAAATTGTTTGTTTAACCCGTTAGAGTTTTTCTCTAACGGGTTTTTTGTTATGTAGAGTTAATGTTATCTAAAAATATTAATCATTAATAAAGGCTTAACATCTGTAGGGTTTTAATAATTTATTTTTAGAAACTAATTTAAAAAGCATGACAACTGGTCTTATCGTATTATTAATCATTTGCTTATTATTGGCTTGCGCATTTGAGTTTGTAAATGGTTTTCACGACACCGCAAATGCCGTAGCAACTGTTATTTACACTAACTCATTAAAGCCAACGGTTGCAGTAGTATATAGTGGCATTTTAAATTTCACAGGAGTGATGACTGGAGGAATTGCAGTGGCCATGGGAATCATTAATTTGTTACCAATGGAAGTGTTGCTAGATAATAATGTGTATCATGGTGTAGCGATGATTTTAGCTTTATTACTATCTGCTATTATTTGGAATTTAGGAACGTGGTGGTTAGGAATACCAGCATCTAGTTCACATGCATTAATTGGATCAATATTAGGAATAGGTATTGCGTTTTATTTTCTACCTGATACTGGAGGGAATGGATTAGTAAATTGGGATAAAGTAAAAGATACAGGATTAGCTTTGCTAATTTCTCCATTATTAGGTTTTTCGGCAGCTATCATTATGATGTTTGTTTTTAAAAGAACAATCAAAAATGAAATTATTTTTAAAGAACCTGTATTAGGAAAAAAACCACCAATCTGGATTCGCATGATCCTTTGGACCACTTGTGGTTTGGTGAGTTTTTTTCATGGACAAAACGATGGACAAAAAGGAGTGGGTTTAATCATGATTATTTTAATTGCGATGATGCCTGGATATTTTGCAATTGATGAAAAAGTAAATATTCAAAGCGTTAATGCAAACATTGAACATATTCAACAATTAGTTTCAAAAGCTGACACTAGTATTTTATCTGATAAACAGTATCAATTATATATCGCAGTTTTTACAAATGGGAGTCATTTTAATAATGAAGTAAAAGGAAAATATAAACCAAGCGAATTACCATTAACAAGTCGATTTGGATTAAGAACTGATATTGTAAAAATTACATCTGCCTGCGAAAAATTAATTAAGAGCGGTAATTTATCATTAAGTCAAAAAGAAATCGTTGTATTAAAACGAGAAGTTAAAGAAGCAAAAACATTAATCGAGTACGCACCATATTGGGTAATTATTATGGTGTCTGTGTCTTTAGGATTAGGAACGATGGTTGGATGGAAAAGAATAGTTAAGACAGTTGGCGAAAAAATTGGAAAGCAACATATGAGTTATGCTCAAGGAGCAAGCGCTGAATTAATTGCAGCTGGTGGAATTGGAGCAGCTTCTGCTTTTGGTTTACCTGTTAGTACTACCCATATGTTGTCATCAGGCATAGCCGGATCTATGGTTGCGAAAAAAGGATTAAAAAACTTACAAAAAGGAACCATTATAAATATTGCCTTAGCATGGGTTTTAACTTTACCTGTAACTATAATATTATCTTGTAGTTTATTTTTATTGTTTAGATGGTTATTCTAATTAATAGCGATTTTTTATTCGGTTAATTAATTGTTAAGTCAACTTTACATTGAAAAATTAATTCTCTAACACACTTCTAACATAAATCTTGTTTTTTTAATAGTATGATGATTTTGCGTTAAACAACTTGTATGAAATATACAAGAACTTCGCGCAAAAATTATACTTACATGAAACAATCTTTATTAAAAAACACACAATTATTTACATTGCTTTTTTTAAGCATTATCTTTAAAGTTAGCGCTCAAAGACCTGGATTAATTATTAGCGAAATTCATGTTAACCCAAGCGGAGCAGATTCTCCATTTGAATACGCAGAGTTTAGAGCAACAAAGTTTATCAATTTTGCAACCACGCCTTACAGCGTTGTATTATGTAATAATGGAACTGCTACTGCTGCTGGATGGATTGCTGGTGGAGCTTTATCTTATGGATTTAGCATTAATACCGGTACGGTTAATCCTGGTGATGTCGTTTATGTTGGCGGTTCATCAATGGCACCAACAGGCGTTAAGTTAAGAGTAATAAACACAGGTACAACAGCAGGTGATGGATTTGGAAATTTAAATACGGGTGGTGTTTTTGGAAACGGTGGAACCAGTGCAGATGGTATTGCGGTTTTTGATGCAGATATTGCGACACTAACTAATTCAACTGTGCCAATCGATGCTTTGTTTTATGGAACAGCAATTGGAACAGCAACAACAACAATTCCAACGGATGGATATCAATTACCTATCAACGATTTATATACTGGCGGAAAACTACAAGGAACTAGTTTTATTGGAGGAGATCCAGGAGGAGCAAATTTAGTTGCTAGTGGTGTATTTGACACGATTACTAATACATATATTACTGGACGTTTATGGAATGTTGCTCCATTAACGGACGGTACATCAACGGTTATATTATCTAATATGCCTTTACCTGCTACAATTGCTTTTTCTACTGATAATCAAACGGTATTGGAATCTGCAGGAACTATAACCACGAACATTACTATTGCAGGTTCAAACTCAAATCCTTCTTCTGTTGAGGTAGTTGTTATTCCTTTTGGAACAGCCACTGTTGGTTCTGATTTAGCATATACCACACAAACGGTTACTTTTCCTGCTAATGCAACAGGATCATTATCAATAGCAATTACAATTAATGATGATGCATTAGTTGAATCTTCAGAATATTTTGTTTTAAAATTTCAAAATCCTGTAAATGCGACCTTTTCAGGAAATGCCCAGCAAACAATTTATATTCAAGATAATGAGAATGGAACTCCTATTGGAAACAATGATTTAAGCATGAATTTTGTTTCAAGTTTCTCTTTAGCTACGGTTACTGGAACTGGGACAGTAAACTCTGCTGAAATTGTTGCTCATGACCCAGCTTCTCAACGTTTATTTATAGCAAATTCTATTGGTAGAAGATTAGATATTGTTGATTTTTCAAATCCAGCAACCATGTCAGTTACAGCATCAATTGATATTACACCTTATGGAAATATTAATAGTGTTGCTGTAAAAAATGGAATAGTAGCATGTGCTATTGAAAATGCTATACCAGAATTAGATGGTTTCGTTGTTTTTTTTAATACAAGTGGTGTATATCAAAATAGTGTAACGGTTGGCGCATTGCCAGATATGGTAACTTTTAATAATGCTGGAACAAGAGTTTTAACAGCAAACGAAGGTCAGCCAAATGTGGGATATACTATCGATCCTGAAGGTTCTATTAGTATTATCGACATCTCTGGAGGTATTGCTTCTTTATCTCAATCTAATGTAACCACAGCTTTATTTACAGCATTCAATGGTCAAATGTCCTCATTAAAAGCAAGTGGCGTGAGAATTTATGGACCAGGCGCAACAGTAGCACAAGATATGGAACCAGAGTACATTACGGTGTCTGATGATGATCTAACAGCTTACGTAACGCTTCAAGAAAATAATGCCTTTGCATATGTTAATTTAGTAACGAATACGATTACTGATATAAAACCATTAGGCTTCAAAGATCATAGCGTTTTTGGTAATGGGTTAGATGCAACCGATGTTGGTACTAATGTCAATATTGCTAATTGGCCTATTAAAGGAATGTATTTACCTGATGCGATGTCTCATTTTAATGTAGGCGGAACAGAATACCTTATCACCGCCAACGAGGGAGACGCAAGAGCAGATTATGGCGCAGCTAATAACGAAGAAACTAGCATTGGTGCAGCAACGTATTCATTAGATCCAGTGGCGTTTCCTAACGCTTCGGTAATGAAAGCAAATGCCAATCTTGGAAAATTAAAATGTACAAATAAAATGGGAGACATTGATAATGACGGTGATTTTGATGAGATTTATACTTTCGGAGCTCGTTCATTTTCAATTTGGAATGCTTCTACTGGTGCATTAGTTTATGATAGTGGAGATGATTTAGAGCAAATTACAGCAAACGATCCTACATATGGAGCAATGTTTAATGCTAGCAATGCTAATATTACAAAAAAGAACAGAAGCGACGATAAAGGACCAGAGCCAGAAGGTGTGACGGTTGGAACAATCGCTGGAAATTTATACGCATTTGTTAGTATGGAACGCGTTGGTGGATTAATGGCATTTAACATCAATAACCCTGCAGCGCCGCAATTCTCTCAATATGTAAACAATAGAGGTTTAACAGGTTTAACAGGCGATAGAGGTCCTGAAGGTATTATTTATATTACACAACCTAACAGTCCAACAGGAAAAGCGTACATTGTTTTAGGAAATGAAATTAGTAGTACAATTTCAGTGTATGAAATAGCTTGTCCGTCTGCAACAGCGAGTGTGGCATCTGCTACTACACCAGCGTGTATTGGAAATACCGTTGCAATAAACACTGGTACAATATCTGGGGCCACATACACTTGGTATAACGGATCTTCTGCTATATCAGGGGCTACTTCTTCAACTTATAATGCAACGGTAACTGGTAATTATTCCGTTAAATTAGATAATGTTGGTTGTACAATTCCTTCAAATACCTTGTCGTTAACTTTTAATGCATTACCGGTTATTACCTCTCAACCAACTAGCGTAACAGTATGTGGCAATGCTACAGCTACATTTACAGTAGTTGCAACAAATGGAGACACCTATTCATGGGGTTGGTCAAGCAACAATACATCTTTTACTACAACAAATGGAACCTATGGAGAAACAGGTTATACTACATCAATATTAACTATGCCAAACCTTGATTCAGAAGGATGGGATGGTTATTACATTAGAGCAGTTGTCACAAGTTCTAATGGTTGCTCGGTGAATAGTACAAGTGGATTAATAACGGTTAATGATTTGCCAAGTATTTCAGTTAATTCAGGCTCTATTTGTGCAGGACAATCCTTCACTATGGTTCCATCAGGAGCAAATACGTATACGTATTCAAATGGAAGTGATATTGCTACACCTTTAACAAATGCAACTTATACAGTAACGGGAACGGGATCAAACGGTTGTGAGAATACTGCAATAAGCACAGTAACCGTTAGTCCTTTACCATCAGTTTTAGCAGTTACTAATAACACATTATTATGTACAGGAGAAACAGCTACTTTATCAGTAAGTGGAGCTTCAACATACACTTGGAGTACAAGTGATAACTCAGCAACAGTTGCGGTATCACCAACTATTACTACAACTTACACGGTAAATGGAACGGGAACAAACGGATGTACAAATACAACAACTGTTACACAAGATGTGAGTTTATGCACTGCACTATATCAAGTAACGACAAATAGCATGGTAAATGCCTATCCAAATCCATTTAATGATTCCTTTAATGTTAGTTGGGAATCTAACTATGCTTTAGGAAGTGAGACAGACGTTTTAGTTTACAACACACTTGGAAGCCTAGTTTTTAATGAAACAACAAAAGATAATCAAATAAATATTAACACGAAAGAATGGAGTAAGGGAGCTTATATTATTAAAGTAAATAACAAAGTTTTTAAAATAGTAAAACAATAGAAAGGAAAACACTAATTAGAAAAAAGTCCTTGTTTATTAAGCAAGGACTTTTTTATGAGCTATTTTTTTAGGAGGACTAAAAGCTAAAAGGATTATTAATATTAGAATCCCGTAAGTTAAGATTTTGTAATGATCGTAGTACTTATTAAATTGCCCCAGAATAAGATGACTACTAGTTAAAAGAAACGAAACAAAAAGAGTAACGGCGTGTATTGTCTTTGTTGCGGAGTTGCTTTCTTTATTATTATAAAACAAAAAAATATTATAAAATATAAGATAACTCGTTGCTGGAAATATAAACAAAAACGCATAATGTTGTTGGTGAGGAAAAACAAGAGGTATTAAAATACATATATAGCTAATTTCATAAATTGTTTGAATTTTTGAAGTAGAAGATTTGAAAGGTAAAGAACGCATAAAATATAATGTGGCTAAAACTAAGATTAACCGAGCTATGGTGATAATATAATGCAAATGGTGTAAACTTAAATTTGCTATATTTCTTTTTAATGGCAGTGCGTGATAATCGCCACAATTCTCAACTAATAGTACAGATAGAAATGTAGTGATGGAATGAAAACTCCGCTCTGTTGTGTCAAGAACATGTTCTTGATTTAATGGGTTAAGTAAACTCCAACGTTCTAATATCAAAAAATTATTATGTTGAAAACCAATAAATATAGTAGGAATCATTAAAAGAAAACCAACAAACAGGAGTATATACAAAGCAGACTTCCATTTATTTCTATATACTAAGTAGCCTATAAATAAAATTGGTAAAAGCTTAATGTCAATTCCTATAGCAATTAGAAAACTGCCACTTATCTCTTTACCTTCTAATATTAGTCTTATCCCCTCTAGTGTAAGGAATAAAATTAATATAGTCATTTGCGCTAAATGAATATTGTCTAATAAAAATCTAAAAATAAAAGCGAATGACACAATACCAAAAACCAAGCGGTATTTTGGCTCAAGCCATTCAACAGGAAGCCAACATACAATCGCTTTCCAAATACGCACAACGAAGAATATGTTTATCAGTAACCATATGAGCTTAGCAGTATATAAAGGAAGTAGGGTAAGTGGAAAAATGATTACAGCGAAAAAAACACTATAATAGTAATGAAACCATTCATTATAAAATTCTTTATAGATGTTTTTACCTATAAATAAATCTTTGGATGCTGATAAGAATATTTTAAAATCTCCTTCGCCCTGTGCTTCAAATAAAGTAATTGTAAGAACAAATAAACCTAAAATAATGTTTTTGTAATTTAAGTTTTTATATAAGTGTTGAGGACTATATTTTTTGACGAATAACAATACCAGAATTTTTAAAAAGTAAATTCAACAAAATCGGATTGTTAACCACCGGCTTAAAAAACGTATATCTAGTTTTTCCAATATTAACAATCATTTTCATTTTGTCTTTTAGAAAAACTAGTTAAATCATTATTAAATAGTTACTAATCGCTGATTATTCAAAGATATGATTTTTTGACAAATTTTTTAAAAAGGTAAGGTATATATTGAAGTATTATCTATTTAACAGCTTATTAGCTTTTGCCTTTTTATGGCAAGTTACTTAAAAGATGGTTTTATTAAAAGACAATAGTAGCGTGATTGACAATAAAAAAGGGCAGCATTAATGCTGCCCGATGTAAATACAAATGATATATTATTTCTTTTCAATTCTTTTCGCCACTTTTTTTGCTGTCGGTTTTTTAACAACCGCTTTTTTAGCAGGGGCAACTTTAGGTGCTTTTTCTTTAGAAATTTGTTTTGCAGGAATTTCTATTTTTAAAGCTTTCATAATCAGCTCTTGATTGCTAATGATAGTTTTTAGCATTTCTTTACTCTCTTTTTTCATAAAAATTAAATTTTGTATTAGTCAAAAGTACAAATGATATTAGTTTAACCAATATTAAATTTACAATACAACGACCTAAATTAACATTAACTTTACTTTTAAGGTTTTCATAAACAGCAAAACATTTGAAAAGCAACAATGAGAGTATGCTCAAATTACCGATAAATCATTTTTTTTGTTAGGCTCGTATGTTCGTTTGTTATCAAAACAATATACACACCTTTTCCAAACGAAGATAAATCAATGTCTTTTACAGCACTTGACGGTTCTGAATGGTAGATCACTATTCCATAAGCGTCAATAAGTTTAATTTGATATTGATTTAATCCCTTTGTCGAGATTTTTAATAGACCATCTTCATTGGGATTTGGATATATTTCTATTTCACCTTGGACATGCTTAAAAATAGATTCTATCTTAGAATAACTTGATTTTCCTCCAATATCAGTTTGTTTCAATCTGTAATAAGATAAGCCGTTAAAAGGAGAAGAGTCGAATACAGAATAAGTTTGTACAAGTTCGGAGTTACCTAAACTCTTAATCATATTAAAGGTTTCCCAGTTTATAGCATCCAATGATTTCTCTATAGAAAAATAATCATTATTGTGTTCTGAGAGTGTTGTCCAAAATAATTCAACAGCCTTTTCTTTTAGCACTGCACTAAAGTCAATTAATTCTATAGGCAATAACTGTTCTAAGCAATTGCAAGGACTTGCTTTTATGCTATACGTGATAATTTCATCTGCTCTATTTGCTCTTCCTGAAACAACAACCGTGCTTGGTCCAGAAGCGGAATAACTATCTATCAATGAAGAATTACTAGCTCCTTGTTGGAAAGATTTTGAACCAGCTAATACATCAACTTTTACGACATCGCAAGTTTGACAGTTACCATCAGCACCAGACGACGAGCAACCATTGCCTCTGTTTTTCATCTCGGCAGTAATAGAATACGTACAACCAACAGGAACAATAATAGTTTTGCTCATAGCTTGATAGCCAGCCGAACAATCACCTGTTACTCCTGTGCAATTTGTACTACCTGAATATGCTAAATTGCAACCCGACAAACAGCCGCAACCAGCTCCAGAAACACTAAGAACACCTGATTGGAAAAACCCGTCCGTAATTCTGAAAAATCCTGAATTGGTATTCCAGCTTTGTCCCGAAGCGCTAGTCCAATTAGCTGAATTACAAATAGCGGCTCTAATATTAGATCTGGTATTGTTATTAGTAACACAGTTAAAATGCCATTGGTTTTGGCTTGAGCTCATTGCTATCGCGTTGGTTCCTAATGCTAAGCTAGCTGGCACACCAGCTTGATCTTTATTGCTGCAGGAGTTGTTTGAAAAGGCCCCATTTTTAATAGCAAAAATAAAAACAGGAGCTATTCTAGTTCCCTGTAAAACATAAATATTATCACCGCCACTACTTAATCCATAATCAGTTCCCCAGGGATTTCCAATAGCTGTTTTGGTGATGCTCCCGCCAGAGCAATTAGCTGTGCCTGCTGCTGCACTCACATCAATATAAAATATACTACCAGCGGCTATAGTTGTATTGCAGGTGATGATAATGCCAAATTCATCATCGTCACACGCCCATCCTATTGGCGCACTGTTTCTCCAATTATTATCAGTTACAATAAACTCTGTGTTACATTGCAAATCAACAAGAGTCAGTAATTTAATGGCATCATTTCCAGCGTCGGTGCTTGTATTTGTTTTAAAACCAATTACAGCAATATCGCCTGCACTCAAAGTGGTTTGTGCTTGTAATTGATTTAGTAGTAAAATAAAAAACAGAAATATTTTTTTCATGTAAAGAGATGTGTGCAATTTATTTCAAAATTAGCCCACAGTTGAAAAGTTATCATGTCCCTTAGATTATCATTTACTTAGGATATGTTTAATATTAGTTCAATAAAAGAAATTATTAATTTGTAAATTATTGACGTATTAATTCAGGCTACAATCCATTTAATTTATTTATTTCCGTTTGGTAATCATTAATTGGAAAGTAGCCATGGGTTTTAATCATTTCTTGTCCTCTCAATGTTAATTCAGACATGATGAAATCATAAATTTGAGTTCTAGGTTTACCATTTATATATTGATAGAGGGGTCTTGTTAAAACATAATCTCCTTTTTTCACAGCATTCACCTCATATGGTGAATAGGCTCGTGAACCTTTCAAATAAATTGGCATGGCCCATATACTACCATTTGGTTTTCCGTTTTCATCCATCAAAAAGCCAGCCCCAGCATAACCAACGCCAGCAATATCTTTTTGAACTGCTGCCACTATTTCGGCATTACCGTGTAGGTGTTTCATTTTTGCACTATAAGGAGCTCTTATAAATTTATCTTTTAAATAAGAATAAGTTCCAGATAAACTATCTCTGCCATATATCACGATTGGTAAATCTGGACCACCAAATGATTTCCAGTTTGTTATTTCTCCTGAAAAAATTTGTGTTAAGTGCTCTGTAGATAAACTATCTACACCTAATTTAGAATTAGTTATGATTGCTAAGGCATCTACCGAAAACATAATTGGAGTTGGATAAACACCATTTAATTTAGCTCTTGTCATTTCTGACGTTTTAATTTCTCTGGATGAATTGGCAATATCTGTTTCGTTATTAATTAGGGCTTCAATTCCTACAGAACTTCCGCCTCCACTAATATCAATTGTAATTTGTGAATTTTCCTTTCTAAAAAAATTAGCAAGATCTCTTACCATTGGCAGTTCTGTGTCCGAACCTTTTATGATAATAGTATTTCTCTTAACAATGTCTGCAAGTTCAGGATCCTGAGTTTTTACCTCTTGTTTACAACTAATTAAAACAACGGACAGAATTAATGATAGGTAGATGAATCTCATAATTAAATTTTTAATAACGGCGCAAATTTCTATTAACAATCTTAACTAGATATGAAACTAATGTTAGATTTTGTGTTATTAGATTAAATACATTTTTTAATCGATAAACTAATACTCTCCCCCAATTACTCTGTGATTTAAAGTTACATCTTTAAATACAGGAAGCCTTTTAGGTCTTTTTTTATAGCCAATTGTATCTGTTAATGATAACATAAATGATTTAATGTTTTTTATTTCCTTTGCTGTTAATTGCAGGGAATCAAAAGGCAATGTTTGATTTTGAATGTTAACGCCAGTACCTTTTCCTCCGCCTTTATTATAAAAATCGAGAACTTCATCTAGTGTTTTGTAAATACCATTGTGCATATATGGCCCTGTTAAATTGATGTTTCTTATACTTGGTGTTTTAAATGCGTATTGGTGTATGTGAACCCTTGAAACAACAATTCGACCTTGATCTTTATCAATTACCTTACTGTTTTTTTCTTCTGGCACACCTATTACTTCGTATTCTGTGTCATTGTAAATAGGCGGTACAAGACCATTAAACAAAGGAAAAAAATGACAACTACCACACAATGCTTTTCCTGAAAACAAATTGAAACCATTTATTTCTTGAGCATTTAATTGTTTATAATCGCCTTTTATATATTTATCAAATCGACTATTCATTGAAACAAGTGTCTTTTCATATTCCGTTATTGCTTTTAATATTCCATAATAATTTATGTTGGTGTCTGCAGTTCCTTTAAATGAATTCTTAAATAGGGATTGATACTCTTCGCTTTGATTTAGTCTATTAATCATTTCTTCAATGGAGGAATTCATTTCTTTTTGATTATGAAGTACATCATTCGCCTGTTGTTCCAATTGGCGAGCCCTTCCATCATAAAAGAAATGTTTTTGAAAAATGGTATTCAATAGTGTAGGAGTGTTTCTTTCTAATTTTTCTTTTGTAAATGATATACCTTTATTAAAACCATCTGTGAAGGCTAATTCTGGGTTATGACAAGATGCGCAGGCTCTTTTATTATTACCAGATAAAACAGGATCAAAAAACAAAAGTTCTCCTAGTTTGGCTTGTAAAGCATTTCCTAAAGTGTCAACTGTTTTTACTGAAAAATAATTGATATTGTAGTATTCTCTTTCGAAGATGTGTTCATTGTTTAAATTAATCGCATAATCTACTTGAGTATATGGAAATATTTCATTCTGATGTATTTTAACTAATAGTTTATAGATTGGTTTGATATGTTGAGTAATAAAAAACAATCGATTAAATGAATCATAGTTTTTATTTTGTAAACAATAGTTTTCGGCTAGTTTTATTCTTGCGATTATTTTTTGATGAAGATCTATTGGATAATTTTGCTTGTGATTTCTATTTTTTACCTCGTTTAGTAAAGATGTAAATCCTTCAAAAACACTCACACACTCAAGACTATTAGTTTTTGTATAAGTTGCATCATAGCCGCTGAGGTTCAATCCGCTCATTCGGATGACTTCAAATTGCATCATCTCAAGTATTTGAGAATCGTTGATATTTATAGCATTCAATTTATTATTAAATGCTTTAAAACTTTCTTTCAAGAGATTTAATTCGATAAAGAGTAAAGAAGTGTCCACCGAATCAACACCAAACAATTGCTCCTCAATTACCTGAAATCCATGGGGGTCAACAATGCGAGTACCTATTTCTAAATCAGATTTTTTTACTAATGGCCCATTGATAAAATATTTCGTATCAAAGGGAGAGCAATACTCAATAAAACATTCAATGTGTTTATAATAGACACGAAGAGCAAAGTAGTTAGACTGGAGTTTTTTTAGTGTCTTCTGATCAAATACTGAATCCTCTAAAAGCAACGATCTATCAATAGCGGAGAGGATTTTTTTAGTATTACCTTCAATATAGTTGTATTTATTAGTATTTGGCTTATTGTAAACACTAAAACTATAAAACAAGCAAAGTACCGTTAGCCAAAAAGTAATAGTAATGTATTTTGGTTTAGAAGAACCTGGTTTTAATAGCATTAATTATTCTCTTTCACAAATTTGAAAAACAATGATTGGTTATTTATATCAACTGTACAATTGTATAATCCTATTGCTAAATCACGCACATTTATTTGTAATTGGTTATTATAAATATCCGCTTTAGAAAAGTTATATTCAAATGCTTTTTGACCTAAATTATTGTAAAAAGTAACTTTTCCATCATTTGCTTGTTGGCCTAAGAAGCTTATAACTAATTCTTTTTGAGCTGGATTAGGAAACACATTTAACAATCTTATTGGCGATGCGTTATTGGATAAGCCCGTTGAAGTATTAATTGTTCGTGGACAGATTGGCGCTAAATTTCCAAAGACAGAATTTCTAGGCATACTAGCAGATACAGTTGTTCTTAAAAATCTTTCTAAGTGATTCACATACATTGATTTCGCATGAGAGTATGTGCTTGAAGGTTGATCAATTGTATTTATGTAATACCAATCGCATTGTGTTCTATTAGAATTTAAATCTAAAATTATAAAACCATGTTGTGATAAATCAGCATACTTAATATGAGAATTTGAGGCTTGAATAGCAGCCGCTCCTAAAGGAATATTTAATCCAGGAGATGTGACGCTTGGTGTAACAAACTCAACACCTGCAGAGCCAGAACCAGTGGTTCCATTATAAGTAGCAGTTGGTAAATCGTTAGCCCATGAGGAATGAATGTCTCCTGTAATAGCAACTACATCTGTAATGTTATTATTTAGAATATGATTAAAAACCCTAGTTCTTTCGGCTGGGTAACCATCCCATTGATCTCCGTTTACGGCCTGTCCGAAAACTTTTAATGGAGCAATCATTATTTGTTGAGTTAAAACTTTCCATCGCGCTGAAGAAGAGTCTAATCTATTTCCTAACCATGTAAATTGGTCTGTTCCTAGTAATTGTCTAGTGCCTGATGTCACGGTAGCGCCTGTAGTACCAGCCTGTAAATCACGCCCGTGTAAACGGGTATCAAGCATGATAAAGTCTACTAAGTTCCCATAAGTTAGTTTTCTAAAAATTTGATACGGATCTGTTGCTCCAACTTGCTGTCTAATAGGTAACCATTCAAAGTAAGCTTGTTTAGAATTTGCTTTTCTAACCGCAAACGGTCCTTCACTAGAAGTAGTATGATTTTCTGCACCATTCATCCAAGCATCATTTGCTGATTCATGGTCATCCCAAACATTAATAAAAGGAAATTGTTGATGTAATCTTCTTAAGTCTTGATCTAAACGATATGATGAATAGCGCTCACGATAATCACTTAATGATAGAATTTCATTAGCAGGCAACCATTGTCTGTTGGCCGTTGGATTTGGCGAATATCCACCGGTTTCATATTCGTATATATAATCGCCTAAACAGATTACGGCATCAAAATCAGCTCTATTTAATAAAACTTTATAAGCATTAAATAAGCCGGCTTCTAAATTAGCACAAGATACGACTGCAAATCTTAAACTATCTGCTCCGCCTTGCGGTGCGGTTCTAGTTCTTCCTCTTGGCGATTTTTTACCATTAGACTCAAATTCATAATAATACCAAGTATTTGCATTTAGGCCAGTAACATCTATTTTAACAGTATAGTCAGCGTTGTTATTAGTAATAACACTACCGCCATTAACTACATTTGTCATACCAGTATCGGTAGCCATTTGCCAAGTAACTAAAACAGGGTCTGATGACACAGTATCTGGAGTCACTCTTGTCCAAATAATAACTTTATCAGCCATTGGATCACCAGATGCCACTCCGTGATAAAATGGCGCTAAACAAGATTCTAGGGAAGAGCTTCTGAGTGATTGTGCATTTAAATTAATTGCACTGATAGCAAGGAATAAGAAGAGAATTTTACTGTTTAATAATTTTGTAATCATAACTTAAGTTATTAATGGTTGTGTTTATAAAATATATTCCTGATGAAAGGTCAGATAAATTGATTTGAATAGTTCGGTTATATTTTAATTCCTCCGATGGAATTGTTTTGATAATCATTCCTAGAGTATTCAAGATATTTATCTCGCTCATGTTTTCCGGAGTTTCATCATATTTAAATTGTAGAGTTATATTATCTGAGAAAGGATTAGGAAACAATTTTAGCGCAAATTGTTCTTTTATAGATTCTTTAATATTGTTTACACCGCATATAACATTATAACTACCTGCACTTCCGTTTGATATACTGGTACCTCCTGATACGGCGTATATTGGATTGATAGTAGAAGATGAACAAGAAGGAACAAAGACTTTAATTCTTCCTCCTCCAGCTGCACCACCTTTGTTTCCTATACTTCCGTTTCCACTTACTATCGTTTGATTACCGCAAAAAATTCCACCAGAATAGCTAGTTGATGTGCCATCGCCTTTTGTTCCACTATTACCACCGTTTCCACCCATGCTTTGTAATGTTCCAGTTATTGATGCGACTGTTTGTGATTCCAGGAAGATGCCTCCGCCTGAGCCGCCTCCACCTCCACTTCCTGCGCCTGCGCCACAAGATAATGTAGCTTCTCCTGAGTCATCACAACCATCTGAACAACAATTAGGAGAAATGCCGCCGTTACCTGCGTTTCCGCCTGTAGCTCCTGCTTCCCCGTTTACTAGTATTTTACCTGAAATTTTTAAGCTGTCTGTTGCAATAAGTTGTACTAATCCGCCGCCGTTTCCGCCTTTTCCCCCAGCTAATCCAACATCATAAGAACGGCCACCGCCACCGCCACCAGCACCTCCAGATCCTAAATCTACATCTGTGCCGCTTATGGTGCCGTATGTAATGCCAGTGTTTCCGCCTGATCCACCTGATCCAGCAAAAACAATATAGCCCGTTGAAACATTAACTCCTGTAGCTGTGTATGTATTGGTTCCATTTCCACCATTTGCCCCGGTAGTTCCTATTCCACCATAACTAGCTCCGCCACCGCCACCAGCACCACCTGCTCCTCCAACCATTCCGCACTCATCATCATTACTTAAGCATTGCTGTTTAGGTCCAGAACCATTTTGACCATTTTGGCCTTGCAGACCAGCGCCAATACCAGAACCGCTAGTGCCAAATTTTCCTCCTTCAACAACTATAATTCCATTATTATCTTTATTACTACAAGTATTAATAGCTGTTTGATCTCCAGTTAAGCTGCTTACAATGTTTCCGCCAACACCGCCTGCTCCTCCTACGTTGCCAGCATAGTTTCCATCAATTGTACCTTCAACAATTATTTTTTGTGCATTAATAATTAGTTTACCGCATGCTCCAGACGAATACGGTTTAACATACACAGTTACAAAAGGCGCTACTTTAAAAGTTCCAGTAACGTTATAAGTACCAGATAATATAATACTGGAGCTAATAATAAAATCTCCAGGTACATTTGTAGTTGCACATTGAGCTTGATATTTATTAGCAGCAAATAGTAGGACAATTGAAATCAAAATCTTATTTCGCATATAATTTGTAGTTTTTTTCATTTGAGTCAGTGCTTATTTTTAGAAAGTAAATTCCTGTTGAAATATTATTCGGAAGAGATATATTATTTTTGCCAGCTAATAATTCAATTTGCTCTTTATATAATTCTCTTCCGTTTATATCTATTAGTTTTATAATAGCCGTTGTCGAAAAAACACTTTCAATCGTTACATTTTTATTAATTTCTTCTAATAAGCTAGGGTAAACATTGAAGTTTGCATTCTCATCGTTATTTAAACCTGTGGTTGAACACAGTGGGTTTGAAATGACATTGATGTTAAAAGTATCCTTAATACAACCTGCTAAATCAGTGGCATAAATAACTGTACTAACAGGTGTGCTAATTGTAATTGAGTCTGATTGTTGAGAAGCTGGAAACCAATTTACTTTGTCAGGAAATGTTGATTTTAGAGTAATTAATTCATTAGGACATACAGTATAAGTTTTGGTACCGCCCGCATTTTTTATAATTGTAAATGAATCAAACACAGAACCTGTTGATGTTATAAACTTACCTTCTAGTTTATTGTCTTTTACATCTACAGCCATTGAGCCGTAAAGAGTATTAGTATAAGAATACATCGCGGGATGAGGCCAACCTGATGCGGGACTGGAATCATTTTTACCAGAACAACCACACACCACATATACTGTTCCTTTGTGAGAACTAGTTGCTTGTGTCTGCTTATGATAAGCACAGTCTACAGGATAACTACCTGAAGTATTGTCTTTTTTCATTGCAGGAGTTAATGAACTAGAGTAACCATAATGCCCATCTAATAAATAAGAGCGTTCGTAAACATGGCTATGACCGTTTAATACTAAATCAACGCCTTTTGCTTCTAAAATGGGAATAATGTTTTGGCGCATATCAACCAATTCCCCATCTAAAAAATTGGAGTTATCCGAATTGTGACTTCCTTTAGTGTAAGGAGGATGATGCCAATAGGCGATCACCCAAGGTTGAGTATTTGCTGTTAAGTCATTTTGAATCCATGTAGCCATAGCGCCTGTAGAAGAACGACTAACATCGTATGAATCTAGTACAACGAAATGTATATTACCATAATTGTAGGAATAATATTTCTCAGTTCCAGAGGCAACGCCGCCACATTCGCCATTAGCTGGTAAAGTAAATATATCAAAGTATGCTGGCGAAGGAGAAAATGGGATATTGTGATTGTAATCATGATTTCCAACAGCAGGCCAAACAACAATGTTTTTTAATGGAGCCTCAAAAGTGTTATTCGAGAAAACATTAGCTTGATATTCACTATCAAAGCCACCTTCATAAGCGTTATCGCCTAACCAAATCCAACCATCAATGTTTTTGTTATTGCTATAGTTTAAAAATGATGTTCTAGTATCTCTTTGGCTATTTCCTCCAGTTCCAGCATCACCTACTACCCAAAAACGATAGTCTCCTTTTTGTCCGTAATTTGGGGCGGTTCTGAAAAAAACATCAGGTGCTCCGGCCACTAAGGTTGAGGTAGTAGAACCAACAGAGTAATAGTATTTTGTATAGGGTAAAAGGCCAGTTAGTTTAATTTCATGAATAGTAGACGACAGCGTATTACTTACCGATGAGCTTAAATTCGTCATCGAAGTACCATAATTCACTTTGGTGTTTGTAGCACTATTTGTTTTCCATTTAATGATAACGCTGCTTGGGGTTGCTTGCTGCAGATATGGCCCTCTTGTTACAGAAATTGTTTGAGCAACAAAATAATTTACCGATAATATTAAAAGAAGGCATAAACTTTTCATGCCTCTAAATTATGGCTTGTATAGAAGCATGGCATTAAGTGATAAAGAAGAAAACATTAAGAAAGTGATGTAAATAATAAAACAAATTTTACTTTGCATTAATAATTTAACAAATTGTTTACATAAAAATTAGATTGAAGATAAAGCAATTTCTTTTTCAATTTTTTGTTTTGTGGGATAAGTGTCAAATAAATATTCTAGCGTTTCGTTAATATTATTTGCTTCAATTCTAGGGTTTTTATTTTCTTCAGAAAACCACTTTTCTATAATATCCGCAAAATCATCTCCAATATCTTGTAATACTTTTACGCCTAATTTTTTGATTGCAGCGGCATTACATTGTTGTTCGTAATGGTTTTGAATAGGAATGCTTATTAATTTTTTACCAAGGTATAAAGCTTCCGAAGGAGTTTCAAATCCTCCTCCGGTTATTAAACCATGGCAGCTTAATAAGCTTTTATTAAATAAGGCTTGATTAATAGGATAGTAGGTGATATTTTTTTCTGTTCGAATAGATTCTACTGAATCCAAAAACCAATGAAATTGTATGTGAGGTAATTTATTAAACGCTTCTAATAAACAATGTTTTTGAAAAGAGGGCAAATATATTGTGACATGATTTAAATCGGTTGGGCTGGCATTAATAAATTCCTCTTTAATAACAGGTGGCAAAATAAATGAATCATATTTTTGAAAATGAAAACCAATATGATTTGTAGCATGAGCATAATGTTTTAAAATAGTTTCTCCTACAATACTTTTTTTATCCGGCCTCGGCGTTTCATTTGATTGAAAACTTGCTTGGTGACCCAACTGAACAGATGGTAACCCTTTTAATTTACAAGCTAAAGATGTTACGAAATCAAAATCATTAATAATAACATCGTATTTCTCGAGAGGTAATGACTTTGCATCTTTGAACATCATAAATGGTTTAATGTTCTTTATGACATCAAAATAGTTTAGTCCGCCACATTTACTATAATGTAAACTACAGCCTTGACTTTTGTATTTTACAGGAATTTTAAAATCTAAGTTTGCGTTGTTGCCACTTATAAAAAAATCTATTTCTCCAAATTGTTGTAAATATGGATATAATTGTTGTGCTCTGCTGATATGTCCGTTTCCTGTTGCTTGAACAGCGTAAAATATTTTTCTTTTTGCCATGGATTACGATGCTAGAATTTTTGATACAATATCTTCCTGTTCAAAATTATCTTTAGGATATATAAGGTCTAAATAGTTTTTATCATAATGAAATATTTCCCATTTCCCATTATTATATTCTAAGGCAGTTAAATTTTCAACCCAGTCGCCACTGTTTAGATATACTACCGATCCTTCATCTGTTTTCACTTCTTTTATTTGTGGCATGTGGATATGGCCGCAAACGACGTAATCATAATTTTTTTCTATAGCAAGTTCGGCAGCTGTGGTTTCAAAATCACTTACAAAAGCTACTGCTTTTTTCACCCCGTCTTTTACTTTTTTTGAAATGCTCATTTTATCTTTCCCAAATAATTCTAAGCACCAATTCACAAAACGATTAATGAGGATTAATAAATCATAACCCTTTCCCCCAAGTTTTGCTAATATTTTTGCGTAACCCTTTGTGCTTGAATCAAAAACATCTCCATGAAATATCCAAGCCTTTTTACCATCTAATTCAAGTAATAGTTTATCTACAATTTCTAAGTTTCCTAATTGTAAATCGGTATATTTTCTAAGCATTTCGTCATGATTCCCTGTTATATAATAAACGTGTGTTCCATGACTTGCCATTTTCATGATATGACGCATGACATCCATGTGTGAAGAGGGAAAATAATTTTTACTGAAATTCCACATGTCAATAATATCTCCATTGAGTATTAAAGTTTGTGGGTTAACAGTTTTAAGGTAATGAAGTAATTCCTTAGCGTGGCAGCCGTAAGTGCCTAAATGCACATCGCTAATCACTAAAACCTGTATTTCTCTTGTGCTATACATTATTAGTTTTTACAAATGTACAGCACCAACTTTACCTTAATGTTTTTGATATATTAAGAAAGTAAAAAGAAATTGTTTCCTTTTTGGTTATAAATTAAAACTCACTGATGTAAGATAATAGTTCTTTATTTTCATTAATCCAAATAACCAAACTATTGTTTCGTGGAGGTAGTTCCAGTTTTTGACAAATACGTGAACGGTAATTTTCAATCGTTTTTTCGGATAAAAACAATAGTTCCGAAATTTCTTTTGAGGTTTTGTTTTGACTGACAAGTTTTAGGGTTTTCAGTTCAGCTTGACTTAAGTTTTTTAGTCCATCAATTAATTGTTGCTTTTTTTTGTCTTCAACACTTAGTTCAGTATGATGAGGCAGCATTGCTGTAGCAATATATTTATCTCCACCTAATACGGTGTTAATACAATCTACAATCTCATCACCTGCTGTGTCTTTCAAAATGTATCCTAGAGCTCCAGAAAGCATCGCGTTTTTAATCATTTCCTTTTCGCGATACATGGTAAGGATAATAATTTTTGTATAAGAGTTTTCTTTTAATACACGTTTACAAACATCTAAACCGTTGGCTTCGGGCATATTAATATCCAATATTGCTATTTGTGGATTTAATTTTAATATACTTTCAATTGCCTCCGCTCCGTTGTGACATTCAATAATTTTAGCAAAAGGAAAAGCATGTTCTAAAAGATCAATTAATCCCTTTCTAAAGATGGGATGATCGTCAGCAATTAATAAAGAATTTATCTGTAAATTTTTAGCCATTAAATTTTAGCGTTAATTTAAAACTTTTATTTGATTTATTCTCAAAACTTACGGTAGCGTTTATAATTTTTGCTCGTTCTTGAATAGACAATAATCCTAAGCCGTTTTTTTGTTTGGAAGTCATCCCTATACCATTATCTTGATATATAAAAGTAAATTCTTCATTTTTTTCGGTGACAGAAGTTTTTAAAGCAGTGGCATGAGCATGTTTTATAGTGTTGTTTGTGCACTCTTGTAAAATGCGATAAATGTGTGTTTTATTTTGAAGAGATAGTTTTTCTACTGATTCCGTTACTTCAAAACTACACTCAATTTTAGTAGAGGATTGAATATTTTCCATGAGTCTTGCAATTGATCGTACTAAACCAATTTTTTCTATATAGGACGGGTATAGGTTTTTAGAAATTTCTCGTGTTTGTTCAATCACACGTGATAATTCTGTTTCTAGTAATTTACGTTCATTGTCTTGTTTTAAAATAGAAACTTTTGATTTTATCATTGACAATGATTGGCCTATATCATCATGTAAATCCATAGAGATTCTTAGTCGATCCTCTTCAATGTTTTCGATGAGTTGCCTACTAAAAGAAGCTTGTTTTTCAGTTATTTTTTTAGAATATAAATAATATACAGAACTGATGACTAGTATTAAAACAATAAGAGCAATACCAATAGATAACCATTTAAAAAATCGCTCATCTTGATGTTGTTGTTCAAGTAATAAGTTTTTCGATTTTTCTTTTTCTAATTCTATTTCCTTTTTTTGTACGTTGTATTTCAATTGTAGTTCTTGCAAAAGCTTTCCGTTTAATGTTTTGTCAATGCTATCTTTGATGTTTTCGTAGGAAAGGTAATAATTCAGAGCAGATTGGTATTTACCTTCAGAGTTTTCGATAGTATATAACAAAAAATTATAGGTTGCTTGGTTATTTAGATTGTTTGTTTTTACAAATAAAGCTTTTGCTAAGTCTAAATTTTTTTTCGCTTCATCATTTTTTTTAAGACTAATTAATACTTCAGCTTTTCCTAGATATCCTTCAGTTAATTCTACATGCAATTCGGTTTTTTGTAATATGTTAATTGAGGAGTCGAGATAGGCTAAAGCTAATTCGGGTTTACCAGAATTATTAAATTCAGCCCCAATATTTATAAAAGCAGCTGACAGCTCTCTAGGATGATTGTTTTGACGAGTATAATTAATGACGTCTTTAAATATTTGCAATGCTTCTTTTACACGATTTTTCTTTACATAAATCAAACAAATATTAATTTGAATATGACTAGCTAAATTTTTATCATTTTCCTTTTTAGCAGATTCTAAACCCTTTTCAAAATCAATCAAGGCATCGTCGGTTTGATTGGAATACAATTTAATTAAACCTAAATTATTTCTAAACACAGATGGGTAATGAGGGATGCCGTGTGATTCAGAAAAAGCCAAGCCTTCAATATATAACTCTGCAGCAGCTTGTAATTCGTTTTTAGATTCCTTTATAATTCCCAATAAATTTAGTAGTTCCGCGTGATTTTCGTAGTCTTTGGTTTTTTTAGTTTCAAGCAGTAAATTCAATAAATCTTGTTCTGCACTTTCGTTTATTCCAATTTCATAATCAATAAATATTAATCGAATGTTTGCTAATGTTTCGATATGTTTATTAGAATAGGCTTGTGCTTTTGATTTCGCTTCTTCAAAATAAAATTTTGCTCGATCAATGTTTCGAGTATAATAAAAATAATTACCATAGTAAATATTTACTTCTGCTTCTGCGCCTTTGAATTTTGTTTGAGAGACTTTAATAATGGTTTGTTGCCCAATTTTGAAAAGGGTGACTGAATCAGCAAAAGAGGCTTCTTTTACCTCCTTTAATAATTTATTTATTTCGGTGGAGTATTGAGCGAAAATGATCTTAGAATTGCTAAAAAGTAAACCAAATAATATGAGTTTTATAATGCTTAAGTAATTCTTAATTGTCATAGTAAAAGAATAGCAAATGTCTTTATCAAAGATATTATTTTTGGAGTTAATTCCAATTATTTGTAAGCTGAAAGGAAACATGGCTAGCTAATCGTAGAACGGAATTCTTGATTACGAAGTTTTAATTGTTTGTTTAATTTATATAAAAAGAAAAACCGCCCTATTGTATGGGGCGGTTTTTTGTTTGTGATTATTAATTAAAGCTTTTGAAAAAGCCGTGATCGATTTCATATACAGTTACGGGTTTAAGTCCTAAACTATATTTTTCAAACAATTCAACAAGTCTGTTTCCATCAATTAATTCTATTGGAGTAACGCCGTCACGACTAGCTTCGGCTTTAGCTTCTTTTGTAAATCGTCCAGTTGTAATTATTAAACCTTTTTCTCCTCTCCCTTGCATAGCACCTCTAAAGTCCCTCACATGATGCGGAGAAACCGTTTCTTTGTATCGTTTACATTGAAAAACAATATTAAGACTTACAACATCATTAAGTTTAACAACACCTTTTCCGTCTATTCCTTGATCTCCAGACCCTCCTGTAATGGTAATTTCATTTATTCCAATTTCAGTTAGTAGTCGTTTACACAATTTTTCAAATCCTGAAGGAGATAAACTTTGAATTAAATTAATTAAATTAATGGAATGTTCTTCATCTTCAGTTGGAATGCTTTCAAATTTTGGCTCTTCTTTTTTTGTCGAAACGTTAGTTGGTTTTTTAACACTGTCCTGAACTTTTTTAAATAACAGGTAAACTCCTTCATTATTTAAGTTACTATCAAGACCTTCATTAGTAAGTCTCCAAATACCACGTTGAGCATTTGTAATAAGTCCAGCTTTAAATAAATAAAAACGTGCCCATTGAATTTGATTACGTATTCTAGATTGTCCGTTTGCAGTTGTTTCTTCTAGTTCGGTTTCAGTAATTCCAAGTTTGTCAATTACTTGCTCAATCACATCAGATGAATCTCCAGCCCCACCATTCGCTTGAAGCGTGGTTAAAACAGGATTTACATATTTTAAAAATTCAGGACCCTTCATAAATTTATTACTTACTGATTAAGATTAATTTTATCTCCTCTTCTTATATCTTTTTGGATTTCTGATTTCTGGTTCTTTAGCAGAAGGAACACCTGATACAAATTCAAAGTCTAATTGTTTTTTCACTAAATCAGCGCGTCTTACTTTAATGGTTACCTTATCACCTAGCGCATAAATACGTCCTGTGCGGCGTCCAACTACTCGGTAGTTATCTTCATCAAACACATATGAATCGTCTTTCATGTCGCGCATGCTCACGCGGCCTTCGCATTTGTTTTCAATAATCTCTACAAAAATTCCCCATTCGGTTACGCCACTAATAACCCCTTCAAACTCTTGTCCAATTTTATCTTCTAAAAATTCGACTTGTTTGTATTTAATAGAAGCACGTTCTGCATCCGATGCTAACTTTTCCATCTCCGAAGAATGTTTACACAACAATTCTAATTCGTCTGCTTTTAAATAATGCGTATGGTTTAATTTGGCTTCTAACAAACGGTGTACCATTACATCAGGGTAACGACGAATAGGAGACGTAAAGTGCGTGTAATAATCAAAACCTAAACCATAATGCCCAGCATTTTTAGTGGTATAAACGGCTTTAGGCATGGAGCGAACCGCTAGTAGTTCAATCATGCTTTGTTCTTTTTTATTCTTTACATCTTGCAATAATTTATTGATAGACTGTGCTGTTTTTGTTTTATTCCCTACAGCCACCGAATAACCAAAGCGTTCTACAAAATTATTTAACTCCATTAATTTTTCGTCCTTTGGCACATCGTGTATACGATACACCACGGCGTCTGCATTCTTGTCGTTTTTATCTCCTTTTTTTGAACGGTTGTTTTGATTATCTTCTTTAGGCTTCTTACCCAAGAATTCAGCTACCTTACGATTAGCTAATAACATAAAATCTTCAATTAACTTATGTGCATCTTTTTGTGTTTTAAAATAAACACCAGTTGGTGCACCCGCATCATCTAATTGAAACTTCACTTCGGCCTTATCAAAAAAGATAGAGCCTTTAGATGTACGTTCGGCACGTAATATTTTGGCTAAACGGTCTAAAGTAAAAATTTCATCTTTGTATGGACCTTCACCAGTTTCAATAATGGTTTGCACTTCTTCGTAAGCAAAACGATGGTCGCTATAAATAACCGTTTTACCAAACCATTGATTTTGAATTTGTGCGTTATCATCTAATTCAAATACGGCACTAAAACAATATTTTTCTTCGTGTGGACGCAGAGAACATGCAAAGTTACTCAACACTTCTGGTAACATGGGCACACAACGGTCTACCAAATATACGGATGTAGCGCGGCTTACCGCTTCATCATCTAAAATAGTATGTGGTTTTAAATAATGGGTGACGTCGGCAATGTGCACACCCACTTCCCAATTACCGTTTTCTAATTTTTGTAATGATAAAGCATCATCAAAATCTTTCGCATCAACAGGGTCGATAGTAAAAGTAGTAATGCCCCTAAAATCTCTACGTTTCGCAATTTCTTCGGGAGTAATTTCAGTTGCTAATTTTTTAGCAGCAGCTTCTACCTCTGGTGCAAACACCATAGGCAAACCAAACTCCGCCATGATGGCGTGAATTTCGGTTTCGTGTTCTCCAGCATTACCAAGCACTTCAATAACTTTAGCATTTGGGTTTTTATCGCCACGTCGCCACTCAGTTAATTCAACTACTACTTTTTGTCCGTTTTTAGCACCATTAATATCTGCTAAGGGAACAAAAAAATCAACGTGTATTTTACTATAATCAGAAACAACAAACGCAAACTTTGGATTGATTTGTATCGTACCAACAAACTTAGTTTTAGAACGTTTAATCACTTCTACGACTTCACCTTCTGCTTTTCCTCTGCCATAATTATTAAAAATATTGACCTTCACTAAATCGCCGTGTAGGGCGTCTTTTGTTTTATATTGAGGAATAAATACATCGGGTTGCTCGGCAGAGATAATCACATAAGCTGTTCCAGACGTTGTAAAATCAATAGTACCAGTTTGGTAAGTTTTAGATTCTTTAGCTTGGTATTTTCCAATGTCGGTTTCAATCACAAAACCTTGGTGTTTTAATTCTTCTAGGGTTTCTAATAAGGCAAAGCGATCGCTTTCATTATCAATTTCCATAGCAGCACCAAGCTGTTTATAGTTAAATGATTTTCCGTCGTTATGTTTTAAAAACGTTAATACTTCTTCGAACAAGTAACGTTTTGGTTGTTTCTTTTTTCCTTTTGCCATAATACATACAAGCACTAAAAAATGTGCTTATGGTAAAGATAATTAATAAAAGAAGGATTAAATGCGAAATAAGATTAAAACTAAAACGGAGTTTTAAACAGAAAAACGAGTAAAACTAAACTCCAAACTGAGTAAAGTGATGATCGATGTGTTTGTAAAATTGATTGCTCCATTCTTTAGCGGTTAAAACACCAAATGCAGGATTTTCTTTTCCTTCGAAATAAGCAGCTCCTTTTGATTCTGTTTGTTTGACGTAATCAATAAAAATTGATTTCTCTTTTTCGAAATCACGTTCGTTACTAATAATAAAATCAGCACCTGTGCGAGAGTTTTTAGGGTATGGTTTATCGCTTGTGACAATTCCTTTTACAAATAATTTCATCATTAATTTTTCAAAAAAAGAATGATGCCTAACTGTTTTTCCGTATGTTAAATCATAAGTTACATTTAAATGCGCTAGCATTTGTGCTACATTCATTTTACCCCATTGAGGTTTGCTCATGTAGTTTAGTTTTTCTAAACGCTCAAATGTTTTTTCTGTTGTTTTAGGGTCGAATGTATTTAATAGTGTCATAATTTAAGAGTTTTCTGACGCAACTGCTTCGCTAGGGTTAATGTGTTTGCTTTCTTGTTTAGAACGGTAAATCATATAAAGTCCAACAACTATAAATGGAATACTTAAAATTTGTCCCATATTAATTGGTAAGGAAGCTTCAAACGCTTCTTGATTTTCTTTCATAAACTCCATACCAAAACGGAAGCCGAACATTAATACACAAAATAACCCAAACATAAATCCTTTTCCAAAATCGTTGCGTTTGTTTTTCCAAAGCCAGTAAAATAAAATGAACAAGAAGAAATAAAAAATGGCTTCATATAATTGTGTCGGGTGACGAGGTAATTCATCTACTTGATGAAACACAAAAGCCCAGGGCACATTGGTTGGCTCACCAATAATTTCGGAGTTCATTAAATTTCCAAAACGTATCATAAAGGAAGCAAAAGGAACCACCACAATTAAGCGGTCAAATAACCAAAGCCAACTTTCTTTTGTTTTTCGGCAGTACAACCACATCCCAATTAAAATCCCAATGCCGCCACCGTGGCTTGCCAATCCACCTTCCCAAACTTTTAATATTTCGAGTGGGTGTTGCGAATAATATTCCCAACCATAAAACAAACAGTGACCAAGACGAGCACCTAAAACAGTAGCCAGCACAATATATAGAGTTAAAACGTCTAATTGCGCTTCTGTTCTGCCTTCTGCTTTATAAATGCGATTCATAAAAAAATGGCAACCTATAAAAGCCATGGCCCATGATAAACCATACCAACGCACAGGCCAATCAATGCCAGGTATTGTAAAAATATCAGGACTTGGATTCCAATTAATGAATATAGATATCATAGTTGTTTCTAAATTTTACTAAATCTGTTTAAGGGGCTTTCCCCTCAATTAAACAGGATTTAATTGATCAAATTTATAATAAATTACTTAAAACTAAGCCTATGAAAAAAATATTTACAATGTGTTTAACATTAATTACAGCTTGCGTTTTTTCACAAACAGGCTCTGTTACAGGAGTTCCTTATTTTTATCAATATAATAATAGTATAAATCCAGGGGGTAGTTGCCAAAACACATCTATTGCCATGGTTATTAAATTTTATGGCGGAACAGCCGAAATCCCAGACGACATTAGTAGTGTTTATGGAACATCTCAAGCGCAAACCACTTCAGGTTTTAAACAAGTGTTTGATGCTGAGGCGGCTTATTTTGGGTTAACGGTTAGAGATGTACCGCACACTAATGGAACTTTTGCTGGTATTCATTCATTACTTGCGGCAGGTATTCCTGTTGTTGTGCACGGTTATTTTACTGGATACGGGCACGTCATGGTTATTACAGGTTATAATGGAAGTGTTTATACTTGCAATGACCCTGCTGGAGAGTGGAGTCAAACTTATGGTTATGGTGGTTACAGTCAAGTAAATAGTACAGAAGGCCACAGTGTTATTTACAACAAAACAAATTTTCAAAACGCTATTGGCCCAGATGGAACCATTTGGTATCATGAATTTGTAAACACGGGTACGGTAACACCGCCGCCAAGCACCGTTGATATTACTCCTCCTTCTAGCGTTGCAAACATTGTAAACCCGGCAAATTATAAAACATCAAACTTTACGGTGAACTTTGCAGATACAGATAATAGCGGAGGAAGTGGTATAGAGAAATCTTTTTATAGTGTGTTAGATTGGAATGGAACTGAGTGGAGAGGAAATAAAAACAACGGATTTATGTGTGATAATTTTGACAATTCTATTCATAGTGATTGGTCTGCTAGCGCTGGCACTTGGACAATATCAAGTAATTTATTAAATCAAACAGACAATCTAAACACAAACAGTGCATTTAATACTACATTAAATCAAACACTTTCAAACCGTTATATTTATCATTGGTTAGGTAATATTGGAGGCACTGGTACAAACAGAAATGCAGGCATTCATATTATGTGCGATAATGTAAACAATGTTAATAGAGGAAATAATTATTTAGTGTGGTTTAAAGCAGATGTAGGCGAAGTGCATATTTATGAAGTGGTGAATGATGTTATTGGCTCTCCATTAAAAGTATTTACAGGAGTAACGATTAACACAAACACTTGGTATGATTATAAGGTGATGTATGATAGAACTACTGGTAAATTTACAATTTGGATGAATGATGATTTAATCGGAACTTATACAGATACTTCGCCATTAATAACAGGAAATGGTTTTTCTTTTAGAACAAGAGAATGCGTGTACAAAATAAATAATTTTAAAGTTTACCGTTCTCGTTTATCCACAAGCGCAGCAGTTTCAATTGGAAACGCTAATGCGGATGTGAGATATCAAAGTCCGGATCCAAGTAACGTCTCTTATTCTTGTAAGATTAAAACCTTATGTGTAGATAATATGGCTAACATTTCAAACGTTGGAAATGTTGATGCATTAATAGATTGGACGGCTCCAAGTGCACCTGCTATTGTAAATGATGGAACGGCTGCAGATATTTCATTAACTACAACACCCAATAGCCTTCAAGCTAACTTTACTATGTGTACTGATTCGAACTCTGCTATTAAAAAATACTATTACTTTATTGGAACATCTCCTAATGATAGTAGTGTTGTAGGCGCAACTAGTAATGGTTTGAGTATGGCGATTTCTAAAACAGGCTTGGCATTAGTTAATGGTACAACGTATTATATATCTGTATTTTCTGAAAACAACGCAGGTTTAAAATCTTCAGCAATTTCTTCAAATGGCCAAACAGTAAGCTTAGTGACGGGTCTAACTAATACCGACAATAGTGTATTATTTAGTATTTTCCCTAATCCAAATAATGGAGTATTCACGGTTTCAATACAAAATAGCATTAAATCCTATAAAATTCAGCTCACAAATTTACTAGGAGAAATTATCGATACGTTAGAAATCCATGATTCAAAATATGAATACAATAAACATCTTCCAAGTGGAATTTATGTTGTATCGGTTTTAGATAACAATACTGTTATTTCTACAAAAAAAATAATTGTTAATTAAAGCGTTTGTTAAACACAAAAAAAGTCCTAACACCGTTAGGACTTTTTTCGTTTAATTATAAAAACAAAATTCCTTAATTATTCTTCCTCTACATCTATTTTAAATTGATGTAAAAATCGGTGAACGATGGGCCCAAAAATAACAGCAACACTCGTCAAAAAAGCGACACCACTGTAAATGGCGTATATAGAAGAAAACCATTTAGCGCCATCCGTTTCTGCTCTGTCTACAGGTCCCATCCCTGTTAAAATCATGCTGGCATTTACCAAACTATCTAACCATGGGATATTAAAAAAATAGTGATAACCAATAACACCAATTCCTAATGACACAATTAAAAATATGGTTCCTAAAGCAATACTCTTAATAAGCTTGTTATAGAAATGTGATTTATGTGGTAATCGTTTTATTGCCATGTTAATCTAATTGAAAACAACAGTATTTAATATCTTCGCCTCGTCCCGTAAATAAAGTTTCGTAATAGGTTTTAATACGGGTTAGCTCTTCTCTTCCTTCCGGACAGTTTTTATATAAATCGTTGGTAGAAAATAGCAAGTTTAATTTTCTTTCTTTAATCACGTCCATAGTGTATTCGTAAAAAAACGTGCTATCAGTTTTTAAGTGAACTAATCCACCTGGCTTTAATATTTTTTTGTAACGGTTCAAAAAGAAATCAGGATTAGTTAAGCGTTTACGCGCTCTGTTTTTTTGTGGTTGGGGGTCAGGAAAGGTGATCCATATTTCAGACACTTCATTTTCGGCAAAGCAATGGTCAATAAAATCAATACGTGTTCTCAAAAAAGCCACATGATTCATCTTATTTATCGTAGCTTTTTTAGCTCCGGTCCAAATACGATTTCCTTTGACATCAACTCCAATAAAATTTTTAGAAGTATCGTTTTCTGATAAACCAATAGTGTATTCGCCCTGTCCACAACCTAACTCCAACACAATAGGATTTTGGTTTTTAAACATTTCTTCATGCCACTTTCCTTTTTTGGAAAACCCATTTGGGATGTCAAAATGATGAAAAGCAAGGGTATTAGAAAAGGTATTTAGTTCGGCAAATTTTTCGAGTTTGTTAGGCATAATGTAATAAAAACGGCTAAGGTACAAAATTAGATAATGATTTAATAGGTTCCTTCATTTTTTGGGCGTGTCCCCAAGGGCCGGGCTGTCGCTTCAATCTTTTGCAAGATGCAGGCAAAAGGATTTGCGCTTGCATCCCTCACGCAGATAAGTTTTGCTTACACAAATGCATACGTTGGTAATAGTGCTGTTGGTTTTGGCGAATTGCCTTGTCCCGATAGCTATCTGGATTGTTTCTTTTTGTTCAAGCAAAAAGAAATGAAGAAAAATTCACCTAATAGATAATGATTTAATAATGCGATTTTTTGTATTGAAATTGTTACATTCGTGTACCAATTTATCACTATGAGCTATACTTATAACAAAACTAAAATTGTGGCCACAATGGGCCCATCAACAGAAAATATTGCTGTACTAGAAGAATTATTCAAAGCCGGCTTAGATATCTGTAGAATTAACTTTTCACATGGAGACTACGAACCCATTAAACATGTGATTGATAATATTAGAATTTTAAATAAAAAATTAAATCGTCATGTTGGTATTTTAGGAGATTTACAAGGGCCTAAACTGCGTATTGGTAAAGTAAAAGATAATGCTGTTGAATTAATCAACGGACAAGAAATAATTATTACAACTAAAGAAAGCGAAGGAACAGCAGATAGAATTTTTATTACCTATCCTCAGTTTCCACAAGATGTAGCAGCTGGAGAATTGGTATTAATTGATGATGGAAAAATTACGTTGAAAGTTATTGAAACCAATCGCAAAGACGAAGTTCGTTGTACCATTATTGCCGGTGGAACCTTATCGTCTAAAAAAGGAGTGAACCTACCAAACACTAAAATCTCATTACCATGTTTAACTTTAAAAGATTTACGTGATTTAGATTTCGCTTTAGAAAATGATTTCGAATGGATTGGTTTATCATTTGTAAGAAGTGTAACAGATATTGTTGAATTAAAAGATATTATTCGTTCAAAGAAAAAGAATGCTCGTGTGATTGCTAAGATTGAAAAACCAGAAGCAATTAAAGAGATTGATAAAATTATTGAAGTAACAGATGGTGTAATGGTAGCACGTGGTGACTTAGGCGTTGAGATGCCAATGGAGCAAGTGCCTTTGTTGCAAAAAATGATTGTAAATAAATGCATTGCTGCCTCTAAGCCTGTTATTATTGCTACCCAGATGATGGAGAGTATGATTACCGCATACACGCCAACACGTGCAGAAGTTAACGACGTGGCTAATGCTGTATTAGATGGAGCAGACGCGGTAATGTTAAGTGCAGAAACTTCTGTTGGACGTTATCCTGTAAAAGTAATTGAGTACATGCGTCGTATTATCACACAAATAGAAAGTGACGATCGTATTTACTATAAAGAACATGAGCCTGAATTAAAAACAGTGACTTACATTACAGATAGTATTTGTTATAACGCCAGTGTGATGGCTAAACAAGCTAATGTAGCAGCTATTATTTCTATGACACATAGTGGTTACACAGCGTTTAAATTAAGTAGTCACCGACCAAAAGCAAACGTGTATATTTTCACGGATAATAAATCCTTATTAAACGCTTTAAGTTTGGTTTGGGGTGTTAGAGGGTTTTATTATGATAAATACGAAAGTACCGATCAAACCATTGCAGACTTAAAAGATTATATCAAAGAAGGTGGTTTTGTAAGAGCAGATGATTTAGTTATCAATTTAGCAAGTATGCCAATGAAAGAAAAAGGTAGAACGAATATGCTAAAGTTGAGCTACATTCAATAAAAGAAAGTGTTTTATAAAAAAAGGATAGCATCAAAAGCGCTATCCTTTTTTTTTAATCTCTTCTAAAATTATCCATATCTCTTTTGTCTTTTTTAGTGGGTCTTCCGGCACCTCTGTCGCGTTGCATGTTAGGCATAAAAAACACCGATGGCATACGTTCTAGTTTTTCTATTGGAGGAGAATGATCAATATAATTTTCTTTGGCTATATCATAGCTTTGTCGTTTACCAATAATACCTGTGACTTCAATAATTTTTTTAACGCCTTGAGGAAAAGACATCGTATAACGTTCTCCAATTTTTACAATGTGAGCCGCTTTAATAATTTCATCGTTTAGTTTTACTTTATTGCTCTTAATAGCATCACTTGCCAACGAACGCGATTTATACATTCGAATAGCCCATAGATAACTATCTAGCCTTACACCCTTATCCATTACTTTTTCTGTTTATCTAATGCTTCTTTAGCCCTCACACTATAAAAGCCTTTGTTATTTGTAATATTCTGTAATTGTTTAATAGCTTCATCTGTTTGTTTTAAGTTTAATAAACATAACGCTTGATAATATTCAGATTCTTGATGAAAGACATTATTTATGTTATCTAAATTCTTTTGAAAAAAGTTTTTAGCGATAGTATATTTTCCCAATTGATAATAACACATTCCTAAATAAAATTGTGCATTGGCATCATCATGATTATAGTCGTATAATATGGTTAATTCTTCGAGGCACTTGTTTATATTATTTGTATTAAAAAACCACATCGCTTTTTTAATAAGTTTATGCGCTAAATAGGTGTTGGATTTGTTTAAGTAAGCGGTTTCAATATCTGTTTGATTTCCATATTGGGCAGGAATACTGCTGTTTAAATCAATAGCATAACTGTTCTTAAAATAATATAAACGATAATTAGTTACTTTCATATTATGAATAAAAACCACAGGTGCATTTGCCGTGAACCGAAATACTACATCTTCTTCTTTATCTTCCTCAGGAAGAGTTAAGTTCATTGGTTTGCTTGGCAACGTTTCTAGTGCTTCTGGTGCTGCAATTTCTTCTAAGTTTTCTGCAATAGTATTGTAATGTTCAATATTTTTTGATTCTATTTTTGGGAAGATGGTATCAGGCGCAGCAATACTATTTTCTAATTTATAGCTTGTTTTTTCGTCTTCTACAGATTGATGTACCGAGGGATGATTTTTACTTTTTTGAAAAATGACAAAGAAAATAGAAACGCCAATTAATAAGCCACATAAAACACTTATAAAAATAGTATTAAAGGAGGACGAGCCAGATTTTCCTTTAGTTTTTTTATCTATTAATTCATTTAAGTTATTTATGTCAGTATTTGATACATTAAACTTTTCAAATGCGATAGAAGACAAATAATGTAAATCCGTTTCTTGCATATGCTTGTCTAAAGAACGTTTTTGTTCTGTAGTTAAGTTGTTGTAATTAGATATGTCTTTAGGATTAAGCATTTTTTTGATTTTTAATGGAGTCTTCTAAAAATAATTTTAAGTTTCGTTTACCATTTTGGATATAACTTTTTATTTCGTTTAAACTAAAATTGGTTTCATTAGCTATATCTTGATAGCTTTTATTTTTTAGGTAAAATAATTCTACACATATTCTTTGATTTTCTTTTAGTTTTGGTAAACAGGTTTTCATGTTTTCTAAAAGCACATCGTCGCTTACCGAATTTATTTTTTCTTCTGTTTCGTAATCTGGAGTTTCATATTCAAATTCATAATACGACTTGATGTTTTTTGATTGTGATTTGTTTTTTCTGATTAACGAAATACAATGATTTCTTACAACAAAACTTAGCCATCCTTTAAAATTATCAATCTCTCTATTATTGATATCTAACATCAATTTTTCAAATAACTGCATCGTGGCATCTTGAGCTTCGTTTTTGTCTTGTAAATAAAATAGACAGGTACCATACACAACAGACACATGTTTTTTAAATAAATCGGCAAACAGCTCTTTATTACCACTTTGCTTGTAATGCTTTAGTAGTTCTTCGTCACTATTATACTCTTTTTTCTTAAAAAGCCACATATCTAATTAATAGACGCACACATTAAAATATTCCATAAAAATTATTTTTTATTAAATTTTTATGGAAAGAGTTATGCTTCACGTCTTAAAGTTAAAGAATGCATTCTTAATAAATAAGTTTAATCATTAAAAAATAGAAATTATGAAAGATTTAAAAAAAACAACGTTTACTGCTCTATTATTAATAGGAAGTTTAAGTGTCTTTTCTCAAGGTTCCATGGGTGCTCTTAAAGGGCAGGTGTTAAATGATGAAAGTATGCCGGTTTTTGGTGCTACTGTTAGAATTTTACAAGGAGGCGCTTTAGTTGGAGGCACAGATACAGACGAAAACGGCATGTACACCTATAAACCTTTAAACGCTGGTAGTTATGATGTATTAATATCTAGCGTGGAAACAAGAACTAAAAAAGTAACGGATGTTAGAGTAAGCTCTGAAAAAACAACGTATTTGGATGTAGCTGTTGCTTCAAATACACTAGAAGGTGTGGATGTTATTGTATATGTAAAGCCAATTATTGACAAAACGTTTATGGATATTAAGGAAATATCTGGCGAAGATTTACTTCATATGGCCTATGATAGAAGTGATCTTGGCAGCGCAGTTGTTAATCTAACGTCAGAAGCCACAAGAGATCAAAATGGAGATTTTCACGTCAGAGGAGGAAGAGGTGGCGCAACGGCATTTATTGTAGACGGGGTCAAATCTCCTAATATTTCAGGCGTGCCTTCTTTGGCAGTAGAAAATTTAGCCATTATTACTGGTGGCATTCCTGCTCAGTATGGTGATAATACAAGTGGAGTCATTGTAGTTACAACTAAAGATTATTTCAGTGGAATACAAAGTAAGCGTATGAGAGAGAATTACATCTTAGAAAACAAAGCGCGAGTTAAACGCGAAAAGGAATCGATACAAAAGGAGAAGCTCCGTAAGAAAGAAATAGAAAACGAACTTCGTTTAGAGGAAGAATCAAAAACAAAGGTTAATGAAAAAGCCCTAGTAATTTACTAGGGCTTTTTTAATCTCATAAACACATTACGTTATTTTTTGTAAACCATTACATTGAAAACAAAAGGTTGAATTTTTTTAATCTGTTCGCTACGCTTCAAACCTTTTAAGTTTGATTTTTTAGTTACTAATGCTAAGTCTTTTTTCAATGAATCGTTTTCTAATTTATCAATCGTTTGTTTTATGAAATTAGATTTAATCGCAAATCCTGTCGCTTCAGCAGAGCTTTGTTTACCACGAATCACACCAATAATATTTCCTTGTTCATCCATTAATGGTCCACCGCTATTTCCTGGGTTTACAGGAATAGAAATTTGATACATCGTTGTGTCATTGTTAAATCCAGTCATTGAACTCAATGCTCCTTCACCATAAACCGCATCTCTACGAGGGTAACCTAAAGTAAAGATTTTGTCGCCAATTTCAGAAGCATTGTCTTTAAATGAGAATGGGAAAGCTATGTTTTTAATTGCTTCAATATTATCTATTTTATAAATAGCAATATCTAATGAAGGTTCGCTTGCTACTAATTTTGCAGAAGCTCTATCTAATACACTATTAGTAACAAATACTGAATCTGCATTTTTAACCATGTGGTAGCTAGTAATAAAATAACCTTTATTGTTTAAAGCAAAACCAGTCCCTTCAATATTTGCTGGCGCGTAATTTTTTATACGCTTATTAGTAGCTCCTGTAATCCCTTCAATGATGGCGTCTTGAGAATATTTTAATTCGGTTACATCACGTTTTAAATCGGTAATAGCGTTACCTTGCTGTTTTAACAAGTAACCACCCGTACTTAAAACCGTAACGGTTCCAATAACAGCAATAATAGCTACAGAGGCTGCTACGGCAAACGTTTTACCGTGTTTTTTTATAAAATTCTCGTCTTGTTTGATAGAAAAAATTTTGGAATCACTACCAAATTCTTGTTTATGAATGGTAGACAATATTTGTTTTAAGTGCGTACGTTGTTCGTGTTGGTTAATGCCTTCGATTAAGATTTTATGTTTTTCAAAAGCATCAGCAAATTCAGAATCCGTTTTTACGCGTGTTTCAAATTCGTTTTTTTCTTCAGTACTTAAAGTTCCAAAAATGTAATTGTCAAATAAATCAGTTGCTCTCATCTCTTGTTTCCCTTTCTATATTCTAGTTTTCAAAAAAATATCGTTTCAATCGTTGTAAACATTTATACTTCTGTGTTTTAGCATTGTCTGAATTGGTATATCCAAACTTTTCAGATATTTCATCCATACTTAACTTATACACGTAAAAGTCTTTTAATAGTGTTTTGCAAGGTTCACCTAGGTTTTCCATACAAGCATTCATTTTCTCAATATCCGATTCCTTTTTCAGATGATCTGTTATTTCGTCGGACACATCTACCACTTCATTTTCCTCATCTTCTTTAAAACGAGCCAAATGACCACTACCTCTTAATTGCTTTAACCAAAGGCGCTTAGCAATCGAAAAAATAAAGGTTTGTAGCTGACAATTGAGTTCAAACGTAGGCTTTTGTACATTTTCATATAAAACAATAATTGTTTCTTGATAAATGTCGGCGGCAGCTTCACTGTTACCACTATTGTTTACAACATATTTAAGAACGAGATTGTAGTACTTTTTGTATAAAGCGCGCAACACCGCATCGTTGTTATGCTTGAGCCCTTCAATAAATTCAAGGTCTGTGTACGCTACTTTCGACATAAAGTCTTTGTTTACATTAATACCTAAAGGGGCTAAAGGTAACCTCGTTCGATATGATTTTTTAAGTTAAAATTCTGATTTTCAATCAGATATTGTTATTTATTCATTAAAGCTTCTATTTCTTCAGCTTCTAAAGGGATGTTTTTCATCAAATCATCATTTCCTGTAGGAGTAATTAAAATGTTATTCTCTAAACGAATACCTAAACCTTCTTCTGGAATATAAATTCCAGGTTCGCAAGTAAATACCATACCTGCTTGCATTGGTTCTGCAAAAAATCCAACATCATGCACATCTAATCCTAAGAAGTGAGAAGTGCCATGCATGAAATATTTTTTATAAGCAGGCCAAGCCGGATTTTGATTTTTTACTTCGTCAGATTTAATTAAACCTAATTGCAATAATTCATCTGTCATTAAATCGCCAACGGCTTTGTTGTATTTTTCAAATGTATTACCAACTACTAACATATTTGTAGCAGCTTTCATCACACGTAAAACCGCATTATATACTTCTTTTTGACGAGCTGTATATTTTCCGTTTACAGGAATAGCACGAGTCATGTCACTAGCATAGTTTGCATATTCGGCAGCTACATCTAATAAAATCACATCACCATCTTTACAAGCTCTGTTATTTTCTACGTAATGTAATACACAAGCACTAGCTCCACTTGCTACAATTGGTCCGTAAGCAAAACCACGGCTTCTGTTGCGAACAAATTCATGAATTAATTCTGCTTCAATTTCATATTCCATTACGCCTGGCTTCATGAAGTTTAATAAACGACGGAATCCTTTTTCGGTAATATTACAGGCTTGTTGAATGGCTTCAATTTCCAATGGATGTTTGATAGCACGAATGCGGTGCATAATTGGTGCCGAACGTTGAATTGTATGAAGAGGAAATTGTTCTTTAATTTTTTTATTGAAACGCATCTCAGCTGTTTCCATATCAATATAACGGCGAGTGTGCTCGTTACTATTTAAATAAATATGTTCTGCTTGAAACACAAAGCCTTTAAATATCTTGTCAAACTCATGATGCCAATAAATGTTTTCAATACCACTTGCTTCTTTTGCTTGTTCTTTAGTAAGCTTGGCACCTTCCCATACAGCAATTAAATCACTGGTTTCTTTAATAAATAAAACTTCTTTATGTTTTCCATCTTTCACATCGGGAAAAATCATTAAAATAGTATCTTCCTGATCAATACCTGATAAATGCAGTAAATCACTGTTTTGAACGAAACCAAGAGAACCATCGCCATTAGTTGGCAATAAATCATTACTTACAAATAAGGCAACTGAGTTTGGCTTTAAGTGTTTGATAAAATTTTTACGATTATCGATATATAAGTCTTTTTTAATGGCAGTGTACTTCATGTTTTATGTTTTTTATATACGCACTAAGGTATAAGTTTTTGTGATGAATAGCTAAAACAAGGCAAAAAAATAGCGAGATATTTCTCGCTATTAAATGTGTTATAAATTAGTTTATTAATCTAATGTTATATAAACAGATAAATGGTCGCTATAACCATTATAATACTTTTCCCCGCTATAAGTGCGGTTTGGCTTTTCTTCTCCAGTTTTATTGTTTTTAAATAACACAAAATCTTTCTTCAAGATAAATGCATTCTTAGGATTAAACTTATAGCCTTTTTTAGCACCTATAAATCCTAGCGATACAATAATTTGGTCAAGAACTCTCCACTCTTTATCATAATAATGCGTACCTTGTTTAGCAGCATCTAAAGTTTGATAAGCATTATATAAATCGGTTTTAGATTTAGGCTTATCACTTGCTTTTAACGTATTTAAAATACTATTGTTATCAGGATGATCATTAAAATCACCCATCACAATTACTTTTGCTTTTGTGTCTTTCTTTTGTAATTCATTTATTTTATTTCGCACTTGCTCAGCAGCAAAAACACGGCGAGGTTCAGATTCTTTTTCGCCTTCTCTGCGGCTTGGCCAGTGATTCACAAATACATATATCACGTCTCCGTTAGTTGCTTTTAGTGTTGCGAATAAAACATTACGCGTTTTATAATCACCTAAAGATGGATTGGTTGCATTTAATTCTTTAAAATCAAGTAAAGTAAATACAGATTTATCATATAATAAACCCACATCAATACTTCTTTCATCCGGACTATCAGTACACAATACACCGTATGATTTTTCTTTTAATTGAGATTCAGAGATTAAGTCTTCTAACACTTCTTTGTTTTCCACTTCAACTAAGCCCACTAAATTAGGCAAACCAGAACCAGCAACCGTTGAATCGAGAACTTGAGCAATTTTAGTTAGCTTATTCATGTAACGAGTGTCGTCCCATTTTAATTTAGAATCCGGTAAAAACTCATCATCATTTTTATTTGGATCGTCTTTAGTATCAAAAAAATTTTCGCAGTTATATAAAGCTACTGTAATTGGAGATTTAGATTGAGCAAAACTCGCGGTAATGCTTAATAATAAAAGGCTTGAGGTGATTAATTTACGCATGTAACAAATGTAATTAAAAATAATTTGATAGATTAAAGGTATGGTTTCAAAAATTAAACCATATTTACATATTGTTATTAATTCTTAAATTAATTCTCATGAAAAAATATGTTACTTTTAAAAACATCGCTATCTTTTTTGTATTTCTTTTTTTAGCGATACAATCTATAAGAATCGATAAAACAACATCGCCAGTAAACTCCGAAACAGATTTTATTGCGTTAACTTCTGCTAATAGCGAAGTTGCTGGAATGTTAAAAACCGCTTGTTACGATTGTCATTCTAATCAGCCAATCTATCCTTGGTACACCAATATTGCTCCAGTTTCTTGGTGGATAAAGCATCATATAGATGAAGGAAGTCACCACTTAAATTTTTCGATTTGGGGAACTTATAAAGAAAAACGTAAGAATCACAAATTAGACGAATGTATAGAAATGATTGAAGAAGGAGAAATGCCGATGAGTTCGTACACATTAATGCATGGTGACGCCAAATTAACTGATGCTCAAAAATTGCAATTAGTGGAATTTTTTAAAGCTCAAAAAACAGTTATGTTAGATGTTGCAAAGGAACAACACCATTAAAAATCTAACACTAGTATTTCAACTCTTCTATTTTGTTCTTGTTGTTCGGCAGTTGCTTTTGGTAGCTTAAATAACATTTCGTGATCGCCCTTTCCATCAATTTGTATTCGTTTTTCATCAATGCCTTGTATGGCTAAATAATTTCGAATGGTAGTTGCTCTTCCTTTAGTAAATGCAATGATGCCTTTTTCATCCATCATATCTCTTCCGTTTGAGTGACCAATAATTTTAATTTGCAAGTTCGGATTCTTTTTTAATAGTTTATATAAATTATACATAGAAGGCACGGCACGAGGTAAATATTGTACAGAGCCACCAACAAAATTAATAGACCCAATAGAATATTTAGTTCCTTTTTTAAGTTTAGGTAAAACAGTTTTAAGTGCTTTTAATTGTGCTGTATCTGCAAGCGTAATGCTTTTTGTAAAACTAAAGCTACTATCATTATAGAAATTTAAATCGTATGATTGGTTTTTTGTTAGTGGCGCAATAAAATTGTAGCTGCCATCGTCGGCTGTTTTTTCTAACAATACCGTATCGCCTTTTTGATTGGTTAAAGCAATGTCGGTTTTAATAGGTTTATTATTATCATCGGTTACGGTTCCTTTAAATATAACAGGTTGCGCAATTTCAAATTCAAGGGTATGCCCATCACCTTTGTCGTAAACATTATCTAATACTAAATAATACACCTCACCTTTTTTTACAGTTAAGCTTTTGCAGTAAGCGGGGCCAACGCCATGCTTTACAAACTCTTTGGCTGACTTATAATTTAATCCTGTTTTGCCATTTATCTCTTCTTTATCTCTGCTAATACATGCTCTTATGGGATTTATTTTGTGACTTACTAAACTGTCACAAAAATTATTTTTAGCCGCTTTAAACAACATAAAATCATAATCATCGTCTGCTTTGGTGGGAATGATGTTCATAGTTAACTCGCCCGTAACATTAATAATTAATTTATACCAGGAAGAATTATGTTCTTTTTCAAATGCAAATTCTGTTTTTTGTTTTGCAGTACTAATCTCTTTTATCTCTCCAAAGCCTTTAGGTGCAATGGTTTTGCCATATATATACTTACCGTTTATGGCAATAGTTTTTGCTTGATTACAATCACAAAAAACAGTATCTAGTTTTTTGGTTTGAGAAAACAACTGTATAGATAATAATAAAAGTAAGATTAGTCGCATAGTATCATAATACAGAAGGAGATTAAAAGTAACAAAAAATTATATTCTAATTCCAACAACAGTTACATCATCTACTTGTTCCAAATCTCCCACCCAATTTTTGAAGGTCGAGTCGAGTAACTCTTTTTGCTGAGCTATTGGTAAATGAACATTAGCTAATAGTAATTCCTTTAGTTTTTTGCTCATAAACTTTTTGCCTTTTTCTCCTCCAAATTGATCAGGGAAACCATCGGTTAAGGTATAAATCATATCTCCTTTTTGTAACTCCACAGTATGTGTTGTAAATGATTGATCTTGTTTATCGTTTTTTCCAACAGGCATTTTATCTGGTTTAATTTCGATGAGTTCAATATCCCCCGTCCTGCGGACACCCCCTTCAAAGGGGGAATTAGAACGGATAATCCAAACAGGATTATTAGCAGCTGCAATGTGAAGTATAGCGGCAACATCCCCCGCCCTTTGGGCACCCCCTTCAAAGGGGGAAACAAAATCAAACACCAACAAACTACAATCCATTCCATCTTTTCCACCTTCTTCACTACCGTCTTTTTTTAAACGCTCAATAATCGTTTGGCGCGTGTGATTTAAAATATCTGCTGGGTTTGTGTAATGTTCAATAGCTTTTTCTAAACTAGTAACGTTTAATAAACTCATAATGGCACCTGGTACGCCGTGCCCTGTGCTGTCGGCTGTAGCTATGGCAAAGTTGCCATTGCTTAATTTAGCACACCAGTAAAAGTCGCCACTAACGACATCTTTGGGTTTAAAGAACACAAAATAATCTTTTAAGTTGTCATCCAACAATTCTTTAGTTGCTAAAAAACTGCGTTGTATTCGTTCCGCGTAATTGATACTATCGGTAATTTCTTTATGTTTTTCTTCAATGATGCTTTTTTGTAGTTGCGTTTCTTTTTCTTTGAGTTCGATAATGTGTTTTTGTTTTTGTGTGATTCTAAAACGATTGAACATAAAACCTGCAAATACTAACACTAAAGCTAAGCCTCCATATAATGCAAAGCGTTGTGTTTTTTCTTGCTTTAATTGTGCTGCGGTTACCTTTTTTTCTTCCGCTACTTTTATGCTATCAGCAGCAGCTTTTTTGTCAAAATTATATTGCATTTGCGACTTCATTATTTCTTTATCACTTTCTTCGTTTACTATACTATCGCTATACATAACATATAACTTGTAATTGTTAATTGCACTTTTGTAATTTCCCATTAAGCTATCAACATCATACAAGCCTTTATAAGCTTGTTTTAACCAATTTTTATTTCCAGTTTGTAATGCAATATTTAAACCATAATTCATAGCTTTTTTTGCTTCAAAGCCATTTTTTTGCATAAAGTATGTGCTTCCAAGATTTATGTAAGCTGCTGCAACACCACTTTTATTGCCTAATTCTTCTCTTATTTTAATAGCAATTGCATAATTTTTTATTGCTTCGGGATAATTTTTAAGCATATAATAATTTAACCCTAAATTGTTATAATTGTTACCCAAGCCTAATTTATCGTTTAAATTTTCTGATATGGTAATTGCTTTTTTAGTCATGCTAATAGCATCATCGTATTTTTTATAATAATAATAACAAAGGGCGATATTATTATAAGAAGTAGATTCACCATATTTATCTTGTATTTCGAGCCTTAATCTTAATGAAGAAGTGTATTTTTTTAAAGCTTCGTCATAATTTTTAAGGAATAAATAAATGTTACCAATATTATTATACGAATCGGCAATACCTTTTTTATCTTTAATTTCTTCTCTCGATTTTAATGCTTTAAAATGATAGTTAAGGGCTTTGTCAAAATCTCCTTGTTCATAAAACACCATCCCTAAATTATTATTAGTTGCAGCTATACCTTGAATGTCTTTAATGTCAGTTCTAATATCTAGGGCGTTATTATAATTACTAATAGCTTGAGTATAATTAGATTGATACATGTGCAACACACCTAAATTGTGAAAAGCATGCGCTAAGCCCTTTTTAAAATTTAGTTTTTTTGATAAATCAATTGATTTCTCTAAAATTGGGTTAGCATCATTAAATAAATTGCCATTTATATACTCGCGACTTATTTTATTCAATAAAATAACTTTATTGGTGTCGTCTTTTGCTTTTGTCAGTTCAATTTTTAAAGAATCAACGATGTTTTTTTGAGAAAGTGACACTGTTGATATTATCAATAGTATTAGATTTAGTAGTGCTTTTTTCATTTATAATATTGATTTTAGTTTATCAGTTGTATGAATTTATATTTAAACAATTAATATTCAAAATGATATTCATTAAATTTATTATGTCGAATAATATAGGTGGTTAGTGCGCAAAAATGATCATTGAAACACAAAACTACTACTAAAATTTTGGTGTTTTATTCTATATTCAAACAAAAAACCCTCGATAATTTTACCGAGGGTTTTGATTTTTATGTTTAGAAGGATTATAGTCCCAATAAAATCTCTTCAGGAACTTTACCACCAAATAACATACGGCTTGGGTTCTCTAACATTTCTTTTACTTTCACTAAGAAACCTACAGATTCTCTTCCGTCAATAATTCTGTGATCATAACTTAAAGCAATATACATCATTGGACGAATCACCACTTGGCCATTAACAGCCATTGGTCTATCCACTACATTGTGCATACCTAAAATAGCACTTTGTGGAGGGTTGATGATTGGTGTACTCATCATAGATCCAAATACACCACCGTTAGTAATAGTAAATGTACCACCTTCCATATCTGCAATGGTTAATTTTCCATCACGAGCTTTTACTGCTAAATCTTTAATTCCTTTTTCAATATCAGCAATACTCATTAACTCAGCATTACGTAACACTGGAACCATTAAGCCTTTTGGTGCACTTACGGCAATACCAATATCACAATATTTATTGTACACCAACTCTTCGCCATCAATCATACCATTTACTGCTGGATAATGATATAACGCTTCGGTTACTGCTTTTGTAAAGAAACTCATGAAACCAACATTAGTGCCATAAACCTCTTTAAATTTGTCTTTGTATTTAGCACGAATTGCATAAATTTCACTCATGTCAACTTCGTTGAAAGTCGTTAACATAGCCGTTTCGTTTTTCACTGCTACTAAACGCTTAGCGACTGTTTTACGTAAAGACGTCATTTTCGCTCTGTCTTTATCTCTTCCACCTTGCCAGCTATTGCTTAATACTTTGGCCGCTGTTGGTAAACCATTAGATAAAGCAGCTAATACATCTTGTTTAGTAATACGACCATCGCGACCAGTACCAGTCATTTGTCCTGCTTGAATGTTGTTTTCTGCCATTATTTTAGCAGCAGCAACACTTGGCGTACCAGAGGCATAAGTTGTTTGAGTAGAGTTATTGGTTGCTTGAGTTGAAACAACAGTTTCTGGTTTTTTCTCTCCAACAACTTCTTTCTTTTCACTAACAACTTCTTTCGCTTTAGCTTCTGGTTTAAAAGAGGTATCGATTTTAACGACTACTTGACCAACTTTAACCGTATCGCCTTCAGCAGCTAATACCTCAATTTTACCACTTTCTTCTGCATTTAATGTTAAGGTTGCTTTATCAGAATCTACTTCTGCTAACACCTCATCTTTTTCAACGATATCACCAGTATTTTTTACCCAACGAGCAATAACTACTTCTGTGATTGATTCGCCTGGACTTGGTACTTTTAATTCTACTATTGCCATAATTTATTTAAGATTTAAGATTTATGAAGTCAGATTTTTTAAATTCTTAAATCTAAATTCTGACTTCGTAGTTTGTTTTACTTTACTAATACTTTAGAAAAAATGTTTGTCATAATTTCTTCGTTCTCTGCATTATGTTTTTTAGAGTAACCGGTTGCAGGACTTGCTGCAGCGCTTCTTCCAAAATATTTTAAATTTAAAGAACGTAAGTTGTTGTCAACAAATCTCCAAGGCCCCATATTTTCAGGTTCTTCTTGTACAAATGAGAAGTCTTTTGCTTTGTTGTATTTTTTCAAGATAGCATCCACTTGTTTTTGTGGGAAAGGATATAATTGCTCTAAACGAATAAATGCAATATCCTCAACACCTTCTTTTTCTCTACGTTCAATTAAGTCGTAATATACTTTTCCTGAACAGAACGCTAAGCGTGTTACGTTTTTTGCATCAATAGTATCGTCTAATACTTCTTGGAAGTTGGCTTTAGTAAAATCTGTTAATTTACTTACACAACTAGGGTAACGTAATAATTTTTTAGGAGTAAAGCATACTAATGGTTTACGGAAATCTCTGCATAACTGACGACGAATCACATGGAATTGCTGTGCTGGCGTAGTTGCATTTACTATTTGCATATTGTTTTCTGCACATGCTTGTAAGAAACGTTCCATACGAGCACTTGAATGCTCTGGTCCTTGTCCTTCATAACCATGAGGTAACAACATAACTAAACCATTCATACGACGCCATTTGTATTCGGCAGACGTTAAATATTGGTCAATAATAATTTGTGCACCATTAAAGAAATCTCCAAACTGAGCTTCCCAAATAGTTAATGTATTAGGAGCTGCAAATGCATAACCGTATTCAAATCCTAAAACACCATATTCACTTAATAAAGAGTTATAGATATCTAATTTTACTTTAGCATCGATGTTATTTAAAGGCGTATATTCTTCTTCACTATCTTCAATTTTTACAATAGCATGACGGTGAGAGAAAGTACCACGCTCCACATCTTGTCCGCTAAAACGAACAGGGTAGCCTTCTTTCATTAAAGAACCATAAGCTAATAATTCACCCATTGCCCAATCATAATTATCGCTAGCAATCATGGCTTTACGATCATCAAATAACTTCTGGATTTTATTGAAGAATTTTTTGTCTTTTGGTAACTCTGTTGATTTTTTAGCAATTTCTAAAAATAATTTTTCATCAATGGCTGTTTTTGGTGAAGTATCAAAATCATTTGGTCCAGCCATTTTCACACCTTTCCAATTTCCTTCTAAGAAAGATGTGATTTTTGCTTTCTCCGTTTTTTTAGCTTCATCTAAATTAACATCCAACTCAGATTTAAAGGTTGTTTCAATTCCTTTCGCTTCATCTGCTAACGCATTTCCTTCTGATTGTAATCTTTTCACGTAAATATCTTTTACGTTTGGATGAGCGGCAATAGCTTTATATAATAATGGTTGAGTGAAACGAGGCTCATCACCTTCGTTGTGGCCATATTTACGGTAACATAATACATCAATAAACACATCACGGTGAAATGTTTGACGGAATTCCATCGCTAATTTAGAAATGAAACATAAAGCCTCCACATCATCACCATTTACATGAAACACTGGGCTTAATACAACTTTAGCAACATCCGTGCAGTAAGTAGATGAACGAGCATCTAAAAAGTTAGTAGTGAAACCAACCTGGTTATTAATTACAAAGTGAATAGTTCCACCAGTTTTATAACCATCTAATTGACTCATTTGTAAAACTTCGTAAACAATCCCTTGTCCTGCAACAGCTGCATCACCATGTAAAGCAATCGCACAAGCTTTTGTATTATCGCCTTTGTGACGGTTATCAATTTTTGCACGAACAATACCTCCAACAACAGGAGCCACTGTTTCTAAATGCGAAGGATTAGGAGTTAAACTAATGTGAACTTTTTTACCTTCATCACTTAATTGATCAGATGAATAACCCATGTGGTATTTTACATCTCCATCAAATAAAGAATCTTCACTTGGTCTCCCTTCAAACTCAGTGAAAACATCTTTATAACTTTTGTTCATGATATTGGTAAGCACGTTTAAGCGTCCACGGTGCGCCATACCAATCACATAATCTTCAATTCCTAAGTTTACACCATGCTCCATTAAAGCATTCATTGCTGGAATAACAGCTTCTCCTCCTTCTAAAGAAAAACGTTTTTGACCAACAAATTTAGTATGTAAGTAGTTTTCGAAAACAACAGCTTGAGTTAATTTTTTAAGAATTACTTTTTTCTCGTCTATCGAGAAAGCAGGCGTATTCTTGTTTTTTTCCATGCGCTCTTGTAACCATTTCAACACTTTCGGTTCACGCATGTATAAATACTCTACACCAATACTTTGGCAGTAAGTGCACTCTAAATGAGCAACAATATCTTTTAATTTGGCAGCTCCAATGCCAATTTCGTTACCAGCCTGAAAAACAGTTTCTAAATCTTTATCAGATAAGCCAAAGTTTTCGAGTGCCAAGGTTGGCTCGTAGTTACGACGTTGACGAACAGGGTTTGTTTTGGTAAATAAATGTCCACGTTGACGGTAACCAGTAATTAAACCAATTACTTTAAACTCTTTAGTTACATTTTCGGGAATTGCTCCACCATCTGTATCATAAGAAGTTTTAGCAAATTCGAAGCCTTTAAAGAAATCGCGCCATGAGGCGTCAACAGAATTTGGGTCTTGGGAATATTGCAAAAATAAACTCTCAATAGCGTTTACATCGCTTGTGCCAACATAGGAAAATTTGTCCATTTTAATTTTCGTTAAAATAAGGGGCTAATTTAAGGATTTTAATGGAAAAATGGGTACTTTTATGCCGTGAAACACATATTATTTTTAATATTATTTTTATCTCCTTTTTTGGGATTATTTTCTCAAGAGAATCCAAATAGTAATGCTATCCAAACATCTTTAAAAGTGAGGGCATTACAAGAAAAAAAGGAAGAGTTTCATAAACGAACCAATGGAGAAAGCGATGGTTTTAGAGTAAAAATTCACTTTGGCTCAGATAAAACAAAAGCGAGAGAAGTTCAAACAAAATTCTCCTCAAAATATAATGAAATACCTACTTATGAGGATTATCAGCAGCCTAATTTTGTAATTAACGTGGGTGACTTCAAAACAAAATTAGAGGCGTATGAAGTATTAAAAAAAATCAAGGAAGACTATCCTTATGCTTTTATTGTTAAAAGTAAGATTAGACCTACTAAATTAAACTAAACACTTTATGATAAGGACTTTAAGCATTATTGCAATTTTAGGAAGTATGCTTACGGTATTTTCTTCTTGTAAAAAAGAACCAGAACAATCTTGTGGAACTTGCCCCGTTGGCGGTTCAGTTAATACCCCACAAGGATTTACTTATACAAAAAATGGCGGAACAGCTATTACTGCAGATTCAGCATTTTTTCTCCCCGCCTCGAACACAATAGTTGCTTATTATCAGGGAGGTACTAATAGAGTTATTATAAAAACAGCGTCACAAAATCCAGGAACTTATTCTGTTTCAACAACTAATAAAGTAACACATTTAGATGCATATGGTACATATAACGCCACTGGAGGGAATGTTAATATTACAGCAAACGCGAATAACAAAATGTCGGGGAGTTTTATTACTAATGGAACGGGCGCAGGCTATATTAGTGTAAACGGGCAATTTCAAGACATCCCAAAGAAATAATGTTTTAGATGGAAGGATACTGCCATTTTAAAAAATACATTATTTTTACGCTCCCAAACTAAACTATTGTTAAAAGTCTTTCTAATTCACAATCAAATTTAATTTATATGAAAACAATCGACAGTTTAAACTTTCAAAACAAGCGAGCTTTAATTCGCGTGGATTTTAACGTCCCGCTAAATGATGCATTTGAAGTAACAGATGATACACGTATTAGAGCTGCTGTACCAACCATTAAAAAAATTTTAGAAAAAGGTGGAAGTGTAATTTTAATGTCGCATTTAGGTCGCCCAAAAGAAGGGCCAACCAATAAATATTCTTTAAAACATATTGTTGCTGCGGTCAGTAAATTAGTAGGCGCCGACGTTATGTTTGCGGACGACTGTATTGGAGCGGATGCCTTTGCAAAATCTGCGGCATTAAAACCTGGACAAGTTTTTTTGTTAGAAAACTTACGTTTTTATAAAGAGGAAGAAAAAGGAGATGTTGCTTTTGCTGAAAAATTAAGTAAGCACGGAGATATTTATGTGAACGATGCATTTGGAACAGCACACCGTGCTCATGCTTCAACCGCAGTGATTGCGCAATTTTTTGCAGCAGATGCTAAATGTTTTGGTTATGTGATGGCTGGAGAGGTAGCTAGCATTGATAAAGTAATTAATGGGGCAGAAGCGCCATTTACCGCTATTGTTGGTGGCGCTAAAGTGAGCGATAAAATTTTAATTATCGAGCAATTAATGGGGAAGGCTAATAACATTTTAATTGGTGGCGGCATGGCATTTACATTTGTAAAAGCAATGGGTGGAACAATAGGTAAATCCTTATGCGAAGATGATAAATTAGAATTAGCAAAAGAATTATTAGAGAAAGCAAAAGCAAAAGGTGTGAATTTATATATCCCTTCAGATGCTGTGATTGCTGACAATTTTGCAAATGATGCAAACATTAAAGAAAGCGACATCAATTCAATTCCTGATGGTTGGATGGGATTAGATATTAGTGCCGGAACTATTAAAACATACAGCGAAGTGATCAAAAACTCTAAAACCATTTTATGGAACGGCCCAATGGGTGTTTTTGAAATGAGTAGTTTTGAAAACGGAACTAAACAAGTAGCTTTAGCTATTGCAGAGGCCACTAAGTTAGGAGCATTTTCTTTGATTGGTGGCGGAGACAGTGTTGCCGCTATTAACAAATACAATTTAGCTAGTCAGGTAAGTTACGTAAGTACAGGCGGCGGAGCCTTATTAGAGTACATTGAGCAAGGAAGTTTACCAGGAGTTAGAGCGATTGAAGGTTAATAAAAATAATTGGGCTTTTTGCTCATTAAACTTATATTTGAACATTACATAAATAAAAACAAAACATGGAATTATACTTAGATTCAGCAAACCTTAAAGAAATTGAAGAAGGTTTTAAATTAGGATTCTTAAACGGTCTTACAACTACACCTACCTTCATGCAAAAAGAAGGTATTACAGATATCGATGGAACTATCGTTAAATTGAGCAAAATGGTTCCTGTTCTCCAAATCGAAGCTTTGGGAAATAGTGCAGAAGAAGTTTTAGCAGAAGCAGAGCGTCAACTAGCTTTAGGATTAGATCCGAAGAAGACTGTATTTAAAATTCCCGTTTCATTAGAAGGCGTTAGAGCATGTAAAATGTTACGCGATAAAGGATATCTAGTAAATGTTCATTTGGTATATACTTTACAACAAGCATATATGGCTATGCAAGCAGGTGCAACTTATGTTTGTCCACTTGTTGGTCGTTTACAAGATCAAGGACACGATGCTCTAGCTTTAGTGCAACAATGTGTTGATGCTGTTGATTTGTATGATTATGATACAAAAATCATGTTCTCATCAGTGCGTAATGCCGAACATGTGCGTAATGCTATTAATATTGGCGTTCACACCATTACAGTTCCATTAAAAATTATCAAACAATTAACCGAAAATAATTTCACTACTTTAGGTACTGACCAATTTATTCAAGATACCCGCTTAATGATGGTAAAAGTGAAAGAAGCTATCAAAGCAATTAATCCTTTGGTATCAGAAAACACTTCTGTAACAGATGCAATCGTTAAAATGACTGAATTTGGTTTTGGCGCTGTTACTGTTACTAAGGCTGATGGAAGCATTAAAGGCGTATTTACAGATGGTAGTTTGCGTAAATTAATTGGAGAAAAAGGAAGAGATATTTTAACTAAAAACTTATCTGATTTAGAATATAGAGAGCCAATTACAATTGACGCTAACGTTTTATTAAACGATGCAAATTCTTTATTTAAGAAAACTAATGTTGATACGATAGTAGTTACCGATGGAGGTAAACCAGTTGGTATGTTAGACATCCAAGATATGAAAGGGTAATTATCAATAATTAACCAAACTCAAAAAAGCTTTATCTATTATAAGATAAAGCTTTTTTTATACCTTTACTTTTAAGAAAACAAAAATAAGCATGTCGCATCTTACTCAAATTTTCACAGAAATAGGTGGCCAATTTATAACACCAGAAGCAGAGTTAATAGAAAAATTAAAACACGTCAAAGCATTTGTGTTTGATTGGGATGGTGTGTTTACTGATGGTAGCAAAGATCATTTATTACAAAGCCATTTTAATGAAGTGGATAGTATGGGAACAAATTTGTTGAGGTTTTCTTATTATTTAAATCACAAAACAATTCCCATTACCGCTATCATCTCTGGAGAAAAAAATTCTGCTGCTTTTACTTTTGTGGATAGAGAACGATTTCATGCATCCTACTCAAAGTTCGCCAATAAGTTAGATGCCACTAAGCATTTGTGTGATATGTATGGGTTGCAAACAAAAGAAATATGTTATGTGTTTGACGACGTATTAGATTTAAGTTTAGCTGAAGTGTGCGGTGTGAGAATTTTTATTTCACGCAACGCTAATCCATTATTTAATGAGTATGTGATTCGTCATTTTTTAGCAGATTATGTAACAGGAGCTACTGGTGGAAACGGTGCCGTGCGAGAGGCTTGCGAATTATTAATGGGACTAAACGGTAACTATAATGAAGTGATTATAGAACGTAAAAACTTTTCTGAAACTTACTCTAAGTATTTGGCAATGCGTAAAGCAACAACACCTACTTATTATACTTCGCAGGATGGAGTAGTGGTTGAGATGAAGCCATAAAAACAATAGCTAAAGCTCCTTGTGTTTTAATACGTATTGTATGATACTATTTTTTATGCTTTAACGCCCACTCTTTGGCAAAGTAAGTTAAGATGACAGAAGCTCCTGCACGTTTCATGCTTAATAAAATTTCATCACGTACTCTGTCTCCATCAATCCAGCCTTTAGCTGCTGCTGCTTTTACCATAGCATATTCACCACTCACATTATAAGCAGCAATTGGTAAATCAAAATTTGTGTTGAGGTCTTTAATAATATCTAAATAAGATAAAGCTGGCTTTACCATTAAAAAATCTGCTCCTTCTTCTAAATCTAATTGTGCTTCTATTAAGGCTTCCTTGCTGTTAGCAGGGTTCATTTGATAGGTTTTTTTATCGCCAAATTTTGGTGCGCTATCTAAAGCATCTCTAAATGGCCCATAAAATGCACTTGCGTACTTAGCAGTATAACTCATGATAGACACATCCTGATGTCCTGCATCATCTAATGAATCACGCAAAAACCCTACACGCCCATCCATCATATCACTTGGGCCAATAATATCAATTCCACAATCGGCTTGAGCGACCGCCATTTTAGCCAAAATATCCAATGTTTTATCATTTACTATTTTTCCATTCTCCACTAAGCCATCATGCCCGTCGCTACTATATGGATCCATCGCCACATCCGTCATAATACAAGCTTCAGGAAATTTCTTTTTGATAAGCGCTAATGTCTTTAAATATAAACCGTTTTTGTTAGTGCTTTCGGTAGCAAATTTGTCTTTGTATTTATCTGTTAAACTAGGGAATACATCAAAAGTGGTAATTCCTAATTTCAAACATTGCTCAATTTCTTTTTGCATTAAATCAGGACTTAATCTAAAAATTCCAGGCATTGATTTTACTTCTGATTTTTTATTTTTCCCATCAATTAAAAATAAAGGAAAAATAAAGTCGTTCACTGTTACATGATTTTCTTGAATCAAATTACGGATAGCTTCTGATTTGCGGTTTCTGCGTGGACGATGTGTTATCATGTTTTGTTTTTTATTGGAACGCAGATAGCACAGATTGTGCGGATTTGCGCTGATATTTTTTTTATTTCAATTACTTTTTTAAAATTAGTGTAAATCTGTTTAATCAGCGTTATTCGTGTTTCAATTCTTTTTCAGGTTTAAATTGCGCCACACCTCTATACATCATATACATACTTAGCGCCATAAAGATATGACTTAAATCGGCATGATTAAACCAAACAGAAAAGGCTATTTTAAACACATGGCAAAGCACAGCAATTACAGCAATACCAACACCAATAATCATGTTTTTACTAAGTAAAGACTTTGTTTTTTTGTAATGGATAGCTTCTAGTATTGTAACATTAATTACTAAGGAATAAGCCGTATGAATTTCTACCACAACAAATGAATAAACAATGAAAAGTAGGATAGACGCCACTACAATTTCTATGTAGTTTAAGATTTGTAACACTTTAAATGTTTTTTGACCAATACTTTGGCGAGTATGATGTAGGGTTGCAAATTGTGCAAACGAAATACTGAAAATACCTGTTACCCAACCATAAATTTTTGCTTCTACTCCAAAGTGGTATAAAAATGCATGACCTATTAAAGCGGCTACTAAAGTGGATGCGCCAGTTAGTAAAAAAAACCAACGGTATAAGTTAACTCCTTTATACGCTGAAAATTGTTTTGTTTTAAAAAACGCAAAAAAGCACACGCCAATAAATAAAAAATCAGTAAGCACTGTAATGGGTTCATCTATTCGTAAACCGCCAATATATATGGTTGGATTTTGATAGGGTATCATATAGGTTATTCTTTCAAAGATTATTGGATTGATGTATCTTCAATCCCTTTGGTCTTTTTTCTCTTTTATAGTGTATGTAAGATAGCTCTGTATAAACCTAAATCATCAAACGAATATGGCTTATGAATTTGTTCGGCTTTTACTTTTGCTTTTAACAATGATTTTTCGGTGGCTTCACCCATTGCAATTACTTTTTGATGTGGATGAATTTTATTTTTTTCTAAATACGACTCCGCATTACTTGGACTTGTAAATACTAAAATATCGGTGGTTTCAGGAACTTCATGTGGCACTTTTAATGCCGCATAAATTGGTAAATCAATACAATTTTGTTGTTTAGGAAATTGCCATTGAATAGTACGCATACTTTCGCGAGCCACTGGGAAAACCACTTTACCTAAACCTACACGTGCAGAAAATTGTTTACCTACTAATTTAGTATCAGTACTTTGTCCAATAAAATCGGCACGTAAGCCTAATTCACGAATAGCTTGCGAAGTAGATTTTCCAATACATCCAATTTTAGTAGTTCCAATATCTGGTTTTTGCATAAAGAAAAACTCAACCGCATGTTTGCTGCTAAAAAACAACCAATCGCTTTTAGGCAATTCCTTAATCGTTAGTTTCTTTAAATCAATTAAGCTTTTGCATTCTACATTAAAACCTAAATTCCCTAACCATCTATTCAAATGATTACTTTCATTGGCATCGCGAGAAATAAAAACAGATTTTGAAATGATGCGTTGTAAGTGTTCAACTATTTTTTCTGGTAAATCTTCCGTATTGGTTGTTTCGTAGTACAGTTGTTTTACTTGTGTATTCCAAGCATCAGATGCAGAAACCCACACTTTAAATAATTTTCTGTCTTGGTCGTTCATTTCTGTGTCGCAAAACACACCTAGTGGTAATTGGCAACCGCCATCTAATAAATTTAATACACGGCGCTCAATGTTGATGTTGATCATCACGTCATAATCACATACAGCATCAAATACATCTCCTAATTTATAATCATCTTCACGAATTTGCCAAGCTAAAACTCCTTGTGCAGGAGCAGGAACAAATTCTGAAGTTTCTAATTGTTCAACTGTAAATTCAGACAAATCTAATTCTAAACGTTCTAATCCAGCTGCTGCTAAAATGATAGCATCATACTGGCCTTCTCTTAATTTATTAATACGAGTTGGAACATTGCCACGTAAATCCGAAATTTCTACATCTGGTCTAAATGATAATAATTGAGATTTTCTTCTAGCTGAAGAAGTTCCCACTTTAGCACCTTGTTTTAAATTAAACTTCTTGGTCGTATCTTCTGCTTCATCACGCATAATTAACCAATCTGCTGGGTTCTCGCGAGACGATACACCTGCAATGATTAATCCATCAGGATTTTCAGTTGGTAAATCTTTATGCGAATGAACTGCAACATCAATTGTTTTATTTAATAGCGCTTCTTCTAATTCTTTTGTAAAAAAACCTTTACCTTCTAATTTATCAAAACTAGTATTCCATTGTTGAGAGGTATCACCCTTTGTTTCGATAATTTTTATCTCCACTTCGTGACCTTGTTTTTCTAATAAATCTTTTGTGAAATTAGCTTGCCAAAGTGCTAAATCGCTACCGCGTGTGCCAATGATAATCATAGTGTTGTAATAAAATTAGAGGCTACAAGATAAGTTATTTTTTTGTCAGTTCGAGCGGAGTCGAGAACTTTTTTAGTCAGAGATCAATTACAAATCCTCTTCTAAAAAAACTTTCTTAGCTGTTTTAATAGCCAAGGCATTGTATTTTTTTTCCATATAGCTTAATACTTTGTCAAGAACCTCTTTTCCTTGTGGGTCAAGGGTATTCATTTCTTTAGCAAACACTTCGTTTAAGGCAGTTTCTTTAATGTATTTTATTTGCTTTGGAATTTCTCCAAAAGCTAATTCAATTCTGCGTTCTTGAAACAGTTGCTTAAACTCTTCAACCTTATTATTGATAATGGCTTTACACGCTTCAACCTCTCCTTCACGTTTTAATAAATTATCAGCTGCTTGTTTTTTTAAGGATTCAATATCAATGTAGTGAACATCGTTCGACTCAATGATTTTCGAATCAATATCTGCTGGTATAGCTAAATCAATAATTACTTTTTTAGAAGTATCATTTCCAATTAGTGATGAATAAATATCATTTGTTACAACTGCTCCCTGTGCGCCTGTACATGAAATTAAAACATCAAAACCATCGTTAAAATCTTTGATATGAGCTAACTCTCGAGCTTTGCCATTTAATTCTTTGGCTAATTTTTCGGCATTTTCTAAAGTTCTATTAAATACAGTGAAGTTAGCGTATTGATGTTTTTTTAAGTACTTTGCCATGCTAGAGTTAGTTTCTCCAGCTCCAACAAATATAATACGAGCGTTATTTTTAATACCTAAACTACGTAACTGTCGATAGGCTAAAGAAACAATAGAAACCGGGTTTTTGGCAATATCAGTATCTGTAAAAACTCGTTTAGCGGTTTCAATAGTTTGCTTGATAGCTAAACGAATGGTGTCTCCAGTTAAACCTAACAAATTGCAGAACTCATAAGCCTTACGAACTTGTGTAATGATTTCTCTTTCGCCAACTACTAAAGAGTCTAGCGATGCAGATACTTCAAATAAATGTGTTAAAGCGTTTTCTCCTTCGTAAGTAATAGTCTTATCTATTAAATCCGTTAAATCTTCTTTAGTTAAACGAGAGTTGACAGAATAAAATAAATCCGATAAAAATTCGGGAGCAATTTCGCGGTCCGTATTTACAACAAACTCAACACGATTACAGGTACTTAAGAACATTAATTCTTTTAAATCCATTCTGATTTTTAAACCACCGAGGTAATCTTGTTGGTGATTTTCATCTAAATGTAATTTCCCAATCAACTCCAAGGGAGCTGATTTATGAGTGAGTGAAATTATCTTAAAAGCGTTCATAAATTCCGTAAGTAAAGGTCGTTAACTCTTGTCTTTACTGTGTCATCGTATTGTCATAAAACTAAATTTAAACTGATTCTAAATAAGAACCATGGCTGATTTATGCTTGTATTTGCCCAATCTTTTATGTTACTTAGGGTATAAATCTCATGTCATGCAAATTACAACCCTTGAACAGTACCAAAGTGAGTACAAAAAATCAGTAGAAAACCCAGAAGCATTTTGGGATAATATCGCTAACAAATTTACTTGGAAACAAAAATGGACAAAAACCTTAGAGTGGAATTTTGATAGTCCTGATGTAAAATGGTTTATTAATGGAAAGTTTAATATTACCGAAAATGCCATCGACAGACATCTTTTAACCAAAGCACATCAAACAGCTTTTATTTGGGAACCTAATGCGGTTGATGGAACGCATCGCGTCATTACTTATCAAAATTTACATGATGAGGTTTGTAAAGTAGCGAATACCTTAAAATCACTAGGAGTACAAAAGGGGGATAGAGTTTGCATTTACATGCCTATGATTCCTGAAACTGTTTTCGCGATGTTAGCATGCGCAAGAATAGGAGCAGTGCATTCGGTAGTGTTTGCTGGTTTTTCATCATCGGCTTTAGCCGGCCGTATACAAGACAGTGATTGTAAAGTAGTTTTAACAACAGATGGCGCTTATCGTGGTGTGAAAGATATTCCTATTAAAGCTGTGGTTGACGAAGCATTAGAAACCTGCCCTTGTGTAGAAAAAGTATTAGTATACAAACACACGGGCACCGCTATTAATCTTACAGAAAAAGATGTTATTTGGCAAGATGTAGTTCCTAACGCTCCAAGTACTTACTCAGCCGAATTAATGGACGCAGAGGACACGCTTTTTATTTTATACACTTCTGGTTCTACTGGTAAACCTAAAGGAGTAGTGCATACTTGTGGTGGTTATATGGTGTATACATGTTACACGTTTCAAAATGTGTTTCAAATGAACCTTTCTGTTTCTTCTCCCCTTGAAGGGGAGATGCCGAAGGCAGAGGGGGATTTATTTTGGTGCACAGCTGATGTGGGCTGGATTACAGGTCATTCATACATTGCATACGGACCATTATTAGCAGGAGCGAGTTCAGTAATTTTTGAAGGCGTACCTACATTTCCTGATGCAGGGCGTTTTTGGCAAGTGATTGATAAATATAAAGTCACTCATTTTTATACTGCGCCAACAGCAATTAGAGCCTTGGAGGCAGCAGGGTTAGATTTTGTAAAACCATATAAATTAGATTCGTTAAAGGTATTAGGAAGTGTTGGAGAGCCTATTAACGAAGAGGCATGGAATTGGTACAATAAAAATATTGGAAAAGAAAAGTGCCCTATCGTAGATACTTGGTGGCAAACAGAAACGGGCGGTATTTTAATTTCGTCTTTAGCGGGAGTTACTCCTTCTAAGCCTAGCTTTGCAACTTTGCCAATGCCAGGCATTCAGCCATTGTTAGTCGATGAAAAAGGTAACGAGATTTTAGGAAATAGTGTGGAAGGAAACTTATGTATTAAATTTCCTTGGCCATCGATGATTCGTACTACATACGGAGATCACGATCGTTGTAAGAAAGAATATTTTTCGACGTATCCAGGATTGTATTTTACAGGAGATGGCTGCCGTAGAGATGAAAACGGATTTTATAGAATTACAGGCCGTGTAGACGATGTAATGAACATATCTGGACATCGAATAGGAACCGCAGAAGTAGAAAGTGCTATTAATATGCATTCTGATGTAGTAGAAAGTGCTGTTGTTGGCTATCCTCATGATATTAAAGGACAAGGCATTTATGCCTATGTGATAGCACCTTCAACCACTAAAAATCATGATAATTTACGTAAAGAAATTATAGCAGAGGTCAATAAAATAATTGGACCAATTGCAAAACCTGATAAAATTCAAATCGTGAGTGGTTTACCTAAAACTCGTAGTGGAAAAATAATGAGGCGCATTTTACGCAAGGTTGCCGAAGGCGATGTGAGTAACTTAGGTGATACGTCTACCTTACTTGACCCATCTATTGTTGATGAGATTGTGAAAGGAAAAGTTTAACATGCTCATTTACTGTGATTTACAATTGTCGGCATAGTATTTGGTGTGTTTTTGCAGTTTAATTAAACCTTTATTTTAAAAGGAAGTCCAACAGCATTAGATTATAAAAAATAATTAAAAACAAAAAAATCAAACCAATGAAAACAAAAAATTTAGTTCTATTAATTAGTACATGTGTTGTAGCATTGTCTTTAACATTTACAAGCTGTAAAAAAAACAGATTATTTAAAAAAGAAGATGGTCAAACATCAGCAGATAATAGAACTGCACAAGGAGAAAATGACGCTGCTGTAAGCGACATTAACGACGTAGTTAGTAACCAGCCACTTCTGCACGGAAGAACTAACGGAACAACTCAATCGAATGGTGTATTAGGAAATATCTGTGGCTTAACGGTTGACACAACCGGCGCTCATTTAGGAACTATTACGTTAAATTTTGATGGAACGACTTGTAATAATCGAACAAGAACAGGATCAATTAGATTAACGATTATCGACCATGCCTCTGGTAAAAGATGGAAAACTCCTGGTTGCGTTATGAAAGTTGATTATTTTTTATACAAGGTTACCCGCGCTTCAGATGGGAAAAGTGTAAGAATTGAAGGAACACAATATATAACTAATATTAGTGGTGGTACTTGGTTTGATTTGTTGTTTTTAGGACAATCTAATCTAGTTCATTCTGTAACAGGCGAGAATTTATCAGTCTCTTTTGATGATGCAAGTACTGCAAACTATAACATCAATCGTAAGTTTACTTATACTAAAAGTGCTGGTTTTGTGATCACATGTGTAGGAGAAGGAGTGGGCTCTTCAAATGGTCTAAGTAACCTAGAAAATTATGGAACAACAAGAGAAGGAGATATGTTTACAAGTCAGGTGAAAACACCAGTAGTTTGGAATACTACTTGTGGTGCCTGGGCACCAATTCAAGGAGAAGTTGATATAAAAGTTGACAGTAAATTTTTTACCTTAAACTGCTTATTTGGTGTTGATGCCAGTGGAAATGCAATTAGTGTTGGGTCTAATCAATGTCCGTATGGATTAAAAGTTGAATGGAAACATAAGAATAAGACTAGAACAAAAGTGATTGGTTATTGGTAACTAATTATTGATATTAAAAAAAGCCCGAAGATTTCTTCGGGCTTTTTTATTTACTTAATTATTTTGAGAGATTTTATTTTGTTGCCATCTGTATTTATAATATTAAGATTATAAAAGCCCTTACTTAATTGACTAGTATTAATAGTTGTTTTATTTTTTTCAAAGCTATTTGATAAAACAACTCTTCCCAAGGCATCAACTAATATATAATTTAGTTTCTCAAATTCTTTATTTGTAAACTCAACAACTAATTCATCTGAAATTGGGTTAGGATAAGCTTTAATTTCAAAGTCCTTTTCTATGTCATTAATATTTGTGACAATTGGAGCAATCACATTAAACTGACTCATTAAAAACCCTGCTGCCATTTTTTGTACACTGGATGAATCACAATAGGTGTCTGAACATGTTACTGTGCCAGAAGTTGTGGAAAGCGTTAAACAAATAACATATTGTCCGGGAACAGAGTATTGATGAGATGGGTATTGCAGCGTAGAAGTTGTTCCGTCTCCAAAATCCCATAAATAGGAGAAGTTTCCAATACCAGTACAATTGTTATAGCCTTTGTAAACACCAGGATTCATAGTATCTGAAATAACAGAAAAATGAGAGGTAGATTCACAAATATTTGTGGTATCATCAGTTAGATGAAAAGAAATAGAATGGTGTTCGAGCCTGTAATTTTGTGGAAAAGTTATTGCAGGTCTAAACGACCCATTCCATAGACCCGCATTATTGTAACGAATGTCTTTTGTAACTATTTGAGAAGATGAGCCTCGATCACAATAAATATTTAAAGGATTACGACAATTTAAATAATCCCAATAATTCATGAATGTACCTTGTACCGTATAAGGGCCTTCTTCTTCCATAGAGATAAATTGAAATGCATTAGCAGTAAGATTTATGGTTTCACCTAACGTAAATGAATATCCTGGTTTGAATTGAAAACCAGCACAAATTAATTTATTACCATTACTTATAAATGGCTTTGGTAGTGCAAAAACTTTTTCTTTTCCATTGATGGATGTATCAGATTGATTTAGTAATATTTTAAAAACCATTTGTCCAGTTGGAGCAATGGTTGTATTAGAAGCAACTGCCAACTTATTTTCAACTTGATTATAACCTAATTTTTTATAGAAAACTGTATCTGATCCACCAGGAATATTTAATGTGTTTAAAAAATAATTATCCAAATAAGGAGAGTTCGTGTTACTTATATCTTCAAAAACAGTAATGATTAAAGTGTCAGTAATGTTTGTGTGTGATCGAGTATATCCATAACCGATTGATAGAGAATCAACTATTAGGCGGGCTGAAGCAGGAGCAGATGTTATCCATGCACTTCCAAAAATAGGAGACTTAAAATCAACAACTTCTGCTATATGATGAGCTGATACTGGATATATTGACCCACCTGTATAAACTGACGCGGTGGTGTCTGGAAACAAATATTCGCCAGTATAATAACATAAACTACCTGCAACCATGGCGCCATAATTAAACCATCCGCTATTAAACGAAGATGTTTTCAAGGTACTTGCTGTTTTTTGCTTGTTGGCACGTAATATATTTGAATCAAAATTTATTTTTTTTGACATGTATTTATCCTGCGCTTTCAGGTTTGTTAAACAAAACAACAAGGCTAATAATGGGAGTAATTTTTTCATAAATGGAAGTTTTTATTTATTTCTACATAAAATTAAAGCAAAATAAACGTACTCTTTTTTATGTTTGGTAATCGAGAGCTTTAAACTAATAAGTGATAACTATTTATTGATAAGTGATAAAACAACAGAATAATTAAAAGTATAATATGTTTTCGTTGAATTTTTTATAAAGTTAGTGCTAAATATTTATCTATTTACAACAGTTATTGAAAGCCTATGATTATTGAGTAAAAAAAAAACCCGAAGATTTCTTCGGGGTTTTTGTTTGTTATTTTTCAATGCTTATGAAAAAGCATTAAATCCAGTAACATCCATACCTGTAATTAATAAATGGATATCATGAGTTCCTTCGTAAGTAATTACCGACTCTAAGTTCATCATGTGGCGCATAATTGGGTACTCACCTGTAATACCCATACCACCATGTATTTGACGAGCCTCGCGAGCAATTTGTAAAGCCATGTTTACATTGTTGCGTTTTGCCATACTAATTTGAGCAGGAGTGGCACGGTTCTCATTTTTTAACTGACCTAAACGGAAGGTTAATAATTGAGCTTTTGTAATTTCGGTAATCATCTCTGCTAATTTCTTTTGCGTTAATTGGAAGCCGCCAATTGGTTTGCCAAACTGAATACGCTCTTTACTATATCTTAAGGCGCTGTCATAACAATCCATCGCCGCACCAATTACACCCCAAGCAATACCAAAACGAGCGGAGTTTAAACAACCTAAAGGTCCTTTTAATCCTTTAACGTTTGGTAATAAATTTTCTTTTGGAACTTTTACATTATCAAATACTAACTCACCAGTAGCGCTGGCGCGTAAACTCCATTTTCCATGAGTTTCAGGAGTTGTAAAACCTGGATCTCCTCTTTCAACAATTAAACCTCTTACTTCACCTGCTTCATCTTTTGCCCAAACAATAGCAATATCAGCAAATGGAGAGTTACTAATCCACATTTTAGCACCGTTTAATAAGTAATGATCACCTTTATCTTTAAAGTTTGTAATCATACCATTTGGGTTACTTCCATGATCTGGTTCTGTTAAACCAAAGCAGCCCATTAAATCACCTGTAGCTAATTTTGGTAAATATTTTTTCTTTTGCTCTTCGCTACCGTACGCATAAATTGGATACATCACCAATGAACTTTGAACTGATGCCGTAGAACGTAAACCACTATCACCACGCTCTAATTCTTGCATAATTAATCCGTATGAAATTTGATCTAAGCCTGGTCCGCCATATTCTGCTGGAATATATGGTCCAAAAGCACCAATCTCTGCTAATCCTTTAATCCATTGTTTAGGAAATGTTGTTGTTTGACAAGCTTCTTCCACGATTGGAGTTACTTCTTTTTTCACCCAAGCGCGGGCAGTATTGCGAATTAATTTGTGTTCATCACTTAATAATTCGTCCATTAAATAATAATCGTGTGCTTGAAAGTTATCTGTAGCCATTTTAAATTTTTTTAAGGTGTGTAATATTACAAAAATCCTATTGAACCCACAAAAGAAAAGGCGCTGTTTATTGGGTTCTTGTTTAAAAACAAAAAAGCCCCACAAAAGTTGCAGGGCTTTTATAATATATATTATTTACTAATGATGAGCTGGTTCTTCAACTTTAGCTGGCGCAGCAACGTGAGCTGTATCAGCTTTTAAAGTTGTGTCTGCAACAGCAGTATGTTCTTCTGCAACCGCTTCGTGTGTTCCTTCAGCATGCTCGGTTCCGTGAACGGCAGCAGCATCGTGTCCTGAGTGGTCACCTGATTCGCATTTTTTCATGCATTCGTCAGAGCATTCTTCTTTACACTCGCATTTGCTATGGTGATTGTTATCACATGTGCTAACAGCTAATAGAATAACTAAAACAGTTACTAATCCTAAAATTAATGGTGTACGAAATGCAATTGGTTTTGCTTCGTGAGAATGATTGTCGTGGTCGTGATGAGAACTCATAATAATGTTTTTTTATTTGTTATTTATATTTTTGGCCTGCCTGTCGGCAGACAGGGTAAAAATAATTGAATTATTTATTAATCAAAACTATTGTATCGAAATTTTTAAGGATTGTTTGCCTTCTAAATTAGACAAATTCAAAATATACATCCCTTTTGCAAAACCAGATACATCTATGATATGTTGGTTTACCATGTTTGAATTATCATTTAAGCTACTAGATAAAACTACTTTTCCTTGAAGATCAAACAGCTCAGCTTTTATTGAACCATTGTCTTTTGAGGTAACAATCGTTAATTGATGAGTTGAAGGGTTTGGGAACACAGAAAGTGCTAAATTAACAACTTGTTCTTTTATGCCCACAAAATTGATGTAATTATCCCTATATCTAGCTTGGTTAGGATTAAAATTGGCGCCATTTAATGTTCCAGACACCTCAAAATAAGGGATATGTACACCAGTAGCTAACCATTGGTAGCTTCTTACATAATTTGGAAACCCAAAAGCAAAAGGTTGAGTGCCAATAATTGGCAGAGTAACTGTTCCTTTAAGAGTATCTATAGAATATTGAGTCGTTACAACTCTTAAACAGCTAACAGTACCATGTGGAGTAGCAATTGTTCCCCAACCATCTACTTCAGTAATACGATGTCCTTGTTTAATGTACTGAAAAGGAATTAACGTATTAGATAATGTAGAAAATCTAAAAGTACTAGAGTCTCTATCACCATAATTTAGCGGGAAAAAGTATAATTCATCCTCATTTGTGTAAAAATTGGGAAGTGGGATTCCACTAATCTTTAAACCTAAACCTTCTGCTAAAAATTTAGTTGATGTTTTGCTGTAAAAGTTATACAAATCAGTGATGCTAATTGCTGGAATGCCTGGGACAGGAATAGTTGGAATTGGAACAGTATCTAAAGTTTTTTCTCCATAAGCAGTTAGGCCAAAAAATATGGAGTAAGGAGTGCTAGTTCCCTGCTTAAAATCTCTGCGCCCTTGCGTTGTAACTCTTAAAGTGTCAAAGTGCCAAGAATGATTTGCGCCAGTTGTTGTATAATCCCCAACTGAACTTAGTCTCGCATTACTATATCTCATCGTATCCCCACTAACAGGCATGTCCGAAGAAACAATACTAATTTGTGATAATAGTGATAAAGTAAAAAAGTTAATTAAAAGAAGAAGTAAATTTTTTTTCATAGTGTAATGATATAATTTGTAAGTATAAATATACAAATTTATTTTTACCAACTACCGCCAGAACCTCCTCCTCCTCCAGAGCCTCCTCCAAAACCACCAAATGAAGACCCGCCACCGCCACTGCCACCTCCGAAGCCGCCAAAAGAAGATCCTCCTCCATAAAAAGTCATGCCGCCGCCGCTTCTCCCGCCACCCTTAAACAAAATAAAAACTACAATAATCACAAATATCAAAAACAATATAGGGTGATTTCTCACAAAGCCTTCTAGGTTTGATTTTTTGCCTTCTGTTTTTTCGTTATATTCACCTTTGGCCGCTAGCATCAATGCTTGACAGCCAGCCTCTAATCCTTGATAAAACTGTTGTTGTTTAAAATAGGGAACAATTTCATTTTCTCTAATTCGCTTGGTTTGTATATCTGTAATGGCTCCTTCTAACCCATAACCAACAGAAATAAACAGACGTCTTTCTCCTGAATTTCCTGTTGGTTTAACTAATATAACAACTCCATTGTTTTTGTCTTTTTGCCCAACCCCCCACTTATTTAAAATTTCTACCGCAAATGAGGCATCGTCTAAGCCATTCAAATCATCAACAATAACAATACATATTTGATTAGATGTTTCTAAACTAAAATTTTGCAACTGTTGCTCTAGTTGTTTTTCCTCTTGTTGAGATAAAAAATTTGGAAAAGCTACAGATAAATTATTTACTAAACGGTTAGGATTGGGTCGATCAGGAATTTGTGCAAAAGCAGAAATAGTCAATAAACTGACAAAGAAGACAAATATCCACGATAATTTTTTCAATTAGTAGGATATTTCGTTTGAAAGTTCGTTTTTATCATCTGTTTCGATAGGAAAATGAATTTTTAATTTTTCTCCACACAATTCAACGGCTTTTTCAATGCCAGTCATTAAATCGTTTTGTTTAAAATAACCAATAGCACAATCGGTGATGCCTTTCCAAAATTCATCTGTTACTTTTTGATGAATGCCTTCATCACCCCATACCGCAAAGGATTTGGAATCAATCGCTAGAAAAAACAAAATGCCATTTCTATCTTTTGTTTCGTGCATTTTTAATTCTTCAAACTTTTTTTTGCAAGCCACTAAAGGATCGTTTTTACATACTTTTTCAATATGCACACGAATTTCTCCAGAAGTTTTTAATTCAGCTTTTTGAATAGCTTTTATTAAACGAACTTCGTCGTTTTTTGATATGAGTTGTTTTTTAAAAAGCACGACTTTTTCCCTTAAAACTTAACTTTAGGAGCTACTTCAGACCCTGCGGCTTCTTTAAAAGGATCTTTTTTAGGAAAAGTTTCGCTATTTAAGAACATGCTATTGAAAAAACCTCTAATGTGTGAATTGTATTCTTTTACAGCGCCGTTGTAGTTTTGACGAGCAACAGCTATTCTATTTTCAGTACCCTCTAATTGAACTTGAAGGTCGCTAAAGTTTTGTGTAGAACGAATTTGTGGATACGCTTCAAAGGCTAAATTAATAGCGGTATTAATTTTTTTGCCCATGATGTCCATATCTTCAGGTGTTTTTGCATTAACAATACCTGCACGAGCTTCAGTTACTTGAGTTAATATGCCTTTTTCGTTTGCAGCAGCGCCTTTAACAGTAGCTACTAATTGAGGAATTAAGTCTGCTCTACGTTGGTAGGTTGCTCCCACGTCGCCCCACTTTTCGTTTACATTTTCCTGTAAATTAACAGCGGTATTATACGACCCTCTGTACATCATAAACACGATAATAGCTAGTCCTAAAACAGCCCCTAAAACAATTAATCCTTTTTTCATTGTATTTAAATTTTTGAATAACAAATTTACACTTAATTTGCACGGCATTAAACCAAAATAGGTTAAAATCCTAAAAAATCATGAGTGACAAATAAAATTCAATGATGAGTGGTATCAAATAATAAATGAAAAAAACCGTTTTATAGTTGCAAGTAATTATTAGATTATAAAATCGTTACCTTAGGAGGAATAAATATTGAAAACAACGTTGCTATATATTTTTGTTTTAGTGTTTTTAGTGATACCATCATTAATTGCACAAACGTCGTTTAAATTGCACATTGTTAATACCGATAGTCAGGCCATATTTAATAAAATTAATTATAAAAAGCAGTTCAGTAATAGGGAATTTATAGTTAACGAAACAAATAAAATTTATGTTGATTTACTGAATGAAGGATATATTTCAGCTAGTATAGATAGTGTGAAAATCGATTCTTTAAATTACACATCATATATTCACATAGGAAAAAAGTATAAATGGGTGCGTTTAAAGTATTCTACAAAGGATCAAGGAATTATCTCTAAGCTAGGATACAATGAACGTTTTTTCGCAAATAAACCATTTAAACATACAGATCTGTCTCGCTTTATGGAAAAAGTAATTAGTTATTATGAAAACAATGGATATCCTTTTGTTTTGGCAAAGCTAGATAGCCTGCAGTTTGATGATTCGAAAGTGAGCGCTTATTTAAAAATCGAAAGAAACATATTTATAAAGTTAGATAGTCTTGTAACGGAAGGGACAGGAAAAGTGAGTCAAAAGTTTTTGTTGAGGTATTTGGGGATAAAAAACGGTATGCCATACAATGCCGAAGTATTTAGTAATGTTTCAAAAAAAATTAGACAGCTCCCTTTTGTTACCGAAAAAAAAGCACCTATCATGCAATTGACGGATAAGCAAAATAAATTGTTTTTGTTTCTAGAAAAGAAAACAGCCTCGCAATTTGATGGTATTGTTGGGATTTTACCAAGTGAGAATGGTAAAACGATTTTTACAGGAGATTTGAAAATAAAGTTGGTGAATTCTATTTTAAGAACTGGAGAAACCTTTGATATTAATTGGAGAAGATTACAAACACAAACACAAGATTTAAAAGCAACTGTAATTTATCCATATATAGCCGGTTTGCCCATAGGAATTGACTACAATATTAAAATTTACAAGAAAGATACAACCTTCTTAGATGTAAATAATGTTTTAGGATTGAATTATTATTTCAGTGGATTAAACCACATGAAAGCTTTTTATAAACAAAGAAACGCCAATTTAATTACAACTAAAGGTTTGGAAAACATCACGGTATTACCAGAATATGCAGATGTCATTACACAAGCTTATGGATTAGGTTTTTTTGTAGAAAAGTTAGACTATCGCTTTAATCCAAAAAAGGGAATTAGCCTGAATGCTCAAGGATCAGTTGGAAATAGGCAAATTCGCAAAAACCCAAAAATCAATGACCTTGCCTATTCAAATATATCTTTAAAAACGTCGCAATATCAGTTTGAAGGAAACATTTCAGGGTATATCAACATTAAAAAAAATCATGTCGTAAAACTTGCTTCTCAATTTGGAAGTGTGTTTGGTAATACAATTTACAAAAACGAGCTATTTAGAATTGGAGGATTGAGAACCCTTAGAGGATTTGACGAGGAAAGTATCTTCGCTTCTTCATATGTTATTCCTACAATAGAATATCGTTTTTTATTTGAGAAGAATTCTAACATTTTTGTTTTCGCAGAAGGTGCTTGGTATGAAAATGGAAATGTTTCGGGATACACCAATGATACGCCAATGAGTTTAGGAGCTGGTATAAATTTTGAAACAAAAGCCGGCATTTTTAATTTAAGTTATGCCCTCGGAAAACAATATAGTAATGCATTTGATCTGAGAATTGGAAAAATCCATGCTGGTTTAACGGCATTATTTTAGACGAACAAGGATATTTTGTATTATTTTTTAGTTAAACTTGTGTTGAGCAATAATTTGTGAAAACATACCATTACGTCATACTACTTTTTTTATTGAGTTCATTTAAGGGATTATCCCAAAAAATGAACCTTCAAAAATTTTCCGTAAAAGATGGATTAATTCAATCTACCGTAAAATATATTGAACAGGATGAGTACGGTAATTTGTGGTTAGCAACTAACTATGGACTATCGAAGTTTAACGGGAAAGCTTTTGAAAATTTCACAACAACTAACGGTCTTCCATCAAATGAAATTTCTAGTTTATTGTTTTCAAGAGATGTATTATTTATTGGCACTAAAAAAGGATTTTGCTCATACACAGGAAGTAAAATAGATACACGTGAACTTTATAAAAAAATAAATGGAAATGTAAAAAAGATATTAGAAGATAATGGGGTGTTACATATTATCACATCAAGGGGCTATTATGTGTTAGATATTACAAAGTCTAATTATAGTTTAGATTCAATTCCTATTCCAAATATTACTTCCCAAAATCCTACGGATGCAGTATTAGATGAAGATGGAAATTTATGGATTTCTACAAATAAGAAAGGATTGTTTTTTATTGAAAAAACAATTTCAACAAAAATTCCAAAATTTGTTTTAATCCAAAACTCAGTAGCTTCTACAACTATTAAAAACAAACTTGTTCGTATCGTTAATTTCAACAAATCAAATTTATTTAAAGGAGATGCGATTTCTTCCATAGAGTTTGATAAAAGAAATAACTTATTAATCAGTGATTGGGGAAATGGATTAGCGGAAATTAAGTTCGATTTCATTAATAATACTGGTTTTTTTGCAAATTACATCAATCTTGATTCTATTGTAAATGGAATAAATAGTATATACAGATTCGTCAATATTCAGAAGGATGTTGATGGAAACATATATCTGGCAACAGACGGATTTGGGTTTTTGAAGGTGCCAGTTGACAAAAACACCAATGAGAACTCCTATTCTAAAAAAGACATTTCTTGGTTGAGTAATGGTCAAGGTTTTTTTGGAAACAACCCATTGTGTTTTAGCGTCGATAAATTTCAAAATTTATGGGTGGGAACTTTAAATGATGGTTTGGTTGCAGTAAATAATAAAAGCTCATTAAGCTATAACCAAAAGTCCGGATTAGAAGAAGAAAAGGTGATTAGTGTTTTTAAATCATCCGACAGTTCAATATGGACAGGTACCTATGGAGGAGGCGCGTTTAAATATAAAAATAAAAAATTTACACGTTGTTTTTGGGAACAAGGAATTAGCGAATCAATTATAAAAAGTGTAGCTGAAGATGATAATGGCAATATTATATTGGGAACAGTTGGCGGAGGCCTTAGTGTTATTTCAAAAGAAAATTCCTCGAAGCAACTTCAAGTTTCAAAAACAATTTCAGAAACAAACAATTTAAGTTCTAATTTTGTCTCTTATGTTTATAAAGCTTCTAATGGTGCCATTTGGGTTGGTTTTCAAGGAACATCGAAAGTAGATAGAATCGTCTTAAACAAAGACCTAACTTTTTCTATCTCGTCTTTTCCGATTACAGAGCTGCTGAACTTTAGTGTTTCATGTTTAATTGAAGATGATGAAAGTAACATTTGGATTACTTCAAACGAAGGTGTTTGGAAGCTAAATCCAAAATCAGGACATGTAAATAGCGACTATACGATTTTTAAAAATGTACAAACAATTGCAAAAGATTGGAATGGAAATTTGTGGCTTGGCACATCAGATGTAGGCGCTATTATTTTAAAAAATAAGCTTCAGGTTCGTTATTTCGAGAAGGGACAACCTAATACCTTCGAAAAAATTTCTGCTAAAGAAGGCATCAGTAGTAATTGCATAAATACAATTTTAATGACTGATAATGTTGTTTGGTTTATTTCTAACAATGGCATTAATGAGTTAAAAATAGATAATTATTTGAATAGAATTAAAGAGATAAAATCTTATAATAAAGGACAAGGCTTTGCTTCATACGACAATAAATCAAACACCGCTGTGTTTGATGACAACGGCTATATTTGGATAGGTTCAGTAGAGGGCTTAACACAATATCAAAACATAAACGATCACGAAAAAATAGCTAATGAAAAACCATTTGCTGTTTTTATAAATAATATTTTGATTGAAAACAAAATAATTGATTGGGCAGACTCTTCTTTATTTAATTCGGGTGAGTATTCTACTTTAAGTTTTGAAGGGTTTTATAACTGGTATAAAACACCAAAGGATTTAAAATTGGACTACACGCATAATACGATACAATTTATCTTGAATACGGATAACATTGCTGAGCAAAAGCAAATGAATTACAGTTATAAATTAATTGGATTTGATAAGGATTGGATTCAATTATTTAGTTTTAATGAAATCACATATCGTAATTTACCTCCAGGAGATTATAGTTTGGTAATTAAAGCTTCCTTAAGCAATGATTTTTCTGATAGTAAGGAATATATGTATAATTTTAGTGTCACCCCTCCTTTTTGGAAAACAAAGCTTTTTTATATAGTTATAGGCTTATTAGTTATAGGCTTCTTTTATTTCTTTGTTGTTAGCAGAGAGAATAGATTAAAAAGTGACAAACAGAAACTCGAATTGCAAGTAAAGTCTCGTACACATGAAATAGAAAGCAAAAGAAGAGAAATTGAATTACAAAACGGTTTGATACAAGGGATTAATAATGACTTAACTGATAGTATAAAATACGCACAACGTATTCAACAAACAATTTTGCCTAATACAAACATTTTATCTAAATATTTTGTTGATTATTGTTTGTTTTACAAACCTCGAAATATTGTAAGCGGAGACTATTATTGGATAAAAGAAATTGAAGATTTAGTGTTTGTAGCAGTGGTTGATTGCACAGGACATGGGGTTCCGGGCGCATTTATGTCTTTAATTTCTAGCAGTATTTTGAATGAATCGATTGATGAACAAATTAGTCATCATAGTCCAGCTAAAATGCTGGAGTTTTTAAGAAGGGAAATAAATATCAGGCTAAAGCAAAATACAGATGGGCAAATTAATGATGGATTGGACATTTCATTGATTTGTTTTAATAAGGTTAAAAGCACTATTGAATATGTGAATGCTAATAGACCATTATACATTATATCCAACGATGAATTAATAACATTAGCTTCAGAAAACGTAAACATTGGCGGCTATGCTGATTTTGACAGCGTGATCCCATCTAAAACATTATCTGTTAAGAAAGGTGATTTATTGTTTTTGTTTACAGATGGCATCACTGATCAATTTGGCGGGGATAAAAATAAAAAATACAACCCAGCGCGTTTACGACAATTTTTATTAATGAACAACCACTTATCTTTACCTGAATTGCAAGAAAAGTTAGTAATAGAAATCTCTGCTTGGCAAGGATCTTATGAGCAGACGGATGATATTTTATTAATGGGACTAAAAATATAGTTTCCTTTTTTATTACATTTATCTGTGATAAATTTTAAGTCTATACCATTCTTTAAAATCTTATTTCCATATGTAATTGGTGTTTTATGGTTTATTCAGTTTGGTTTTTTTGCCAACATACATTTGATTTGTTTTTTATCATTCGTATTAGTTCTTGTTTCTTTTTTATTTTACAAATTTCATAAAGAATCAAGTTACTTAAAGAAAGTTTTATTTATTTGTTCGACCAATATTTTCTTATTTTTTCTTGCTTACGAGGCTTGTTTTTTATATAACGAAAAAAACAATGCAAATCATTATGCTCATTTTTTAACTACTCATCCTCAATCTTTCATTGCAACAATTGACGAGGTTCCTGTTGTTTCAGAAAAATTTGTAAAGCTTTGGGTTAAAGTAAATACTATTGAATCTGATGGCATATGGCATTACGCTGAAGGAAGAACGATTGTTTATGTGAAACAAGATTCAACACTTAAATTAAATGTTGGAAACAATTTATTGATTAATTCAAAATTTAGTTATGTAAATGAACCTAAAAACCCCAACGAATTCAATTACAAAGAGTTTTTAGAGAGTAAAAATGTATTTCATACAGTTTTTGTTGAAAGAATAAACATTAGTGTTTTATCAAATAGTAACTTTCATCTTTCTCAAATTGGAACATATATAAAATCTCAATTAGTATCTATACTTCGCAATAGTGAATTATCTCAACAAGCTTTTTCTATTTGTTCGGCCTTATTAGTGGGTTATGATGATGAGATTGACAGCGAAGTCATGCAATCATTTTCACATTCTGGAACTTTGCACATTTTATCTGTCTCTGGCATGCACACAGGAGTGTTATATGCTGTTTTAATTTTTTTATTTTCTTTAATAGACAAATACGATAATTATAAGAAAACAAAATTTGTTTTTGTTATGATTGGCTTATGGTTATTTGTTTTAGTCACAGGGCTTTCTCCTTCTATATTAAGAGCAGCATTAATGTTGAGTTTAGTATTAGTTGGAAAGACATTTTACAAGCAAGGTAATTCTTATAATACACTTTTATTATCAGCATTTTTATTATTGCTCTATAATCCGTATTTAATTAAAGACGTTGGATTTTTACTTAGTTATTGTGCGGTTTTCGGTATTATGTATTTATATCCTATTCTTCAGAAGTTGTATTTTTTTGAAAACAAGGTTTTACAAATAACTTGGTCGGGAGTATTAATGTCGGTTTCGGCTACTGTATTTACCTTGCCCATTTCATTATACTTTTTTCATCAATTTCCAATATGGTTTGTATTTTCTAATATGATTATTATTCCTATTAGTTTTTTGATAATGGGAGCAGCGGCTTTGTTTTTGGTGTTTTGCAAAGTTACTTTCATAAATCACATTTTAGTATATATCATTAATTCTTCAACTACGGTTATGATGTGGTTTGCACAATTGACAGATAATTCAAATTATGGCTTTATTGATTTTATTTCTTTTTCAAAAGTAGATTTTTGTTTTTTGACCATGGTTATTTTACTCTGTTTAATGATACTATCAACTAAAAGCTACAAACAGTTATTAGCATTATGTTTATTGGTGATTACTTGGCTTTCTTTTTCGGTCGTTAATAATTACAATGACTCCAAACAAAAAGAGTTCGTTGTATTTCATATTAAACGTCAATCGGCTTTTGCTTTGAGAGTTGGACATAGTGTTTATGGTAACTTTAATTCTGTGCAAACCAAAGATTTTGAAAGATTTGTAAAACCGTATTTGTTAAATTATTCTGATTTGAAAATGATAAATGTTAATACAGATGCTTTTAAATTAGATTCTACAGTAATTTTAAAATCTAGTTCGCACACAAGTATAGAACAATTTAATCCAAGTTATATTTTAGTTAGCAACGATAATCCCATTGAACTCACAACTAATTATAAAACCAAGCCAGTTATTATTGTCGATTGCAGTAACAGTTATAAATTTGTAAAGAAATTAAAAAAACAATGCGCTCAATTTGACATTCCATTTTATTCGGTAAAAGAGAGTGGTGCATTCCAAGTAAACATATAACAGATGAAACTAAGAATAGGAGATAAAGTGCGTTTTTTAAACGAAGTAGGAGAGGGCGTTATTACCAGATTTAAAGATAAGGAAACGGTTTTTGTAGAAATGCAAGATGGTTTTGAAATCCCTTATTTATGCAAGCATTTAGTGCCTATTCATACGGAATTGATTTTAAACCCCGAAGTAGAAAATATTGAAATGGAATTAGAAACGATTTTATCTGATTCTATTTATTTTATCATTGAACCCGATCATGAGATGCCAGCTTTGGTTAGTGATTATAAATTTTATTTATTTAATTCGTCTTCATACAATGTGTTGTTTTCCTATTCGGTAAAAGATGACGAATATTTTCAAACACTAAAGCATGGCGAATTAGGCGCGTATCAAAAAGTGTTTTTAAAGCAGGTTAAGAAAAACTTTTTTAAAGAATATGCGTATCATAAAATAGAATGTTTGTTTTATAAAAACATGCATTACAAATCTCAAATTCCATTAGCAGAGATTTTATATATTAATGATAAAATCATGTTACAGTCAACATTGATACAACATAACGAATTTAAGTTTCCTGTGTATGCTTATATTTTAAAGGAAAACTTCCTAGATAAAGAAATTGTTGAAAAAGTTATGACGATGGAAGACATGACTCGCTTAAAAGCTATTAAGGAGTTTAAACAACCACAAAAAACGTCGGTAGCAAAACAACGAATTAAAGATTTAACGAAAGAAATTGATTTACATATTGAAGAGTTAGTAGATTCTCACAGCGGATTAACTAATCACGAAATTTTATCGATTCAATTGGAACGTTTTGAAAAAGAATTACAATATTGCTTAAGCAATGGGATAAAAAAATTGATTGTTATCCATGGTGTTGGAAACGGCAAACTAAAACAAGAAATCACAGCTATTTTAAAAACGATAGATGATATTGAGTATTATGATGCTTCCTACAAAGATTATGGTTACGGAGCTACTGAAGTAAGAATTTATTGATTTTAGTTTGGGCGTGGCCCCGCAAGAGGCAGCGGGGTCGGGCTGACCTGCTTCAATCTTTTTGTAAAGGAGGCACAAAAAGGATTTTCGCTTGCATCCCTTACGCAATTTTACTACATTTTGAAATTTACACTTCGATCTTAATGTATACTTGCGTGAAGGATTGAGGCTTTGTTTGAGCTCTTTCTATCACGCCCTAGCGTGATAGAAAAGCGAGTGCCGAAAGCCTGGCCCGCAGGGACACGCCATAACGACAAAACAAATTACTTAATTACCCCTAATTCTTTTCCTACTTTTTCAAAAGCTTTTATGGCTTTATCAAGATGATCTTGATTATGTGCTGCACTAAGTTGAACACGTATACGCGCTTTGTCTTTTGGTACAACTGGAAAGAAGAATCCTATGACATAAATTCCTTCATCAAGTAATTTTGCAGCAAATGTTTGTGCTAATTTTGCATCATATAGCATTACTGGAACAATGGCACTATCACCATCTTTTATTTCTAAACCAATTGCTTTCATTCCCTTTTTAAAATAATTTACGTTCCATTCTAATTTATCACGCAAATCAGTTGATGAACTCAAAATGTCAAATACGGCTAAACTTGCCCCAACAATGCTCGGAGCTAAAGAATTGCTAAATAAATATGGACGAGAACGTTGACGCAATAGTTCAATAATTTCTTTTCTACCAGAGGTAAAACCACCCATTGCACCGCCTAAGGCTTTTCCTAATGTTCCTGTAACGATGTCTACTCTTCCAATAACATTTTTCGCTTCAATAGTTCCTCTTCCTGTTTTTCCAATAAAGCCACTTGCATGACATTCATCTACCATTACCAAGGCATTATATTTATCAGCTAAATCACATATTTTATCTAATGGAGCCACAAAGCCATCCATACTAAACACGCCATCTGTTACAATGATACGGTAACGTTGAGCTTGTGCTTTTATTAATTGTTCTTCTAAATCTGCCATGTCGCAGTTTTTGTAACGGTAGCGTTGAGCTTTGCATAAACGCACACCATCAATAATCGAAGCATGATTTAATTCATCCGAAATAATGGCATCTTGTTCATCAAATAGAGGCTCAAACACTCCACCATTTGCATCAAAAGCAGCTGCATACAATATGGTATCTTCTGTGCCTAAAAAGTTTGCAATTTTTGATTCAAGTTCTTTATGAATATCTTGGGTACCACAAATAAAGCGAACACTGCTCATTCCAAATCCATGAGTATCCAAAGCTTTTTTAGCACCTTCAATTACTTTTGGGTGAGACGATAAACCAAGGTAATTATTTGCACAAAAAATTATAACATCTTTATTATTTACTTTTACTACTGCATCCATTGGTGTAGTAATCACACGTTCTTTTTTGAACAACCCATTTTGTTCTATTTCGTTTAATTGGCCTTGTAAATGGTCTTGAAATTTTCCGTACATAATATTGAATTTTGAGATACAAATTAAAGAATATTCATTGATTTTAGAGATTTTTTAGACTTAAATATTCTATAAATTATAAAATTTCGTATATTTGGCCTCCTAAACGCGCACGTGGCGTTCCCGATAGCTATCGGGATGGTAGCCGCTTCCGAATCCTAATTATATTTTTCATGGCTTATGTGTACATTTTGTATTCTGAAAATTTAAATAAGTATTATATCGGAAGTTGTTTAAATCTCAATGAAAGATTACAACAGCATATCTCTAAGAAATTTGCCAATTGTTTTACATCAAAAGATGATAGTTGGATATTGTTTTTTGAAATCTCGAATTTGGAATATAAACAAGCTAGAGATATAGAGAGGCATATAAAAAGGATGAAAAGTTCAAACTACTTGAAAAACCTTTCTAACTACCCCGAAATGCTAGAAAAACTAAAAGAGAAGTATGTATAAACTTGTGTAATTTAATAAACTTAATTATATTTGCCCTTCTAAACGCGCACGTGGCGTAATTGGTAGCCGCGCCAGACTTAGGATCTGGTCCGTGAGGGTGGGGGTTCGAGTCCCTTCGTGCGTACAAACTCCAAATAAAGAGAACTTTATTTGGAGTTTTTTATTTATATTTTTCTAGCAAATATCCTATTTACACAATTTCCTGCAATCTATTTTTAAGCTTTTAAAACGGCATATTAAACCAGCATTCTTAATCCAAGTAAATGCGTAAGTGCTTATATAAATTAGCTTCGAATAAAATGAATGTGAATTAGAAGAATTTAGATTAAAGTTGTAATTGATATTATGCGCAGATATAATAGTTTTTTAAAAGCTATTTTTATAATTTAACCGTTAATTGTAAGTTAGATATAATTATATGACACAAAGTAATAAATATTGGTATCTCAGTAATCATAAATTATTTGATCAATTAAACTCTAAAGAAATTGAAGACCTCTGTATTGTTTCTAATTTAAAAAGCGCCGAAAAAAGTGATACCATATATTTTTCGGAGGCCGAAGTAAAGAAGATATTTATTTTAAAAATTGGCACAGTAAAAATTTGCAAAGAAGATGAGTCGGGCAAAGAAATAATAACGGAATTATTGACAGAAGGTGATATTTTTGGTCATTTAAATTCAAGTCAAGACGGGACTGAGTATGCGGTGGTGTTAAGTGATAAGGTGGACTTATGTTTTTTTGAGCTAACAAATTTTCTGAAAGTTTTACAAAACAATCCAACTTTATCAATAAAGTACTCCAACTCTATTAATGAAAAACTTTTGTCGTTCAAACAAAAATACGAAGATTTGATCTTTAAAAGTGTTGATGTTCGTGTTATTGATTTTTTTAAGTTATATGCTAAATATCATGGAAAAATCAACAACAATACTGTTGAGATGGAGATGTTTTTAACCCATCAAGAAATAGCTGATTATATAGCCGCTTCTCGCCAGTCGGTTACTAGTATTATTAACAAATTGATCGAAAAAGGTGCAATCAACTATGAAGGTAGAAGAAAGGTTATTATTCCAAATATTAATGAGCTATGAATTTTACTAGATAAAAGATAGTGTTATTTAGTTGACAATAAGTTTATCTACTTTTAAAGTAGTTTCAGTTGACTTCAAAGAATATAGATATAACCCAGCTGATAAATTAGAAACATTTACTGATTCATAAGAACTCGTCAACTGCTGTACTAGTAGAATTTTTCCTGTAATGTCATAAAGTGTTAGTGTGGTATTTTCTTTAAAGTTATCTTGTTGCACAATGATCTTATTATCGCTTGTATATACATTAATCCCATTATTTATAGCTTCATTTTTTTGAATTCCAACAGATAAATTATTTAAATTAGCAGGTACTGATTCTGACTGAACAACCGCTTTAGATGCGGTTTCTTGCAGTATCGCTAAAGTAAATATTCTAGAAAAATTCCAAGCGCCATTTACTGACGATGACTTTGTATATACAACAGAATCCCCAATATTAGATGGCAATGTAATTGCTATCCCAGATGTTCCTGTTAATGATTTACGAAATACATCAAAATGTCTTGGTTCACCATTTGATCCCGTGTATGTAATTGTATCTTCGGCTAATGCTACAAATAATGATAATCCTGGAAGAGTATGGCTTGCCTCGGTTTTAATAACAATTTTTGAACGAATGGAATCATTGCTAAACTTAACTTGTTCTATTCTTATACTTGCAGGTGATGTTTGAGATAAAAAAGGTGTAAAAATAGAAGAAGAACTATAATTAACAGCGCTCGAAATAACCACTCCCTGGATTACTAATCTTGGTGTACCACCATAAATCCCATAGTAATTAGTGCGCGCATCATTTTCAGATGCATTATGTTGGCTTAAAACACAAGCACTATATGGAGAACTTGGATGGACGGATAAATGAATAACTCCACTTTGTGAGTTATAATTGGTATAAAAACCAGGATTGCGAGATGCGCAAGCACTACATTTTGTGTTTGTAAAATGTTCTACAACTATCTTTTTTGGTACTTGAGAAAATGCAAACAGAAATGAACAGATAAACGCAAGAAGGAAAATACTTTTTTTCATGATATAACTATTTAATTTATTTTGTAATAATTTTTAATACATACGAATTTAGGTAAACTTAAATTATTTTTTTGTCAGATAAACGACATTATAACTATTATTTATTTTTTAGTTTATGAAGGGTTTATTAACGATTTCTGCAATAAGTGCTATACAGGCGGACAAAGAATTAAAACAGTATTTTAAAAAACGAATAGAAGAAGGAAGATCTAAGATGGTTGTATTAAATATTATACGAAACAAAGCTGTTTCAAGAATATGTGCAACTGTAAAAAGAGAAACACCTTATGTAGAGATGTATAAATTTGCAGCCTAAAAAAGTTGTTAAATTATTTGTTTTTTTACCTTGGGAAGCTGCTACCCGAAGGTGGCGATTTGAAACACCAATTTCCGTATTCGCACTTCCCTGCCACTTAGGAGTAGGTTGTGTTAGGGGCTGTACTTTCTAGCAACAAACGCACACTTCACCTATCAATGTCTTTACATTTTTTAAACCCTGTTTAACAAGTTGTCTATACATTTTGCATGATAATGAAACTTTATCTTTCTTGAGAAATAACCAAGTTGCTAATTGAATATTATATAATTTACTGTCAAGTGAGTACTGATTACTAATATTTTTAGAACTGTCAACTGGTCTATTTGCCATTATAGCATTTGTCAAACTGTCCGTACAAACTTTATGTTGCCACCTTTTTAAATTAGCAGCTTTTTTAAAGTCAGCAATTGCTCCGATTGTGTCGTTTAAATACAAACGATTAACTCCTCTTAAATAATAATTCTCAAATAGTAACGTGTCTGCTTGTATTGCTTTAGAAAAATAGATATTGGATTCTTTAATGTCACCGGAAAGAAATTTCGACACCGCCATTTCTACATTTGTTTTGTCTTGACATACAAGTATGTTTGTCAAAAGTGAAAGTAATATGATGAAGGTAAATTTCATGTCTTTAAGTATTGCCCCTAACATTTATATAAACGCAACTAGTTGCATTTATTTCCAGATTAGTTGAAAGAGATACCTCGTATTTTCTTATTCATTCAAATATTAAAATTGATTTAATACTTAAATATAACAAACATGCTTTTATTTTTCAATTGATTTTTTATTTTAATTAAATCACTTTGGATATCTAATTTTTCTTTGTGTATTTGCAAAGAATCACAATGGTTTGGTCGTTTATCTTACCTTCCACTTGTTCAACATTATCGTGAACTAATTTTATTTTTTTAACGACTGTTCCTTTTGATGCGGTAAAGTTGGTTCCTTTTACATTTAATGCTTGCGTTAAAACAATGGTATCGCCGTTTTCTAAAACATTACCAAAGGCATCTTTATGAACATCGGCTACTTCAAATGCACTTAATGCCCATTGTGTTACGTTCTCATCTAAATCAACCGAGCTAATTAAATTATTGGCCCAATCTTCTTCTTTATAGTTTTGTAAAATTCTATAGCTTAAAGTCTTTACGCTTGGCTCAGGACTCCAAATACTTCCTTCTAAACAACGCCAGTGAAAACTTGCTTCTTTACTATCAATTGCTGCTAAACAAGTATTGCATAATGCCACTTGGTTTTCAATGGATTCATCATTTTTTGGAGATACAGTATATTCATGCGTAGCAGGTTCGCTATTACATAATTCACATAATTCTCCGTTACGTTCTTTAAGTTTTTGGTTTATTGACATCGATTGGGTTTAAAAGGTCTATACATATGAAAGACCAAAAGTATAAGTTTATTTTATATGAGAAGATTATTTTTTCCTGATATAAATCTCATTTTTGGCAATAGCATATAAGTCACCAGTTTTCGAACAAATTTCGATAATATATGATTTTACAAAAACACCTTTGTTATTTAATTCCTTTTCAACTTCATTAATCATTTCATCTGTTATGGTGATACGGTAATACAAATCCGTTCGTCCAGGTCTTAAAAATTGTATGCTTGCACTCTTTAGCCAAACACTGATATGATATCCTTTATATTTTAATAGTTGCCCAAATAACATCGCGTAAAAAGGATCGGTTGCTGCATAAATTGTGCCGCCAAAAATGGCTTTTCCAAAATTGAGAGTTATTAAACTACGATTGATTTTTACATCAGCTCCTCTAAATCCAGCGTCAATGCTTCGTATCCAAATACGTTGTAAAAGTAAAGGTGGATATAACCTCATGCCCCATTTAAGTGTATTTTCAGATACTTTCATATTTGTTATCAAAAGTTAAAACTAAAACTATTTTTAATACGTTTATGGAATTTGTTGTTTGCTGTCATCTAAATTGCAAAAACAAACATTATGGAAATTTCAATTCAAAAACCTTGTCACGAAAATTGGGATACAATGACACCAAATGAGCAAGGCGCCTTTTGCGGTAAATGTGTAAAAACAGTCGTTGATTTTAGTCATAAATCAATCGAAGAGATTAAAGAGTTTTTTATAGGCAAACAAAATGAGAAAGTTTGTGGTCGTTTTGAGAAGACACAATTAACTTCTTTAAGTTTTGATGCATTTTATAATGAGTTTAAAGGATTTCATTTTACTAAACGTTTTGCCGTGATTTTGTATTTTACGTTTGGCATGTGGTTATTTAATGCATCATCTGCTAATGCTCAAACACAGCAACCGATAAAAGGAGACGTACAAGTTGACCACAATATTATGGGTGGCGTGAGAGCAAATCCAACACCTAAAGACACTACAAAAAAACACACTAAACCTAGAGTGGTTAAGGGAAAAGTAAAACTAGTAGAAACAAAACCGATTGAAGGTACTATGAAAATGGGAGAAGTTTCAGCGGAGCCAGTAAACAAAGAAATCCAAAAACCCCAAAAACCAAAACCAAAGAAGTAAAGTGATTGAATAAAAAGCCCTATGAAACAAATCATAGGGCTTTTTTAAATTTTTGTAGATTTAATTAATCTAAACGTAAGCTTGTATTTCCTATAATAACACCATCACAAACAACTTCAATAATATAATTACCAGCAACTAATGGATCTTTTCCTTCGCAATAAGTAACGCCGCTAATTTCTGTATTAGCATAGTTCAAAGCTTGTTTACCAGCAAAATACCCACTTGATTTATCAAAGCTAAAACGGTAATTATCATCGTAATTTTTTGCCATTTCCTTACCATCAGGAGTAACGATTCTTACAAATACTGTTTTTTCACCAGCTTTTGCAATTTTGTTTTCTCCTAAAGAGAAAGACACTTTAATTTTTTCGGTTCGTGAAGCTTTGCTTGTTTCACTTTCTTTTTTACCGCCACTTTTAAATTTAACACCTTTTGCGGTAATATTAAAGCAAGTTAAAATAGATCCTTTTTGAATGGTTGCTTTTAAATCTTCTTTCTCTTTATTTAAGGTGGTTGTTTTACCTTTTTCAGAATCTAATTCTTTTAAAACATTATCTTTTTCTACAATTAAGGTTTTATTTAATGTGCCTAAAGAATCAATTGTTCTTACATAACCTCTCATGATTTGACGTAATGTTTCAGATTCTTTTTTCAACTTAGAAATAATGTACGCATCACCTTTATGTTTTTCAGCATCTTCTAGTAATTGAGCAATTTCAGCTTTTTTTGCGTCAATTTCAGCTTGTAATGCTTTGTCGTTTGTTTGTAAATTCGCGTAGTCTTTTTGTAATTGTAAAAGCTCGCCTTTAACATTATCACGTTCTACGATTACCTGTTCTTTTACAATAATTTCATTTGCCGCTTTGTTTTTTTCCTGAGTGTACATCCAAAAAGTTACAGCATTAGTAATTCCCAACAAGGCAATTAAAATCCATAGCAAGCCTGATTTTTTACGATTTTCGTTCGACGTGTTTTCCTCCATTACAAATTAATATTTCCTCCAAAATTAGTATAAAATTAAGAACCCCTAGCGAAAGTTTTTCACTAAGGGTTCTTAATTAGTTTATTTTAACGCTTATTGAACAATCCCTAATTTTTTAGCGATTGCTGCAGGAATTGCTTTTTTATGTAACATGATACTAGTTGTTTTGTATAGAACGTATGCTTCTGACGCATAGAAATAGCCGTCGCATTCATTTCTATCTTTACCCCAAGAGTTTTTTACAATATAATAAGGGGTTGAATTTTGATCTTTTACTAAACCAACGATATGCATACCATGATCATCCTGAGTTTCGTAGTTATCAAATGCTAGTTGACGATTTTCTTGAGTTACTTTAAATTGTGTGTGTGGTTTTTTCACTAAGTCTGCTTTTTCTGTATCACTCATTTCAGAAAATGGCATTTCGGGCACCACTGCTAAGCCTTCTTTAAACTTAAATCCTTTTTCGCTAACATCAGATGCCCAGGCAAATGTAAAGCCAGTGTTAATGGCATTTTGCATCACTTCTTGAAATTCATTTAATGGTAAGTTATACATTTGATCCCAGTTCCAATTATCTGGAACTTCTAACGTAAACTTACTATAAAATGGATGGTGCGTAAATGAAGTTAAAAACACATAATCATCAATATTTATTCCTGTTGATTCGTAGTAAGATTTGGGTGTATATTCTTTTCCTCTATAAGTAAATTTTTCAGGAGATTTTCCTAAGTAGGCGTCACATGTACTTTCTACAGCAGTGTGCATGGCTTCAAAATCAATTTTAGTATTGTTGTCATTTGCAACAGCACTAGTAATTCCTTTTAGTGTTGCTTCTAATACAGAGTGGTTATGTGGTTCTTTAGGATTTTTCTTTCCTGGGTAAACTTCTTCGGGAACGATACCATATTTTTTAATTACATTAACAACGTCAGAAAACCCTCCACCTTCTGCCATGTTTGCTCTGCCGTGCATACGCACGTAGTTATCTGCTTTTAAAGGATAGGCTTTGCGAGCTACAAACATTTCGGCCATATTAAAATCTTTACCTTTTCCCATACGGATTAATTCGCTTTCAAAAAATGACATGGATGAAAATGACCAGCAGGTTCCAGTATTACCTTGGTTTTGAACAGCATTGGCATCTAAACTTTTTATAACAGTAAATTTATATTCACTGCCTTTCATGTTTGAAAGTGGCTCTTGATATGGCGCTTGCTGAGCTTGGCTATATGCAAATGAACAAATAGCTAATGAGGTGATAAAAATTTTTTTCATGATGATGTTTTTTGTTCCGTGAAATTAGAGATTATTAAACAGTTAATTATTTAATAATTGTTGATTGGTTTATTATATTGTTAATTGGCTTGTTTTATATATTTCAGAAGAAACGAAATTTCGAAAATGGTAAAAATTAAATATTGTATCATAAAATGGCAGGTAAATGCTAGTGCTTGAGGTTTATTAATTAGTGAATACACGAAAACGAAAATCATACACACTAACAATCTAGCCATACTCATGGCTAGTGTTTTAAAAATAAATTCTTTGGATTCTTTGTCGCCTTTGGTTAATAAAGCATTTACTCCAAGTGTACTAAGAGCAAAAAAAATTGTTGGAATCCAAAAATGGTTAGTGCTAAAGTACCGGTTTTGAATTTGACTTAAGCCGTATGATAATACTAGTGCTCCCAAGCAAATGGTAATAAATTGGGTATAATATTTTTTTTGATTTTGCATTTATTTACCAGGCTTAATAAAATCTTTTAAAACAATGTACATGGCTATCGCAATAGACAACAAACTTAAAATAATGGTAAAAATGGGGGTAGTGTTTTTGTAATATTCATCTAACTTAAAACCACCATAACATCCTCCGCCAATAATTACTGCCATTTGAATTCCTAAGGCGCTATACTTTGCGTAAGCATTAAGCGGTTTGGGTGGCTGCTTCTCGTTTTTCTGCGACATTTGATATGTTTTTTACAACAGCACCCATGCTACAAGTGCCAGTAAAAGTTGCATTTGGTTCAATAGATATTTTTCCTGTAACGATGTCACCTAAAACTTTAGCACTAGATTTTAAAGCTAATAATTCAGTTACATTTACCTTACCATGAATTTCACCTTGAATGTCAGCGTTTTGGCAAATTACATTACCTTCAATGTTTCCAGACTGACCAACTACTAACTTTCCAGAAATGGTTATATTACCTTTTAACGAGCCGTCAATTCTTACGTCTCCATTTGAATTAATATCACCAATTATTGAAGTTCCGTTGCCAATTAAATTAATAGATGAGCTTTCGGTATCTGAAGATTTATTTACTTTTTGAAACATATTCTGTTTTTTGAGTTACGAATATATAAAATTACTTCTGTAATTTATAATGATCATCAAAAAAAGGCTTGTAGTAACTTGCTTTCTTTTTTTTGTATAATCTAGGTAAATTATCTTCCGAAATTGCCATAAGTGTGAACATCTCTGGTTTTATTTTTCCGGAAAACACCGTTTTATCTTTACTTAAGTTGCTAATATATTCCACTGCTAGTTGAGCATTTTTAAAAGTTTTTACTGTTGTTATTTGATCTGCATTTCCAAATAAACTAGTAGAGATGGAGTAATTTTCGTTGCTATAAAAATTATTATTGTAATCTGAAAGTGAAGATTTAAAACCATTGCCAATAGCAGCGTCATCTGGGTAAACAACAATCACAAAATGTGGCACGCTTAAATCTAAACTAAATGTATCGGTTTTGTTCGGATTAATGCCTCCGGTAGCTTCGCTTGGATGTTTTAGGTTGTAAAGCACTTCTAAGATATCTTGCGCTTGTTTTGTAACTGGATCTCTTGGATATAAAATTTGAACACGTTTTAAAGCTGACTCTAAAGAATCTGCTCCTTTTAGTTTTCCTACACACATAGCCTTAATAAAGGCAAATCTTGCAGCAAAATCGTTTTTCCCAAACTTTACTTCAGACTCGTTGCATTTATTGTATGCAACCGCATAATTTGTACTTGAGTATTCATTATAGGTATCAGTATAAAACAATTCTACTTCACCTTTCTGAGCATTTTTATCTGAAATATATTTTGGATTTTTGATAATTTGAGCATATTCACTATTAGGGTACTCATTTAGTAATTTGTTTTTATAATATTCGGATTGTGTTTTATTTTTTGCTGATTCAAAAATGCGGTAAAGTTGAAAATAAGTAGATAATTTATACTTATGATCGCCATATCTATTATTTAGTTCCTCAAAAGTAGCAATCGCTTTCTTATTGTTGTTTAATTCTTCTTTGTATGTGCTTCCTAAGTTATAGTAAGCGTCAATAATAGTTTTATCAGATAATTTTAGTAAAGAGTCATTAATAGGTAAGCCTTTCAAATAATATTCAACTGTTTTTGTAGGATTTTTTGGTGATTTAACAGTTGAATTACCAGAGATGTTTTCACTCAAACTATCAGGGTTGTTTAATGGATCATCAAAGCTTACTGCTTTTTGACCTCTTCTCCAATTGTCTTCTAACTTTCTATTTCCCCATTTTTTAATAAAGTCATTAAGTCCAAACGAAAGTGTAGTTTGATTGTAAAAATACCAATCTCCCTTTGCGCCTCCAGTACTCATTGTTGGCAATCCATTGTTTGGAACACTATTAGGATTAAAGTTTGGATTAGAATTTTGTAAAGCTTCCGCTTCTTCTTTTTTTCGTTCTTCCTCTTTCTCAATTTTCTTAATCATTTTTTCGATAAAACGAGTTCTATCTGCATCGCTCATTTTCGCTACACGCTGCAAGCTATCTTCGCGTTGTATGGTTTTTATGTATCCAATTAACGTTTCTAAAGTTTCTTTACGTTTACTAATAACTAAATAATCTTTATAGTCTTTTGGCAACGTAATCATTGTGCTATCATAATAACCACTAGCCAACGAATAATTAGTTTGTTCAAAGTTTATTTCTCCTAATTTCAAGTAGGATAAAGCTTTTTGCTTAGGGTTTTGTGTGCTGTTTTTTACAGATAATTTATAGTTAACAATAGCTTCCGTTTCATTTTTTTCTTTTTCCGAAATTTCACCAAGGGTATAATAAATCACATCAAGGTATTCAGCATTTTTTACATCGCGAGTCATTTTAAATAATTCGCGTTTTAATTTTGCTATGTTCCCAGATTTTACTTCATATAAACGCGCTTGTTTCATTTTAGCGTAAAAAACTAGGTCGTAATTTGGTTTTAATGAAATGACTTTATGGTAGTATTGAATTGCTTTTTTGTTTTCTTTTTTCTCCTCATATAGTTGTGCTAATATAAAGGAATATCTAGCTCTTGTTTTTTTTGAGGGCTTATTCTTAAATTTTGAAACCAAATTATATCTTGATTTAGTATCCTTTGAATTTCCTCCTCCTTTAAGAGCGCTTAACAATGATTCTTCAGCCTCTTTATACATTCCTCGTTTGATGTAGTAATCAGCTTGAACAGCAGGTAATTCTTTTTTAGCGTATTTAGATAATTTTTTATCTTCTTTCAGCAAACTAATTATTGGTTCGGCTTGAGAAGGAGATCCTATTTCGTTATAAGAACGTGCCAACCAAATCATTGCCTTATATTTGTCGTTAGATTTGTAACTTCTAATAACATATTCAAAAGCTTCAACTCCCGAAAAAAACTCGCGTTTATAAAAATGTGAAATGCCTATAACATTCCAATTATTGTCAATCCATTTTCCAGCCGTTGTAATTTCAATTCCTTTTTTATCTTTGATAGTATGACGCTGGATACAAGTGGATGATTTTTTAATTGCCTTATCAAATTCAGGGAAAGTTGCTTTTACTGTTTCGTTGGTTGGCATTAAAAAAACAGGCAGCAATCTATCATAATCATATTTATAGTTTGTTCTAATTTTATCTTCACCTTCCTTAATGCTTTCTGTGGCATAATAATAGCCATTAAAACGAGCGGTCAAATTGTGGTATCCCCTATGAATAAAAGTGTTTTTATTTGTTTTACATCCCGTTAATAGGATTATTAAAACAACTAAGCTTGTAATATATGTAGTAATTGATTTCAAAAAAATAGCTTGCAAAAATAAGGTTATAACGTCAAAATCGTAAATTTAGTATATTTTTGTGTCGCACGTATGTCTGAAACCAAAAATAGTCGTTGGAAAATATTTACCGATCAATTGCGGAATAAATACCGATTGGTTATTCTAAACGACGATTCTTTTGCCGAAAAGTTTTCTTTACGCCTTTCTCCACTCGGATTAATCATTTTATTGGGTTCAGTTACAATTGTAATGACTACTCTGGTAATTAGTTTAGTAGCTTTTACTCCTTTTAGAGAATATATTCCAGGATACGGTAATGTTGATGATAGGAAAGACATTATTATGCTGAGCTCAAAAGCGGATTCTTTAGAACAAACTTTAATTGCAAGAGATTGGTATATAAATAACTTATTAAATGTGTTTTCTGGGAAAACGGAAGGACGTACAACTAAACCAGCAAAAGATTCTACAGGGAAATATGCTAGTATTGATATTAAACCGAGCGAGCAAGATGTTAAATTGCGCAACGACATAGAAACCAATCAGTTGGAGTCAACAAGCGATAAGGTGTCGGCTAATAAGTTAAATGCGTTGAGTAATTTTTTCTTTTTTACACCTTTAAATGGTGTGATAACCACATCATACAATATTAGAGAACAACATTTTGGAACAGATATCGTATCTAAAGAAAATGAGCTAATTAAAGCAACTCTCGACGGCACTATTATTTTTGCAGGTTTCACCCCAGATGATGGCTATATTACTCAAATACAGCATAGTAACAATATAACGAGTGTTTACAAACATCAATCTAGCATTACCAAAAAGACAGGTGATTTTGTAAAGGCAGGAGAAGCTATTGGTGTTGTAGGAAATACTGGAGAAAATAGTAATGGCCCTCATTTACATTTTGAGATTTGGTACAACGGATTTGCCATTAATCCTCAAGATTATGTTGTGTTTTAACATTCTCTAATTTTTTTCACCGAATTCTTCATATTCTTTGTCTAAAACCTAAAAAAAAGTTTCGGTTTTATCATTTTATCCCTACATTTGCACCCGAATTTTAAAGCTTACAAATACCTTTTTTCGTAATGACTAGTAAAATTAATACATACAAACGCTTTACAAGTATCTTTTTATTGATATTTTCCCTATTTATTGGGTTTTCAAATAATTTATCGGCTTCAGAACCTCAAGAAAATGAGGTTGTTGAATCCCCAACTGTTGCTGAACCTGCAAAGGAAAAAGAGTTAGTTGATATTTCAGCTATTGCAATCGAACACGTTTCAGATTCTCATTCATGGCATTTTTGGGGCGAAGGGCATGATGCGGTGGCCGCTCCATTACCAATTATTTTAAAAGGAAATAATGGAATTGCATTTTTTATGTCTTCTGAATTTCATCATGATAACGAGGGAAAAGTTGTTGTTGAGAAAAACGGAGAGCGTTTTGTGATGTTTGAAGAAAAAGTGTATTTCGCAAATGAAACTCCAAATGAATATGGACAATATGTTACCTTAACTATTGATGAAAAAGAAGTAGGTGTATCTAATGCTAAACCTTTAGATTTTTCTATTACTAAAAACGTCACTCAAATGTTTATTTCAGTAATCGTTATTTTGTGGATTTTCATCTCAATAGCTAATGCTTATAAAACACAAGGGGTTACATCTGCACCAAAAGGAAAACAATCTTTCTTTGAGCCACTAATTGTATTTGTTCGTGACGATATCGCAAAAGGAAATATTGGTCATGGTTCAGATAAATTTGTACCGTATTTATTGACTGTATTCTTTATGATTTTAATTAATAACGTGTTTGGTATGATTCCAATTGGAGCAAACTTAACAGGTAATATTGCTTTCACAATGGTATTATCAGTAGCTACAATGATTGTCACTAATATTAATGGTAACAAAAACTACTGGTCACACATTTTCTTACCTCATGCACCAAAAGCAATTTGGCCAATTTTAATTCCTATTGAAGTTGTAGGGATTTTAACTAAGCCTTTCGCCTTAATGATGCGTTTATTTGCTAACATGACAGCAGGACACATTATTATTATTTCATTAGTAGGTTTAATATTCGTATTCAAAACCATTTACATTGCACCAGTATCTGTAGCATTTGCTTTATTTATTGATGTATTAGAATGTTTAGTAGCATTCTTACAAGCGTATGTATTTACCATGTTAACCGCTTTATTTATTGGATCGGCAGTTGCTGACCATAACGAAGACGGAGCTCATAATAGCGATGATAAAGCATTAGAAGCAGGACACTAAGAATTTAAGATTAATTAATAACCAATAAAAACAAAAACAAATGACAGGTAGTATCGCAGCAATCGGAGCAGGCTTAGCAGTAATAGGCGCTGGTATCGGTATCGGACAAATTGGTGGACACGCAATGGATGCCATTGCACGTCAACCAGAAGCTACTTCGAAAATTCAAACAGCTATGATCATCGCGGCGGCCCTTGTAGAAGGTGTTGCATTATTCGGTGTAGTAGTTGCTTTAATGTCGAAGTAATCTTCAACAAACAAACCAAAGCTATTACGGTTGGTAATGGCTTTGGTTTAAATTATTTTATTGGTAAACAAAAAGAGTACAACTAAAAACAATATAAAATGAACTTATTTATTTTAGGAAGTTTAATCGAACCAGCAGTTGGTTTAATTTTTTGGACAACAATTACGTTTGTCTTATTACTAGTGTTATTAGGCAAATTTGCTTGGAAACCAATTTTAACAGCTATCAAAACTCGTGAAAAAGGAATTGAAGACGCTTTAGCTAGCGCTGAAAATGCTTTAAACGATATGCGTGAGTTAAAATCTAATAACGAAAAGATTTTAGCAGAAGCTCGTGCTGAACGTGATAATTTATTAAAAGAAGCACGTGATACTAAAGATGCTATCATTGCTGAAGCTAAAGCTAAATCTCAATCAGAAGCTGATCGTATTATGTCATCTGCTCGTGAGCAAATTACTAACGAAAAAAACGCAGCAGTTGCTGAATTAAAAAATCAAGTTGCTACTTTATCTATTGAAATTGCTGAGAAAATTTTACGTAGCGAATTATCAAGCGATGAAAAACAAAAAACATTAGTAAATAACTTAATGAAAGACGTTAACTTAAATTAGAACTAGGATTTTAGAAGTAATATTACATTAAATAAAAACTTCTAATTTCTTAAATCTTAAATCTTAAATTTAAACTATGATAGTTGCATCAAGATACGCTAAATCATTACTCGACTTATCTGTAGAGCAAGGCCAACTAGAGGCTGTTTACGCTGATATGGTTCAAGTAAAAGAGGTGTGCGAAAACTCTAGAGAATTTATTACTTTTTTAAATAGTCCTATCATTAAATCTGACAAAAAAATTTCTACGATTAAAGCAGTTTTTGATGGAAAGTTTAATGCTATTACTTCTGGATTTTTAACTATCGTAGCTTCTAAAAGAAGAGAGAATGTTATTCCGGAGATGGCCAATGAATTTATTGAGCAATACCGTTCGCACAAAAACATTTTGACGGCAGTAGTTACATCAGCTAACGGTTTGGATGCTGCTACAAAGCAAAAAGCATTAGATTTAGTAAAATCTCAATTAAGCGGAGAAGTTGAATTGGTAGAGAAAGTTGATGCGAATATCATTGGAGGATTTATTTTAAAAATTGGCGATAAGCAATTAGACAAGTCTGTTGCTCGTCAATTATCGAACTTGAAAAAAGAATTAACAAACAAAGCATTAAATTAATAATTAACCATACAATAAAATGGCTGAAGTAAAACCAGCAGAAGTATCTGCAATTTTAAGACAACAATTATCAGGTTTCAAATCGGAAGCTGAATTAGAAGAAGTTGGATCTGTATTACAAGTAGGTGATGGTATCGCTCGTATTTACGGTTTATCTAAAGTTCAATCAGGTGAGTTGATTGAATTTGAAACAGGTTTACAAGGAATTGTATTAAACTTAGAAGAAGATAACGTAGGTGCCGTATTATTAGGTGCAAGTACTGGAATTAGCGAAGGTTCTTCGGTAAAACGTACTGGTCGTATTGCTTCTATCAAGGTTGGTGAAGGAATGTTAGGTCGTGTTATCGATACTTTAGGAAATCCTATTGATGGTAAAGGACCAATTCAAGGTGTAACGTACGAATTACCTTTAGAGCGTAAAGCTCCAGGTGTAATCTACCGTCAGCCAGTTACTGAGCCTTTACAAACAGGTATCAAAGCAATTGACGCGATGATTCCAATTGGACGTGGACAACGTGAGTTAATCATTGGTGACCGTCAAACTGGTAAAACTACAGTAGCATTAGATACTATTATCAATCAAAAAGAATTTTATGATGCAGGAAAACCTGTATTCTGTATATATGTAGCAATTGCTCAAAAAGGTTCTACTGTAGCGAACGTTGTTCGTACGTTAGAAGAAAATGGTGCAATGGCTTACACGGTAGTAGTTGCGGCTAACGCTTCTGATCCTGCTCCAATGCAATTCTACGCTCCATTTGCTGGTGCTGCAGTAGGAGAATTCTTTAGAGATACTGGTCGTCCAGCGTTAATTGTATATGATGATTTATCTAAACAAGCTGTAGCTTACCGTGAAGTGTCATTATTATTACGTCGTCCTCCTGGACGTGAGGCGTATCCTGGTGACGTTTTCTACCTTCACAGTAGATTATTAGAACGTGCTGCTAAAATCAATGCTTCTGATGATATCGCTCGTAACATGAATGATTTACCTGAGTCGTTAAAACCGATTGTAAAAGGTGGTGGTTCGTTAACAGCTTTACCAATTATTGAAACACAAGCGGGTGACGTTTCTGCATACATTCCAACAAACGTAATTTCGATTACGGATGGACAAATTTTCTTAGAGTCGAATTTATTTAACTCAGGTGTTCGTCCAGCAATTAACGTAGGTATCTCTGTATCTCGTGTGGGAGGTAATGCTCAAATTAAATCTATGAAAAAAGTAGCAGGTACTTTAAAATTAGATCAAGCTCAATACCGCGAATTAGAAGCGTTTGCAAAGTTTGGTTCTGACTTAGATGCTGCAACAAAATCAGTATTAGATAAAGGTGCTCGTAACGTGGAAATTTTAAAACAAGCTAACGCTTCTCCACTACGTGTTGAACAACAAATTGCTATTATTTACTTAGGAACTAAAAACTTATTACGTAACGTTCCAGTAAACAGAGTAAAAGAATTTGAAAAAGAATTCTTAGATGTTTGCGAGCGTAAAAACAAAGAGCAATTAGATGCTTTAAAAGCAGGTAAATTTGATGATACAATTACAAGTGTGTTAGAAGCAACTGCAAAAGAATTATCAGCTAAGTATGCTTAAAATTTAGAATTGAGAATGCAGAATTAAGAATTGGCAAACGAGAGAGACAACATAATCGTTAACAAAACACTTGATTTTGCGTGTGATATTCTAGATTTAGAGGATTTATTAAACGAAAAAAGGAAATACGTAATATCAAAACAAGTAACAAGGAGCGGACTTTCAATAGGAGCAAATGTTAGAGAGGCACAAAGAGCGGTTAGTAAAGCAGATTTTATTAATAAACTCGGAATCTCTTTAAAGGAAGCAGAAGAAACAAAGTATTGGTTTGAAATAATTGAAAGAAAAATTTTTATACTTGATGAGAAATACAAAAATGAACTGGAGCAAATAATAAAATTACTAGTTTCAATTATTAACTCAAGTAAAAACAAATAATTCTGAATTCATAATTCATAATTCTTAATTAAACGAGATGCCAAATTTAAAAGAAGTAAGAAATAGAATTGTATCCGTTGGTTCAACCATGCAGATTACTAGTGCCATGAAAATGGTAAGTGCTGCTAAATTGAAACGTGCGCAAGATGCCATTACGCAAATGCGTCCTTACGCTAACAAATTGCAGGAAATATTACAAAACGTAAGTTCAAGTTTGGATACTTCAGAAAATGCTTACGCACGTAAATCTGCACCAAAAAATGTATTATTAATTGCCATTTCCTCTAATCGAGGATTAGCAGGTGGTTTTAATGCTAACGTGATTAAAAAGACATGGAATTTAATCAATAATGAATATAATGGAAGCACTATTACAGTATTGCCAATTGGTAAAAAAGTAACGGATGCTTTTAAACGTACTGATTATATTATACATGGTTCTCATTTACCTCATAATGTGAACGAAGTATTTGATAATTTGAATTACAATACAGTTGCACCAATTGCCGAAAGAGTAATGGATGCCTTTGTATTAAAAGATTTCGATAAAGTAGTGTTGGTTTATAACCAATTCAAAAATGCAGCCGTACAAATTGTGCAAGCTGAACAATTTTTACCAGTTGAAGCAACTGCATCTGCAGGCGCATCATCAAACACAGATTATATTTTTGAACCAAGCAAAGAATTTATAGTTAGCGATTTAATTCCTCGTTCATTAAAAACTCAATTCTATAAAGCTTTATTAGATTCATTAGCGTCTGAGCACGGTGCTCGTATGACCGCTATGCATAAAGCAACTGATAATGCAAAAGACATGTTACGTGATTTAAAAATTAGTTATAACAAAGCTCGTCAAACAGCTATTACAACTGAGATTTTGGAAATTGTAGCTGGTGCCGAAGCGTTAAACGGATAGTAAACCCATTTTTTAACAAAAAAACCCTTCACAATTTGTAAAGGGTTTTTTTGTTAAAACCAAACAAATTCCATTTATAGATGTTTAACTATTGATTTACATTATATTTCAACAAAAAACCATTTTAAATGCTGACATTTGCATCTTAACTAAAACCACTACAATGATTATCCTTTTATTCTTAATATTACACTGGTACCTTTCTCTTTTCGGACAAACATTTTTCTTACACCGTTACAGTGCTCATAAAATGTTTACTATGAATAAATTTTGGGAAAAATTCTTTTACTTATTTTCTTGGATTACACAAGGCTCTTCTTATTTAAATGCTAGAGCGTATGCAATTTTGCACCGTATGCACCATGCTTATAGCGATACTGAAAAAGATCCACACACACCACATTTTTTTAAAGATGTATATACGATGATGATGCATACTAGAAAAATATATAATGATGTATTAAACAAACGTGTTGTGATAGATGAGAAATTTGATCGCAATTTCCCTGAATATCCAGCCATTGATAAAGTAGCAGATAGCTGGTTTACACGTATCGGCTTCGGTGTTTTATATTTTGTAGTGTATTTATTAGTATTTATTTATGTACCAGGTTATCACTGGACTATATTTTTATTATTACCAATCCATTTTTTAATGGGACCAATACAAGGCGCTATTGTAAATTGGGCAGGACATAAATACGGTTACCGTAACTTTGAAGAAGGTGATAAATCAAAAAACACATTGCTTTGGGATTTTTTATTAATGGGAGAATTGTTTCAAAACAACCATCATCATGCTGGAGCCAAACCAAATTTTGCCGCTAAGTGGTACGAATTTGACCCAACCTATCCAATCATTTTATTTTTGGATAAAATCAAAGTGATTAAATTAGTGAGAGTAAAGAAATAAAATTAAAATAGCGTATAAAAAAACCTCTGTAAATTCTACAGAGGTTTTTTATTACTAGAAATTATCAGAGAAAAAATCCTTCAAAGAAATTTTATGGATTTTAAGTAATACAATTAAGCTACGAAAGGTAAGATTGGTTTTTCCTTTTTCTATACGCCAATATTGCATCCTAGATAAATCATTTTTTATCGCAAAGTCTTCATAGCTACCATAGCCATTTTTTACACGTAAATACTGTAGACGCTCGCCTATTTTTATTAACTCCTTAGTTTCGTTAATCACAAAACAAAGTTGATTAATTGTATCAAAAAAAATTACAACAAATAATTATACAACATTTAAGTAAATTATTTATATTTATAAACATCATTTATCCTAATAACAAGACCATTTATTTAAAAATCACATACACTTAACAATTAGTAACTCATACAATCAAAAAAATAAATTAATCTTACAATAAAAACCAATCAATTATGCAAACCACTAAAACACTCCTCTTAACCTGTCTATTATTTTTAGGCATGGTGTTAAGTAAAACAACGTTGGGGCAATCTGTCGCCAATTTACCTACAACTTTTACCACAGTACCTAATGGCAATCAAAATTACAGTAGTATAAGCTTTTCAGATAGCTCTAGTTGGTTTAAATGGCAAACAGATAGCACTGTTATTAGCATCAATCTTAAAATGCTTACTGCTAATGGAAGATATGGAATAAAAAAGGCTAGATTATTCGTTGAAAAAAATGGGCATTTAGAAAATTTATCTCATCAAGATTTAAATTTGACGGATAGTACAATCTTCTATTTTATTCAACATTTAAATATTAACGATAATTTATATTTAAATGTTCAAACAGAAATTAAATGTTCTGGTTGCGGTTCAACGCCCCCAACAGCTAGTTTATCTTTTGCTTTGTTACCACAAGGATGTCAATTGTACAATCAACCTTCTTGCGAATTAGTGAAAGATGGGGGATTTGAGTTTTTCAATATGAATTGTAATCAAATAAGAACGATAGGTCCTGGTCAAAATTGGGCGTCTTGTTTTTGGTATTTTCCTAATTCCAGTATTTTTCCTGGCACAAGCGACTACTTTAATAGTTGTGCCCCAATTACTATACCAAATGTATTAGGTTATGGTAATACAGCTAATACTACAGTAAATGCCACTAGTCAGGGGTTACCCGGATTAACAGCACATAATAATACAAGTGGATACGCTGGTATTTATACTTACATTAGTGGAGTTTCCTCATCAATTACGGCACCTAATGATCTACGAACATATAGAGAATACATTGTAAATAAGCTAAATGCGCCAATGGTAACAGGTAAAACGTACATTGTGAGCATGTATGTGAGGCTTTCAAACGCTTCAAGATATGCAATTGATAATTTAGGGATGTTATTTACAAATAATATCCCTGTTCAACCCATGAATGCTTCTGTGCCAACGGTCATATCATCTTCTGTTGGGCAATTTATTCCAACCTTTAATGGCTATACTGCTGTAACTAATAAAACTGGATGGACTTTACTCACAACAACGATTTCAGCCACTTCAAACTATGATCACATTACAATTGGAAATTTTAGAGCAAATGCACAAACTGGAGTAACTGATTTAAATCAAGCAGGTTGGACTACGACGACACCTGGTAATGCAGGTCAATTTCCAAATGCAAATACTGTTGGAGACATGGCATATTATTATATCGATGACGTAAGTATAAGACCTATAGATTTAAAAGTTAGCCCTGATGTAAGTATATGCACTCCATCAGTAACTCCATTAACAAGTACGTTAAGTTGTGCTCCTAGCGGAGCGACAGTAACATATACTTGGGCTCCAACAAATGGGCTTAGTTCTGTAAATACAGCAAGCACACAAGCTAGTCCAACAGTTACAACCACTTATACATTATCAGCAACAGTTACATTTACAAATTCAGATGGAACGGTTAGTATCATTAAATTATCAGATGATGTAAAAGTAACAGTAACCAATAGTGGTTCTTTTTCATTAACGGCAACTGCAAATCCAAGTATTATTTGTTTGTATGCAGGTTCCTCTACAACATTATCTACAAATGCAGGCGCTAATTTAAGTTACACTTGGACAAACGGGGCTACAACATACACAGTTCCTAATCCTGTGGTGAGTCCTACTGTGACAACTACATATACAGTATCTACTATAAATTGTGGGGTAACTTATACAGCTGTTACAACAGTAATAGTCGATACCCCTCCTATCATCTCTGTAAATTCAAATACAGTTTGTAACGAAACAGCTGTAAGCGTTACTACTACTACTAATACTAGTATTACTTATATAGATTTTGGAGACCCAACTTCTACAAGCAATGTTATTAACCCACATATTTATAGTGCAACAGGAAATTATTCTATAACTATAAATACATCTACATCTGGTTCATGTAACACGCAAAGTATAATTCCTATATCTGTTGTTACGGCTACAAGTTCTTCCATTGCATATACGGTAATACCATGTTCTTATAATTATACCATCGCACAAGTGTTTAATTGTTCAAATATTACGGATGGTACTTTTTTTGAGATATATTCTTCTTCAAACCCAACCTTAAACATTGCGCCTACAAGTTCGGTGGTTGGTGGCTCTTTCCCTTTTACGTTTCCTGGGGCAGGAACATACACAATTACCGCATTTTCATATCCAACTGAACTTTACACTCAAACCACAATAACTGTTTTAGCAGTAAGCCCTCCAACAGTTTCGATAGTTGCAGCTCCTTCTAAAACTATATGTGCGGGAAATTCAGCAACATTAACAGCAAGCGGTGTTTCTACATACACTTGGATGCCAGGTGCAGTAAATGGAAGTACCATCGCTGTTACTCCAACAGTTACAACTAATTACACGGTTACGGGAACAAATGCACAGGGTTGCATCGATTCGGAAACAATAACTATTACCGTAGTTCCTAATGTTACCTTAACAGCCACAGCCTCCCCAACTGCAATATGTTCAGGGCAAAGTTCAACTCTTTCTGCATCTGGCGCTCCAAGTTACACTTGGATGCCAGGAGGCATGACAAGTAGTGTAACAGTTGTTTCGCCAACAGTAACAACAACTTATACGGTTACAGGAGCTAATGGTATTTGTGTGGATACAAAAACTGTTCAAGTAACTGTTAATCCAACACCAACAATTAATATTATCACAACAAACTACTCTGTTTGTCCGGGAGGTATCGTTATTTTTAATGGTACATCTGCGGGTGTAAGTACCTACACTTGGGCGCCATGCTCTAGTCTTTGTAATACTCCTGGCAAGAACTTTTATCCAACTGTAACCACAACTTACACACTCTCTGGAACGAGCGCACAAGGTTGTGTTGGAACAAAAACAATTACAATTGTAGTAGTGCCAATACCAACTATAACTGTAAACTCTGCTACTATTTGTGCAGGTAACTCAGCAACATTAACAGCAAGTGGTTCTAATACTTACACATGGAGTCCAATTGCATCAAACGCTTCCAGTATTATTGTTACACCTAGTGTTACAACTACTTATACTGTTTCGGGTAAAAATACAGGATGTGCTACATCTTCTACAAAAATATCTACAGTAACCGTAAGTAATGGTACAATCCCTTCCTTTTCAATTGTAGCTCCTAATAGCGGTAATATTTGTGCTAGTGGTACAGGAACTAACGTCACAACATTTAGTACCAGTTTATCAAACACAGGGCTTTATGGTTTTACTTGGACTCCTGGAAATTCTACTTCGGCAACACCAAATTTTTCTATTACTCAACCTATTAGTGTGGGTGTAACCGTTCGTGATTTAGCTTGTGGTACATCTTCTGTGCAAGATGTTTGTATAAATTATGTAGCTTCAAGTTGTTGTAATAATACGTTAACAACCTTAACAAATACAACCATAACTAATGTTTCGCAAATCCCTAATTCTACTTATAAAGTTGTAGGAACCCTAACCTTTAATATTCCAAATCCTGCTAATGCTGTTGTTTTAAATAAAGAATTTTTAATGAGCACAGGATCAAAAATTATTGTTACACCTACTACAAGTTTAACATTACATGTATGTAAACTATACAGTTGCGGAGGTATGTGGGAAGGTATTGAACTACAAAATACCTCTTCAACTGCGGCTGCCATTGATATAAACGATGGAACAACCATTGAAGATGCTTATGTGGCTGTTAGCGCCAATAGTTACACTACTAACTTGGGTAACCGTATTGTTTTAAATATCGCTAATTTTAATAAAAACTATATTGATGTTCAAATGAAAGACTGGGTAAGTGCTGGTAATACTTACAATTTTACAAGTCTTTCGAGTAACTTTACAAGTACTAGTACAGCCACATCGCCGGGTGGTAATTTAAAATGTAGCCAATACTACTCACCTACTATAAAAGCTAGAAGTGCCGTTGGTATTTATGCTTTAAATACAACCTCGGTAGCAGTAGGCGCCATTAATACCAACACGTTTTATATTAATACCTTTAATAATAAAGATTATGGTATCGTGTATGAAAAAACAAGTGGTAATGTTACCAATGCTCGTTTCTCTAATATGAGCGGACTTAACGGTACTTGCCAAACAATAGGCTGTACGCCACCATTGCCAACTGGTATAGGAGTTTATGCAACTACCAATAATGCAACGCAAACGTATATTAATATTTCTTCGACGCCTGCACCTGTTACTTTCTCAAATGTAGAGTGTGCGGTATATGCTAAAAAAATAACAGACTTATCTGTTTTATCCACTTCTATCACTAATACATCGCAAGGCGCTTGGAACAATTTTAATATTACTTCAGGTATTGGATACAATGGTATTTACACTGAGGATATTAAACGAGAGCTACATGTAAATTATAACCTAATTAAAAATGCTTATTATGGTGTTCAATCAAATTATACAAGTGCTGCTAACTTAGGGATATTAAGTATTAGTAATAATACCATACAAACTACTGCTACTACGTTTACCACCATGTTAGGGATCAATGTTAGCAGTGCTATTTCTTTTGGAGGTGCTTCAGGAAATAAACCAATTGCAGCCAATAAATTATATTTAGTAAGAAATGGCGTACAGTTAACAGGTTTAAACACAGGTGTGAGAGTAAGTAACAATAACATTGATATGGTGAGCGGCAATGGCTCAAATACAACCGGTAGTGCAATCTTTTTAAATGGTGGTAATAGTGCTTGTATTATTGATAATAACACTATACGTGGTAATTCCACAGGCTCCGAAACAACCTATAATTACAATAAATTAGGTATTAATGTAAAAACAAGTACTAATTGCTTGGTAAAATGTAATACCATTAATGCTGTGGGTACAGGCGTGCGATACGAAGGAGTATGTAACACCAGCAACGATGGCTTTTTTAATAATACATTAAACGGCCCAATACGCCGTGGAGTAGAACTAAAAACATCGGCTAGTATAGGAACTCAAGGAGCATACACGGGCACATTGGTTACGGCAGTAAGCAAAAACCAATGGGCTGGTACTTGGACAGCTGCTAATAGCGATCAAACTTGGGTTTACGATGCTGGTAGTTCAGCGTTAAATAGTCGATTGTGCACTGGTACAAGTTCTAGCGAACTTCCGAGCGACAATCAATGGAATACAGGTTTTCCTTTTACAGCTATTAGTTCAGATGCTTATAATTTAATTAATAACACATTACTTTCTTCTTCAACAGCACCAGCGGTTTCTACTTGTCCAATTGTTTTAACTCAAGGTTTACGTGTAGCGGGAGTGAACGATTCGCTGGAAACGATTGAGCGCGATAAAGAGTTTAAATTGATTATCACACAAAATTTAACCGACCCTATGTTGGATACCGAAACCAAATGGCAGCTTAAAAATTATATGTACAATGCTATTGAGGAGGGAACGGCGCCAAACGATGCTACCGTAAAAAACTTTTATAATCAAGAAAAAACGGGTAGCATAGATGATTATACTAATGTGGATAGTTTAATTAAAGCAGGAGATTATGCTCAAGCAATGGCAGTTAATAGCTCAGCTAATGCCAATGTAGTAACCGAACAAACTACTAAAGATTATAATACCCTATGGTTAAGTAAATTTAGCAACCCTGATTATGTGGCAACCAGTAGTGATATTGTAACTATTACAGATATTGCCAACCAATGCATTCATAAAGGTGGTAATACGGTGGCTTATGCTCGTGCTTTATTAAATGCTATTTACAATCATCCTTTTGATTATGATGATGATTGCTCAGAATATAAACCAAATTTACGTATAGCTCAAAATACCAAAAACTTTGAAAGTAATGGTAACGAGGTGCATTTGTATCCTAATCCAAATAATGGTATCTTTACGTTAAACTATCAAATAAAGGATGTGGCTGATGCAGAAGTGATAGTGGAAGATGTAACAGGTAAATTAATTTATCAGAAAAAGCTGAACATGGAAATTACTGATGCTATTTTGAAATTAACCGATGCTAAAAATGGTATTTACTTTGTAAAAGTTGTGAACGGTAAAGAAATCCTATCGGTAAATAAAGTCATTATTAATAATTAATAAATTTGTAACTCTCCTGTTTTAATACAGGAGAGTTATTTATAAAATGTACAAAAGGTTTATATATAGTGTTTTTTGTTTGCATATCTATATATGTGGCAACAGTCAGAACTTGGTTCCAAATTCTAGCTTTGAAGACTTTGTTACATGCACATCTTCATCCGTAGAGAATGTTGTTCCTTGGTGCAGTATTAATGGCATGTCATACGACAATGTGTGTATTAATCATCCATATTATTCTGTTCCGACTCAATCTTTTACACCTGGTTTTCCTAGCTTTCAAGTCCCGCGTACAGGTAATGCCTATATAAATGGCGCTATGCTATATGCCATCACAACTGCACAACCGCGTTATGCCCAAGTGTCATTGATAGATACTTTAATCGCTGGTAAAGTATATTGTGTTACTTATTATGTAAGTTTATGGAATGATTGTAAATATAGTACAGACAAGTTAGGCGCTTTATTTACTGCAACACCTTTTAACTGCGCTATTGGTAATCAAACGTTAACAACAGGCTATACACCTCAGATAGTAAGCCCTGCGGGTTATTTATATAATGATACTTTAAACTGGCAAGAAGTGAGTGGCACTTTTATTGCGGACGGTACAGAAGCTTATTTAACCCTAGGAAATTTTTTCACAAATGCACAACATACTATTACGTTAAGTTATCCAAGCGGTGTACGAAATGTTTTAGATTATTACCTAGACGATGTAAGTGTAGAAGAAGTAGAAATAGCCAAAGCCAAAAATGATACGTTGATTATGCAAGGAGATAGTGCTGCGATAGGCTTAAATAACAGTGAGGCTGCATTGTTTAGCTGGCAACCCACCGCAGGGTTAAGTTGTACCAATTGCCCCAACCCCAAAGCAAGCCCAACTATTACAACCACTTATACAGTTACCAAAACACAATGTAAAAGTGTAACAAGTGATGTGATAACGGTTACGGTTAGTCCAACAGGTATTAACGAATTAACCATAAATAACGCCATTACTTTACTTCCTAATCCTACAAGCAGTTATGTAACTATTAGCAGCAAGTTTGATATGCAACAAGTAGAAATCATAAACCTTGCAGGACAAATTTTATTACAAGAAAACGTAAACGATAAAACACATCAATTACAATTGCAAAACTTTGCAGATGGCATTTATTTTGTCAAAGTAATCTATCCTAATGGATTAAGTACAACTAAAAAAATAGTCGTTAACCATTAAATCAAAAAATATAATCACTGATTTAATTTATTTTGCGTTAGGGATGCAAGCGGAAATCCTTTTTGGTGGCTGATCACGCCTTGGCGTGACTCGAAGCCCAAAAAGATTGCAGCGACAGCCAGTGCCATAGGCAACGCCCAAATAAAATGCTCGTGCTTTATTAAATGCTATTTACAACCATCCATTTGATTATGATGATGATTGCACAGAGTATAAACCAAATTTACGTATAGCTCAAAATATCAAAAATTTTGAAAGTAATGGTAACGAAATACACTTGTATCCTAACCCAAATAATGGTATCTTTACGTTGAGTTATAATTTAGCAAAGGATATAACCGAAGCGGATGTAGTGATAACAGATATAACAGGTAAGATAATGTATCAAAATAAACTAGATACAGAAAACCACAGCATCAGTTTAAAATTACAAAACGTACAAAGCGGTATTTATTTTGTGAAGGTGATTAATGGTAAAGAAATTATATCGGTAAACAAAGTGATAGTAAATAACTAAAAATTAAAACTCTCCTGTTTTACAACAGGAGAGTTAAATTTAAAAATGTACAAAAGGCTTATATATATTATTTTTTGTTTACATATATATATATATAGTAGTTCTCAGAACTTAGTTCCTAATCCATTGTTTGAAAGTCATACAGATTGTAATTATGCTGCTATTGAAAATGCACCCAATTGGTGTGGTATAAATGGAGCAACATATTTAAATTCATGTAACCCAAGTTCAATATATTCTGTTCCTTCTCAATCATTTTCTCCTGGTTACCCAACCTATCAAATTCCTCGTTCGGGAAATGCATATGCATCATTTGGATATATTTTGCCAACGATGCCCTCTACACCTTCAAGATACCCACATGTTAAATTAACTGATACTTTAAAAGCAGGAAAAATATTTTGTGTAACTTATTATGTGAGTTTAATGAATGATTGTAAGTACAGTGCCGATAAGTTTGGAGCCTTATTAACAGCAACACCATTTAATTGCACAGTTACTAGTCAAAATTTATATACTGGCTACACGCCACAGGTAGTAAGCCCTGCGGGTTATTTATATAACGATACCTTAAACTGGCAAGAAGTGAGTGGGAGTTTTACAGCATTAGGTAATGAGGCCTATTTAACCATTGGTAATTTTTTTCCTAATGCAGCTCATACATATAGTTTAAGTTACCCCAATGGCATAAGATTATTAGCAGAATATTATTTGGATGATGTAAGTGTAGAAGAAGTGGAGATTGCCAAAGCCAAAAATGATACGTTGATTATGCAAGGAGATAGTGCGATGATTGGTTTAAATAATAGCGAAGCGGCTTTGTTTAGTTGGCAACCAACAACAGGGCTAAGTTGTACCAATTGCCCTAACCCCAAAGCAAGTCCAACTATTACTACCACTTATACGGTTACAAAAACACAATGTAAAAGTGTAACCAATGATGTGATAACGGTAACGGTTAGTCCAACAGGTATTAACGAATTAACCATAAATAACGCCATTACTTTGCTTCCTAATCCTACAAGCAGTTATGTAACTATTAGCAGTAAGTTTGATATCCAACAAGTAGAACTCATAAATCTTGCAGGACAAATTTTATTACAAGAAAACGTAAACAATAAAATACATCAGTTACAATTACAAAGTTTTGCAGAAGGGATATATTTTGTCAAAGTAATCTATCCAAATGGTTTAAGTACAGCAAAAAAAATAGTTGTTAACCGTTAGACGAAAAAATATAATCATTGATTTAATTTATTTTGCGTTAGGGATGCAAGCGGAAATCCTTTTTGGTGGCTGGTCACGCCAAGGCGTGACTCGAAGCCCAAAAAGATTGCAGCGACAGCCCGTGCCATAGGCAACGCCCAAATAAAATGCCCGTGCTTAATTAAATGCTATTTACAACCATCCATTTGATTATGATGATGATTGCTCAGAATATAAACCAAATTTACGCATAGCTCAAAACACCAAAAACTTTGAAAGTAATGGCAACGAGATACGCTTGTATCCTAATCCAAATAATGGTATCTTTACTTTAAGTTATAATTTAGAAAAAGAGATAACCGAGGCAGATGTAGTGATAACTGATGTTACAGGAAAATTAATGTATCAAGATAAATTAGATATAGAAAATCATAACATCAACTTAAAACTACAAAACGTGCAAAGCGGTATTTATTTTGTGCAATTAGTCAATCAAAACAATAAACTATTATGGACAGATAAGGTAATTATAAGTAAATAATATTTTAAAAGGCAGAACATTTGTTCTGCCTTTTTTTGTATCTTTAAGTTATGAATATGCGTATTGTTTTGTTTTGTTTTGTTTTGTTTTGTTTTGTCCAAAAACAAACTGCACAAAATTTAGTACCAAACCCATCATTTGAGCAACACACCGATTGTATTTATAATGTACTGAGTAATGCATTACCTTGGAATTCTGTTTGTGGAGGAACTGGGCACTGTTCGTTTCTTCATTCTTGTAAGACTGACCCATACGGTAGAACACCTTATCAATTCTATGACGCTTGTTTTCAAAGCTATCAAGTACCTAGAACAGGATTTGCCTATGCCGCTTTTGGGACATATATTCAGTCAATATCGCCTCAGAGTAGTGTGCCATTTGTTCGTTTAATAGATACTTTAAAAAATGGGAAGACATATTGCGTTACATATTTTGTTAGTTTATTGAATTATTGCAACTTTAGTATAGATAAATTAGGAGCTTTATTTGTTCCTACTACTTTTCCTATTAAAAATTTATCTTGCAATTCAAGTTCAACTATATCAATTGCTAATACCTTTACACCACAGGTAATAACAACTTCAGGTGTAGTATTTGAAGATACTCTTAATTGGATGGAAGTAAGTGGTACTTTTACTGCGTTGGGTAATGAAGTTTATCTAGCTATTGGGGATTTATTATTAAACTCTCAACATTTTATAAAAAACTCCTACCCCACTAATTGTAATGGGCTTGCAGAGTACTATGTAGATGATGTAAGCGTAGAGGAAGTAGAAATAGCTAAAGCAAAAAATGACACCTTAATTTATGCAATGGACAGTGTTATTATTGGAGCAAATAACAGTGAAGCAGCTTTATTTAGTTGGCAACCAACAGCAGGGCTAAGTTGCACTAATTGCCCAAACCCTAAAGCAAGCCCAACCATTACAACCACTTATACGGTTACTAAAACACAATGTAAAAGTGTAACAAGTGATGTTATAACGATTACGGTTAGCCCTGTGGGGATAAATGAATTTGGAATAACGAATGTCGATTTACGAATTTTGCCAAATCCTGCAAATGATTTACTTACTGTAACAAGTCGTTTTGATTTTGAGAAAATAGAGTTGTTGAGTATTACGGGGCAAGTATTGTTAACCGAAACCGTCAATTCAAAATCTCATCAATTGCAATTACAAAATTTTGCAGAAGGCATTTACTTTATAAGAATTACTTATCCTAACGGGTTAATAAACACAAAAAAACTAATGGTACAGCATTAAAACTTAAGCCACATGTAACTGCGTTAACCTAGCACTTTTTAATTTTTCTAAAGCATAATCTAAGGTAATCGTTAAATTTTTAGGAGCTTTTTCATCGCTTGGCGCGTCAAACATAAAGTCAACCATAATTGATTCGCAAATACCACGTAAGCCACGAGCACCTAATTTAAATTCTAAAGCTTTATCTACTATTAAGTTTAATACCTCTTCTTCAAACTCCAATTTAATGCCTTCCATTTTAAACAGTTGTTTGTATTGCTTTATCAAGGCATTTTTAGGCTCTGTTAATATCGAGCGAAGCGTAGCTCTATCCAAAGGCTTTAAATAGGTTAAAACAGGTAAACGTCCAATTAACTCGGGTATTAAACCAAATGATTTTAAATCTTGAGGTGATACGTATTGCAATAAATTAGCCTTGTCGATTTCATCTGTTGCGACGGATGCCGAATAACCTACTGCTTGCGTATTTAAACGCTGAGCAATTTTTTTATCAATTCCATCAAAGGCACCACCACAAATAAATAAAATATTACGAGTATTTACTTGAATCATTTTTGCATCTGGGTGTTTTCGTCCTCCTTGAGGTGGTACGTTTACAACAGAACCTTCTAATAACTTTAACATCGCTTGTTGCACACCTTCACCACTCACATCACGAGTGATAGAAGGATTATCGCTTTTGCGAGCAATTTTATCAATTTCATCAATAAACACAATGCCTCTTTCAGCACTTGCTACATCATAATCAGCTGCTTGTAATAAACGCGTTAAAACATTTTCTACATCTTCGCCTACGTAACCTGCTTCAGTTAAGACTGTTGCATCAGCAATACAAAACGGCACATTTAATAATTTTGCAATGGTACGAGCCATTAAGGTTTTACCCGTTCCTGTTTCGCCAACTAAAATGACGTTTGATTTATCAATTTCAATTTCTTCTTTTGCATCAGCAACATGAGCCACACGTTTAAAGTGGTTGTAAACCGCCACACTCATTATTTTTTTGGCTTCGTCTTGACCAATAATATATTCATCCAAATGCTTTTTAATAGCATGAGGTTTTAGTACATTTAAAGCATGTTGTACTTGTTGGTTACCTTGGGCTCCAGCTTCTTCATTTACGATTTTAAAAGCTTGCGAAATACATTGATCGCAAATGTGACCAGTAACACCAGCAATTAAAACTTTTACTTCTTTCTTATCTCGTCCGCAAAACGAACACACTATTGGACCTGCTTTTGCCATTTTAATATATTATCCAGCAAAAGTACAATAAAAGCATCAATCAAAAAACTACAAAACGTAGCAATTATAGCATCAAGCACTATTTGGTAGTTATAGAGAAACGGAATTTTTTTATCGCCTAAAAAAGCTTTATTTTTGGTACACTCATGAAAAAAGTCTTTATATATTTTTTACTGCTTTTTAGTATTGTATTTACTGCTAATGCTCAAAAAGACAGCACTAAACCAAAGAAAACGGTATCGGAATTTGACATGAAAAATTATAAATCTGATCCAAACGACAGATTAATTTTCGAAATAAATTATACGACTTGGATGGGAATATCTGAAGTTATAAAACCAGATTGGAAATGTATTGGTTTTGGTTTTTATACTTTGTTTGATAAACCGATTGCCAATTCAAATTTCAGCTTTGGATACGGACTAGGTTTTTATGGCCATAATTATAGTTCAAATGCAAAATTTGTTTATCAATTTGACAGCTTAAGTAAACAAACTTTAACTTTTATCGACACTAAAAAAGACTCATATAAATCTAATAGATATAACGAACGTAGTATCGAATTGCCTTTAGAACTTAGGTTTAGAACCAAAACAAAAACTACATTTAAAATGATGTTAGGAGCTAGAATTGGGTACGTAGCTTCTAATTTTTTTAAAATTGACGATGCTAATGGAAAAATTAGAATGTATGATATTAAAAATATTAATCGTTTGCGTTATGGAATTAATTTTAGAGTAGGTGTTGAGCAAATATGTTTAACAGCAAGCTATTATTTAAGCGAAGTGTTTACAGAAAGAGGACCAAAAGGGATACATCCATTTAGTATTGGCATTGCTATTGTTCCTTATTAGATTTTAAACTGAAAGTTGAAGGCCTGTACTAATGGCATAAACTAGAAAAAGAACTCCAAGAGCAATTCTGTAATATCCAAAATGTTTAAAGCCATATTTATTAAGGAAAGAAACAAATGCTTTTACAGCTAAAAATGCAACGATAAAAGCAATCATAGCACCAAATAGAAGAATAGTAATATCATTGCTATGAATGTTGTCTTTTTCTTTTAGCAAATCATATCCTGAAGCAGCAAACATAGTTGGTATGGCCAGTAAAAACGAAAACTCGGCCGCTTGTTTACGATTAAAACCAGAAAAGACTCCTCCGAAGATTGTTGCAGCAGATCTAGAAACACCTGGAACCATTGAAACACATTGTATTAAACCAATTTTTAGAGCATTTATATAACTAATATCTTCTATTTCCTTGTAAATAGTTTCTTTTTTTTCGCTCCATTTATCAAGAAACAATAAGACCATGCCGCCAATAATTAGTGAGACGCTCACAACATAAGGATTAAATAAGTACATTTTAATAGTTTTGTAAGCCAAAAGTCCTATAATTCCAGTTGGCAAAAAGGCAACGAAGAGTTTTAAGTATATATCTAAACCAACGAAAAAACGTTTGATGTAAATAAATAAAACTGCTAGAATTGCACCAAGTTGTATCACAATTTCAAATGTTTCTGCAAATTGATGATTGTGAATGTTCATTAATGATGATGCTAAAATCATATGCCCAGTTGACGAAACTGGTAAAAATTCCGTTAAGCCTTCAATAATGGCAATGATTAATGCTTGAAAATATGTCATAAAAAAATAAAGAAAAAGAAGAACTAAGCTTCTTCGTTTTTAGTTTTTGGACGCCACATAATAGCTACCACAATGGTTACAAATCCCAATAAACAAACCATTGGAGCAATGGTAATACGTTGAGTATCAAAAATTGCAGGATTAAACACATTTGGATCTTCACTACCGCCGCCAATCATTAATAAATATCCAAGAATAATTAAGACGATTCCTCCAATTAAGATCTGATAGTTTTGCTTGCCAAATGTTGTTTTCATTAAGTGTGTTTTAGGAAAGCAAAGCTATTAAAAAACTTCGTTTTTCAAAGACTTAAACCCTTAAAAAACACGCCATTTTTTCGTTAATTTTTCGTAATATTGCTATTCTATAAACAAAAATATGGGTAAAGTAGCATTAATCACAGGAGTAACAGGTCAAGATGGAGCATACCTTTCGGAATTGCTTTTAAGCAAAGGATATACAGTACACGGCGTAAAAAGAAGAAGTTCGTTATTTAACACAGATAGAATAGATCATTTATATCAAGATCAACATGAAAAGCATGTTAATTTTAAATTACATCATGGCGATTTAACCGACAGTACTAATTTAATTAGAATTGTACAGGAAGTACAACCTGATGAGATTTACAATTTAGCAGCAATGAGTCACGTTAAAGTAAGTTTTGATACTCCCGAATATACAGCTAATGCAGATGGTATTGGAACTTTAAGAATTTTAGAAGCCATTCGTATTCTTGGTTTAGAAAAGAAAACTCGTTTTTACCAAGCGTCTACATCTGAATTATATGGTTTAGTGCAAGAAGTTCCTCAAAAAGAAACTACTCCGTTCTATCCACGAAGCCCATACGGTGTTGCTAAATTGTATGCTTTTTGGATTACTAAAAACTACCGCGAAGCTTACGGCATGTTTGCGTGTAATGGTATTTTATTTAATCATGAAAGTCCGTTACGTGGCGAAACTTTTGTCACTCGTAAAATTACTCGTGCAGCGGCAAAAATTAGTTTGGGATTACAAGACAAACTATTTATGGGAAATATTGATTCTGAAAGAGATTGGGGTCACGCAAAAGATTACGTAGAAGGCATGTGGCGCATGTTGCAGCAAGATGTTGCTGAGGATTACGTATTAGCAACAGGCATTAAAATTACAGTTAGAGAATTTATAAATATGTCTTTTGCTGAAGTTGGTATTAATTTGAAGTGGGAGGGTAAAGCAGAAAACGAAAAAGGAATTGATTCAGCAACAGGAAAGGTATTAGTAGAAATTGACCCAAAATATTATCGTCCTGCTGAGGTTGATTTATTAGTAGGTGATGCAACTAAGGCTAAAACAAATATGGGTTGGACTCCAACTTATACCGTTGCAGAACTTTGCAAAGAAATGGTACACGCTGATGTAGAGCTATTTAAGCGAGACAAATATTTATTAGATGGCGGACACAAAATATTAAACTACAAAGAATAAAAAATTAAAACCTCCAAACGAATGGAGGTTTTTTTGAAACTATAAAAACCGAACAGATGGAACTAACTTCCAAAATATATATAGCAGGTCACCGTGGAATGGTTGGCTCTGCTATTATGCGAAACTTACAAAGTAAAGGCTACAACAATATTATTACTCGTACTTCTAAAGAACTGGATTTACGCAACTCACAAGCCGTTAGCGATTTTTTTACAACCGAAAAACCAGAATATGTTTTTTTAGCAGCTGCAAAAGTAGGAGGTATACAAGCAAACAATATTTATAGGGCAGATTTTATTTATGAGAATTTAATGATTCAAAATAATGTGATTCATAATTCGTATTTAAATAATGTAAAAAAATTAATGTTTTTAGGTAGTTCTTGTATCTACCCTAAAATGGCTCCTCAACCATTAAAAGAAGAATATTTGTTGACAGGTTTATTAGAAGAAACAAACGAACCGTATGCCATTGCAAAAATTGCTGGCATTAAAATGTGCGAAAGCTATAAGCGTCAATATGGTTGTAATTTTATTTCGGTTATGCCTACAAATATGTATGGGCCCAATGATAATTATAACTTAAATAATTCTCATGTATTACCAGCTTTAATTAGAAAGTTTCATGATGCTAAAGAAAATAATTTACCATCAGTAGAAATGTGGGGAACAGGAACACCGATGCGTGAATTTTTGCATGCAGATGATTTAGGAGATGCTTGTGTATTTTTGATGAACACGTATGATGGAGAGCAATTCGTTAATATTGGTTCAGGAACAGATTTAACGATTAAAGATTTAGCACTGTTAATTAAAGATATTGTTGGTTATAAGGGCGACATCGTTCATGATTTATCTAAGCCAGACGGAACGCCGCGTAAATTAATGGATGTTTCTTATTTGCATTCTTTAGGTTGGAAACATAAAATAGAATTACCAGAAGGAATTAAGCAAGTTTATGAGGATTTTAAGAAAAAAGAAGGCGTAAAAGCATGGTAGTATTGATACAAGATTAAGGATAAAAGACAAAAGACTTTTTAAAAGTGATTAATACCCCTAACTATAAGATAATAAGTAATCGATATATTTATCTTTTGTCTTTTATCTTTTGTCTTTTATCTAGCTCTATAAAATCACAGTTTTATAATTTACCAAACGATTATTTTTTTAATACGATCTCGCAAAAACATTTAGCCCGTTTAGATTCCGAACAGATACATTCTAGCATTCAACCATATATTCCGTTTTTTAATAAAAAATATGAGTTTATTGGCGACACTCATCGTGTATTTAAATTTATTACAGATGACCCATTATTGGATAAAGTTTTTTTAGATCATTTAATTCATATAAAATCAAAAGTAGGTAAGTATGAATTTAAAGTGGATCCTCTTCTGAATATTGAATTAGGAAATGCTTATTATGACACTGCTAAATGGCAGCGAACTTCAACAAATACTAGAGGGTTTATTGCCAGCGGATCTATTGGGAAAGATTTTTATTTTGAAACTATGTTTGCCGAAAATCAAAGCAAGTTCCCTTATTATATATCTAAATACAATAATCAAACTAAAATTGTGCCTGGACAAGGAAGATATAAAGTGTTTAAAACAACAGGATATGACTATGCTTTTTCTTCTGGATTTGTTTCTTACCAGCCAATTAAACAATTAAATATTCAAGCAGGACATGGTAAGCAAAAAATAGGAAACGGATATCGTTCTCTGTTGTTAAGCGACAATGCTTTTAACTATCCCTACTTAAGAGTTACTTCAGAGTGGTTGAAAGGAAAAATACAGTATTCAAATATATATGCAGTTTTAATGAATTTAACAACAGGAGGAGCGCCTACGCCAAAATATACTGAACCATTATTTCAAAAAAAAGCAGCATCTTTTCAGTATTTGAGTTTTAATGCTAGTAAACGAATCAATATTGGATTATTTCAAGGTATGGTTTGGAACGCGGCCGATAGTATGAATAGACAGAATTTGGAGTGGCAATATTTTAATCCATTAATTTTTACTAATCTAGGTTTTTATGGATTGAATAATAAAAACAATATTGTAATTGGCGCCACGGCTAATATTAAAATTTCCAATAAAATTTCAGTTTATGGTCAATTGATGGGCGATGATTTAAGCAACACTTATTCAATTGGTAATGCTTTTGGATATCAAGTAGGAGCAAAATACTTTGATGCATTTAAAGTTAAAAACTTAATGATTCAAGCAGAGTATAATGATGTAGCGGAAGGATCTTATAATAGTCCGTTTGGAACATACAGCAACCAAAGCTTTTCCCATTATAACCAAAATTTAGCTTATACATTGGGCTACGGAAAAGAACTTATTTTATTGGGTGATTTTAAATATAGAAGAGTTTTTTTAAATGCGAAACTTAATTTGCAATGGATAACTTTAAATGAATTTAATTTTTATAATAACACACTTACTAAAATTCAATTAGGTTATACTATTAATACAGCTTATAATTTTAATGTATCTTTAGGGTATAATTATCGATATCAAGATTTTTTAGGATTTAATGTTTCTAACAATAAAACAACTCTTTATACAATAAGCTTAAAGTCAAATTTATTTAACACATATTACGATTTTTAAAAATAAGATATGGCCATATTAATTTTAGTATTTATAACAGCATTTTCAGTTGTTTTGTATTCCACACCAGCGCTTATTAAAGTTGCGGTTTTGAAACGATTAATTGATTTACCTACCGAAGATAGAAAGGTTCACAAAAGAGCAGTGCCAACAATTGGTGGCATTATTATATATGCAGCTACTTTATTTTCTTTTTCGTTATGGTATAATATTGATGATTTACATGAATACGATCAGATATACGAATCTGTAAAGGAATTTAAGATATTGGTAGCAACTAGTTTAGTATTGTTTTTTGTAGGAGTTAAAGATGATATTATTGGAACATCGCCAGTTAAAAAATTATTTGCTAATATTTTAGTGGGATTAATTTTAATATTAATGGGCGACATCAGGATTACTGGTTTACACGGTGTTTTTGGTGTTGAAGATATTCCCCAATGGGCAAGCATATTTCTTTCACTGTTTACCTATATAGTAGTTGTTAATGCTATGAATTTAATTGATGGCATTGATGGGTTAGCAGCAGGCGTTGGATTTATAGCCGCCTCTGTTTTTGGTATATGGTTTATCTATGCTAATGAATACACCATGGCGTCTTTATCGTTTTCTTTATCCGGCGCATTATTAGGGTTTTTAATTTTCAATTTTTCTCCTGCTAAAATATTTATGGGAGATAGCGGGTCATTAATTATCGGCATGTTCGTTTGTGTTTTAAGTATTAAACTTATTGAATACCCAACAACGAGATTAGATGATTTTTGGGTGCATATTTCAAAACCAGTTATTGTAATTGCCGCGCTATCTTATCCTTTAACCGACACATTACGAATATTTATTATTCGTGCGGCTAAAGGACAATCGCCATTTGCAGCAGATAGAAACCACCTTCACCATCGTTTGTTGGATTGTGGATACACACATGTGAAGACGGTTATTATAATATATGTGTTTAGTGTATTTACGGTTGCCGTTTCATTATTAAGTTATTATTTAAACCCTAGTCTTTCATTATTAGCAGTTTTAGCTTCTAGCGGAGCTTTTATTTTGTTTGTTCATTTTTCATACAGATCTGCTAAGTATAAAAAATTGAAAAGAGATTGATTTTGGCAAAAACACCAATTAAATATTTACTTTTTTACTCTTACTGTTTGGTTAGTGCATGTTGTTTTGTGACAAAACCTTTACTTTCGCAAAATGATTTTCAGGCACAAAATATTTTCATTAATCACGAAAATCAGAATAATATTGATGCTTGGAATATTAAGCAACCCTCTGTTGAATTTCACTCTTCATTTAAGCCTTATCTTTCTTCAACGCTTAAAAATTTTTCCGACACTACGATAGAATATTTGCACTATTCTATTAAAAATTATTTCTTAAGTAAAACATTTAATGAAGGGCCAAACAAACATAATCAGTATAACATCCAAGTTTTACCGATAATAGATTTACAAGGTGGTTATGACCTAGTTAATTCAAATTTTGTTTCTGAAATAATTGGCGGAGCTCATACTAAATTGAATATTAATAACGACTTTACATTTGCTTTAACAGCAATAGGAGGGCGAGTGAGTTATCCTAATTTTATTGATACATCTATAATAACAACTGGATTAATACCTGGTCTTGGAAGAGCTTTTAAAAACAATGATGGTAGTTATAGCTTTTCTAATTTAACAGGTTATATGTCATACAGCCCTAATAAAATATTTAATTTTCAATTAGGAAAAGACAAGCATTTTATTGGAGAAGGATATCGATCTTTATTATTATCTGATTTTTCAAATAACAACCCCTACTTTGGGATAAATACAAATGTTTGGAGAGTACAATATAATGTTTGGTATTCGTGGATGCAAGATTTTTCAAGGTATGATGGCTCTCAGAAAAGTTTACAAAACAAATTTGGCACATTTCATTATTTAAGTTTTAATGCTTTTAAGGAATTAAATATTTCATTTTTTGAAAATGTTATCTGGCAAGGTACCGACACAAATCGAGTAAGAACATTTGATGTAAACTATTTAAATCCAATTGTATTTTATCGACCTCAAGAATATTCGGTCGGATCTCCAGACAACTCTATGATGGGATTAAACATTTCTGGAAAAATATTTGGATGTCTTAAACTTTACGGACAAGTAGTTGCAGATGAGTTCTTTTTAAAAGAACTAAGAGCGCGAAAGGGTTGGTGGGCAAATAAACAAGGTTGGCAGTTAGGAGCTAAGTACATAAACGCTTTTAAAGTAAAAGGTCTAACCATTCAAGCAGAGTACAATCAAGTAAGGCCATACACGTATACTCATGGAAGTGTGCAACAAAGTTATACGCATTATGGCCAAGCACTAGCCCATCCTTTTGGCGCAAATTTTAAGGAGTATTTAGCTTTTGTAAGTTACAGAGCAAATCGATGGATGTTAAGTTTTCAAGGGATTTCTGCTGTGATTGGGATGGATGCTTTTGGTTCTAATTTAGGGCAAAATGTTTTTGTAAGCTATGTTACAAGGCCTTTTGAGTACGGGCATAAAACAACACAAGGCAATAAGTTGAAATTAATGCAGAGCGATATTAAGTTTACATATTATGCGATTCCACAAATGAATTTACGTTTTGAGTTAGGCTACATTCAACGTAGCGTAAAGGATGAATTAAACTATGAGTTACAATCACCTTATATTTATTTTGGAATAAAATCTAGTATCCATAATTTTTATAGAGATTTTTAAATGTTTTTATGGAGCAATCTTTAGACGCTTTTTTCTTAAAAATTCCAGAACCACAACAATCCACTTTGTTGTTTTTGCGTCAATTTTTTATGACAGAAATGGAGTTGCAGGAAAACTGGAAATTTAACACGCCGTTTTATTATTATAAAGGAAAATGGTTTTGTTATTTGTCATATAGTGCAAAGCGTAAGCATGAAATATATGTTGGCTTTGTGAAAGGTTATAAAGTGTCTCACCAAAAATTATTGGCCGAGGGGAGAAAACAAATTAAAGTTTACAGAATACAACCCGATAAGGATATAAATATTAAGGAACTATCAAAGATTACGTCGTTGCTTAAAAAAACCTATTAACGAATTATTGAGGCTAAAAATTAATTAAAATTTATTTTTGCAGAATAATTTTTTGCAGAACTTTTTTATTAGAAATGTTAAGTTCTATGAAATATAAGCCCGATTGCAGAGAGGATAAATCAAGAATGTATTTATTGTTTAACTGTATTGCAGACACCGTCATTCGTTTTCCTGTAACATCCATGATAGAAAAATCAGTAGAACGCACATTATCAGCATTTTTAAAATCAACCGTAACCGAATTGTTTGTAGGATTAGGGTAAACAGAAATTGAAAGCTCCCCAGTTTGATTAACAACAGAACAAATATCCGAATATTTGTAACTGCCATCAAAATCTACAGATTTCAGCCTATAATAAGAAATATCATTCAACGCGTTTTTATCTGTATAAGAATAATAAATGGTATTTAAACTATTACCTGCTGCATTTACATATCCTACCGTTTCATAATCAATACCATTGGCCGAGCGTTCTACACTAAAATATTGACTATTAGATTCGCTAGCAGTTATCCATTTTAATTCAATGTTTTTATGATCAATTAAATTACATTTAAAATCTACCAATTCTATTGGTAGTGGACTTGCAGTAGTATTAATTGTACCAATCGTATAATAATTATTACTACTAATGTTTGATGCGTCTACTAAAAATAATACTCTATCTCCCGATACGCTAACGGTTGTGCTAGCTACTGTAGAAAATGTTCCGGCAGATGAGGTGCGGTAAAGCAGCATATAATTAGATGCTACACCAGGTGTAAGGTTTACGCCATTGTCACTAAAATCAAAAAATAGGGATAGTAAGCCATTATTATTTCCTACGTCGGTTTTATTTATATACCAATCATTTATCCATCTTTGAGCAACTCCGCCCGATAAATTAGAAGAAGTAGCGCCTGAAGATATTGGACAATTCATTCCGGCTGTAATATAGTCACCATTATCTTTTAAGAACCCACTTGCTGTGTTACTTACAGATATTCCCAGTCCAAAAGTACTTCTTGTACCGGCTACACTATCAGTTGAACTCTCTCTGCCAATTCCATTCACGTAATAAATATAACTAGAAGATGTTGGAGGAGTATATTTACTATTCGATACCGTAATAGAATAAAAGGCACTCTGGTTAGTTTCAATTAGGGTTCGCCTTGTAGTTGATAATGCGGACGAAAAAATATGAAATTCAGATAGATTACCAGGCCAAAGTTGAGAGGTGTTATTAGTACTATACGCTCCGCCTAATAGGAAACCAGTTCCGGCAACCGATGTGCCATTTTTCAAAGTCAACGCACTTCCATTAGCACTTGGAATTAAACCTGTTGCTCCAGTTGCGGAAACCATTGTCATAATCGCTTGAGAATTTAATGCAATTCCAGTTGCAGGAGTACAGGCTGCAATATCATTCCAGGTTGCAACTCCATTACCGTTAAAGGTGGCGTAGTTTTCTGCTAATACCCCCAAGTAACCAAAAGCATCACCAGTTGAACTTATATTTACAAGCCTTTGATACCCTCCGCAACAACCGCCATTTGCAGTACGTGTTGCAATAACGTTTAACGAATAAGGTTGTGTTATATTCATAGTTGATTGAATTAACCAATTACTTGTTCCATCTAAAGATATGGCAGGTTTACCATTTTGTAAACTCATAACTCCCGAGTTTAAAATTTTAGGTTGATTACCAGTTGCTGGCTGTGTGGCATCTCTGCCATTTCCACTTTGATCGTACCATCGAGTAATAAAAGCACTCGGACGTGTAACAGGAAGCGTAGGCGGAACGGTTGGTCCACTTATTCCGTAATACACCGATTGACCATATTCTATGTATTGCCTGTCTGTTGCCGATAAAGCCGTACTAAAGTAAATGAGTTCCTGAATATCACCATTATGCCCTTGAGTATTAGCAGCAGGTATGGTACCAATGGCAAATTCACCAGCAGTGATATTCATAGCGGCTGGTGTGCCCAGATTGGTCATTGCTTGTGAAGCACCATTTATCCACTGTGTTA